>TBL_comb47_HYPODRAFT_10000431_pt1 | contig 55546 bp, 61 predicted proteins | sample TroBogypolimnion_40_FD_10682 | JGI IMG/M metagenome (IMG submission 10682)
CTTTTTTGGTGTGTCCTTTTCTCCACAGGGCTTCGATTCTATCTCGAGCTCTAAAATCCAAATGCGTAAATCTATTTCTCATATATTCATATTTTATATGAGTTGCATTTCAAACAAGAATCTTCAACAATTCTGTCCTTTGAAAAAATGGAGGTGCTATGAAAACCCTGAAAAAGACAAGGGTTTTTAATACCCCTCGTCAAAAAGTAAAAGAACCACTGAATCCTGATAAGATTTTCCTTATATATACAGGAATATCTTGGATACTAAAATTTCTTATAAATTTTTTTCCAGGACCACGTTTTTTTGAAAAACCAATAAGAGTAGAACTGACGTTTTTAATTTCTGTATTTCTTACTTTCTCTTTTATAATTTATTGTTATCTAAGAAAAGTTGATTGGTATGGAAAAAAAAGGAACGCGGCAATTTCTTCCCTCAGGAAATGGACTCAAAAACATAAATGGAGAAATGTTTTGTTTTTCCTTATTCTTTTTGTTCTCGATCCATTTTTATTTTTTATTTATTTCAAGAACGATTCACAAAAAATAATCTGGCAAATTCTGGCCTGGTTGTTGCTCCTTTCAAGTTTATTATTAAACAGTTTCTTGTTGATGAAACTGGGAAATCCACTCCAATCATTCTTCTAAGAGTTATATACAATTGTTGTGTATAGCTCTTTTTTATTTCCCCATTGGTTCTTTATAAAAGAGATTCACAATAAAAAAAGTATATTTAGTGCTTCTATCTGAAAGATTAAATAAAATAGCGAGAGTGAAAAAAAGAAAAGCGAGCACCACACTATAAAAAGATACCGCTACGGCAATGACAGAAGCAATGATCGGAAACCAGATATGCATATTAGCATGCTCATTTTCTATTCTGGTAAAAGGCATATTTTCTATGGTCGTGGATTTAATCGCATATTGACGCATTCGAAAAAGAGAAATACCAATTAAAATAATGTTTACCGCAAAAAAGATAATGGCCACTTCAGAATAACTATAATTACCTAAAAGATGCGCCGAAAATGGAACGAGCCCGATAAAAAAGAAAAAAATTGCATTTAAATTCGTAAACTTAGTGTCAATATTTTTCGCTAGAATCGTAGCGATAAAATGATGCGATCTCCAATAAGTAAATAAAAGTGAAAAACCTAAAAGATAACTAATAAAAACAGGAAGTAATTTTACAAGAGATTCAAGTAGTGCATTGTTGTCTACCACCCCATAAAATTCTGGTACTTTTATCTCAAACACTAAAATCGTCATTACGATTGCAAAAATACCATCTGCTAATTGGTCTAATCTTGTTTGTTTCATAATTACATTATACCATCCAGTGGTAAATTTTTGCAAAATTACTATTGATACTGGATATAGCTTGGACGAGGATTTAATTTAAGTAGTTCTTCTGGGGTGAAAATAACCGTTCCTGGATCTAGAATATCGTTTTTATAGAAAATTTTGAATCCAGTAAATTGTACCGGCTCTTTGTAAATAAATTGTCTGTAAGTTTCTTTCTTTTTAGTCTTTGGTCCCCAACCATCCATATCCATCACGATCTGCACTTCAGGCAGTGGCTTGATATTTTGATAATTGGTAACCATATTCTCTGTAAAACGATGAATCACTAAAATCTTCGGAGTAAGATTATTTTCTTTTACAATTTTAGCTAAATAATCTGCCGCAAAATTTATTTCACTGGCATCAATGGTGCCAATCACCTTTCCTGGCCTTGCTCCATTTCTCATATAAAATTCTGGATCAATTCCGAGATGGACTTGGGGCAGTTTCAAATATTTATCAAGTAAGGGCAATTCCGTTTGAATATCGCTCAGAGCAACTTGAATATCTAAAAAAACTAATGCATGGATTTTATCCGCCATGGCTATTACTTTATCTATTTCACTGTCCGGCATTTGAAGCCTATATTTCCCATCATCCCCTTTACTTCCTTGCGCTACCACCACAATGTAATGAAGTGCTGGCTCTACAGGAGTCGTCGGATCAGCTGCTTCCCATTTCTTTACTTCCACATCTAATTTCGCTAACATTTCATCTTCAGGATATTCTCCCAGCACTCCCATCTTTTTTGAATATAAATTTCCATAATAAGCAACGATTCTTTTGAAAGGCAAAATGGCTCCAGCATTTGGATAAACTGTTTTGACGGGCCAAAGATTTGGTTTTGGAATGATAGTCGGAGCTGGAACAGAAACCAAGGTAATTTTACCAGTCTTTGGATCTTTTACTTTTTTCACGATTGGTTTAGGAACAATCGGTGGAGGATTGTTTGCTAATTCTTGCATTTTTAAATCATAAGCATTTATGTCGAGCGGAGGAATAACAGGAGTCAAATCTTTTTTAGGTGGTGCTTTAACAATCGGAATCACATTCTGATAGATATCTGGAATATTTACTAAAAATCCTTCAAGAATCAAAAAGAGGCATACCAAGAAAAAAAGTATGCAGATAATCAAATACAATCTACTTTTGGGAAATTCCTTTTTATTAATTTTCATTAATAGACATCATACCTTATTACAATGGTTTTGTCTTGTTGCTCGGTTTAAAGTATTTTTTATTTTTTATTTTGTCAGGCAATAAACTTTCTTTTGTATATTTTTCATAACCCTTACTATAACCCAAATCTTTCATGAGTTTAGTCGGAGCATTTCGAATGCTCATCGGTATCGGTAAATTACCAAAAGTTTTCGTATCAGCCATCGCAAGCAGATAAGCATCATAGGCACTTCTATCTTTTTTGGCAAGAGCGAGATACACCACTCCATGTGCCAGGTTTTCGGCACATTCAGGCATTCCAATTGTATCTACCGCTTGGAATACTGCATTTGCGACTACGAGCGCTGTCGGTTGAGCAAGCCCTATGTCTTCGCTCGCAAAAACAACCATCCGACGTGCGATGAATTTTGGATCCTCTCCCGCTTCAAGCATCCTCGTCATATAATACAGTGCCGCATCTGGTTGAGAAGCTCGCATACTTTTGATAAAAGCACTGATGGTGTTGTAATGTTCCTCTCCTTTTTTATCATAACGCAAAGTTTTGGATTGCAAAGTATTTTTTAAATTTTCCATTGTTATTTCTGAATAAAGTCCAGCAGTATTTTCAATCATAGCTATCGCTTGGCGCGCATCACCACCCGCCATTCCGATAAGCCAATCAATCGCATCTTTTTTTAATTTATAGCCGGTGCGCTTGATAATCTTTTTCATGTCATTTTCAGAAAGTTCATTCATTACAAAAACTCTGGAACGAGAAAGAAGTGCTGGAATTACTTCAAAACTCGGATTCTCGGTCGTAGCTCCAATCAAAGTTAATCTACCACTCTCTACGTAAGGTAAAAGAAAATCTTGTTGCGCTTTATTAAAACGATGGATCTCATCCAAAAAAAGAATTCTGGGTCCAAGTAAATTTCCTTCTTTTTCGATAATATTACGGATATCATCTTTGTTCGCAGAAACAGCTGAAAGCTCGTGATAATCCGCATTTAAGGCCTTGGCATATATTTTTGCTAAGGTAGTTTTACCAACCCCTGGCGGACCCCAGAAAATAAACGAAAAAAGGTGTTTTTGTTTGATAGCAATGCGTAAAGGCTTCCCTTCGCCCACGAGGTGCTCTTGCCCCACGAATTCATCCAATTTTTTGGGTCTGATTTTTGATGCTAAAGGTTCCATCCACCTATTATCGTCCAAAAGAAATAAAATACAATAGCGAAAATTTTAAGCAATTATTCTTTTCTTTTCCCCCACTGCCATTTTGGTTTTTCACCTTTTTTATAACAAATCACGATTAGCACAGCGACCGAAAGAAAAATAAATAAATAATTTTTAAATACTTCTTGATCTAAATTTGAAACAGCTAAAACAAAAAATATCACCCAAACGAGCAATACAAACCACCCTTCCCAAGAACAAGGCGTCCATCCCCAACCATACAATTTTCTTCGAAACCATAATTTTTTTTCCTTTTCCATAAATTTATTATAACATATAATTTTAAATTGTATATTTTTTTATTTTTACAAAACAATGATAGAATGAACCTATGCAAGAAAAAATGAAAACAAACGACTTATCATCGTTAGGAGAACTAAAAAAAGAATTAGAAGCAAATGAACCCATAGATACCCCAAGTGGAGAACATGGAATGACCCCAACTTTACTCAAAGGGACTGCTTCCTATAAATTAATGAAGTATTTGTCTCAAAAATATTCTGGCAAGCTAAACGAAAACTATTTGAGAAAACATCCAAAAATTATAGGATTGCTACAATTCCTCTCTAAAGAGAACGAAAATTTATCCAAACAAGAAGATTATTCCTTAGATAACTTGTATATGAGATTAATAGAAGAAATCCCAATGACTGATCGAGGCAACAAAGGCTTCTATCGTCGAAGTGCTTCAGAGGCTGGAATTACAGATGAAAAGGAAATCGTAGAAATGGAAAAAATCTTAAAGATTTATCTAGGCAGGATTTGGGATAGTGTACTAAAAAAAGAAGTCGAATAACTAATTTAGTAGATAATTTTTTAATCCCCTTTTATTTGATAAAAGAGCGTTTTTGTATTATTGTATAAAGGTATTATTACGGGTTAGTGTAACGGTAGCACGTCGCCCTCTGGAGGCGAAAATTGGGGTTCGAATCCCTGACCCGTAGCCAGCTTGAGTTAGGTTCGCACGCTCGAGTTCCTTCTCATCTGCAAGTATTTTAATGCTTGTTAATAATTAATTTTATTTAATAGAATTTTATGAAAAAATATTTATATCTCTTGGTTATTGTTGCATATATAATGGTAGGTGGTGTTTTGTATTTTTATTACCCTAGTTTTGCAAATACAAGCTTTTATTTTGCTACAATAACTTTTATTGTTGGAAGTTTGGCTTTTTATATTTACACAAAACAAAAAGCAGATGAAAAGGTAAATGCTTCTATCTCGATTCTTTTCGAAATTAGAAACGCCGAAGAAAAAATTGAAATAATACGTGAAAAATTAAATTCTAATAATAAAATCGATCTTCCTTCGGTCTTGCCAGTTAATAGTTGGATAAAGTATTCCCATCTTTTTGCGAAAGATTTCGACGAAGATGAATTAAAATTATTAAATATTTTTTATAATTCTTGTAGTAGTGTGGAGGATTTAATAAATAAACAAAATGATTTCATTTGGGTTGCTGCTAAGGAAAGAGCAAAAACAGCTCAAAGATTATTAGGAGAAATTCATGTTGAATTTCAAAGAGATATAAGTGCTGGTATGACAACAACAGATGCAGGTAATAAATTTAAAAACGAAAAGGAAGGTATCACCAAATTTTATTGTGATGAAGATTATTTCTATGCTCCACAAAAAGCTGAAGATGGACTTAAATTTGAAGTTGCGCGATTTCAAAAAATCACCACCACCACATGTGGTGCAAAATTAAAAAATCTAATTAATTCTTAGGTGCTTAGAATGTGTCATTTTGTTATAATAAAAATATGAAACCCGATATCTTAAAATTCTCTGATATTAATTCAACAATAAACGAAAAGGCTCCAAAAGCTAAAATCCCACAGGTAGAAGTAACACCTTTTACCACACCAGAACAGTTTGAAATGCTTACAGATAATTCAGATGCAATTATCATGATTGTATTTGCTACGGGGACATCTCCTGAGAGATTAAATGACGTTATAAAAAAGAGAACTAGCGAAGGCACACCTGTTTTTTTTGTTTCAAAAAATCCAGGAGACAATCACGGCATTTTAAAAATTACCTATGGTACTCAAGAAAAAGCTAAAGAAGCCGGCGCGATTTCTCTAGAAAAAGTTAATGTAAATAATCTTGACCTAATAATTTCAGCCATACAAGTAGAATTTAAAAAAGGAAAACGTGGAACTGAGCTTGGTGAAATAATTCGAGAAAAATTCTCATATAAAAGGGATGAGCCAAGACCAATTGCTGCATGGGAAGATCCAGCGAAAATTGATGAAATGGAAAAACTTTATAGACATACATTAAAACGAGAGAACATAAGCGCGGAAGAAATTGAAGAAATAATTAAAAAATGGAGGGGTAATAAATAGAATAGAGATCAAAGCAAAATAATTATTTGTTATAAAAAAATTATGTATCCAGATTCAAGCGAAGGATTAAATAAAGAAACAGAAGATGGTGTATATTTTTTCACTGTACCTTTTGAGCCATTAAATAATTGGTCTCCGCATAAAGTTTATATTTGGGATAATTATTTCCCAACTTCTGAACATGCATTTCAATGGAAAAAATTTTCTGTTGTAGAGCCGGACATTGCAAATAAAATTTTGTCTGCTGAAAGTCCATGGGCAGTTAATAAGATTTCTAGTGCTAATAAAGAAAAACAACCCTCTGATTGGTATGATAAAAAATTAGCTGTTATGGAAGAGATTTTGAGAGCTAAATTTGAACAACATGAAGATGTTAAGGATGCCCTTAAAAGAACGAAGAATAGAAAAATAATTGAAAATTCACCAGTTGATAGCTTTTGGGGCACAGGACCAAATAAAGATGGAAAAAGTATGCTTGGAAATATCTGGATGAAAATTAGGGACGAAATTAAATAATTATAATAAAATTATGGAAGAAAAAACAATAAATGCACTCCGTTGGATAATAGAAATATTTAATAAATATAATGTCCCTTACAGAATTGGAGGTGGTTTTGCGGCAAAAATGTATGGCTCCCCTCGCCCACTCAATGATATTGATTTTGGAATACCTGAAAAATATTTTTCAGTAATTTTGCCAGAAATTTCAAAATATATTACTTATGGTCCAAAGCGTTACAAAGATGCAAAGTGGGATTGTGAATTAATTACTCTTAATTATCAGAATCAAGAAATTGATATTAGTGGAACTGAAACTATCAAAATGAGCAACAAAGAAAGAACTAAATGGATTCCCCTTGATGAATCTTCTGATACTTTAGATATGAAATTTAAAGGAATTGATATAAAAGTTATGGATCCAGTAGAATTGATGGAATACAAAAAAGAATTAGATGGAGATCATCAACTAATAGATATACGGGCAGTTGAAGATTATCTAGCTAGTCATTAAGTTTTTAATGGTTCTAATTGTCACCCCAAACACCAGCACTTCTTCTCCTTCGTTATGTTGTCGGGTATGTAAGGTTTAATTACGTACCATACCGCTCATGAGGCAACTCAATATCTTCATTTTCAGGTTGATCAATTTCGGAAAATTCGTCATCTATTGACACATCTTCTTTGTAAAAATTATTATCGTCTATTTCTAGAGAAGAATCTTGGTCATTTTCTTTTTCCTTTCCATTTATTTTTTTGCTCGTTGCTTTTTCTATATACAATCCCCTATTGTAGGTAATAGCTTCGGGATATTTTAACCTGTTCTTTATATTTTCTATGTCATCCATTCTTTTTTTAGGAATTTCCAACATTGACTTTTTTCCCTTAATGAATAAATCAATCATTATAGTTTCCTTTTGAGGATTATTTTTGACGGATTCAAAATAATTCGCATCCGCCAGACCACAAAAATCAGTTTGTTCCGGAGTCAAAACCTTATCGCAAACCAAACAGTGCCTTTCTTTCAATACTTCATTCTTGTCTTGTCTAATATTGAACTTTTTTAAAAAAGTAGGACCGATACTTCCAATAATCCATCTTTTTTGAAAATCAGGTGGAAAATTCGCTACAAATAGACCCCAATTTATTTTCCCGGTATCTTTTTTTAAGACAGATTTCAATTTTAAAAAATTCTTACTTCCCAAGCATTCTTTCACATAACCCGGGCCGAAACCTACGGGATCCTCCTCTATTAATTTAATTAATACTTTTGCCGCGTATTTAGATGATAAATTATATTTTTTTTCCAAATAATTCCATCTCTGCTTCCATTTTATAGGTAATTTTAATCTGAAAGGTTCCCAATCTATTTCTCCTTTTTTAAATCTTAGCAAGCTTTCTAATTTTTCATGAATTCCTGGAGCATTCTGTTTGATCCAGTCAGGACCAAATTTTTCTGGTTTTTTGTTTTCCAATACGACTATTAATTCTCCTACGTATTCATCAAATGTTTTTTCTTCATGAAAATTTTTCCATTTATTTTTCCATTCTAGCGGTAATTTAGAAAGAAAAGGTTCCCAATTTTTTATATCGTCTCCTTCTTTCTTATTATCCAGAAAATTGGTAATACTGCGATAAAAGGGCCGCCCTAGATTTTCTCTGATCCAACTTGGACTCAATGTTTCCGGTTTTAATTCCTCAAGTTTTAATAGGGTTTTCTCGGCAAAAAAATCCAGTGTAAATTTATCCTTGCCAGACCATTGTTCGTCAGTAATAGAAAGACGCTTTCTAATAAAATCCCAATCTACTCCTCCATCGTCATTCCTGAATGTTTTTACTATAGTTCTATAAAAGTTTCTATCCTGCTCTTCAATTGAATGAGGATCTATCTTTTCTAAACCTTTATCTTTTAAGAAGCTACTAAATTTTTCAAAATCATTTTTATAAAAAGTAAAAACTACCTCGTTCCAAACGTCATGTTTTATGGTATCAACTTTTTCTTTCAATTGTGGGTAATTGTTTGCAATATTTTCAATAGACCTTCCACACCATACCCGCATTTTAGAAATATGATGGTAATTTTCCCCATCAACCCCATTCGGATTGAGCTTGTGAAATTCCGCAAGCGTATCATCTATAGCCTTCCTTTCTATCTCTCCAATATCAAATTTATTTTGATCGGCATTTTGCAAAATTTGATCTTCGATAGTTTTTTTCGTAATAATAGGTTTTTGCAGACCTTCCATCATAATTTAGATATTTTAACATATAAATAAGAATACAAGCAGGTTCTCATATTCCCATATATCGTCATTTTAACCCTAAAGGACTGTGATTTTAACATGCGGTTTACCGTATAAAAAATCGGGAGTATAATAAAAATATGAAAATATTAATTACCGGTATCTGCGGAACTGGGAAATCAACAATATCAAAAGCCCTAAAAGACAGAGGAATTCTTTCTGTTGATTTTAGTGATGTTCGGGGGATGTGTTATTGGAAAGATTTAAAAACAGAAGAAAGGGTATCATACTCCCCAATTGAGTCTTTGGGCTGGTTCAAAAACAAGAGTTATTTTTGTGACTTAACTAAATTGAAAGAAGTTTTAAATCAACATGAAAGTGTTGTTATAACGGGTGTTGCCAGTGGTAGCACTATGGAATATCTTCCGTTGTTTGATAAAGTAATACTTTTACAATGCAGTCCTGAGGTTTTTACTCACCGTATGAGAACAAGAACTGCCTTGTACGGAAAAACTAAAGCTGAGCAAGAAGATGCAATCAAGTGGCAAAAAGAGTTTGACCCCTTACTTCTTTCGCATGGTGCAATTCCTGTCAATACAGAAGGAGAAATTAGTGATGTCGTGGATAAAATTGTTGCACAAATACACAGTTTTATACTTTAATTATTCTGGGTTTTCTCTAAAGCGACCTCAGCATCTACGAGAGACACTAAGCGTTTTTGTGTTAATATAAAATTATGAAAATTGGGAAAAAAACTTTCGAATCACTTAAAATAAGAAACTACAAATTATATTTTATTGGTCAATCTATTTCTTTACCTGGGACTTGGATGCAGACAGTCGCTCAATCTTGGCTTGTACTAAAATTAACTGGTTCTGGTATAGCCTTAGGACTCGTACTTGCTTTACAATATTTGCCGATGCTCTTTCTGGGACCATGGGGAGGACTTTTAGTAGATAGATTTCCAAAAAGAAAATTATTATTTTTTACTCAATCTGCTTATGGAATATTCGCTTTAATTCTGGGAATTTTGGTACTTACCGGTACAGTACAGTTATGGATGGTCTATATCTTTGCTCTTTGTTTGGGTTTGGTAAATATAATAGATAGTCCGACACGACAGACTTTTGCTGTTGAAATGGTAAGTAAAGAAAAGTTGCATAATGCTATTGTTTTAAATTCTATTGAAATAAATCTCGCTCGAGTTGTCGGGCCTGCCCTAGCTGGTATTTTGATCTTATCTGTTGGAATTGGATTTTGTTTTATCCTAAATGCAATTTCTTTTGTAGGAGTCATTATCGCTTTGTCTATGATGCGTTCAAAAGAATTGTTTCCTGCTCCCCTAGTAAAAAAGGCAAAAGGACAAGTTGTCGAAGGATTGAAATATGTGAAAAATTCTCCAGTAATTAAAGATACCATCATTATGATGGCAATCATTGGAACTCTGACTTATGAATTTAGTGTAAGTCTGCCACTTTTGGCACAATCTACTTTCCATGGAGATGCAGGGACTTTTACATTACTGACTTCTTCTTTTGGAATAGGTGCAGTTATCGGCGGATTGTTTATTGCTAGTCGTAAAAAAACTGGTTCTGTGACTATTGTTACTGGAGCTTTTTTCTTGGGGCTTTTTGTTTTAGGTGTATCAATGGCTCCAAATATCATGATCGCAGTTTTGTTGTTGATAGGAGCTGGCTTTTTTTCTATTTATTTTAATTCTTCAGGGAATACTACAATTCAACTCGAAAGTTCCCCTTCTATGCGAGGCAGAGTCATGGCTCTTTGGGCAGTGGCATCTCTCGGCTCAACCCCAATAGGAAGTCCTATCATCGGTTGGATTGGAGAACATGTAGGAGCTAGATACTGCGTAGCCCTAGGAGGAGTGGCTGCAATTATCGCTGCTTTGTTCGGGGCAATACAATTAAAGAGAGGAAAATATCTAGAAGTGCAGGAAAAAGAAATAGAGGAAACCGATATTCCTGTACCAAAGATTTAAAATGATATAATAAAAAGATGGAAAAAATAAAAGAAAAATCATTTGGGGTAGTTCCAATTTTAAAAGATTCACAAAACAATCTTCATTTTTGTCTCGTCCAACATGCAAAAGAACACTGGGGTTTTCCAAAGGGTCATGGGAATGAAGGAGAAACTGGGATAGACACAGCAAAGAGAGAATTAATGGAAGAAACAGGGATTGAGGATATTAATCTCTTGAGAGATAAATCTTTTACTGAAAATTACACCTTTGAAACAGATGGAGTAGAACATGATAAAACAGTAGAATACTTTATCGGTTTTACATCTGATAGGGAAACAAATACACTAAAAAATTTTCAAGAAGAAATTTCGGAAATGAAATGGCTTACTTACGATGAAGCAAAAAATTTGATTACCTTTTCAGAAGCAAGGAGGATATTAAATGAGGTTATGAAATACTTAAAACAGTCTTAATTTTGTATAATAAAAAAATGATTATAAAAGAACTTTGGAAAAATAATCCCTTATACAAACAGGGAAAAATTGAATTGGTTCCGACTGATTGGGTTTGGAAATATTGGGGAAAAGATGTCTCTCCCACTACTAATCTCATGAATGGTACGATGGTGAATTTGGATGCTCTTTGGAAAAATCTTTGCGAGGAAGGTTTATATGACCCTCTTATTATGCGAATAGGAATAGAAAATAAAAAATTCCGCCTCGAATCTGGAAACCATAGGATACAAGTTCTACATAAAAATGGAATAAAAATGATTCCGGTTACTGTTCAAGTTCGAAAAGAATGTGGACCTAGTGCGGATGATGTAATGACTGACGCACAACATAATTTTGATTTTAATGATGAAATTATGATTTCTGACATTACTGAAGAATATATGAAACCAAGTGAAGTATTTAAGAGTTTAAAAAAATAATTTTATCTAATGTTATGTGCTCAAAATATCTCTTTCTGCTATAATACTCATTATGAAAAAACCATTTCTATATGCTTTAGCAGCAGCTTTATATATCGCTATTATCGTTTTTGGTATAAATATCACATCTAAAATCAATATTTTACCCGAAAAAACTATCGTTATACCCATGATTATGCTCAGCCTTTTTGTATTGTCCGCCTTGATTATGGGTTTTCTCTTTTTATACGAACCCTTAAAACTCTTTATGGAAAATAAAAAACAAGAAGCCCTTTATTTCTTTGGAAAAACCGTAGGCTTTTTCGCTTGTTTCATAATTTTGTTCCTCATTTTATTTTTTCTTATATAACATTCGTCTCAAATGAAAAGTAATAACTATTAAATTATGAGTATTGATAATGTAGTTAATTTTATATTCAACAAGTTAGAGATTTTTAATAAAGAACCAAAACCAGAATTTTTTATAGAAAAAAGATTTTTTAAGAAAGAAAATTCTTCGGTTCTAAAAATTATTCTGCCTCCTAGAGGTAGAGATCGATTACTTGTTACAAAAGTTTTAATTCGGCGTTTTAGAAAAAGGAGTTATTCATCTTTGGAATATTTCTTTCCAGAAGAAGTCCTCTATCCTGACCCAAATGATACTCTAAAATTTTTCGATTTTATGAAAAATAAAGTTCGGTCTGATATTCGAGAGCTGAAAGAAAAATATTCTTTCGATAGGATTGATATCATCGCTCCGAGTTTGGCGGTTGTCAGTGCTTGTTTAGTAGCAAATAACAATGAAGACATTTCAAATATTTATTTACTCGTTCCCGGAAGTTGTCTCGCATCTTCTTTATGGAAAGGAATCAGAACCGAAAAATTAAAAAGAATTTATGAAAAACAAAATATAAAACTTGAGCAGTTGCAAACTCTTTGGAAGAATTTAGCACCAAAAAATAATATTAACGCTTTAGACAACAAAAACATTTTTATCGCCATTTCAAAATCTGACAAGGTAATACCCTATTCTTTTAGGAAAGAACTGGCTGATTTAGTAAAGACCAAATATCCTCAAAATACTTCTATAGTAGAAAATGGGTATCTAGGGCATTATTTTACTGTTTTAAAATATTACTTTTTCAGCAAAAAGCTATTAGAATAAAAGATATTATTTATTTTTTTTGGCAGTAGGCTTAGCTTTTTTGGCAGTAGGTTTTGCTTTCTTTTCAATACTTTTCCAGCTACTTTTTAGATGTTCTGCAAATGCTTTTATTTCTGGAGCATGCTCTTTGTATTGTTTAGCATAATTCTTGGCTAAAGTGTCTACAGCGTTGTGATAAATTGGCTCACTAGCATTTTTAATTGTGGTCATTTTCTTCGCTACTTCTTTTTCCATTTTCGTCATCCATACTTTTGCTTTTTGTTGATTCTTTTTGCCGTTGGGACCTAGAAAATAATAGGCTCCTGCTCCGAGAGTTGCCACTCCTGCGCCGATAGCTACTACTTTTCCTACTGACATTTTACTTTTTTTAATTTGTTTTTCTTTCATACTTTTTAAATTTAGTTATTAATCATTTTTTGCATCTTTTCGACCCTTTCTTTTTTTACCAAAAAGAAAACGAAATACCGTACTTTCTCGCATATCTAAAAACATATCTCTAGTCGTCTCACTGATTTTGTCTATATCTTTTTCCACCTTCTCCATAATACGCGCGAAGGTATGCATAATACGAATAAGATAAATTAAAAATATTGCAACTAAAATCCACAAGGTCACAAACCCAATTGACGAAATAAAGAAAAAAACTTCTGATTGAGTACCCATCTTTCTATTATACTACTTGTTTCTTAAAATAAGAATGGGTAAAAAATTTGCCTAAAAAGAGCTAAACCTTGGTACTGTTAAGTGTTATAATTATTTAATGTCTTTAATAGAAAAAACTCGCAATTGGTATGGTCGTTTTGAGCGCCCTATCTCGTCTTTTTCCCTTATTTTAGGTTTCGTTTTTGATGCCCTTACCCTCAAACGAGTAGATACTCTTTGGGAAAATCTTTGGATTTTGGGACATCTCATTATCGTTGGAATTTTTATCGTTTTAATTCATATTAAAGAAAATGGAGTTGGGGATGAAAAAAATCCTAGCAAGGCTCATTTTTGGTTTGTAAATATTTTGCAATTTTTCTTTGGGGGACTTCTTTCCACCTTCTTAGTATTTTATTTTAGAAGTACTGATATTTTTGCTACTTGGCCATTTCTCTTTCTCCTCGCCATCGCTTTTATTGCGAATGAATCTTTGAAACGTCATTATCTTCGATTAAGTTTTCAAATAAGTTTATTTTTCCTTTCCGTTTATTCTTTTGCAATTTTTTTATTACCAGTATTAATGCATCAAATCGGAGCAAAAATATTTCTACTTTCTGGATTTATAAGCTTATTTTTTATTGGCCTTTTTGTTTTAGTTTTATTTTATTTTCTGAAAGAAAGTTTTGAAGAAAGTAAGAAAATGATTTATCTTTTAATTTTGGGTATCTTTCTCCTCGTTAATTTTTTATATTTTACTAATCTAATTCCGCCAATTCCTCTTTCTCTTAAAGACACCGGAATTTACCATTCTATCCAAAAAATGGGAGATGGTAATTATGTTGTTTCTTCTGAAGATTATGGATGGAAAGGATATTTCAAGTTATCTCAAGATTTTAAAGCAACCACCGCATCCCCTGTTTATGTATACAGCGCAATCTTTTCTCCCAAAAATCTGAACCTCATCATTGCCCATGAATGGCAACATTATGATGAAACACAAAATAAATGGATAACGGAAAGGATAATAAATTTATCTGTAGTCGGTGGAAGAGATGATGGTTTTCGAACATATTCTATGCGTTCAGGATTAGCGTCTGGAAAATGGCGAGTAAATATCAAAACACAACAGGGTCAAACCATCGGCAGTTTGCGATTCAACATCATACCCACAGAAACAGAACCGTTGTTGATAAATACGGTAAAAGAGTAAGTCCTTATTTTTTAGTTAATTTCTATATCCACATAGGCAATCTGAGGAAATTTTTCAATAATTCTTTTTTCTATTTTATCTATATGATTTCCGACTAATCTTGGAATTCTGTCAGTAGTTTTAAACATTAATTTTGTAAATTCGCTAAAATCATTTTTAATTTCATCAAATTCATCTTTCAGGTCTCCTGCTTTATAAATTTCTTCATAAAGTGGTGTTCCGTTCCATTCAACTGTGGTAGATATCCTATATTTATTAATATCAACAGCAACTGACTTGAATTCTGAAATATTTTCAATGCAGGGGTCTTCCAATAAAAGTTCAATTATTTCTTCTTTTACTTTTTCGTTTAAAGATTTACCAATGATATATTGGTGATTTTTTATTATTAAAAGAATAGCTAGAAATCCAAGAATGAGACCGACGATTATCCCTCCAAAAGAGTCATAAATGTTGTTCCCAGTAAAATACATCAAAAATTGAGCAACTAGGGCAACCAAGACACCGAGGACTGCTGCACTGTCTTCATAAACTACAGCAAGGGTCACTGGGTCTGCATCAACAAAAATTTTCTTTGAAAATTTTCTTTTGCCTCTCAATTCATTAAGAGCAATAAACAAAGTACTTCCCTCAACTATAAAAGCAATACCTAAAACAAGAATACTAAAATAACTAAAGCTACTAGCTCCAACATTGGTAGGATTTAATAAAGAGTTTATCGAATGATATACCGTAATCCCAGCTCCCAAAAAAAGAATTCCACAAGTGGAAATCAAAGACCAAAAAAATCTTTCTATGCCATGACCATAACCATGAGTGTGGTCAGCTGGCTTTCTAGATCTTTTTAACCCAATTAGTAGGAGAGATTGATTAAGGGTGTCAGCAAAACTATGAACACTTTCAGCAAACATACTGGCAGACCCAGAAAAAAACGCAATTATCGTTTTTATAATCGTAACAAAAAAATTGCCCAAGAGTGCCGAAACCACAGATTTATTGCCTTCCGTTTTTTGTGACATCACTTATATTTTAGCACAAAAGCGTTTTATTTCTTTTTACTAATACACGCTTTAATAAAAGCAGAGAAAAGTGGGTGCGGATGAAGTGGATGAGCCAAAAATTCTGGATGAAACTGAGTCCCTAAGAAAAATGGGTGTTTGCTTTTTGGAAGCTCGGCAATTTCCATTAAATGTCCGTCTGGAGAACGACCAGAAAAGACAAGCCCTTTGGATTCTAGTTCGCCGACATACGCCGGATTTACTTCATAACGATGTCTATGTCGTTCTAATACTTCTTTTTGATTGTAAGCTTTTCGGGCAATTGTACCATCACGGATAACTGCTTTATATTCTCCTAAACGCATACTTCCACCATATAAATTATTTTTCAAAAGTTCTTTTTGGGACTCCATTACGTCGATTACTAAATTTTTAGAGTTTGAATTTACTTCCCTCGTTGTTGCGTCTTTTAGTCCCAAAACATTTCTCGCATATTCAATAACTAGCATTTGCATTCCATAACACAATCCAAAATATGGAATTTTATTTTCGCGGGCAAAACGAATAGTAGAAATTATACCTTCTACTCCCCGTGAACCAAAACCACCCGGGACAACAATGCCGTCATATTTTTTCAAATCTTTTAACTTAACAGGGCTCTTTTCAAAATCTCCAGAGTTTAACCAAGAAATAATCGGCTTTTTATTTTCGGCATAAGCAGAATATTTTATCGCTTCAATCACCGACAAATAAGAATCAGATAAAACATAATCTCCTGATTCAAAATATTTTCCAATCATTGCAATTTTTACCGTTTCTTTTCCGTTATGGGCATGTCGGGCAAAATTATTCCAAGCACTCCAAACTTTCTGGTCATGTTTTTTACAAACCACATTTAAAAGACCACAGATTTTTTCCGAGAGTTTTTCTTTTTCAAAAGAAAGCGGAATGTCGTAGATACTGTCTACATCCGGAGCAGAAATCACTCGGTCAGACGCCATATTACAAAGAAGTGATAATCTTTCTTTTCTTTTTTCATCAAGAATCGCTTCTCCTCGCGCAATTAAAATATCTGGCTGAATACCAGAAGCATTTAATGTTCGAACTGCGTATTGAGTCGGTTTAGTTTTCATTTCGCCAATTTTAGAAGGAGTCGGTAAATAAGAAACGATTACAAAAAGAACATCTTTTGGATTTTCTAATTTCATCATTCTCGCTGCTTCTAAAAACAAAATATTTTGATATTCTCCGACAGTACCACCGACTTCCACAATAACCACATCCGCTTTAGCGTCTTCCCCTGCTTTCTTTATCCTACCAATCACTTCAAGCGGAATATGCGGAACCACTTCCACACATCTACCTTTATATTCCAAATTGCGTTCTTTGTTTATGACACTTTGATATACCCTACCAGTCGTCATATAATTTACTTTTGTCAATTTTACTTCAAGAAATCTTTCATAATTGCCCATATCTTGGTCCGTCTCATCCCCATCACAAAGAACAAAAACTTCTCCGTGTTCGGTCGGATTCATAGTCCCGGCATCAATATTTACATAAGGATCAATTTTTATGGCAGTAACATTTAAACCTCTATTTTTTAAAATTAATCCTAAGGAAGAGGCAGTAATCCCTTTCCCCACTCCGGAAATAACTCCCCCTACTACAAAAATATATTTGCAATTTTCTTTTTTTTGCATTTTAAAATTATATTATTTATTTAAATATCTTCTAACTGCCAAAACACTCGAAACCATTCCCAAAAATACTCCTGATAATAAAACAATCACAAAAATTTGAAATATATTTGAAATATAATAATCATATAAATTTAAACCTAAAAAGCCCGTCATATTGCGTCCGAGCCAGGCAGTAATCGGCCAAAACAACAATAAGGTGATAATGGTCGCAATTATCCCATAAATTGCACCTTCAATCATAAATGGTCCTCGCACTCGCATTTTTGAAGCACCTACTAGACGCATTACCCCTATTTCTTCTTTCGAAATAAAAATTGCAAGTCGAATCGTATTAAAAGTAATAATGATAGAAATGATAATTAAAAGAAGAGTAATCAAAAAGCCAAGTTTTTGTGCACCAGCAATGATCGAATTTAATCTATCTATCACTAATTTGTTTTGATTGTAATTTACTTTATCAATAATAGAACCAAAACCTGAAACCGACAAACTATCTGTCTTTAAAAAATTTGCAATATTTTCATATTGAGAAACTTCTTTTGCCTTGACGTTTAAATATCCTCCTAAGGGATTGTCTTTTATTTCATCAAGTGCTTGAATTGTCGGATAATCTTCAGAATGTCTATCACGGAAAAGCTGTAAGGCCTCATCGCTACTCGTATAGGCAACACTTGCTACTTCCGGCAATTTTAATAAAGAATCTTTTAAAGACATTATTTGATCTTCTGGCACTCCAACATTGAAATAAATCGTTACATCAACTTTATCTTTTATCTGATTTAAGGAAAAATGAAGCGTTGCTTGCAATATTATTATTGTAGTGATAACAGAGAGAGTAATCGTAACCACCAAAATAGCCGCCCAAGAAATCAATCCACTTCGCTTAAAGTTCTTAAAGCCTGATTTGATTATTCTTTTCAATAAAATCATAATATTAATTCATTATATCACATCGCATATTTACCATCTTTGTCATCCCGAATAATCTTGCCTTTTTCCATGGTAATTACTCTTTTTTTGATTGAATCTATCACTCCTTTGTTGTGAGTAGTTAAAATGACAGTAGTACCTAAATCATTTATTTTTTTTAAAATTTGAACAATTTCGTAAGTATTTACCGGATCCAAGTTTCCTGTCGGTTCATCAGCAATGATAATTTCTGGTTGATTAATAATTGCCCGTGCAATGGAAAGCCGTTGTTTTTCCCCTCCGGACATCTGATGGGGAAAATGATTTTTTTTATTGCCTAAATCAACAAGTTCAAGTACGTGTGGGACATCACTTTTTATCTCTTCTTCAGTTTTTCCAACCGCTTCCATCGCAAAAGCGATATTTTCATAAGCAGTTTTATTAGAGAGCAATTTAAAATCTTGAAAAACCACCCCAATTCGACGACGAAATTTCGTCAAATCGTCACTTTTTAACCTATGAATATCTAGAGATTCAAAAAATACCGTACCGTCGGTCGGCATGTCTTCTGCTAAGATCATTTTCACTAAAGTCGTCTTACCAGCACCAGAATGTCCTACAATTGAAACAAATTCCCCTTCTTTGACCGTCAAAGTGACATCTTCGAGTGCTACTGAGTCTTTATTGTAAACTTTGGAAACATTGTTAAAGTAAATCACCTTCTTATTCTATCACAAAAAAACAAAAGTCCACATTTGACTCAAAATTTATGAAGTGTTAAATTTAACTAGAAATTAAAACCCTTTGAAACAAACAAAACCCTCTGCAGGGATCTGCATAAATTAAACGGCAAAAATATGAACAAAATTAATCCGGCCATAAGATGTGCCATTGTCGGTCTTGTCTCGATAATTATTCAGATTTTTATCCCTGATTTTAATTGTCCCCCAATGTGGCTATTTACTATGTTTGCTTTTGCATACAGTATTTCTTGGACAATCAAATTGTCCAGGGTCCAAAAAGACCCAGCAAAAACCGTAAAACACATGGAAGAAAGGAAGGAGACTTCTGGAATTTTACAAGAAAAGTATCCAAGAGAACAATGGGTCAAAGCGATTAGTGAAACTAATCAAGAGGAATTCAGAGAAACTGGTTCAGGATTCCTATAAGGAGAAATCTTACAAACGCGCGGCTAATGCAGTCCGCGCATTTTTTACAACTTTTTCTCAGCTTCAATAAATAAATCTAAGTCTCCATTTAGAACCCCATCTACATCAGAAGTTTCAGCTCCTGTGCGATGATCTTTTACCATTTTGTACGGATGCAAAACGTAAGAACGAATTTGGCTCCCCCATTCTATCTCGGTATTTAGATTTTTCTTCATACTTTCTTCTATCGTTTTCTTTTCTTTTTCGGCATATTTGAAAATCTTGGCTCGCAAGATAGACAAGGCAGACTCTCGATTTTGTTCCTGAGAACGCTCACCCGAGGCATGCACCGAAATATTGGTCGGAATGTGTACTATTCGGACTGCTGTTTCTCTTTTATTCACATTCTGCCCTCCCGGACCACCGGCTCGTGAAAATTCAATTTTTAAATCAGCCTCCGGAATAACAAAATCTTTTTCTTCTAATTTAGAAAATTTTGGTAAAACTTCCACCAGTGAAAAAGAAGTATGTCTTAACTTTTTTGCATTAAAAGGAGAAATCCTTACAAGTCGATGCACCCCTCCCTCGTTTTTTAATAAACCATAAACATTTTTGCCTTTAATTTCAAAAGAAACATTGCGATATCCTCCATGGTCATTTTTATTTTCGTGAATAAATGAAATACCCCAACCTTTTTTATTGACATATTTCATATACATATCAAGCAACATCGCCGAAAAATCTTCCGCATCATCTCCACCTGCACCAGAAATGATAGTTAGAATTGCTGGCCCTTTGTCATATTTTCCGAGTCCTTCTTTTTTGTTTTTCAATTCTTCCAATTCTTTAATGGTGTTTTTCGCTTTTTCTTTATCAGACCAAAAAGTTGGCGAACCCATCTCGTCTTCTAATTTCTTTATTTTATTTTCAATCTCATTTGAGCTTTCCATGAGCCACCCCTCGGGATTGAACCGAGGACCCCGTCTTTACGAACAAACAGATAGGGTCATATCCAGGAATTATCCTTATATTAACGGCTAAAACTACACTTTGGTTCTAAAAAACTATCTCGCTGTGGGGACCTGTTTATTGCACCCAACAACTCAAAATAAATGCTTCTAAATACTGCACTAAGCATACTTAATTTATAATAATTTATTTCGACTATCCTTATCATAGAGAATTTTTAGTTAATTATCAAATGGACAATTTATTAATATCATCTTGTAAATCTCCTGCATCAATTGACCTTAAATAAGCCATCGTCATTCTAATATCAGTGTGTCCCATGAGCTTACTAATTTTTACAGTCTGAACATCATTTCTTGCTAAGTTGGTTGCAAAGCAATGACGAAATCTATGCAAGTGAAACTTCACTCCAGATAATTTAATAAGTCTCTGAACCCAATGCTTTAATCCAGCACGACTTAATCCTTTGTCTTCAAGAGTTGAAATAATTAAATCTGCAGTTCTGTATCCATGTATATTTCTTTCTTTTAGGTATTCTCGTAAGTGAAGTAACGCTGTTGGATGTATAGGAATATAACGGGTTCTTTTAGATTTTGATGTTTCGGATTTTACAGTCAACATTCGTTTTGCCATATCAACATCCATTACTTGCAGAGAAATAAATTCGCCCAATCGCAAACCACAGAAGAAAAGCAATGAAACCATAGCTGTATCACGCTTTAACATAAGTGAATTTTGGGAATGTAAAACAATGGCAGAATAAATCTTTCTGACTTCTTCATCTTCCAATGCACGTTTATCATTGTATTGTGGATGACGTAGTTTTATATATTGAAGTGGATTTTCTGTAATAATTCTTTGTTGAATAAGCCAAGTAAAAAATGTACTTAGTTTAGTTCCATAAGTTTTAATTGTAGAATCTTCAAGTCCAGTTTTTACAGTGTCTCTACCAACTATTCGCTCTCTGGTTGAGATACGTTTAAAAAACTCATTTAGCATTTCCCTTGTCAATGATTCAGGAGTAGTAACTTCGGGCATCATCGTTGAAAAATGATCAAAGACTATTTTGTATGATTTGATTGTTTCTGGACGTAATTTTTTACTATGTTGACATTCGCTGATATATTCCACGAATAATTGCTGTAGGGTCTTTCCCATAAATTTTATTCCAGTGTGTTATATCCGTGTTCGGCCTTGCATTTATCACAGATATGCCTAACTTCATCAGTTTCTTTCATTTTGGAGTTTACTTGTAAGCAGTTTATATGGTTATAACAGAATCGGTTTCTACACTCCCAACACATAGCCATTGGGTTCTCGTATCTTTTATAACTACGACACTCAAAACATCTTGTTCTACGGTGTTTAAATGGCTCGTTTGGACCAAACGGTACGCGTGTTTTAGAGAGTTTGGTATCAATTTGGACATTAGCTAGCTTGAAGGGTATTTCGGTAATTATTTTTATTGTTTCCATACATTTTCTACTATTGGAGGGCATTCACAGACAAAAGACCTCGCTTTTAAGGCTTCGACTACTTTGTTAGCAATTTTAGTAACTGTTTCATAGCCTGTATCTAGTCCTATTATTCCAGCAGACGTAAAACCTTCTGATGTTCCATCCCTTATTTCTTTTCTTTTAACACATCCACAATCTGATTCCTTAGTTACTTTGCCACAACAATTACAACAATATTGATATCCTCTTAAATCTTCCATTACCTCTTCGGTGGTTTCTACTAATAACTGATATAAATCAGTGAAATAAACTTCTTGTTCTTTTTGATTTTCCATTTTATTATTTTGATTAATTTAATAATTGTTTATAAATTTCTACTTTCTGGTTCTACATAACGAACGCCAATTAATTTGAACAAATCTTTCTCCTCTCTTATTTCGTAACGCTCTCCTTCTCTATACAAGTACCCACCTTCGCTTTTGAATCCTTGTCTGACCCAACCGTTGGCTAATACTTTGTGACTATAATCTGCTGAACCAGTTCTTAATGCGTACACAAGTCCCCAATTTTCTTCTTCAGCAAAAAACAAATCAAGTTTGATTCCACTAGGTAAAATTCTTTGAGAATATTTGCAAGGCAATTCGCCTTTGATTTTTTTAAATTTATTTATTACAGTAGCCACACCGCTTTCAAATAAACCTGTTGAGTATGGTTTTGGGATAAAAACCAATTCTATGTCTCCGACCTCTGACTTTTTTCTACGAACAGAACCTGCAATCTCTATTCGTTCACAGTGGGGTTTCAGTTGTTCTAAAACCTCCAGTGCTATCTTGTACGCTTCCGCATATGGATACCTTTTGTCTTTCATACCTATGTATTCTTATTTGGATACATACACCAAATAAACTAACTAATAATGTGATAGTCTCATCAAAAAAACCAAGATGATATATCTTGGTCCAGTTTAGTTTATTCAATTAGAAAAGCAGACGGAACGAGTACGGTTTTATTCTGCACAAGTGTGCTATGAGTGTGATCTCACTTCAGCCTGTATCCAACATATCTGGCATTGTGAATAATATCTTCGTTTATATATTCTTTTAAAGGAAGAATACCTAATTTCTCTTTTATATTTCTTATTGTAAAAGACAATGTTCTTTTGCTTGGCTTTGTAACGTTGTATTCGCCTAATAAAAATTCATACGTTGCTAGTCCATCGTCACTAGAGATTAATTTTAATAAAGTTTGAAATTCATTACTCTTGGGATTGAATTCATTTTCAGTCTTATTAAGTTTAACCCAACCTGTATTTTTATTAAGTGTGAGCAATCCACTGGCAAGTTTAACTGAAATATTGTTGGTTTTATTTATTTCATTTATTTTTACTTCTTTGTTTAGAACGGTGGAACTTTTTTTGTTCGGTGAGAGCAACCCCTCTATATAGTTTCTGGTATTTTCAAGATATTCTTTTCGGCTATTTTGTATTTTAAATCCTGTCTTTTTTTTATTTGAAACATACTCTAATAGCGGCAATCGTGTATTAATAATGTGTCCACCTGCATCTCGTATATCCATTTCTTTTAAATATTTTAAAGATTCTTCAATTGAGTAAAAGGATGTCTTGTCGAACATTTCTTTTGGAAGTTTGTTTTCAGCAATAAATTTTTTAAATTCTTCAACAGTAAAAATAAAATTATCATCCAAAACAACAGTTTGTCGTTTAGCTAAAAGAAATTGCAGTAATTCCTTTATATAGAACTTCTTCTCCATTATTTTTATTGGCACCGGTGCAAATTTAACCATAATTATTTTTTTATAAATTAGTATCATTAAATAAATCCATAAAAGTAACGTTTCCTTTTTGCAAGGTTTTAAGCCGCGTTTCAATATCAGCAACAGAGAAAAGGTTATCCATTGAAACTTGTATACCGAAATTTAAACATGATCCATTCAAGGCCTCATTGAGTTTAGTAAAAATTGTTTCTCTTACAAGAGCTTCAACTTTTTTTTGCCTAAGGGTGCGCAGAAGAGCATAATATTCAGTAATATGATTGGTTGATAATTGGCGCTGATTCCAACCAAGCTCTTTAGTAAGATTAGCAATTTCCAAATATTTTGTCTCTGAATAATCATTGGAATTAAAGCCAGTATTTTCTTGTTTCTCCATTGCCTTCATTTGGAAATCTGGGAAAAGTTCTTTACCAAGATCGCCGGAGCGTTTTAATATTTTATTTATTTTTCTTCTGCCACCTAATTGTTTTGGAAAATCAATACGCAATATTTTCTCTTTTGGTATTTTGATTATTTGGACCTTAGTGTGAGAAGCTTTGGCATCTAGCCAAGAAATAAACTGATAATAGTTTCCAAGGAATTTAAAAAGACCAAATGGTTCTATGTGCTCAAAGCTGAAACTTTCAATTTCTCCAGCTTTATTTTTCTTATAAATAATTTCGTATATTACTATCCCATCTTGAAATAAGATGTGAGCAGCATCTCTTATAAAGTCACACAATGCATCCCCTAAAAATGTAGGATATCCGCGACTAGATATGCCCCCAGCAACTACAAGTTCTTTCTGACGTGAAATAGATGGAGTTACTGTTACAGGATGCTTTTCCCTTACTCCTGTATAAAGCATAAATGGCATTATTCCTGTAAACATGTCCTCGATAAACATCGAAGAAGTGCCATAGTAGTGATACGATTTTCGTCTGTTTCTCATTGTTCTCATTGAGAGTTGATTATCAGCATTTCGGCCTCGCACCATATAATAATCTGGATCTTCCCATTTCTTCAAGAAAAAAGGATCCTTCACATAAGCCAACATTGCATCTTTTATTTTTTCGAAATATTTATTCATCGTTTTCATTTTCTTCGTTGTTAATTCTTTCTTCTTCTCTTCTTATAGACTCTTGCATGTCACGACGATCTGGGAGATTAATATCGACTGCACCTGAATGTTTTGATAAATAGGTTACAAAAAATACTGTTTGGCCTATCGACAAATCAAAACCACCAGAGCGTGCAATTACCCTAATGAGTGCGCTCACATGTGCAGGATTTTCTCTCCCGTTTAAATAATCATAACTTCTACTATCGGGAAAAACTGCTAGACCATAATCTCTCATTCTCTGACTAAATCTTAATTGCCAATTTGATCGCAGAGTAGCTTGGGGCATTATCACAAAAAGACCAGCTCGATAATTGCAAATAGCCGCAATACGTGTAATCTCTTGTATGGCATTAATGGTATTTAAATAAGTATCCCATGGAGTTTGCACAACATTCCAAAGTTCTGGATTTTGGTATAGTTCGGAATATAAACGAGCAAAACCACTTAGCTCATATAGATTTATTAAAGGCTCAGTTGAGAAAATTATTCTACTTTGTTCTTCGCTCCAGTTTTGAACTTTCTCGCGCACCATATCAAATGCTGAGACAGAAGCCACTAAAACAATTGGGAATATTTTTTTTAACCTGATAGGATCATTATCTTCACATGCTTCATAGCATGCTTGGATACCCTTAGTAAGTGCCTGTCCAAAATAATCAGGCATATCATCACTGGTATTCATGGCCATTAATCTAGGCAATAATTTAATCATTTTGTCTGTAACTTCTTTTTCACGATCTCTAGATATTTTTTCTTCTTCTGCTTGATCAAAAGTTACCCATGATAGATCTTTCACTTGATGAAATTGTTTGCATTCTTCAACATGCTTTGCAACTAAACTCACCAGTCGTTCATATTTATTAGTAAATTCGATCCAGCGTTGAATTAACTGCACTGCTAGACCTAGTTGATCTTCGGCAATTAATTTTTTAAGTTTTTGTTCAAAATAATCTGAATGCAATGTCTTGAGATAATTAAAGTAATCCAATAAAGAAAATAAATATTGCTGAACACAAAGAGTGCGGATATACCACTCTGGTGAAAGTTTTTTATGCTCAATTATCATTTCAGCTCTTAGCTCACTTGCCGTGGATTCTAAGCGCGACAACATAGTTAAAGGAAGTCCTGTGGTGTATATACCTTTATTTGAATACCAGTTAATATGTGAAATAGTTACAGATAAACTTTCAGCAGACGCAGTATCTAAATATTTTGACAATCCTAGTAATGCACCAATAGCCAACCTACCTTGAGTATCAATAAATGATAACTGCTCTTTGTATTTAATTTGTTTTGAATCTGCAATTTTTTCGAGCTCAACCATGTCAACAATTTTCCCTGTTTTTTGGAAAAGAAGTTTTAAACCATTGTTATCAAAATCACTACCATATACTTCTGCAATTTCCACAAACAAATCCAGACCTTCAAATAGAGATCTTAAGTTTTTCTCTCGTATAAAGACTTCAAAAATCTTTACGCCTATGTCTAGAGTTTCCTCCTCAAACCATGTAAGATCTTTTATCGTTTTTGGTTGTAGTCCTGTTCCGGTATTTAATGCTAGTGCAATCTCAGTTGAACTTGCTAGAGTCCAGCTTTCAAAACGATTTTTAGTTTTATACCAAAAACTGTTAGTTGACATTCTTCTTTTATATTTTGGATAAAGAAATAGTAAGCCACCAATATATCGCAGAGTAATATGTAATTGTTCCTTTGAAAGTTTTATTTTATCTATACCGAAATCTACGAGATCACTTGCAAGCTCAAGGTTATCCGAAACAAGACGCCTATAATGGTTCTGCAAGGCTGGTTTATTCCATTTGAGACCAGGTGGTGTTGTTCCTTTTAAAAAATTTGCTATGTGATTCCCTATCAAAGGAAAAGCACTGGTAGGCTCGAGAGAGTAAAACACTTCTGACCCCACAGTCCAAAATCTGATAATAATATAAGTACCTGCAATACAGAGGAATATTAGTCCAACCGGATGTATAGGATATCCAAAAGATTTTGCCAAAAGATAAAAAATACTAATGATACCGGTAAGCGCGACTGTTCGCACATATTGTTTACCTACGGGAGTAGAAAGAAAGTAGCGTCTAATATTCTGTGTTGCCCCTAATAGTGATGCACTTGCGATACCAGAAACAGCAGCAAAATATAAACCCAGAAACACACCCGATACACTTGCTATTACTGAGAGCAGGGTGTCAATTACTTGATCACTGAATGTTTTTAGGTCCACGGGGAAAAGATGGTTAAAAACTTCAAAAAGTGTGATTATAAAGACTGCGTAAATAATTGTGCCGAGTAGTGAGCCAATGGACGGCCAGAGTAACCGTGCAGAGTATTTATTTTTATTAATACCATAGTCAACCTTGAACATTTTTGCCCAAAAAGTAAAGACTGGTTTTTCCTCAAACCATTTTTTTGTGAGCCAAAATGTTTTGGTTCGATATAGATTATTTTTAATTTTAAGTGACACCATTTAATCTTATTCTTCCCAAAGTTTAGCTAGAGCATCTTTGATTTTTTGTTCATAAATCTCGATCAGTTTTTTATTACCTTCAATTAAAGTTCGCTCAGACTCTATTTGTTCTGCTATTTGCTTTTGAATTTCTATGAATGGAAAAGATATTTCTAATTCTTTAAAGAAGTTTAAGCTTAAATTCCTCTGTCTAACTCCAATCCTTTGACTTAAGTAATATTCTTTATTGTGTTCTAGAAATAATTTCAAGAACTCCATATTTATTTTTTTTGATGGTTTTACTCCAGCAATTGCTTGATTAAAACATGCTTCTCTATCTAAGATAGACATCTTTAGAGCAGCAGTATCATACATGCCAATAAGTAAAGAGCCTTTCGGAAACATTTTTGTATTAGAACTGTCTAGTCCTTTTTGTGTAATAAGTTTTTTAGAATTAGTAGTATGATGCTCATTGAGTTCACCCGATGAATACCACGGAAAAGACCCATCCCAAAATTCTGCTTTACTTACTAATGGGGTTCCTCCACTTGATAATTCACAAATTTCATCCAGCTTCATTTTATCCCATGTTGGATCAATATTAATTACTGGCTTCCAATTAGTAGTAATTTGCTTAACTCCGTTTATTATATTTTGATAACCATCTAAATCTGCAACAATTTGCTCTTGTACTTCAAGAGGAGGAAGAGGAATTTTAAAAGTTTGCAACATCCCTAGTTTTATATAAGGCATCGTATTCCCAAGTTTTTGTAGTTGTAAATTTTCTTTTAAGGAGTCATTCAAAATATGATAAACGTATTTTGCGTTTGTTTTTTTAAAATTACTTAAAACATAAGTTCGTTGATAGGCATCAAACTTACCTTTATAATATTTAATTGCACCAACATCACCATTACCAGCAATTAATAACGCTTCAGTATTAAATGAGTAGCTATTTATAAATGTGTTTTCTTTAGCACAAGTAAAAAATGGATATTCACCATCTGGGTTACCTTCATTAGCATCTTTTTTGCCCGTTACAATATCACAAAGTTCTTTCAACTCAACTATTGGCCATTTTGCATTTGTGTAATCAGTTACTAAACCATAACGACCAACAGAAAGACTATAATCTCCACTCTCTACAATCTTTATTTTTTCTACGTAAACTGCTTTATCACTTTCAGATTTTTTACCTTTCTTCCATTTATTTAAAATCTCAAGAGCCTCTGGTAAATCATTTTTATTAATTGGGCGCTTTGTAGCACCTAAATCAAAACCGTCATTCTCTACTTTTACAAATACAATTTCTTTACTTTGTTTAGATAGTTCATTGTTGAATAATAAAATACTAGTTTTAACTCCTGCATAAGGATTAAATACGCCTTGTGGTAAAGAGACGACAGCGTAAAGTCCATCTTCTACTAAATTTTTACGTAATTGTTTATGAGAAGTACCAGACTGAAAGATAATACCTTCTGGCACAATGATACCAGCTCTACCATTTGGTCTTAAGTGGTTCATTATATAATCCACAAACAACACTTCGGACCGATTAGATTGAATACTGAATTTACTATGTGTACTAACACCACCCCTAGGAGACATAAAAGGAGGGTTAGCTAAAATTACAGAGAATTTATCGTTCCATCTTTCCTCCATAGTGAGAGTGTCATAATTGTAAATCTTTGGACCTTTAAACTGATGCAGATACATATTTACTTGTGCAATACGAACCATTCCAGGATCTATGTCATAGCCTTCAAAGTTTCCCATTAAGTTTTTACGTTGATCTGGTGTAAGTGGTTTTTCTTTATTCGTGCCACTATGTTGTTCTAAAATATGTTTATAAGCACTGACTAAGAATCCACCAGTACCACAAGCAGGATCTAATACTTTATCTTCCATAGTTGGATCTACCGCATCCACCATAAAATCAATGATATGACGTGGAGTTCGGAATTGTCCTGCATCACCTTGACTACCCATCACTGAAAGTAAATATTCATAAGCATTTCCTAATTCTTCGGGATGACTATAATCAAAATAATTTATTTCTTTCAAGAATAAACCCAACACTTCAGGGCTTCGGTATGGCAAGAATGCAGACTTAAATATTTCACGAAATAATTGTGGTAATTGTTTAGATTCAGAAAATTTTACAAGAGCTTCACTGTAAATATTCATTCTCTCTTGATTGCCTATGCGTGCATCCATCAAACGAGTCCATGCATAGTTTTTTAGATCTTTAATAAAGAATGAGGGATCTCCACCTTGCTTGATAGCAGACTGATCCATATCATCCATGAATTTATAAATAAGAGCATTTGTGATTTGATCTATTTGTGAAGTTGGATTAGGAACAACACCAACGAGAACTTGGCGAGCTGCATCTATGTGATGTTTAGTTTCAGTGTTCATAATTTAATTCATAAATGTGTTTAGTGATATATAGTCTTTCACATAAGTAGGAATCATTGTTTTAAAACCATTAAGTCTTTGATATTCTTCAAAATCAAACGATGGACAAAAGTTAAGTTGAGCAAGTTGATTGGTATCTATAATCTCTCTAACTTGTGGATCTACAATATAAGCTTTAAAGAAACTCTTAACTGGTGCATAGTGTTCTTGGTCTACTGGATTCACTTCCATAAATTTACTCCATTCTGATTCAAGTAAATCGTCTTTCATTTCAAAACTTTCTTTTTGTCCGAAAGCAACTTGTAGAAATTCACGAATACTAACTCTACGATCTAAATTAAATGCCTTTTTGATTTTATCAAGATTAAGGAAATGATTAGGCTTATCAAATATATTAGTTTTAGTATAATCTTCTGCAGCTGCTAAATCTCCATTAGTCCACAGGCTCTTTAATGTTTCATTAGCTAGTACGTCTTCATCTACTGCACGTTTAAAGCCTTCTCTGTCTATACGCATACCCTCAGAACCGATATGTGACTCTTTAACTGAAGCTATTTCATCTGGTACAGACAAATCTATAGGACCTTTAAAAACATTAGTGCCATCTTCATCAACAAATATATCTGAGCCACTGGAATCTTTGCCAGTTGTATCAGTTTCTTTTATCTTCTTAATCTTTGGAATCTTTATTTTTTCATCATATTTAAATTCATTCTCAAAGTATTCACAAGTAGCGAAGAAATCAAAAAATTTAAAATGTTCTTTTAGGGCTGTAACTGTTTCTCTGGTTGTGTAATCTATATATTCAAATTGATATTTTCTTGTGCCTCTTCCTTTAATCTGCACAAACTCTGCTGGACTAAATACTGGTCTCATCAATGCAAGGTTTAAAATATCTTGGCAATCATAACCAGTAGTCATCATTCCGACAGTAACAGCAATACGAGTCTTACTGGAATCATAACCCTCAGGATTTTTAACTTTCCCATTTAACATATTGTTGGAAAAATTAATTGTCATTTGTTGAGCACTTGGAACTAAAGAAGTAACTTGCACAGCAAAATTTGACTCACTGTATTGTTCTGGCCATCTTTCAAATGCTAATTTATTTAATATGTTAGTTATTCTTCCTGCATGCTTTTGAGAAACACAAAAGACAATTGATTTACCAAATAATTCTGTATCACATTGTTTAGCAACAGGATCAAAAAGTCCATTATCTATAAATGCCTTACACATAGCGATATTGGTTTCTTCGTTGAAAAACTTTCTTTCATAATGGCGTTCATTAAATACTTCATTGATTGTTTCTCCTTGCTCTGTGGTGGAGTGAACAGCGTAACCATCTTTTGAAAGTAATTCAGTAGTAATATCAGTCCGAGCATCCACTACGATAGGATTGATAAGAAATTTATCATTAACACCAGAAAGTAAATCATAACTAAAGGTAGGTTCATTTGGCTTACAACCAAAAGTTTTATAAGTATCAAGTAATTGTCTGCGTTCAAACTCTCTCTGTGTATCTGCTCCTTCACCATCAAATCCCTTAAGATAATTTTTGGGTGTAGCAGTTAATCCAAGCTTATAACCTACAAAGTATTCAAATACAGCTCTACTATTCCCACCAATGGACCTATGAGCTTCGTCTGATATAACCATCTCAAAATCTGTAGGAGAGAATTCCTTTTTATATCTATCTCCAGCAAGGAATGTCTGAATAGTAGAAACAACAACTTGAGCATTACGCCAAGAATCACGACTGTCTTTATAAATAACTGTCGTGTAATCTTTACCTAGATATTGTTTAAAAGCTTTATGTGCTTGATCTTCAAGTTCTAATCGGTCTACTAGAAATAAAACACGACGAGCATTACCAGATTTTAAAAATAATTTTATAACTGCAGCAGAAATCAAAGTTTTACCTGTTCCAGTTGCCATTTCAAAAAGAAATCTGTTTTTATTTTCAAGAGCAGAAGTTTGTAAACTCTTAATCGCATCCACTTGATATGGACGCATTTGTTTTAAATTATTGTTTCGTAAAAATTCTTTCCTCTTTGATTCATCTAGAAAATCTGGATCATTTGCATATGTTGGCATTTGCGATTCAATAATATAATTCTCATCCACTTTCGTATTAGCTAACTCTATAGGATTAGGAATATATTTTTCATACTGAGTGATAGAATCTTGGGTCGGAAAACGTGAAATAGTGTCTGGATTGCCATGTTTTGTATCCCAGAAGTAATGGATGTTTCCATTAGATAAAATAACGAACCGAGCATTTGCGTTGCGAGCATAATTTCTAGCTTGTTCTTTAGCTGAAAGTGGATCAATAGATTCTTTTTTTGCCTCTACTACTACAAGAGATCTACCATCTTTATCAAGCAATAGAAAATCTATAAATCCGTGTACCTCTTTCTCAAAGTCATCACCAAGTTCAGAATATTTTATTCCTGGCTCAAGTTGAATATTTGCAGGACCATTTTCATTAGTTTCGAAACGCCATCCAGATTCTTCAAGGAGTTTATTTATCTTAATTCGAGCTGATGCTTCTTTTGAGTTGTTCATAACAATATTCAGAGTATAGCGTTTTTTTAGCTTTAAAACAATGGTTAATACTTGCCAAATAGCTAGTAAAATAGTCTCATATCGACAAAAGAATTTCGCATTTTAGCGTCTGCGGGCAAGACCGCAACAACAAAAATTACTCTTCTGAACCCATAGACTCTCTCATCTTCTGTAATATTAACATTACCTCTACGTCATCTGGAATATACACCTCTCCGCATTTGGGGCATCTAGTCTCACAGCAAGGACAATAATTAAAACTACACTTCTTGCAGTCCACAGGTTTTATTTCAATAGGTTGCATACATTTATTATACTTAAAATTTATAAACAGGAAAACAAAAAAACGGTGAGCCCAGAATTAGGACCCACCGTTCAATGTTTATCTATTACTACCAAATTGAATTCTCTAGCTCGTCAATCCAGTTTCTAGCTTCATCCTCTGAGACATAAGGAATTTGGTTGATATTTACTTCTCTACCCTCTCCATCTTCCATATTCTCACACAAAAGACGGTAGATAGTTCTTTTCTGATAACTTGTAGCCATTCCTGGCTCGTCTGTGTCCTCAAAAAAGAAACTATGTCTCGGACTACCAAGATTTGCTTGTAAAGTTTGTGTAATCATAAATTTATATTAATTAATAATTATTTAACTGGCATGAGTTTTTGAATGAGTTCACTGCACTGGAATTTAGACAAATAAGGAGAGGCTAAAGCTGATAAATATTCTTCCTTGTCTTCCTCATCACAACTTTCAATTAACTTCTTTAAGAAATTAATTTGTTTGATTGTAGCTTCTTGTGGTACCTCTTCATCATTAAAGAAATCTGGAGAATCTGAATTAACTTCACCTTGAACTTTATTTACAGGTTGATTAATTGTTTTGAAATAAAGAGCATCCATATTTTTAATTCCCCTAACTACAGCATCAACTAAAGAATTTCCGAAACTGTACCTTACTCCACGCTCAAGAAATTTATTCATACGATTTACTGTAGCTGAACCTCTACCAACTGAAATTACTTCATTGCCAATTTTTAAGGTACAGATAAAAGCAATTAATCCAGGTACGTTTTTTAGTGTAGCTAATGTTTCTTTGTCTTCTTCAATAATCGCTGTGATGTTATAAGTGCCCACATTCTTTGCTACTTCTTCTTGAATTGGATTTAGTCTTTCTTTTGTTTTGTAAGTAGGAATACTATTTTTATATGTGTTCATAATATTTAATTGTTAGCTATAGGTTCCACGGACCTATAATAAAATAAATTAATTGTGCGTGGATATTTACTAATGACTTCTCCTTTCTCATTTTTACGTTCGACAAAGGTAACACTTTTTAATGCCTTACTTCCTTTCTTGGGACGGTAGCCCAACTTAATCCATGATGCAAAAGTTAATGCATTTTTATATGGATTGTAATTTTTTACTTCACTTTCACCCCAGATTTTTTTGATCTGTTGCTCCATTGCTTCTTTTGTTTTTTCGCTACCTTGATAATTAGAAGTGAATGGATTTTCCTCTAGAATTTCGTTTATGCTTAATGCTTTCATATATTTAATAAATTGATAGATTAAATTTACATAAGTGACTAGCTTATATGTTGAAGATTTATATATCGACCATTATCTTCACTAGCTTAGTTTTAAATATCTTGTTACTGAGTATTTAAAATAGTGAGATGGGGGGGTTGTCTCATTCGGTACTGTAAGGATTTAGTAGTACTAGAGAAATGTACCCGTTTACGTTTTTTGATAAAATTTTGGATTCTAAAAATCAAAGGCTCAAAAAAATTTCTAAAATTTTTTCAACTTTTTGGCTATTGTTCGTTTTAATAGCTAGATGGTATAATTGCAAAGTGAGTAAAATTAAATCAGTAATCTAAACTAATAAGTAATTATTGGCATGATGAAAAGTCCAGTTAGACATAAAGAACCCGTCATGGGGTGGTCTAACTGGCCGTATGGGGAAACCTATACGAGAGGCTTAGGTCTCTACCCGTGATGGGCTTTTTGTTTGCCTTTTCATGGTATTTATCAATTGAAAACAAAGATAATCCCATGAGAAAACATCTTATATTTTTACTTTTAGCGATATTTATAATTCCATCAATTGCTTTCGCATCATGGTGGAATCCAATTTCTTGGTTCAAAAAACGAACTGTTCCATCTCCAGTAGTTCAAGCTTCTGTCCCAATTTCAAATCAAACACTTCCAAAAAATGCAGGCTGTCATTCAAACAAGGGTTTCAACTTAATAACTGGTGCGCCATGTGGATCTTCTACTGCTTCTACAACTACTACAAAACCCAAAAAAGAAAAGCAAAATATTAAACCTACAATAAAACAAAATACTACAATTATTTCTGCACCCACAACAGTAACTCCAGCAGTGAATGCTTCAAGATCTGCGTTGATTGCAGAATTTTTAAAGAACCCAACTTTAGATAATTTAAAAACTTTCTGTGCTCAAGCTAAAAATGTTACAAGCAATTCCACTAAACAAGTTCTGGATAGTAGCAGAGAAAATTTGATTACAGTAAAACAAACCTTATATGAAGAAATGATAGATTGCCAAAGACTTGACTCTAACACCTACAATATACACATATTACCTCTTGATGATAGCTCACTGGTTCCTCTTAAAAATAGCGATACTGATAAAATCAGAGAGGCAAAAATCGCAACTAATAACAAAATAAAAAGTCTTATAACTACAAGTAAGGTTAAGATTTTTGGATTTCAATATCTTCATGGATCATATTCACCAGTACAACTTTTTAAATGTATTGAAGGCACTGACACCACCTGCTCTCCTCGTGTGACAAACACAGATGGTCAAGTAAATTATATTACAGAGTATATTGGTGGTTATATTAATGATTTAAGTAATGATTTTAAATAAAAAATAATTATGGATAATAAAAAGATCATCATTTTGATTGTTATAATCTTTATTGCTTTAGTTGGCTATAAATTAATTTCTTCCAGTATTCAAGAAAATAAAGAGAAAGCAGTACTAGAAGAAAAAGCTCAGCTGGACCAATTAGCAAAAGCACCATTAAATAATTGTATTGATCAAATTAACAGTAGTGCTGAAAATGAGATTGATAGAAATAGTAAACTAGCTCAAGATTTAGGTTCCCCAGAGTCACAAAAAGAATGTCTCAATTCTGATCATGGTCTAAAAGTTAACGCTCTTATTATTTCTGGTAAAATGACACTTCAAGAATACTGTAAACCACCTTCGTTTGAAGAGTTGCAAGTAGAGGCAGATCAAATACACACTAAGGCAAAGACAGATATAGAAGAATGCTATAAAAGATATAAATAAAAACATATGAACAATCAAAACAACAAAATGAATTTAATCTTCTCAGCCATATTATTTATTGTAGGAGGTGCCTTATTTCTTAGTCCTGGAATATTTCCTTTCTTCTTTACCACAGCTACATGGATGATTGCGTATCTATCCTGCTTTTTATGTTCTGCATATTTAGGTATTCGTTACGTTAGGAAAGTACCCATAGCTAATAAAAAGAAATTCTTTAGTTTTTACCCATTAACTTTTACCATCTCCTTAGCTTATCTTTTGATTCTTGCTTCTTCTTTTATTTTCTTAGCAAATATAGTTGAATTATTTAGGATCACTTTATAATTAAAGCCAACATAAATAAAGGTATTCTACTGAATAATACCACAATTCTGGATATAGCGACCTCTACATGTGACCCCTAATATATATTTTTGCGATTTATCCGAAGTCTGATTAGATTCCGTCTGTGGTTTTTGTATTAATTAAAAAAACAATTTAGCTAATAGTCACGCCCACGCTCATGGTAATGAGTAATAGCGTAACATATATAAGTAACACGTAACCTAAATATTATTTATGTAATAACATAGTTACGTGTTACATGTTACGTATCTGTGTTATTAAATAAAAGGTAATAAAAATGAACGACCCGAACGCGGATCCTTCATTTTTCCCCGATTTCTTTTTAAAAAAACTATAGCTTTGTCTTATGTTTGAGACTTAAGCTATAAATATTTATCAGTCCTCGGAGAAAACAAAAAATCTTGTATCAAGTTAGCGAATAAGCGTTTCAACATTTTCTTTGTTTGCTGGTAAATTTTTCAACTATCTCCATAAGGGGAGACCTCCACATTAGGAGGATATTTCGTTGAGCAACAATGAAATATTGATAAAACAATAAATACTCAAATGGTTCCGCTGGAATGGTCTCGTATTTATGCGTTCCAGCGTACGGACAGGTTTTTAGGCCTAGGTTTGGTGGATTGAACAATGAATTTTATTCCAAAGTCATTTGTTGAAGTGTGGTCGTCATTCTTGGCGTGTTTTATTTGCAAGTAACCCTTCTAACGGAAACCTCTATTCGTTAGAAAACACTTCAACTCTTTATATTTTAGACCTCGCTCGTTCACATCTCATCCAACGAGGTCCCTTAACGTGCTTATCCGAAACAGTTCACTATGTAGCTATGATTTGCTGTTAAGAGCAGTGATATAGCATTGTACGGAATATTTGTGAAATGACCAACTTCGAATTTGTTTTCTAATATTGAAATTAATCAATAAAATACTTTCACTTCAAAAAAATTCAATTTATTACCCAAAAAAACAAAAAACCCTTTCAGGACGTATCTAGGATTTAGATACATCTTGAAAAGGTTCTTACCCCAATAAATGCATCTTTAATCCATAGTCCTGGTTAGTGAAAATTCACTAACATATATATTATAACAAAGTCCCTTTTTATTTTAGGAAATATTTTAAAACAGTAAAAAACAAATTTAAAAATTTATTAAAAATGATAAAATGTTGTAGTGAAATACAAACCAAAAATAAAGTATAAGTACAATGACAGTATTCCAAAAGAGGAGACAGAACGAAGAATAGCAAAAGTTTATGATATTCTTTTTGATGAAGTCATAAAAACGATGGAGAAATCTTCAGATCCTGCTGATATTGCCTTTTTAAAACATTTTCCACGGTTAAAGGAATAAAAGGCAAATTAAAAGTTTAGGCCTTAATCTTTAATTTAAAAAATTCAAATTAAAGATACCGAATCTATCATATAAGGTCATTCAATGGATGTTTAGTCATTTGGGACCGTAAAAGCTCAGCACTGGCCGATAAATAGATCGTAGTTGTTTTTATGTCACTATGCCCCATCATCTTGCTTAAGCTGTAGATATCACACCCACCCTCGAGCATCAATGTAGCGAAGGTATGTCTGAGTTTGTGAATCGTAAAATTAATTCCAGAAGCTTTCTTCATTTGTTTAACTAACCTCCTAAGTCCATCATACGTATATCCCATATTGCGATTAAGAGAACAAAAAAACTCAGGACAAGTTTTGTTTAATCTTTTGCGTTCATCTAAATATTTTTTTAATGTTTGTGCCAAAGTAAAACTCATTGGAATGATCCGATCTTTATTCCCCTTCCCTTGTCTCACGAAGATTGTAAGATTTTGTAAATCCACGTCTGTATATTTTAAATGCAGTAATTCACTCTTACGAAGTCCAGCAAATAAAAACATTGAGAACATTGCGTGATTCCTATATCTCAAATATTTATAACCATAAGGATAATTAAAAGTCATTTCCAACAACTTAAGAGCATCCTGTTTTGTTAGTTTTTTAGGCAAACTTTTTTCCACTTTGGGTTTCTCGATATCAGCAGTTGGATTCTTTTCCATATAACCATTCTTTACACACCAAGCAAAAAATACTCGCAAGGACATGCAGATAGTTATAAAAGAAATTGCTTTCCAGTGTCTTTCAGTTCTACCAAATAATAAAAAGTCTCGCACATTCTTTTCTGTTACTTGATTAATTTGAGTCACATTCGCAATCCTACGATAGTGATTTATCGCCACTTTGTATCTCATTATTGTCGGCTTTGTAAAACCTTTTGTGAACGAAGAATAATCGTAAAACTTAGATGCTAAAATTCCTATATCCATTTCCATTTTTAAAACAATTCACGCCTAGATACAATATTTTTTATTTGAGCCGCTGGGATGATTTGCACATCCGACCCACGAATTACGAATTCGTTGCTCTACTGCCTGAGCTACAGCGGCGTATATTTTTTAGTGAACCTAATGTACCCGATGACCTGTTTACTGAGAGAACTGCTCCCGAAACGCTCTTTTTATACATTATAACCTATTATATAAAGCTATTCTTAATATATCATATGGAACTGTTTATTACGAAAGACGTGCTCTACCAACTGAGCTAGGGTGGCAAAAAAAGAACTGCTTCATTTTTGTCCTGATCTGGCGAAGTAAGAATCATCGATACGAAATTCATTTTCGCGGACGATAGGGGCAACAACCTTACTTTATCAAAAATCAGAAAAAGTATCTAGCGTTAAATAAAAAAGCATCCGTTCCCAGATGCTTAATTTCAAAAAACTTTAGTCTCTTAATACTTAACTTTAAGCGCAAAAGCACTAATTTCATTAAGCATCTGCTTCCAGTCAAAAACTCTAATCGCTTTTTCTGGAAGTGGTCCTTGATTCCAAGGTTTGTCTAAAACAAAAACTGGAATACCGAAATTGGTACAATCAGTAATATGTATCGGGTCATCTTCAATAATTAACCTAACATTTAATTTTCTGCACATTACTGACTTTTTCATTCTAGGCCCACTGGTACCATAAGTATTTGCAAAAGAAACTCCCAAAAAAATATTGGGAAAATACTTTTCAATAAACATTAAAGTTTCTTCAGTTAAAGAATAAACCCTACCGGTAACAATAAAAAGATTATGTCCTTTCTTCTTCAGAAAATTCATCGCTTCCTGAGAACCTTCTGTTGGGACAACTTCTTTGAAATAATTTGACTCAAAAAATTGTGAAACTTTCTTGGTCTCCTCTTCCACTGTTCCTCCCCAAACTTGGTGGAAACAATAAGAAGTAAAATCTTCTTTTGTTAAGTTAGTCCCGTATTCTTTGTTGTGGAACAAAATAAGCTGACTGCTTAAATCAGCAATTATCTCATCACAATCTATCGCTATATTTATATTCATGGCCGTATGTTTTTTAGTTATTATTTTTTTTGTTGATTATTCCAAAAGTCCCAAGAGACACTTAGAATAACCAACAAAAATTAACTAAAAACTTATTTTCAAGGAGCTAAACCTTAATTTTAAGGTTATCAGATACTAGAAAAATTACAAGAGAAAATTAATCTCAAAAATTCTAGAGCCGTTGATCGGGATTGAACCGATGACCTCGATATTACCAATATCGTGCTCTACCAACTGAGCTACAACGGCATACATCCCACATATTAACTCATTTTTTGGACTTTTTCCAGCTCTCAATTTCTTTATGATTCCCAGACAAAAGTACTTTTGGAACTCTATATTTTTTCTTTTTATATTCTAAAATCTCCGGCCTAGTATAAACTTCACTACTTGAAACTCTTTCTTCTTCTAGAGATTCATATTTCCCAAGTACTCCGGGAATTTGACGAGAAATACAATCAATCAAAACCATCGCAGGTATCTCTCCCCCTGTGAGTATATAATCCCCAATTGAAATTTTTTTGGTTTTTAAAATTTTATCCACCCGTGCATCTATTCCCTCATAACGTCCACAAATTAAAATCACATCCGTGTATTTTTTGGAAACTTTTTTCGCAAATAGAGTTGTAAATTTTTCAGCACTTGGAATAAAATTTATGACCAAAATATTATTGAGAAAGCCACTTCGTTTTCGAATGGTCTGGGCCTCCGGGTCGAGGACCCGAGAAAATGAAGTGGCTTTCGAAATCGCTTTTTCTACTGCTTTTAAAACTGGCTCAGCTTTCATCACCATCCCTGGACCACCAGCATAAGGTTTATCGTCTACCGGCTTATAGCCAGTCTTGTTTTTGTCTTTTACATAATCTCTAGGATTATAAAACTTAACTGAAACATGCTTGTTCTTTATAGCCCGCCCAATAATAGATTCATTTAAATATGAATCAAAAATGTCAGGGAATATGGTAATAATGTGAAACCGCATATTGTTATATTAACACAAAAACAAAAAACCCCGAGTTTCGGGATTTTTTGTTTTTTAACTTAAATTCCTTTCAAATCTTCCATTGCTTGGTCTACAGTCTTGAGAGAACTTGAAGGTGCAGGTCTAGTGCTTCCTTCTGGCTCGTTAATCTTGAGATTAACTCGCGCATTGTTCTTCATACCAATGACTCGAAGTAAAGTTCGAATAGCTTTTGCAGTGTTTCCCATTCTTCCGATGATCTTGCCCATGTCGGCAGGATTTACAGTAAGAGAAATGAGCACACCCATTTCATCGACAGTACGATCGATTTTTACATCGTTCGGATTATCAACGAGAGCTTTTACGACATACTCCAAGAATATCTTGTCAGCGTCTTGCATAGTATTTCAGAGATAATATATTTTTAATCAGTGCAGTATCCGACCAATAACTGCTTGTTTTAATTATACAGAATTATTTTTTAGCTTTCAACTCTTTTCTTTTTTGAGTTGGTTTCTTTTTCGGCAAAACATTTATTTTCTTGCCTTCAATCACTTTTTGGTGCACAAGAAAATTGTGCATGGTGTCAGAAAGTTTTGCTCCTTTCCCTACCCAATATAAAATTCTATCAGACTTAAAATTTGCCTTACCTTCTTTTGGGTTATAAGTACCCACTATTTCTAAAAATTTACCACTCTTGGTACTGTTCTTGGAATCGGTCAAAACAGCCCGAAATGAAGGGTCATTTTTTCTTCCTATCCTTTGTAATCTTATTTTTAACATATACTTGATACTAGCATAAATTTTAAAAAAGGCAAATAAAAACCCCGTGAGTTACACCATTTATTTTTATGGCAAATCATCGGGGTAGAATCCGTCGGCAAATTTTAAACGAATGATTTCTTTTGGACTTAAGACTCTTTTTTCTTTTAAGAGCTCTATTATATAATTCTCGCTCTTACCAGAGATGTGAGATAAAATTGTATTGATGTATCGCTGTTTATTTGTTGCGACGTTAAATTCTTTCTCCAAAACAAGATGGCTTTTTTGTCTATCTGTTTCGAAAGGAACAAACCTAAACGTAGTAAACTGAGTGATTTTATGCAACATCATCTCAGTTTCTCGCCTGATAAGACGTAAATGACAGCCTTGAAACGCCAACATCGCAGCCAGTGAAGAAATCTTTTTACCAGCAACTCCAATAATTTCACTTGGAGAACCTAAAAACATTTCAAACATTTCCTTTGCTGGATCAAAATATCCTCCCAGACTACCAATGAAGATTGTGATGCTATCATTGTTAACACTATTGAGAAAATTGATTTCTCTCTTTAGGCTCACCAACATTGGCTCATTTATCTCATTATCAACATTCAGTTCTCTTGTGAAGAACACATCCGGAAAGGCAAACGCCTGTCCGGAGACATTGTTTTGCTTTTCCATGTTGTTGCTTTTTTTACTTGTTTCTGCTATAGTATACACTATAACGTATAACATGTCAAGTTATACTAGATTATAAATAATTTATTTAAATATATGGGAGAATTGAATCTTAATAACTACGGGAAACCAACCCAAAAAGAAATGGAGGAAGCTAGACTAAAACAAGAAGTAAAACTTAGGGCAGGAGCCATGGAAAAAGTCAGTGAAGAAACAACAGGAAGTGATTATAAGGTGGACGAAAGAACTGGGCTCGTAGAAGAGCAGGAAAGTATAAAAGAAAAATTAGATAAGGCTGGACTCGCAGAAAGAAAATAACTACTAACCTTAAAAACCCGCTTCGGCGGGTTTTTGTTTTTATGGTATATTAAGAATAAGTAATATGCGAAAAAAGATAAAAACAAAACACGTTTTATGGGCAACGATTGCTATTTTATTTGGTATCCTTCTAGCTATTGTTGCAACCAGAAGTATCGGCTATGAACCGATATCGCAAACAATAACACCAACTACGGGAGAAGGAGAAATAACCCCACCAACGCCAAATACACCTGAAAATTTCTATTTTATAAAAGACCCAACTAAAAAACCAAAAGTAAAAGCGGAAAGCTATTTAGTAGGAGACCTCGACACAGGAGAAATAATTTTAGAAAAAAACAAAGACGAGATTTTTCCAATCGCCTCTGTTTCAAAATTAATGACTGCAACTATTTCAAAAGAAATTCAGAATCAAGATGAAATAACAAAAATTTCAAAAAGTGCTTTGGCCACCCAAGGTCAAAACGGGGATTTTCGTTTAAACGAAAAAATAAAAGTAAGCGATTTGATTTATCCCCTACTCCTCGAGTCGAGCAATGATGCTGCCGAAGCAATAGCCGAAGATTCAGGTAGAGATATTTTTATAGAGAAAATGAATGAAAAAGCAAAAAGTTTAGCACTTTCAAATACTTCTTTCTTAGATCCAAGTGGTCTTTCTGAAAAAAATCAATCCACGGTGTTTGATCTTTTTAAATTTGCTCAGTATCTAAAAGAAAAAATGCCGAATTTGCTCCAAATCTCAACTTTAAAAAGTTACAAAAATAAAAATCACATTTGGTTTAACAACAGTCAGTTTTTAAATCTTCCAGGGTACCAAGGTGGAAAAAGAGGTTATATTGATGAGTCAAAACAAACCGCTGTCTCTTTATTTACGCTACCATTAGGAGCAACGGGAGTACGTAATATCGGAATTACTCTCTTGCGGAGTCCAGATAGATATAAAGATATGAAAAATATCTTGAGCTATTTAAATAAAAATATTTATTATGGAGGCGCAAATGATGCCGACCTGGCTTGGGTAAAAAATAAAGAAGGCATCCCAGAAGAAGCTGAACCAAGTTTTGTTACTCTGCTCTTTGGAGGCGATTTGATGCTCGACCGTGGAGTAAAAAATTCTGTTATAAAAAATTCAAACGGAGATTATTCTATTCTGTTTGAAAAATTAAATATTTTAAAAGATGCTGACATTGTTTTCGCAAATCTTGAAGGACCTGCTTCAAACCAGGGCACAGATAAGAAAAATTTATATTCATTTAGAATGGATCCATCTGTCATTCCTGCTTTAAAAGGAGCAGGTTTTGACGTTTTGTCTGTTGCTAATAATCATGTAGGTGATTGGGGAAGAAATGCTTATGCTGATACCCTCGCCAGACTAAAAGAAAATGAAATTCTATATGCCGGGGGTGGACAAAATGAAAATGAAGCTGAAACTCCAGTCATTGTAGAAAAAAATGGAATGAAGATTGGCTATTTAGGCTTCTCAGATGTGGGCCCGAATTGGATGTCTGCTACCAACACTGATGCAGGATTATTGCTCACTAATAATCCAAATTTTGACAACATAATAAAAAATGCTGCGACAAAAGTAGATGCTTTAGTGGTATCCTTCCATTTCGGAGTGGAATATCAGACAAAACATAATGCAAGACAAGAAACCTTAGCGCATGAAGCGATTGACGATGGGGCAAAAATTGTCATCGGTAGTCATCCTCACGTAGCGGAAGATACAGAAATTTATAAAAATGGATTTATTGCCTATTCTCTCGGCAACTTTATCTTTGACCAATATTTTTCCGCAAATACCATGCAAGGAATGCTTGTGCAAATAAAATTAAACAAAGATGGAAGTATGCTCGTGCAAAAAGACACCCTACTCCTAAACAAAATCTTCCAACCAGATAAAATAATCAAGGGAAAAGAAGAAAAAGTGAAATTGAAAGCAATAAAAAATTAGAAATAAAAAAGGAGCCGACTTTACTCGTAACTCCTTATACGTTTGGTATTCTCTGTTTTACCAGTGGAAATGATAGCCAGACAGCCATAATAAAAAGAATACCACAGCTAGAGAGACCACAAATATAGTTGCGGCACTCACAAAAATTTTTTTCCAGTTCATACTTTCTTTTTTAAATCTGCATGTATTATAGCAAATTTAGAGTTAAAAGTCAAGCAAAATTCAGAAAAAGCTTATAAAATAAGGGTATTTGTATTTTAGCTCCCCTCCTTATTGAGGAGGGGGTTGGGGGTGGTAATTCTTTAATCACCACCTCGCCCTAAAGGGCACTCCTCCTCCACAAGGAGGAGAAAAATTCAAATACGCCCATTCTACTTTATTTTGCAATTCTAGTGGCTTCGTCGAATTTGACAGAGAGAAGTTTTGAGGAACCGTCAGAACCAATAGTAACCCCATAAAGCACTCCAGCTCGAGACATCGTCTCGCGATTGTGAGTGACAACAATGAGTTCGGAATGTTTCGAAAGTTTTTCAAGCATATCTCCGAATTTTCTTGAATTTGCTTCATCGAGCGCAGCATCTGTTTCATCAAGCACCAAAAACGGAGGTGGATTCACTTGTGACATTGCAAAAAGGAGCGCAATAGAAGTCAGAGACCTTTCCCCTCCAGAGAGGGCATGTAATTCTTTTACTTTTTTATGTGGCAAAGAAACATTAATTTCTATTCCTTGTTCGGGAATTTTTTCTTCTTCATCAATTCCCTCTTCACCTTCTTCTTTCCTTTTCTTTTGTTCATTAATAACAAGTAAGTGTCCCGTCCCACCGCCAAACATGAGCGCAAAAAATTCTTGAAATTCTTTATTGATCTTTTTGATTCCTTCTTCAAATTCTGCATTAATTTTTCCCTTTAATTCATCGATAAGCTCTCGCAAGGATTTGATACTTTTCTCTAAATCTTCCATTTCTTTTGCCAAAAAAGCATCTCGTTCTTTTACTTCTTCAAATTCTTTAAGGATTTCGGATTCACCACCGACTCCAGCGTCTTCCAACTTTATTTTTATCCGTTCAATTTTTTTCTTCTGTTCTTCTCTTGAAACTTCTTGAATATCTCCTATTTCAAAATTTTTATAAGATAAAATATCAGCACCAACCAAAACTGCCCCTTCTTTTATTTCAGTCTCAAAAGCGAAAAATTCTCTTTCTAAATTTTCCAATTTAACCTTGGTAAGTTCCAAATGAGAAGTTAATTCTTGATGTTTTACTTTAAAAGTAAATCTTTCTCTTTCATTTTCTCGTTCTTTCTCTTGCTCATTTTTCATTTCCGATTTTAATATTTCGATTGAATTTAAAATCTTTTTTTCTTCTTCTCCTATTTTGTCCATTTCGACTAAAATCTCACTTTGAGTATTTTTTAAATTTTCTATTTGAGAGTCAGTTGGACTTTCTCTCTCTTCTTTGAAATGTTTCGAAAATCTATTTAAAATATCTTTAATTTTACCAAGCAAAGGGGCGACATTTTCAAGGACATCTATATACATTGCCTCCTCCAAATATTCGTTTGATTCTCTTAAAAAGGATTCCATTTCTTCTCTGGGCACAGAAATATATTCCGATAATTTTGGTTTTTGCATTCTACACTCTTCCATTTCAATCATACCTTCGATTCTGCCTAATTTCCTTTCTATTTCGCCTTTTACACTGCGGATCTCTGAAATTTTTTGCTCCAATATTTTTAATTCTTTTGTTTTAGTACTTTCCTCATTGGAAACATTTTCATTAGTATTTGAAATTTTACCTGAAATGCTTGAAATCTCATGTAAAATTTTATTTTTCTCTTCAGATAAATTTAATTTCTGTTTTTCTAAATAAACACTTTCTCTCTTTAAATATTCTCGGTAAAGGGAAAGCAATTCTCCTTGTAGATTTTTTGCTTTTTCAAATTTTTCAACTTGTTTTTTTAAAAAATTTAAGTGAGGTGCATTTTCCCGACGCAAAAGAGAAATTTCTTTCATATTGTTTTCAGTTCGCTCTAGTTTGCGTTCTGCATCTCGAATTTTGTATTGATAAATTTTAAGCCCGAGTGCATCTTCAATCATTTCTCTACGGTCTTTAGCTGAGGCATTTAAAATTCTATCTGCCTCTCCTTGAGAAATAATATGGTGTCCTGAAGAACCAATGTTGACTGAAGCGAGCAAGTTGTTGATATCTTTTAATCTCACTTCCCCACCATTTAAAATATATTTATTTAAACCATCAGAATATACTTCGCGAGAAATCGAGATAGTATCGTAATTCAAATTTATATTTTCACCTCCCTCATTTGAGAGTTTAAAAACTTTATCAGAATTATCAAAATAAATAGTAACTGTTGCTCTATTTCCTTTTGATAAATTTTTGGAACCTTTAAAAATCAAATCAAGTCCTGCTTTTCCACGCATTGATTTCATTGATTGTTCCCCGAGTACAAAGCGAAATGCTTCTACCACATTTGATTTACCGGAACCATTCGGTCCAACCACAGCCACTATCGGACTTTCAAACTCTAAATTTGTTTTTTTAGCAAAAGACTTAAAACCATTAATTTCAATAGAATTTAATCGCATATATTAATCAAGCCAATTTTTTACTTTTAATGCAGCTAGAGCGGCTGCTTGTTCTGCCTCTTGTTTTGATTTTCCTTTTCCTTCAGCAATCAACTCAGTACCAAAATATATTCCCACCGTAAAATGCTTATCGTGATCCGGACCAGTTTCGTTTAAAACTTTATAAAGAGGTGTCACACTGACAAATTCTTGTGCTTTTTCTTGCACTAAACTTTTTGAATCCCGCCAAAGTTTTTTTGCAACAATTTCTTCGGTATGAGGTAAAAGTGTTTTGCTAATAAATTTATTAGCAATATCGTATCCTCCGTCTAAATAGATTGCTCCGACAAGTGCCTCGTAAGTATTCGCCAAGATATATTGTCTCGCTTTTCCATTATCTTTTGATTCTCCTTTGGATAACAATAAATAATCATTCATCTCAATCGCAGTAGCCACTTCAGAAATAATGATTGCATTCACTAGGGCAGAACGAAGAGCAGTAAGTTCCCCTTCGGTATAAGTAGGATATTTTTTAAAAAGAAAATCAGTAACAATAAGTTCCAAGACTGCATCACCTAAAAATTCTAAACGTTCATTGTGCGACAATTTTATTCCTCCATTTTCATTAATATAGGAACGATGAATAAAAGCCTGCATCAACAAGTCTTTATCTTTAAAAGAAACATTTACTTTTTTCTCAAAATCTGAAAAATTTATCATATATTTTGAGACACTAGATACTAGGTTTTAGATATTAGCTTTTTTTACTAAATCTAAAGCCTAAGGTCTAGGGTCTTATTTTTGTTTACTAATAATTTCTATTGCTTTGGTAATGAGTGGAACAATATCATTGTAAATTCGAAGTTCCGGAATTTCAGAAAATTGAAACCACCTTGCTCCATCAAGTCCACCACAAGTAGCTTCTAACTGCAATTCACGATATTCACTCTCCGCTAAAAAGTAAATAACTTTTTTAAGTGTCTTGCCTTTTTCTGGGTGGGAAGCAACATATTGATTCTCCCCTAACTTTTCCTTAATGATAATATCAAGACCAATCTCTTCTTTGATTTCTCTTTTAGTTCCTTCTTCCGCATTTTCATTTGCAATTTCTGGACTATCACCAATTTTTCCTTTCGAAAGAGTCCAGTATCCAAACACATCATGGACGAGCGCAAAATAAACATCATTTCCTTTTTTGGCATAAACGAGCGCTCCACCTAATTTTTCAACTGGTAATTTCGTAATATCAACTGGCTCTTCCACTTTTTTCTTTTTACTCTTTTCTTCTTTTCCTGGTTCACCTATTTCTTTATAAACTGCACCAAGTACGCCATTGATAAATTTGCTGGAATTCTCTCCACCGTAGGTTTTAGCAAGTTCAATCGCCTCATTAATCGCAACTTTCGGAGGTACTTGTGTTCGGTCCCCAAAAAGAAGCTCCGTCAAACCAATCCTTAAAATATTTTTATCAATGAAAGAAATTTTATCAAGTGGCCAATCAGGTGCTGCTTTTTCAATAATTTCGTCAATAACTTTGTGTTTCTTTATTATTTGTTCAAGAAGTGAAAATACAAAAACATCGTCCTCAAGTCCTGGGGCGAATTCTTTTAAATTACGGAGAGCTACTTCTTTTATCTCAATGTTTTTACCATTATTAAAATCCCACTCAAAAAGGGTCTGAAGAACTATTGATCTTGAAAGGTGCCTATTTGCCATAAATTAACGAACAAAAATTATTTACCTTCTGCTGTCTTTTTTGCCTTTGCTTTCTTTTGCTTTTTTTCTATCTTTTTAACCATATCGATGACTTTCATCCCACGATAAAAGCCACAAGCTGGGCAAACCATATGTCGCTTTTTCATTTCAGAACAATTCTCACACTTAGCGAAGCTAGTCGCTTCGATAGCGTGATGTGAACGCCTGTTTGCTGTATGCGATTTTGTATGTCTCATTCGTACTACCATAATGTGTCTATATTAGCATATAAAATCAGAAATGCAAAATTAGATATAACCCCCTAAATCCCCCTTGTCAGGGGGACTTCCATTATAGTTCCTCCCCTGACAAGGGGAGGTTAGGTGGGGTTTTAAAAAAAGAATAATATGATATTATAAGGTTTATGGAACAAAATGAAAAACTACATAATTTAAGGCATTCTTTGGCTCATTTGCTCGCAGCAGCAGTTTTAGAACTTTACCCAGATACCAAAAATACTATCGGGCCTTCGATTGAAGATGGGTTTTATTATGATTTTGAATTCTCCTCCCCTATTTCCGATAAGGACTTGCCAAAAATAGAAAAGAAAATGCAAGAAATTTTGAAATCTTGGAAAGAATTTGAGAGTGCAGAAAAAACTAGAGATGAGGCTAAAGAACATTTCGCAAAAAACGAATACAAAATAGAATTAATAAATGAAATAGCAGATAAGGATGAAAAAATAACTTTCTATACTTGTGGTAAATTCACAGACTTATGCCGAGGTGGACATCTAGAAAATCCAAAAGAAGAAATCGCCGAAGGTTCGTTTAAATTAGACCGAGTAGCTGGAGCATATTGGCGTGGAGATGAAAAAAATAAAATGCTTACCAGAATTTACGGGTTAGCGTTTGAAACAAAAGAAGGACTTGAAAATTATTTAAAAATGCGGGAAGAAGCAGAAAAAAGAGATCACAAAAAGTTAGGGCGTGAACTTGGTCTTTTAATGTTCCATGAAACAGCTCCTGGAATGCCTTATTGGTTACCAAAGGGTTTGATAATTTACAAAGAACTTGAAAATTACTGGCGTAAAAGACATACCGAACTCGGGTATATGGAAATAGCTAGCCCCCTCGTAAATAAAGCCGAACTTTGGAAAATTTCAGGCCACTGGGACCACTATAAAGATGATATGTTTATCGCAGATATGGGAGAAAATGAGGTTTATGGTATCAAGCCAATGAATTGTCCAAATGCTATGATTGTCTTCAAGTCAATGCAAGTCAGTTACAAAGATTTACCCTTACGTCTTTCTGATACTGATCGTCTCCATCGTTACGAACGTTCAGGGACATTGAATGGACTCTTGCGTTGTCGTTCCTTTCAGCAAGATGACTCACACAACTACATAAGTGAAGAAATGATAGAGAGTGAATATAAAAATATTATGGAAATTTGTAAGGAATTTTACGGGATTTTTAATTTGGAATATAAATTCCGACTTGGTACTAGACCAGAAGGATTTTTAGGTGATATTGAAACTTGGAATAAAGCTGAAAAAGCCCTGCACAGTGTTCTAGAAAATTCAGGTAAAAAATATACCATAGCCGAAGGAGATGGTGCGTTTTATGGCCCTAAAATAGATATTATAATGAAAGATGCACTTGGTCGTGATTGGCAGATGGGTACTATGCAACTTGATTTTCAACAACCAAGACGTTTTGAACTTGAATATACAGATAAAGACGGACAAAGGAAAACACCAGTGGTAATACATAGAGTTATTTATGGATCACTGGAAAGATTTATCGGAATTTTAATTGAACATTACGCTGGGGCATTCCCTCTTTGGCTTGCACCTATCCAAGTGAAAGTAATTCCTGTTCGTGAAAACCACAATGAACATGCGAAGAAAATTTTTGATATGTTAATAAAAAATGGTATTCGGGCAGAATTTGATAATAAAGAAGAGAACCTCGGACCAAAAGTAAGAAATGCAAAAAATAATAAAATACCCTATTGGATCATAATCGGTGATAAAGAAATAGAAGCAAATAAAATTACCTTAGAATCCCGAGACAAAGGTTCAATCGGTCAAATTGCAGAAGAAGAACTAATTCAAAAAATCAAAAAAGAAATCGAAGAGAAAAAATAAATCTATTATGAATAAAAGTGAAGAGTTAAAAAAGATTCACGAGAAATGGTTTAGGGATTGCAAATGTGAACTCAAGAAAACTGCTACTCAACCAGTGCCGGGAAATGGGAACCCAGAATCTGAAATTGTTTTTATTGGAGAAGCACCGGGTAAAAGCGAAGATGCGCAAGGTATCCCCTTTGTCGGAGCTGCCGGGAAATTTTTAGCAGAAATGTTAGAAGGAATAAAATTAAAACGCGAAGAAATCTATATTACCAATATTGTAAAATATCGCCCTCCGAATAATCGGGACCCACTTCCCGAAGAAAAAGATGCCTGCCGAGAATGGCTCCACGAAGAATTAAATTTTATTAACCCAAAACTAATAGTATTTCTTGGAAGGCATTCTATGAATGATTTTTTCCCAACTGAAAAAATTTCAAATGTTCACGGAAAACTTTTAATAAAAAAATTTGCCAATATTAAAACAAAATATTTTCTTCCTTTATATCACCCAGCTGCAGCCCTTTATAATGGCGGAATGCGGGAAACCCTGATGGAAGATTTTAAAAAGATTCCAAAAATTTTAGAGAAAATAGAAAAAGAAATCACGGATAAAAAATAGAAATCAAAAAAAATCCCCAAGAGGGGATTTTTTTTGATTTCATTAGCCAATATTCATCGGAGAAAATAAGAAAAACACCAAATATATAGATGGTATCAAAAGTAGTATAAATAATATTATAAAAATATAAGTAAAAATCGTATAGATTTTTTTGTTTTTTATTAATAAAACTCCAAAATCAATAGCTAATATGAAAAGAAATATTCCTATAGCAAGTGGATTAATGTTGTTAGATAAAACTATACGATAAAAACCTATAGACATTAAAACCATTTGTAAAACCGCTAAAAAGGAAATAAACCTAGATCTTTTAAATGATACCTCTGTACTTACTTCATTTTTTATTTGTTCTTCCATAAAATTTTATTTAATCTAATAATTTTATATATCAATATCCGCTAGTTTTGCATTTGATTGAATGAAAGATTTTCTTGGTGGCACTTCGGAGCCCATTAGAATATCAAAAACTTTATTGGCTTCTTCAGCGTCTTCGATGTCTACTTTTTTAATGATGCGGTTGCTCGGATCCATGGTCGTTTCCCAAAGCTCTTCCGGATTCATTTCTCCGAGACCTTTATAGCGTTGAATATGAATTTTATTTGTTTTCTTTTTTGCATCTTCTTTTGTTTCGCCAGAACTTTCAGCATCGGCGGATTCCTCTCCTTCTGCTGTTTCCCCATCTTCTAGGTTTTGTATCTCACTCACATCCGCTCCTTTGCCGATAATTTTTATTTTATCTTCATCAGAATAAGCATAACTCACTTCTTTTCCTTTTTTAATTTTATAAAGTGGCGGTTGGGCAATATAAATATATCCCGCTTCAATAATTTGTCTAAAATATCGATAAAAAAGAGTAAGGAGTAGCGTGCGGATATGCGCACCGTCAACATCAGCATCTGTCGCAATGATTATTTTATGATAACGCATTTTTTCAATATCAAAAGTATCTCCGATAGAAGTTCCCATCGCAATAACTAGAGACCGCACTTCTTTCGAAGCAAGCATTTTATCGATACGCGCACGTTCCACATTTAAAATTTTTCCCCGAAGCGGAAGTATCGCTTGCGTGCGTCTGTCGCGACCTTGCTTGGCAGAACCTCCAGCAGAATCTCCCTCTACTAAAAATAATTCTGATTCTTCAGCACTTTTGCTTTGACAGTCAGCCAATTTTCCAGGCAAAGTCATCCCTTCTAGAGCACCCTTTCGAAGTACTGAATCTTTTGCTGCTTTGGCTGCTTTTCGTGCTTTAAGGGCTAAAATTGACTTATTAACAATGGCTTTTGCCTCATCTGGGTTCTCTTCCAAAAAGCTCGCAAATGCCTCTCCAAACACGGTAGCGACCGCTCCTTGAGCTTCCATCGAGCCAAGTTTTGCTTTGGTTTGCCCTTCAAATTGAATTTCACGAAGCTTCACGGAAATAACACAAGTTAAGCCTTCAAGCACATCGTCCCCTGTGAATCCACCTTCAGACTCTTTCATCATTTCATTTTTCTTGCAGTAAGTATTTAGAGTTCTCGTAAGTGCAGTTTTGAAACCAGTCACGTGTGTTCCACCTTCTCCAGTATAAATATTGTTAGCGAAAGGAATAATGCGGTCGACAATGTCATCCACATATTGGAGAGAAATTTCTACCCCGACATTATCCAATTCTTTGTTGATATAAAAAATACTGTTGTGAATTGGTTTTTGAAATTTATTGTAATATTTAATTAAAGAAATGAGTCCACCTTCAAAATAAAAAGAGCTCGAAGGGAGTTCTAATTCTAATTCTCTAAAATAAAAAATATCTGAATCATCAATTTTGCCAGTATGTTCTCGAGCATCAATAATCAGAATTCGGAGACCCCGAACTAAATATGCTTGTTGACGGATATGACTGATAATTGTGTCTAAATTAAATTTAATATCTTTAAAAATTTCTTCATCTGGTTCGAAGGTAATTATTGTTCCGTGTAATTTCGAAGAACCAGTTTTTTTTACCGCCACTTTCTTTTTTCCTTGGGAATATTCTTGCACATATTTACCTCCATCTTTATGAACTTCTGCTTTACAATAAATAGAAAGTGCATTTACTACTGATGCCCCCACTCCGTGAAGACCACCAGAAACTTTATAGCCACTATTTTCTCCGCCGAATTTTCCTCCAGCATGGAGCGTAGTCATAACCGTCTCAAGCGCAGATACTTTTGTTTTTTTATGAATATCAACTGGAATTCCTCGGCCATTGTCGGCTACTCGAATACGGTTGCCAGGTAAAAGAACTACTTCAATATCATCACAAAAACCTCCCATCGCTTCATCGCGTGAATTATCAAAAATTTCCCAAACTAAATGATGTAGCCCTTCAGGTCCTGTTGTTCCAATATACATTCCCGGACGACGTCGTACAGGATCAAGCCCCTCTAAAACCGAAATATCCGAAGCGTCATAATGATGCCCATTTCCTACCTTTTTTTGTTCTTCTTTTTTAGCCATTGTATATTAAATTAAACCTTAAAAACCTAATAAAAACAAAAGCAAAAAACAAGTTTTCTGCTATCTCTATTATATCAAAAAACAACTAAAAAACATAGCTAAATTTGCTTAAAAAGTGGATATTTTGTATTATTTAGTGAAGATATTATTTATGAAATGAATGTAATTTTTACATATTTCATACGTCTTAAATAGTAATAGTCAAAAAACTATATGAATTATTAATTAATCTAAAAAATTATGGAAAATAATAAACACTACGTCGTTTTTGGTTTAATCTTAGGACTCTCTTTAATAGTAAGTGCTACTATTGGGTCTCTAACTTTTTATAAATTACGTTCAATGGATTACATCTCCACTACTGGTTCCGCAAAAAAAGCAGTTGTATCTGATAAAGTAAAATGGGCTACCTCAATCACTCGTTCAATCAGACAATCAACCATAAAAGATGGATATACAAAATTAGATGCTGATTTAAAGGAAGTAAAAGATTTTCTTGCGACAAATGGAATACCTGCAGAAGCAATCGATGTATCCCCTGTTTTTATGAATGAAGTATATGAACAAAATCCAAGCACAGACAAAAAATACAATTTAGTTCAAAATATCACAATCCAATCAGCTGACGTACAAAAAATTTCTGATTTATCAAAAAATACAAGTTCATTAGTTTCAGAAAAAGGTGTTCTATTTTCAACTAGTTCTCTAGAATATTATTATTCTAAACTTCCTGATGTTCGAGTTGAATTGTTAGCAAACGCTGTCGGAGATGCTAAAGCTCGGGCAGAACAACTAGCAAAAGCTGGAGGAAAAACAATTGGCCCACTCCAATCTGCCTCAAGCGGCGTCGTGCAAGTTATGGCTCCAAACTCAGTAGAAGTAAGCGATTACGGAATGTATGATACTTCTTCGATCAACAAAGAAATAATGGTCACCGTCAAAGCTAGTTTTGAGATAAAATAAAGATTAATTAAAAAATTTGCAAAAGAAAAAACCCGCAGCACGCTGAGGATTTTTCCCTCCCGGGCTACGGGTTGAATTTTTACATAATCGGAATTATTTGTTTGACACTGTTACCCCAGTCCAAACTGATTTCTTCCATGTGATGCATTATATTTTTAGGAAGATGATCGTTCATTTCCTTTACCCAAATAATATTGGGAATATCGTGAACCTCCCCCTCTGTGTAAATACCATTGATACCGCCAAACTTACATAAGAATTCATCAGTATCCCACGGGATAAGCCCTAAGGTATTATTGGTAGGTTCGTTCAAGCAGTAACTCACCAATACAGGATTTTCCCCAGGCACGTAGGTAATGTCTGTCCAAAATCCATTTTGATGCGTTGAGCACATAAATGAGATAATTTTCCCGGTTTTATTATTCTGGTATATAAGCACAGAATATTGCACTCCGTGCACAACCCCAGATTCATCAATATTGGTCAGTAAAAATTGACCCTTCAGAACAGCAAATGGCCAATGCTTTTTTTCCCAACGGGTATGAGGCCTGCAATAATCAAAACATTGCATGTAAGCCATTCGTTGAATAATTTCGTTCAACCTCACTTTTTGGACATCATCAAAAGTTAATGCTGTTTGCCCTGCAGGAGGAGAAGCCTGTTGATTTTGGGAAAATACTTTGGCAGAGCCAAGGCTCAACACCACAAAAATCATAATCATAATTGAAATTGTTTTTTTCATTTTGTTTTTTTGGTTTTAAATTAAAAATAAAAAAAATTTATATTATATATAGAGTTTGGAATTTTTTAATTATTATTCCAATATGTATCTTTGAAAATCAACAACTGACATTCAAGGATACACATTGGAACCAAAAAAACATGAACATTTTTAACGAACTAAATATCCCTATATAAAAGCATATTTATATTAAAAAGTCAAGGACAAATAAGGTACATTCAACCTTGAAGTGCAACACTTTCATTAAATACTTCTAATGGCGTCTTCCAACCTAGACGCTTCCTTGGTCTCGTATTAAGGGCATATTCAATACGAGCAATCACTTCATTTGATATAGT
>TBL_comb47_HYPODRAFT_10000432_pt1 | contig 55374 bp, 49 predicted proteins | sample TroBogypolimnion_40_FD_10682 | JGI IMG/M metagenome (IMG submission 10682)
GGGCAACGGCGAGGCCTCCCCGAGCCAGCGCAGGAGAGGTTCCAATCGGGGTGCGCCCCCTGCGAGGAGTTCATCCAGCCTGGGGTCGGGCAGGGGCATTCAAACTCCGGGTGCGAGGACTCCCAGAGTCTCACAGGGCGCCGCCAGGGTTCTCCACCGAAAGGACCACAACCACCAGGTCGTACGGATCCGCAACCCGTGCAGGCGACTCAGGCCTTGGGCCTCAGGAAGCTGCCCCGTATCGGCGCGAGCGCTCCTGGCTCCGGTCCAGGAAGCACTGCACGGCGGCCGGATCCACGGTGGCCGGGGTGTTGGACCAGACCTGGGAGGGCCGCAGCATGACGAGCATGTCCTCGGGGCAGCCGATCTGTTCGTAGAGGCGCTCCACCGTGCGGGCCAGCTGGGCGGCGGTGCTGTCGGTGAGGAGGGCCTCCCGCAGCAGGGCTTCCCGCCAGCGATCCTGGGCCCTGGACCAGGCGGTGCTGCCTGGCCTGGGCGTCTTGCCCTGAGCCTCGGCACAGGCGGCCCAGAGGTGGGCCTCGAACGTTCTCAGGGCCGAACCCTCCAGGGCCCTCAGGCGCGTTACGGCGGGGCCCTCGCCACGAGCCTCTTGCTGGATCTCCAGTGAGCTGAGGAAGCCGAAGTCGTAGCCGGCGACCAGGTCGTCCCAGGTGGGCAGGCCGAGATGAAGAAGGAAGGCTTCGATGGGGGTCATGGCAACCTCAGCTGACTCGCTGGTTAGGAGATGAACACTTCATTTTGGAGCGCAGGCGACATAAGGGGCCTGACGGAATGACCATGCAACGAAGAGATCATTCCGAACGGCCTCTAAGCAGGTGGAGGGCGAGGTGGACCGCAAGGCGGGCGCTGGTCTCGGCGCCTTCGAGGGTGGGAGCCAACTCCATGAGGTCCGCGCCCACCCAGGGCTGCGGCCACTCCCGGGCGGCGTGGATGAGGGCCAGGGTCTCGGCCAGACTGAGGCCACCGGGCACAGGCTCAGCCACGGCGGGTACCAGCACGGGATCAAGCGCGTCTAGGTCGAGGCTCAGGTAGGCGGGGCCTTGGCCGATGCTGGCCAAGTCCTCGGCCAGCTGCGGCGCCAGGAAGGGATCCCGCAGATCCGCCGGGCTCCACATGCGCACGCCGGCGGCCTGCAGGAAGGCGAGCTCCTCGTTATCGAAGCGGGGGGCCCGCAGGCCTGCCTGCACCGAGCGCTCCGGGTCCACCAGTCCCTCTTCCAGGGCCTGGCGTAGCCAGGTGCCGTGGTGGATGTCCGTGCCCCAGGCGGCACCGTGAGCGGCGTCAGGGTGCGCATCGATGTGGAGGAGGCCCAGAGGGCCGTGCTGAAGATACAGGGCCCGCAGGGCACCCAAGGTCAGTGAGTGGTCGCCGCCCAGGAGCAGGGTCCTGCTGCCGGTGCTGGCCCAGGCGCCCACCGTGTCCTGCACCGTGGCCAGGGCTTCCTTGAGCGAGAAGGGCAGGGTGGGGACGTTGCCGCCGTCCACCCAACCTGAAGCCGCGCCGGCCCCCAGGTTCAGCCGGCCTTCGCGCAGACGCTCGGGCATGGGGTGGGAGCCCAGGCCCATGGAGGCGGCCCGCATGGCCCAGGGGCCCAGGCGGGCGCCGGGCCGGTTGATGACGCCAGCATCGCAGGGGACGCCCAGCACCACCCCCGTGGCTGGGCAGGGTTCCACGCGCAGGGGTAAGCCCAGGAAGGGGGTGAGGCCCGTACGCAGGGCCTGCATCAGGGCATCAGAGGACATGGAGGCTCCGGGGTTCGAGGGCGCTGCGGAAGGCCTGGACCCAGGTGGCGGCATCAGGATAGTCGCGGGGGTGCAAGGGCTCCTGGGCCTCCAGCGCCACCAGGGTTCGCGTGGCGAAGAGGGTGCGCAGGTGGGGCAGAAGGGTCTCATCCCCGGTCCAGGGATAGTGCGGCGCGGGACTGGAGAGGCGCATGGGTTGGGCGGGCAGACCCAGTTCGAAGGCAACGCGGAGGCCGCCGTCGTAGAAGGGAGCCAGGCGCTCGCCCCGGGTGGTGGTGCCTTCGGGGAAGAGGAGCATGTCCCGACCGCCCTTGAGCGAGGCGCTGAAGGTGGCCAGGGCGGCGGCGCGGCTGGTGGGGTCCTGCCGGTCCACGAAGTGGATGCCGGACTTCCGGGCCCACCGGCCCAGCAGGGGGTAGCTCTGGACTTCGCCCTTGGCGATGGTGCCCATGGGGCGGAGGCTCATGAGCAGGACTGGGTCCACCCAGCTCAGGTGGTTGGCCACCCAGAGAGGGATGTCGCGGCGCAGGATCCCCTCGAGCTCCACTTGGACCCCCAGGGCCGGCAGCAGGCGCTTGGCCCAACGGTGCAGGCCGGGCTGGGGTGCCACCCCCGCGGCCAATTCAGGCAGGAGGGCGAAGGTGGGCCAGAGCACGCCTGGCCAGGACATCAGCTCACCAACTTCAGACGCGTGTAGCGGGCGCGAACTCGCTCCAGGTCGTCCCGGGTAATGGCGGACCAGAGGCGGGTGTCGCCGGGGGCGTAGAAATCCTTGACCTCCTCCACGACCCGGGCGCCCAGGGCATTGTGCACGCTGCGGGCGTCCTGGTTGTCCGGCTCGACCAGGAAGCGGCACTCGTCCACATCCTCGTTGAGCAGTTTGGACACCATGGCGCGGATGAGCAGGTAATTCACGCGGCCCTTCTGGTATTCCGGGTGCACCGCCAGGGTGGCGCAGTAGACCGTCTTGCCCGCCACGAAGTTGAGCACATAACCCACGGGCCGGTCGCCGTCCATGGCCAGGAAGCACCAGTCGCGGTAGAGCTCCGTGCAGAGCCGCAGGTAGTGCGGGCAGAGTTCCCCGGCGCCATCGTCGGACCAGATCTCCGCCTCCAGGCGCCGCAGGTGCGCGAAGTCCGAGCTGCCGAGGGTGCGCACCGTGTAGCGGGCGCCTTCGGGGTGTTGGGTGAGGGTCTCGATCGTCATGGTCGTGCCTCCCTTGGGTCTGGATCCAGGGTCGGACTCCGGTATGACAACCGCATGGTCTCGCGGGAAAGTCTCAGCGAAAAGACGGAGACTTAACGGTGACGCGCATCCGCGAAGCAGGGACGCTAAGTGTCACCGCCAGAAGTGACGGAACGATGTCGCTCCCGCAAATTCTTCGCGCAGAGTGCCATATCCTGTTCTAACTCAGAATCCGCTCAGCGGATTTTGAGCCTGTTGAGCCGATCGTCGGATCTGGGCTCTAGAAGTAGGGCGCCACAATCTTCAGGAATCCCGCCGCCAACAAGGCACTCACAGGAATGGTGAGGATCCACGCCACGAGGATGTTCCCGGCCACACCCCAGCGGACGGCGGAGACGTTCATGCTGGCGCCCACACCCATGATGGCGCCGGAGATGACGTGGGTGGTGCTCACGGGGACGCCCAGGTGGGCGGTAGTGAAGAGCACGATGGCAGCGGCGGTCTCGGCGGCGAAGCCGTGGATGGGCCGCAGCTTCACGATCTTGGTACCCATGGTGCGGATGATCTTCCACCCACCTGACATGGTGCCCAGGCCCATGGCCGAGGCGCAGGCCAGCTTCACCCAGATGGGCACCGCGACCACGGCACCGTGGGCGCTGAGCTTGCCATAGGTGATGAGGGCCAGGGCGATGATGCCCATGGCTTTTTGCGCGTCGTTGGTGCCGTGGGTGAAGGCCATGGCGGCGGCAGAGAGCAGCTGCAGCTTGCGGAAGGCGATGTTCACACGGTGCCCGGCCATGCGCCGCACGATCCAGAGGATGGAGATGATGAGCACCATGGCGATGAAGAAGCCCACCACCGGGGAGATCACCAGGAAGGTGGCCACTTCCTTGAGCTTGGTGGTGTGCAGGGCACCGCGGCCGGCCTGGGCCACCACAGCGCCTGCCAGGCCGCCCACCAAGGCGTGGCTGGAACTGGAGGGGATGCCCAGCCACCAGGTGATGAGGTTCCAGACAATGGCTGCCAGCAGGGCCGCTACGATGACAGCGGGCACGACAAACTGGCTGTCGGCGATACCTTTGGCGATGGTGGTGGCCACCTGGGTGCCCATGAGGGCGCCGCCGAAGTTCAGGATGCCGGCCATCATGATGGCGTTGCGGGCGGAAAGCACCCCGGTGGAGACGACCGTGGCGATGGCATTGGCCGTGTCGTGGAAGCCGTTGATGTAGTCAAAGACCAGGGCGAGCAGGACGATAAAGACCAGCGAGATGATCATGGCTGCGGCTCAGGCTTAGGCGTTGCGCATGACGGTGGAGCCCACGACCTTGGCCACCAGCTCGATCTTGTCAGTGGCCTCTTCGATCTGCTCCAGGAGTTCCTTCCACTTGATGAGGGCGATGGGGTCCGTGGGGTTCTCGAAGATCTGGGCCAGGCCCGCGTGGTAAATGGAGTCGGCCTTGGTCTCCAAGGTGTGCACGCGGCGAATCCGGTCCCGGATCTCCTTCTGGTTGGACATGGTGCGCAGGGAGCGGATGAGGAAGAGCATCTCCCCGGCGCTCTCCACGATGATGGAGCTGATCTCCGTGAAGGCGGGCATCACGGAACCGATGCGGTAGAGGATCAGGCGCTCGCAGACTGCGTGGATCTTGTCCACCACGTCGTCGATGGCGTGGGCCAGGGCCATAATGTCCTCACGCTCCAGGGGCGTCACGAAAGTCTGGTTGAGGCGGTCGATGATCTCGTGGGTGAAGTCATCGCCGATGTGCTCCAGGTCCTTCATCTGCCGACGCAGCTCCGCGAAGCGGGCAGGGTCATTGCTGCGGATCTCGCGGTCGAAGAGCTGGGCCGCCTGGTAGGCGTTGGCCGTGGCTGCCTCCAGGAGGTCGAAAAAGACCATTTCCCGGGGTTTGAGCCAGCGCATCAGAGCATTCAAGGACATCGGATCTCCCGCATTCAACCTTCAACTGTACTGGGTTCGGAGCTGTAACTGGCGTGTAAATTCCGCCGGGTCCCGTGGGCTTGAGGCTGCTGGCGGTGTAATGTCGAATCCTATGGAGCCAAGGAACAACCAAGAAGGAGAGGAATCAGGCCTGCCGGCCTTCCTGGGCCGGGCCCTGACGGCCATGGGCTCGATGCTGTTCCTGGGCCTGGGCCTCGGCGTCAGCGTCCACAAAGGCGCTTCCCCCGCCTGGTCTATGGGCCTCATAGCAACCGTGGCACTGGTTTATATCCTGTTGGCTAGATGGCAGGTGCGCCCCGTCACGGAACCCCTGGGCCAGTTGTTGGGCGGCACCCGGCCCCGGGCGATCAAGGATCTGCCCCTGGCCTGGAGTGCTCTGGAACAGGAGAATTTTGAGTTGCGCGAGAAGGCTGCCCGAGAAGATCGGCTCCTCCCCGGGATCATGGCCAGGCTGGAAGAAGGCGTGCTCCTCTTTGGTCCCGGAGGCGCCCTGGAACAATTCAACCCCGCAGCCCAGCGCCACCTGGGCTTGGGCGCCCCCTTGGCCAAGGGCATGGGCGTGAGCGCGGTGTTTCGCGACTTGGATAGTCCTACGGCGGTGGAACGTGCCTACCAGGGCTTGGGGGCTGAATGGCGACTGGTCCGGTCGGGCCGGACCCTGCGGGTGCGCGCCATCCCCTTCGCTCCCCTGGGGGCCATCACCGGGGTGCTCCTCACTCTGGACGACATCAGCAACCAGGAGGCCCTGGAGACGACTCGGCAGAAATTCATCTCCAATGTGAGCCATGAGCTGAAGACTCCGGTCACGGCCATCCGCATTGCCGCCGAGAACCTGCTGGAAGAAGACCTCCCGGAGCCTGCCCGGGGCAGTACCCAGTCCATCCTGCGCTCGGTGGACCGCCTCACCCTGCTGCTGGGCGACCTGTCGGAACTGAGTCGCATCGAGAGCGGAGCCCTCAAGCTCGCTCCGGAAGCCGTGGACCTGGAACGCTTCCTCACGGGCCTGGTCGAGGAATTGCGGCGCCAGCACAGCACCAATGGCGTGAGACTGGTGCAGGAGTATCGGGCAGCACCCGGTACCTACATCCAGGCTGACCCGCTGCGGCTGCACCAGATCCTGGAGAATCTGGTTTCCAATGCCATGAAGTTCAGCCCTGAGGGCAGCGAAGTGGTGCTCTCCGTGCAGGCCTCGGCCCAGGGCCACACCTGGGAGGTCCGCGACCAGGGGCCGGGCATCCCCGAGGGCGAGCAGGGGCGCATCTTCGAGCGCTTCTACCGCTCCCAGGCCACCCGGGCCAAACCAGGCACTGGCTTGGGCCTGGCCATCGTGAAACACCTCTGTCGACTCATGGGCGGCGAGGTCAGCGTCGAGAACCACCCCGGCGGCGGCGCCACCTTCCGCGTGCTGCTGCCGCCCCAGGCCGAGACCGATTCCGAGGCAGGGCCTACGATTTCAGCGTGAAGTGCACTTGAGCGCGAATTATTTTTTTGTCGTGCTTATCGGCGCAGCGAATATGAAGAATACGGATAGATACTGAAGGAAAGCATTCAACCGCAGAGGACGCAGAGGGCGCAGAGAAATAGAGGTTCTCTCTGCGCTCTCTGCGTCCTCTGCGGTTGAATAACCGATGGTTACTGCCACAGCGCAGGGGAACTCAGGAATCGGATGGTCCGCCGAGCCGATACCCCACGCCCACCACGGTCTCGATGGCTTCAGCGGCGGCCTCACCCAGCTTGGCTCGCACGCGGCGCACGTGGGCGTCGATGGTGCGGCTCTCGCCCAGGTATTCGAGGCCCCAGACCTGCTGGAGGATCTTCTCGCGGGTGAGCACGCGGCGGGGGTTGGCCAGGAAGTAGGCCAGCAGCTCGAATTCGCGGCGGGTGAGTTCCACCAGCTGACCGTCCACCCGGGCCGTGTGCATGTCCAGGTCCAGGGCGATGGAGCCGTAGGTGAGCTGGGGCTTCCGTTCCTCGGCCTCGAAAGGCGAGGAGCGCCGGAGGATGGCCCGCAGCCGGGCCGCGAGTTCCCGCGCCGAGAAGGGCTTGGAAATGTAGTCGTCAGCGCCCAGTTCCAGACCCAGGACCCGGTCGATCTCCTCGCTGCGGGCGGTGACCAGCAGCACGGGCATGGCCCGCAGGGTGGGGTGGGTGCGGATGGCGCGTAGGACGTCGAGGCCGTCCATGTCCGGCAGGCTGAGGTCAAGCAGGGCCGCATCGAGGCGCGGCCCACTGGCGTTGAGGGCCAGGAGGGCATCCCGGCCCGTGCCCACGGGCAGGAGGCTGAAGCCCTCGCGGCGGAGATGCTGTTCCAGCCCGAGGCGGATTTCGGTGTCGTCTTCGAGGAGGAGGATGCGGGGCATGGGCACCTTGGTTGGACCTAGTCTACGGGATTGTCCTGGAGGTACGTGTGTTTGGCGCTGCGACCCTCCAGGATGAAGAGGACTTCCTCGGCGATGTTGGTGGCCTGGTCCGCGATGCGCTCCCAGTTCTTGATCACGAGGATGAGGTGGCTGGCCCGCTCGATGCAGAGGGGGTCAGACATCATCAGGCGCAGCAGCTCCCGGTAGATGGTGCCGTAGAGGTCATCCACCACATCGTCGGCACTGATGACCGTGCGGGCCAGACCCGCGTCGCTGCTTACGAAGGCGTCCACGGCCTGGCGCACCATCTTGCGGGTCTCGTTGCCCATGGAGTTCAGCACGTCCCCGGAGAGGATGGGCGGATGCACATAGGTGGCCCGCCGCGCGATGTTGCAGCAGTGGTCGCCAATGCGCTCCAGCTCAGGCACGATCTTGAGGCTGGAGGCCACCAGGCGCAGGTCCGTGGCCGCCGGGGAGCGGAGGGCCAGGAGGTCCACACACACCTGATCCAGCTTCAGCTCCCACTCGTCCATCTGCCGGTCGAGCTGAACAACTCGTTCGGCCTTGGTCCGGGAGCGTTCCGAGAGAGCCTGGATGGTCAGGTCGATCATCTCCTCGGCGATGCCCGCCATGGCCATGATCCCGTCCCTCAGCTCCTTCAGTTCTGAATCGAATACGCGCATCAGCCGAACCTCCCCGTGATGTAGTCTTCCGTCATGCGCTCCCGGGGCGTGGTGAAGATCCGCTCCGTGAGATCCATCTCCACCAGTCTGCCCAGCCAGAAGAAAGCCGTGTAGTCGCTCACGCGAGCTGCCTGCTGCATGTTGTGGGTGACGATGACGATGGTGAGCGACTCTTTCAGCTCCATGATCAGTTCTTCGATCTTGGAGGTGGCGATGGGGTCAAGGGCCGAGCAGGGCTCGTCCATGAGGAGCACCTCGGGCCCCACGGCCAGTGCCCGGGCGATGCAGAGGCGCTGCTGCTGACCACCGCTCATGCCAGAGGCGCTCTCTTTGAGGCGGTCCTTCACCTCATCCCAGAGGGCGGCCTTGCGCAGGGCGTCTTCCACCAGCACATCCAGGGTGACCTTGTCGTTCACGCCGAAGAGGCGTGGGCCGAAGGCCACGTTCTCGTAGATGGACTTGGGGAATGGGTTGGGCTTCTGGAAGACCATGCCCACCCGGCGGCGCAGGTCGATCTCGTCGATGCCGCCCTTGTAGATGTCCACGCCATCGATGAGCATGTCGCCGCTCACCTTCACGGCGGTGGTGACCTCGTGGATGCGGTTGAAACACTTCAGGAAGGTGCTCTTGCCGCAACCGCTGGGGCCGATGATGGCCGTGACCCGCTCGGCATGGATGTCGAGCGTGAGCGCGTCGAGGATTTTCTTCTCGCCGTAGCTGAAGGCCACATCTTTCACGGAGAGCTTGACCGGCTTGGTTTCAGGAGTCTTGGGACTGAGCATCAGCGGGTCCGTCGGCGAATGGCGCGGTCCAGGAAGCGGACCGAGAGGTTCAGGATCAGCAGGACCAGGATCATCACCGCGGCAGTGCCTGCGGCGATCTCCCGGGCGTCTGGCAGGGTGCCGTCCGAGGTGACGTACCAGAGGTGCACGGAAAGGGTCTCACCCGGCACCGTGAGGCGGAAGTCCGGGAAGATGGCACTGGTGTTGGTGCCCGCGGTGAAGACCAGGATGGCGCTCTCGCCGAAGGCCCGGCCTGCCGTAAGCACCAGGCCAGTGAGGATGCCAGTGGCAGCGTAGGGCAGGGCCACTTTCAGGATGGTCTGGAGCTTGGTAGCCCCCAGGCCGTAGCTGGCTTCCTTCAGTTCCCGGGGCACGCCCATGAGGCTGACCTCCGTCACGCGGGTGATGACGGGGATGTTCAGCAGCGCCAAGGTGAGGGCGCCAGAGCGGATGGAGAAGCTCCAGCCCAGGGTCTGCACGAAGACGATCATGCCGAAGAGTGCCAGGACGATGGAGGGGGTGGCCGCCAGGGTCTCGATGCAGAGCCGGAAGAAGTTCAGGGTCCGGCCCTTGCCGGCGTATTCGGCCATGTAGACGCCCGCTCCGAGACCGATGGGTAGCGAGAACCCCAAGGAAAGGAGGACCAGGTAGATGGAGTTGAAGATCTGGGGTTTGATGCCGCCCCCGGCCTCCAGGGTCTCGGGCATCCGGGTGAGGAAGTCCAGACGCAGGACGGGCCAGCCCTGGTGGAGGATGGCGCCCACGAATACCGCCAGCACCAGGATGAAGCCCAGCGCGATGACCCACAGGACGCCGCGCATGAGCTTGTCCACGTGCTTGGCGCGGGAAGGGGAGCGGAGGGTGGCGATGGCGCGCATCAGGCCACCTCACTGCGGCCAAAACGGCGAGTGGCGAGGATCAGGACCATGGTGAGCAGGTAGAGCAGGAGGCCCATGGCAAAGAGCACATTGTTCCAGGGACTTCCAGTGGGGGTGTTGGGCAGCTCCTGCACCAGTTCGGTGGTGAGGGTGGCGGCGGGGGTGAACAGGGCTCGCAGGAAGGGCGCCCGGTCTGTGAAGTCCCGCATGAGGGCGATCCACTGAGGGTTGTTGCCGATGACCATTTGGACAGCCATGGCCTCGCCGATGGCTCGGCCCAGGCCCAGGACGCAAGCGGTGAGCAGCCGTGGGCGCGCGGCAGGAATAAGCACGTGCCAGATGGCCTGCCAGCGGCTGGAGCCCAGGGCCTGGGAGCCTTCATCGAGGCTCAGGGGCAGGCCCTCGAAGGCGTCCGTGGCCAGGCTCACGATGGTGGGCACGATCATCACCGACAGGATCATGGCGGAGATGGCGAAACCCGAGGCGGGGGCGTCCTTCAGGAAGGAGTGGCTCACAAGTGGCAGGATGATGGTGAGGCCGAAGATGCCGTAGACCACGGAGGGGATGCCCACCAGGAGGTCCATGACCTGGCGCATGAGGCTGCGCATCCAGGAGGGGGCGAGCTTGGCGATGAAGACGCCCGTGAGGATGCCCGTGGGCGCCGCCAACAGGAGGGCCAGGCCCGTGACCGCGAGGGAGCCGCCCAGGAAGGGGAGGATGCCGAAGTGGTCCGAGGAGGGCGCCCAATCGGTTGACAGGAAGACTTCGGCGAAGCTCAGGGTCCGCCCGGTGTTGCCGGCCAGCGGCAGGAAGGCCGCCAGACCCCGCGCAGACAGGAAGAACAGGATGCCGCCGATGAGGGCCACCACCAGGAGGCTGCAGGTCAGGAAGACCAGGTGGCTCCAGCGGTCCGCCAGGCGATGGAGGCGGCTCTGGCGGAACTCGGGCGGTGCCGGCGTCAACCGGTCGGCGGCGGGAAGTTCCAGCAACAGGGCTGGAGCAACAAGGCTGCTTTCAGGCGAGTCGTTCATGGCTCCCGGCTTTCGCAAAAGCCCCGGCGGCATCGCCGCCGGGGGTTCGCACAGGGTCGATGGGGATCTCAGAGCTGGGTCTTCAGCGACTTGACGTAGGCCACGGGCAGGTAGCCGGCCTTGAGGACCACGTCCTGCTGGAAGGCGGGAGTCAGGATGAAGGCCAGGAAGCCATCCACGGCCTGCTTGACCTTGGGGTCCGTGAGCTTCGCGGGGTTGGTGTAGGCGTGGCCGAAGGAGAAGATCGGATACTTGCCGGACTTCACACCTTCGTTGCTGCACTCGACGCCGTTGTAGGCGATGCCGGCCACGCGGGCCTTGTTCTTCTCCAGGTGCTCCAGTTCCACGAAGGAGACGGCGCCGGGGGTGGTGGCCACGGCCGTGACCACGGCGCCGGTGGAATCCTGGATCAGCACGTCCTTGGAGAATTCCTGTCCGTGCAGGATCTCCTTCTTCTGGACAGCCCGGGTGCCGGAGGATTCGGGCCGGATGACCCGGACGATCTTCTGGTCCTTGCCGCCCACTTCCTTCCAGTTGGTGACCTTGCCCGTGAAGACCTGCTCGGCCTGCTGGGCGTTGAGGCTCTTCACGCCCACGCCGGGGTGGGCGATGAGAGTGAAGGGCTGCACCACAATGTTGAAGTTCTTGATGCCCGTCTTGTCCTGCTCGGGAGTGGCGAAGACATCGGAGATGCCGATGTTGCAGCCCCCGCTGGTGACCTGGTTGAGGCCGGTCATGGAGCCTCCACCGCTCACGGCGATCTGGACACCGGGGTGGGTCTTCATGTAGTCGTCGGCGGCTTTCTTGACGATGGGACCCAGGGCCGTCGAGCCCATCACGGTCACGGTCTGGGCGCTGGCGCTCAGGGCGATCAGGCCAGCCACCAGGGTCTGGGCCAGGAATCGGATCTTCATGGATGCCTCCTTCATGGCTTTCAGCCTGCGTTCCCGGCGTGAATGGCCCTGTGACGGGCTGTTACATCCTTGTAACTTCCCCCTCGATCCAGCTTGCATTGGAGGAAATAAGTGGGTTTAATGCTTGAAGATCCTGCGGGTAGTTCGAGGCACCGCCCCTTCCCGAGGATCGCGACCATCCCTGTTTCCTCTCCCGGGTGGCCGAAGTCAGGGCAGGGCCCCCTTCGGTTTCCCGATCCACCTATCTTCACGACCATCCACCCAGGGCCGCTGAGCCTGCTGGGCGTCAGCCACAGCCAAGCCCCTGGGCCCCCAAGAGGAGCCTACTTGAGCCCCAAGAAAACCATGATGATCAACGCCACGGATCCCGAAGAGATCCGCGTGGCTACTTTGATCGACGGGACGCTGTTTGATTACGACGTCGAGTTCATCCACAACGAGAAGATCAAGGGCAACCTCTACAAGGCCCGGGTCATCCGCGTGGACACCAGCCTTCAGGCCGCCTTCGTCCACTTCGGTGGTCAGAAGAACGGTTTCCTGCCCCTGGGCGAACTGCCCCGTGACCTGACGGGCGATGGTCGCCGGGCCCGCATCCAAGACGTCCTGTCCAGGGACCAGGAAATCCTGGTCCAGGCCGTGCGCGAGGAGCTGGGCTCCAAGGGCGCCATGATGACCGGGCAGGTCAGCCTGGCCGGTCGCTACCTGGTGATCACCCCGGGCAACCCCGTCAACGGCATCAGCCGGAAGATCGAAGGCACCGACGAGCGTCGGCACTTCAAGCAGCTCATTGACACCCTGGAGATCCCCGAGGACATCGGCGTCATCGTCCGCACCGCCAGCCTGGGCGTCACCAAGGAAGACTTCCAGCGCGACCTGGAATACCTTCTGGACACCTACAAAGAAGTCCTGAACCGCTACAAGCACCGCCACGGCGTGGGCCTGGTCTGGCAGGAGGATGACGTCGTCACCCGCACCCTGCGCGACACCTTCAGCGCCGACGTGGAGGAGGTCCAGATCGACGACGAGGACACCTTCCACGCCGCCCAGTCCTTCTTCAAGCGCACCATGCCCCAGCACCTCGACGTGCTGAAGCACTACACGGGGAAGAAGCCCCTCTTCACCCGGAACCAGCTGGAAGAGCAGATCGACCGCATCTATGGCCGCAAGGTGAGCCTGCCCAGCGGTGGTGCCCTGGTGCTGGATCAGACCGAGGCCCTGGTGGCCATCGACGTCAACAGCGGCAAGACCTCAGGTGACGGCGTCGAGGACATGGCCTTCAAGACCAACATGGAGGCCGCCGAGGAGGTGGCCCGCCAGCTGCGCCTGCGCGACCTGGCCGGCCTCATCGCCATCGACTTCATCGACATGAAGCGCGAGACGCATATCCGCGCCGTCCAGGACCGCCTGGTGGACTGCCTCAAGGCTGACAAGGCCCGCATGGAGGTGGGCAAGATTAATCGCTTCGGCGTGCTGGTCATGACCCGCCAGCGCATCCGCCCCAGCCTGCAGCACGTGAATCACGAGACCTGCCCCAGCTGCGCCGGCACCGGCAAGGTGAAGACCATCGAGGCCATGGCGCTCTCCGTGGTGCGCCGCCTGCATGGGATCCTGGCCAAGGGCGGCATCGGCGAGATCCGCGTGAAGCTGGCCCCAGCCATCGCCGCCGCCGTGCTCAACGAGAAGCGCCGCGACCTCATGACCATGGAGGAGGAGAGCGACGCCAAGATCCTCATCCAGGCCGACTGGGCCCTAAGCTACGGCGAGATGACCGCCGAAGTGGAGCGCGCCGAGGAGGCCCCGGTTGAGAAGGCCGCGCCCAAGCCTCCCCGCGAGAAGGGCATGCCCGAGGACGAGACCGTGGTCCTGGGCGGCGACAGCCCCATCTCCTTCGAGAAGGCCCTGGGTGAAAGTGCCAAGGAGCCCAAGAAGGAAGCCTTCAAATATGACCGCCGAGATCTCCAGCGGGCCGCCCTGGACGAGCGGGAGCGCTTGCGCGCCCTCTTCGAGAGTGCCAAGCCCGAGGATGAGGAGGCCGAGGAAGGCACTGAGGAATCCGCCGACGAGCCCAAGGGCGATGGCACCAAGCGCAAGCGTCGGCGCCGGCGTCGGAAGGGTGGTGCTGAGCGGGCGGAAGGTTCCAGCCCCGTGGCGGCTGAGCCCAGCGAGGGCCGTCGCGAGCCCCGTCCCCGCACGCCCCATCCCGCCGAGGCCCTGACCGAGCCGCCCAAGGCCACTGCGGACATGCTGGCCAGCCTGTTGATCCCTAGCCCCCGGCCCCGCATCGGCGCCCCCGCCGCGGTGCCCCCCGCTCCGGCTCCCGCCGAAACGAAGCAGAAGCGGACGCCCCGGCCCAAGGTCAGCCTGGCGCTTGATACCACGCCATCACCCGCCCCGGCCCGTCTGGCTGCACCGGTTCCTGCTGTGGAGGCCGCCCCCAAGAAGGCCGCCGCCAAGGCCGAGAAGGCGCCCAAGGCCGAGAAGGCTGCAAAGCCTGAGAAGGCCGCCAAGGCTGAGAAGGCAATGAAGCCTGAAAAGGCTGAAAAGGCCCCCAAGGCTGCGCCCAAGGCCGCCAAGGCCGAGCCCGCTGTCGAGGCGCCCAAGGCCAAGGCCGCCAAGGCTGTCAAGGCGCCCGCGGCCAAGAAAGCCAAGGCCGAGTAACAGTCCGTGTCCATCTACTGGCTGGCACCGCTCGCCTCCCTGGCCACCCTTCTGGGTGGCTGGGGCGTGGTGCGGTTCCTCCAGGGACGGGCGCAGTTCATGCGCCTGCTCTCGGGCGTGGCGGCGGGTTATCTGCTCTCCGTCACCCTCGTGAGGATCATCCCCGAGTGCTTCGAAGCCCAGGGTGGGGAGTCCAATGCCTTCTGGGTGCTGGCGGGCTACCTGCTGGTCCATGTCATGGAACACGGCATTACCCTCCACTTCCACTACGGCGAGGAGACCCACAAGGATGGCTCGCCTCTCAGCGGCGTGCTGGCCCTGGTCGGCCTCTCCCTGCACAGCCTCATGGACGGCGTGGCCATTTCTGCGGCCCTGGCCACTCACAGCAACCTGGGGGCCCTGGTGGTACTGGGCATCCTTTTCCACCGCATCCCCGAAGGCGGCACCATCGCCTCCATCTTCCTGGTGCGGGGCTTTGGCAATCGCGGTGCCCTCATAGCCGCTGGCGTGCTGGCCCTCATGGCCCTCCTAGGTTCGGCGGGGCAGTCTATCCTGCACCTGCCCATCGGCCCCACCTTGGGCTTGACGGCAGGCCTGGCCCTCTATGTGGCCAGTTCTGATCTGCTGCCCGAGGTGCAGAAGGTTTCCGGCTTCCGCAGCACCCTCGCCCTCCTGTCCGGAGTGGGTATCTTCCTCGTCAGTGCGCGGCTGCTGCCGCACCACCACTGAGTCCCGCATGAACCAGGTCCGAACGAGGAGCAGGGTGCTGATGCTGGGCACAGTATCCGCCTTGCTGACGGCCCAGGACCTGCGACCACTGCCCTCGCCAGGGCCCTCCCAGAGTCCCCTGGATGGGCCCACGCTCACGGAGTTGCTGCCCCTGCGTCCCTATCGGCTGGAGCGGGGCCCGGATGTGGCCCGGGTGCCCTTCGAATACCGTTCCGAGCGCGGTGTGCGCGAGGAAGGGGACCTCTGGATCCTGGAGCAAGGCGCCATCCAGACCGAGGGGCTGCTGCTGCTGGCGGACCGCATCGAATACCGCATCTCGGATGGGCAGCTGACCGCCACTGGGCACATCCGCCTGGAGGGGCCCGAAGTGCGGCTCCGCTGCGAGCGCTTGCAGATGACCTGGGGCACCCGCTCCGGTGAGGCCTGGGCCCTGCAGATGGACCTGCCGCCCACCTGGACCCTACGCTCAGGCCATGTAGCCTTTGCCACCCTGCGCACCTGGTCCTTCGATCAGGTGGAGCTGAGTCCCTGTCCCGAGGAGAAACCGGGATGGAAGGCCAAGCTCTCCAGCCTGAAGGCGGACCTGGACGGCTTCGCCACCCTGAGCAACGCCTTGATCTACCTGGGCCCCATCCCCACCTACTACTACCTGCCCTGGGCCATCTACCCGGCCCAGGCTGACCGCGCTTCGGGCCTCCTGCCGCCACAGTTCGGCTTCTCCAGCAGCTTAGGCACCACCATTGGCATTCCCTACTACCAAGTGCTTGGATCTACGGCGGACTTCACCTTCTCGCCAGAGTATTTCAGCAAGGAGGGGGTGCTCTGGGGCGGCGAGGCGCGCTGGCACCCGGATCTCACCCACGAGGGCAGCTTCTCGGGCGAGAGCATCCACCAGCGGAGCCTCAATACCCAGCGCTACCGGTTGAACTTCAAGGAGGTCTGGCAGCGGGAGGATGGCTGGCAGCTCACGGCCAACGTGAACCAGGCCTCGGACAACCTTGTGGATGCAGACTTCGGCAAGGGCATCGGCCAGCTGGGCGCCACCAGCTTCGACTCGGCCCTCTACCTGGGCCGCAACTTCACGTTTGGCACCCTGAGCCTGGCGGCGGCGGAGCAGCGCACCTTCTTCACGGATCCCAGCGATCCTTTCTACAACTCGGGCTTTCCCTCCTCCCTGCGGCGCCAGACCCTGCCCCAGGCGGAGTTCCGTTTCTTCCCGGTGCCCGTGCTGGGGCCCCTTTACCTGGATGGGGGCGTGCGCCTGGGCCGCTTCGGGTACCGCATTGAGGGGGCATCCGAGATTTCCACGGGAGCCGCAGGCTCCAGCCTCAACTCTGGTTACACCTGGGACCGTCAGGATGCCAGCACCCGCCTGCATGGGCGCCTGGGGCAGTGGGGCCCCTTCCGGGCGGATTTCGAAATGATGGGGCGGGCCACTCACTACAGCTCGACGCTGTCCTCGCCCATTTTCGATCCGACCAACGGGGTGAATGGCGAGGTGGTGAATCCAGTCACGAGCCCCTTCCAGGTGGATGGGACCGCAGCCACGCGGTTCATGCTGTCCAGCCACCTGCGCCTCTCGGGTCCTCAGGTGGGCCGTGGCTTCAATGAGGTGGCGCTCCTCGGGTACTCGGGCGAGCTCAAGCATGTGGTGGAGCCCTTCTTCGGCATCACCGAAACCAGCCGGTACGGCGAGGCGGGTGTCATCCCCCGCTTTGATGCCGTAGACTCCACGCCCGGTGTGAACGAGAGCGCGTCCGGCGAGCGCAGCTTCGAGTTGGGCTTCAAGCAGCACCTCCTCGGGCGCACCACGGCTGGGGGCGGTTTCGCCGACCTGGCCCGTCTGACCATCGCCACCCGTTACCACGCTACGCCGGTGATCCTCAGCGACGGACGCTACGCCAAGGGCTGGTCCTCCGTGGACACGGACCTGGACGTGGAACCTGATAATCGCTGGCGTATCGCCTTTCGACGCTCCTCGGACCTCGGCTCCGGGGGTTCGGACAATTCCCTCAGCGTTGACATCAAGGCCCACGACGGCGGGCAATTCAACCTGGCCTACTTCTCCACGGGCATCAACCGCTTCCTGGTACGTCAGAACGGGCTGCAGGTCGGGGGGCTGGAACGGTTCCTGGATGACCGGCTCCGCCTGGAGTTCAGCGCCAACTACGACTTGAAGACCCGGGGCTTCGCCTCCAGCCAGGCGGCCCTGGCCTGGGTGGAGCCCTGCGTGGGCTATATCCTGAAATTCACCCACGTGGCCCTCAACACCACCGTCGCCCTGGGCACCAAGGAGGACCGTCTGGACCTCATCCTCAGCCTGCGCGGCCTGGGGGACCTCTTCACCTATCGGCGCTGAGGCTCTGCGGTGGCCGTTCCTCGTCCGCCGCCACCACCACCTGGTTCCGCCCCATGCGCTTGGCCTGGTAGAGGGCCCTGTCCACCTGGGCCATGAGGGCCTCCTGGGTGGAAGCACCGGGGCCACCCACGCCGAAGCTCATGGTGGGGAAGATGCTCTGGCCCGTGGGCAGCAGGATGGGATTCTCGTCGATGCTGCGCCGCAGCTTGTTCCCCACCTCGGCACCGGCTTTGAGGCTGGTTTCCGTCAGCAGGATGGCGAACTCCTCCCCGCCGATGCGGAAGGCCAGGTCGGACTTGCGCAGGGAGGCACGGATGCGCCCCGCGATCTGCCGCAGCACCTCATCGCCCACAGGATGGCCGAAGCGGTCGTTGATGAGCTTGAAGTGGTCGATGTCCCCCAGGAGTAGGACAAATGCCCGGCGGTGGCGCTCCCACTGGCGGAGGGCATGCTCCAGGTTCTGGTCGAAGGCCCGGCGGTTGAGCAACTCGGTGAGGGGATCCGTCAGCACCTCGTTGCGCAGGGCGGCGGTCTCGATCTCCAGCCTGCCCCGGCGCTCCCGCAGGTCATGGATGGCGGATTCGTACTCGTTCTGGATGCGCCGCACATGCTGCCACTCCATGGCCCGCTTGAAGGCATGGATGAGCCGGGGGGCCGACAGGGGCAGGGGCACCCAGTCGGCGATGCCACCCAGGAAGAGGCGACGCTGCAGGGCCTCGTCTCTGACCTGGCCCAGCAAAATGGTGAAGGGCAGCAGGTTGTGTTCCCTCAATTGGTCCAATTGGTCCAGGGCCCCTTCCACGCCGCCGGAGGAAAGTCCCAGCAGCAGCAGGGGGGCGGCCAGGGCCTGCTGGGCCTGGACCGCGTTGCGTGCCCGGGGGCTGTGCAGCTCCAGGCCGTAGTGCTGGAGGATGGCGCGGCTCTGGCGGGCCAGGGCTGAGTGGAGCCCCAGGGCCAGGACGGGGATGTGGACCTGGCTCCCATGGCGGGGCAGGCCGCCGCTCATGACCGGACCGAGGTGGTTCAGGAGCTGCTGGAGGGTCTGGCCCGTGTGGATGAAGCCATCTGCCTCGGAAGCCTTGAGGGCCTGGAGGTCCAGGTCCGTGGGCGGGTGGTCGAGGATCAGGTAGATGGGAATGTGCTGGAAGAGCACCCGGGCCTCTCCCCGCAGCAACTGGGTCAACCGGTAGCCGTTCATGGGCTCTCCGGTGGCATCCACGAGCAACACCTGGGCCTGGTTCCAGGCATCCCGGGCCAGGGCCTCCAGGGGATCCTCGGCCTGGAGGATATGGTGCCCCGCCCCCTCGAAAGCCGTGCGAAGGCGTTCAATGAGGTCGCGGTGTCGGGAGATGGCCAGGAGGTTCATGGGGGGCCAGTGCTAGGTGCCCCATGTTAAGCGGTTGGCATCACGCTATGGGAAAAATCGACGACTAATGCGACGGTGCAGGGCACAAGTCAATTCGTAGGGGATGGTGCCCAATAGCTGGGCCAGACGCTCGATGCTGTGGGGTGAGCCCGCGTCGCTGCTGAAGAGGGTCATGGGATCGCCCGGGGCCACAGGCTCGGTCTGGGGAAGGGCCACCGTGAGGTAGTCCATGGAGACCCGCCCCACCACGGGGAACGTGCGGCCCCGGAAGCCCACCACGGCCCGGTTGCCCAGGTCACGCCGGTACCCGTCTGCGTAGCCGCAGGCCAGGGTGGCGATCTGCATGGGCTGGGGCGCCACGTAGGTGCGACCGTAGCCCACGGTGGTGCCCGCAGGGACCGTCTTCACCCGGGCCACCTCAGCCACCAGGGCCAGGGCGGGTTCCAGGCCCAGGGCCTGGCCCTCGGCCACGTTGCTGAGGCCGTAGAGGGCTAGGCCGGGACGCACGTGGGTGTCCTCGTCCAGGAGCCGCCGCAGGCAGGCGTCACTGTTGGCGTGGTGGCGCTGGGCAGGATGGATTCCGGCCTCGGCCAGCTGGGCCAGGCAGGCTTCGAAAACCCGCCGTTGGCGCTGGGCAAAGCCCTGATCGGGATCATCTGCCGTGGCGAAGTGGCCCATGGCTCCCTCGATCCAGGGCGCCAACTGCCGCAGCTCCGGCAGGCACTCGCCCAATTCCGAGGGAAGCAGACCGAAGCGGCCCATGCCTGTGTCCAGCTTCAGGTGGAGCTTCAGGGGGTGGCTGGCCAGGACCTGGGCGTAGGTTCCCAGGTGCTCGGGCCCCACCAGGGCCACAGTGAGGCCTGAGGCACTGGCCGCAGGCAAGGCTTCTGGGCGGAGGCCGCCCAGCACTAGGATCGGGCAGCGGGCGCCGCCCTGGCGCAGCTCCAGGCCTTCTTCGAGGCTGGACACAGCCAGGCCATGCACGCCGGCCCCTTCCAGGGCCCGCGCCACGGGCACGGCCCCGTGCCCATAGGCATTGGCCTTCACCACGCCCCAGACAGCCCGGCCCCCGGAGGCGGCCTGGATCCGATCCAGGTTGCGGGCCACCCGGGCGAGGTCCACCTCGGCTCGGAGCGCGCGTCCCTCGGGGTGGTGCCTCAGGGGTTCCAGGTGCTGATCATTCACTCTGCGAGGCCCTGTTCCGCGAGCCAGCGCTCGGCGTCGATCGCTGCCATGCAGCCGCTGCCGGCGGCCGTGATGGCCTGGCGGTAGGTGTGGTCCTGCACGTCCCCGCAAGCGAAGACGCCCGCGATGGCCGTGCGGCTGGAGCCCTTGTCCACCTGGAGGTAGCCGGTCTCGTCCATGGCCAGCTGGCCCTTGAAGAGGTCCGTGTTGGGCTGGTGGCCGATGGCTACGAAGAGGCCCTCCACGGGCAGTTCGGACAGGTTGCCATCCACAGTGTCCTTGAGCTGGAGGGCGCGGATCTTCTCGACCTTCTCGCCCATGGGAGTCTCGATGGTGTTGGTGAGCACGTCCTGCACGCCCTTGTTCCAGACCATGTGGATCTTCTCGTTGCTTAGGGCCCGGTCCTGCATGGCCTTGGAGGCCCGGAGCTTGTCCCGGCGGTGGATCAGGTGGACTTTGGTGGCGAACTTGGTGAGGAATACTGCCTCCTCGATGGCCGTGTCACCGCCGCCCACCACGGCGATCTCCTTGCCGCGGAAGAAGAAGCCGTCACAGGTGGCGCAGGCGCTCACGCCGCCGCCAGACCGGGAGAGCTGCTCGTCCTTGCCGATGCCCAGCCACTTGGCGGAGGCGCCCGTGGCGATGATCACGGCGTCGGCGGTGTATTCGCCCTGGTCTGTGGTGAGCTTGAAGGGGCGGGCCTGGAGCTCGGCCTTCAGCACGGTCTCGGCCTTGATGGTGGTGCCGAAGCGGAGCACCTGCTCCCGCATCTCCTCCATGAGCGCGGGGCCGGCCACGCCGCTGCGGAAGCCCGGGAAGTTCTCCACCTCGGTGGTGATGGTGAGCTGGCCGCCGGGCTGAGTGCCCTCAAAGACCAGGGGAGCCAGGTTGGCGCGGGAGGTGTAGAGGGCCGCCGTGTAACCGGCGGGACCTGTTCCGATCACGATCACTTTGTGGTGGCTCACGACAGCTCCTGACAATGATTTCGGGCGAACCGGCCCGCCTCCCAGTCTAGCCTGCCAACCCGCGTTCCCGCAGCAGGGCCTCGGCCGCGGGCACATCTCCGGGCACGTCCACGCCCAGGCTCAGGTAGGGGGTATCCGCCACACCGATGGCGATGCCTGCGGCCAGGGCCCGGAGCTGCTCCAGCATCTCCAGCTGCTCCAGGGGATGGGGGGGCAGCTGGGTGAAGGCCCGCAGGGTTTCGGGGCGATAGGCGTAGAGGCCCAGGTGGCGCCGGAAGTGGGCCAGCTGCTCGGGCTGGAGCCAGGGGCGGAAGTCCGGCTCGAAGCGGGTGGAGTTCCGCAGGTAGGGGATGGGGCTGCGGCTGAAGTACAGGGCCCGCTGCCGATCATCGACCACCACCTTGACGGCGTTGGGGTTGAAGAGCTCGTCCTGGTGGGAGAAGGGGCAGGCGGCGGTGCCCATGGGCAGGTCCAACTGGGCCTTCATGAGGGTCACCAGAGCAGCCACCGTGTCCGGATGCATGGCGGGCTCGTCCCCCTGGATGTTCAGCACGCAGTCGAAGGCCTCACCCTGGGCCTCAAGGGTCGCCAGGGCCGCCGCCGTGCGGTCCGTGCCGGAGGGCAGGGCCGGATCCGTCAACACAGCCTCGCCGCCAAAGCCCCGCACCGTCGCGGCGATTCGCTCATCGTCCGTGGCCACCACCACGCGGTCCACCCCCTGGGCGCGCCGGGCCGCTTCGAAGACCCATTGGATCATGGGCCGTCCCAAAATGAGGGCCAGCGGCTTCCCTGGGAACCGGGAGGCCGAAAAGCGGGAGGGCAGGACGGCGAGGGTGCGCATACCATCCAGTGTAGGGGAACCGGGGCCAGCTCCAGACTCCAGACTCCTTGAGCCCCTGCCGATGCAGCCACCTGGAGTCCCCTTGGATCAACCCTTCAACGATGTCTGGTCGGAGTGCGAGGACCTGTTCACGCAGGCTCGGGCGACGCTTGCCACGCTGAAGACGCCCCAACCGGCCCACGTGGTGCAGGCCTCGGTGAACGCCCTGTTCCGCACCACCCACACCCTGAAGGGCATGGCGGGCATGCTGGGCTTCCACAGCTTCAGCCGGGCGGCCCACCGCATGGAGGACATCTTCGACCTCATGCGCCAGGGTCGGTTGCGCTCCACGGACTCTCTGACGGATGTGCTCGAGGCGGGGATCCTGGCCCTGGAATCCGGCATGGAAGGGCTGCGCCGGGGACGGCCCGAACCCGACGACTACCTGCTGCCCTTGCGGCGCCAACTGGGCGAGCTGGAGGCCCTGGCCCGGCCCACGGAGGGCGGGAGCCGGGACCTCACCAGCATGCTGGACCTGCCTCCAAAAACTTTGAAGGCCCTGTCGGACTATGAGCGGACCCGGGTGACCTCGCTTCTGCTAGACAGCACCCCCATCCATGGCCTCACGGTCTGCCTGGACTACGCCACCTTTGATGAGCGCCTTCGGACCCTCAGCGAGGCTGTGGCGATGCATGGCGAGCTGATCTCCACCCTGCCCGCAGACCCGCCCGAGGATTGGGAGGGACTCTGCTTTCTGCTCCTGGTGGCCAGTGCCCATCCGGCTTTCGAGGAACTCCCGGCTCTGGAAGGGGAAGTGCTCAGCATGGCCCTGGTGGCGGATCCGGCCCGGGTGCCCGACAGCCTGCGGGCGAAGCCTGATCCTGAGCCGGCCCCCCGTTTGGAGCCTGAGCCCCAGCCCCCTCCCCAGCACTACCCGGAGATGGAGATCCTGCGGATTCCCGCCCAGCAGGTGGAAGTCCTGGAAGCCCGGCTCATGGACGTGGGGCAGTTGCGGGATGCGGCCAGCCGCTGGATGCGCCGGACCCCCGGCAATCTCCACGACGAACCTGTGGGCCTCCTGGGGGGCATGCAGGACGGTCTCCTGGAAGTCCAGAAGACCCTGCTCCAGATGCGCATGGTGAAGGTTGAGAGCCTCTTTTCCCGCATCGAACCCATGGTGAAGAACCTGAGCCGCGAGCTGGGTAAGCCTGTGAAGCTGACCTTCCAAGGCGGGGAGCTGGAACTGGAACGCAGCCTCCTGGGCCGTCTGGGCGAGCCCTTCCTCCACCTGGTGCGGAATGCCATGGACCATGGCCTGGAGCCGCCTTCGGAGCGGGTGGCCCAGGGCAAGAGTGAGACCGGGGCCCTGCGCATCTCCGCCTCCCAGCGGGGCCGGAACCTCCGCTTCGATATTCGCGATGACGGGCGGGGCTTCGACCTGGCCCGCATGGAGGCCCGGGGCATCGGGCTGGGACTGATCAAGGAAGGCCAGCACTACACACCGGAACGCATCCATCGCTTGGCCCTGGAACCGGGTTTTTCGACCCAGGATCAGGCCAACCAGATCTCAGGCCGAGGCGTGGGTATGGACGTGGTGCGCGCCGAGGTGGAGGGCCTGGGAGGGGAGATCCACCTCTCGTCCGAAGCCAAGCGGGGGAGCCTGGTGCGCCTGGCCATCCCCCTCAGCCGCGCTGTGCTGAGCTGCCTCCGGGTGCGCTGCGACCGCCAGGTCTTTGGCATCCCCCTGGGGAACGTCCACCGGGTCCAGGCGGGCCGGGAGATCCTGCATGGGGGTGATCAGCTGGAGGTGCTCGGCAAGTCCCTGCCTCTGGAATCCTTGCAGGCTTGCCTGGGGCTGCCAGAACCCGAGGCCCAGCGGGCCTTCGTGGTGATCTCTCAGCAGGGGGGCTCTGCCGAAAGTGTGGAAGTGGCCATCGGGGTGGATGAGGTGCTGGGCCGGGGCGAGGTGCTGCTGCGCAGCCTGCCGGAGCTGGCCCGGATCCCCGGCATCATGGGCGGCAGTCCCCAGGAGGAGGGCATCCTCTGGGTGCTGGACCCGGAAGCCATCCTGGGATTGGCCATGGATTCCCTCATGCGCCGGGTGGCCCGTGTCTGAGCTGCGGACCCTCTTGCATGTCATGGCCGCGGGCCGACACCTGCTCCTGGCCACCCAGGACCTGCGGGAGGTGGTGGCGGCCTCACCAGTTACGCCTCTGCCTGGGCCCTCCAAGGGCATCCAGGGCGTCGTCCTGCACCAGGGGGAGTTCCTCCCGGTGCTGGCCTGGGGCGACCTTCCCGGCTGTGCCGGGCCCCTGGCCCCCCACCCAGTACTAGCGGTGCTCCGACCCCGGCTGGCGGTGCCTGTGGAGCGGATGCTGGGCCTTGTGGACACCCTGCCTGAGGGCTGGGTGGAACCAGAGGATGAAACCCATGCCTGGGCCTCCGTCGAGGGAGAGCTGGACGATCTGCGGGCGGCTCTGCTGGATCCCGAGCGTTTGGTGAACTTGCTGCGGCGATTCCGGCTCGAGGCCTGACGCACCCCTCCATTCATGTGATAATCGGGGTTTCGTTTTCGGAGGCCCCTTGAACCGTCGCCTAGTCGCCCCCGTCGGGATCACCGCCACTGGGCAGTGTTTTCCGCCCCGGGTAGTCACCAACGATGACCTGTCGAAGTTCATGGAAACAAACGACGAGTGGATCCGCACGCGGACCGGGATCCGGGAACGCCGCTGGGTCGAGCCCGGCACCGGAGCCTCCCAATTGGGGGCGCCAGCCCTGCAGATGGCCTTGGACAACCGGGGCATGAAGGCCTCGGAGCTGGACCTGATCCTGGTCACGACGGTCACGCCCGACACGCTCTTTCCGGCCACGGCCTGCCGCATCCAGACCATGGTGGGGGCCGACAAGGCCTTCGGGTTTGACCTCAACGCCGCCTGCTCGGGCTTCCTCTACGCGCTCACCACCGCCGCCAGCATGGTGGCTGCCGGGGGTGTCAAGAAGGTCGCGGTGGTGGGCGTGGACATCATGTCCACCATCATCAACCTGGAGGACCGGGCCACCTCAGTGCTCTTCGGCGATGGCGCCGGCGCCGTCATCGTGGAGCAGGTGGAAGATGGCCTGGGCATCCTTGATTTCGAACACAAGGTGGACGGCACGGGCGGCTGCTTCCTCTACATGCCTGCCGGGGGCTCCCTGAAGCCCGCCACGGCGGAGACCGTGGCGGCCAAGGAGCACTACATCCACCAGGCGGGCAGTGAGGTCTTCAAGAACGCTGTGCGCGAGATGGCTGACAACAGCAAGCTGCTCATGGATCGCAACGGCTTCACCGGGGACCAGCTCAAGCTCTTCGTGCCGCACCAGGCCAACATCCGCATCATGGACGCCGCCGCCAGGCGACTGGAACTGGATCCCGCCCGCATGATGGTGAACATCGACCGCTACGCCAATACCACCACCGCCACCATCCCCACGGCCCTGCACCAGGCCTTGGAGGAGAAGCGCATGGCCAAGGGCGACCTGGTGGCCCTGGCGGCCTTCGGCGCCGGCTTCACCTGGGGTGCCACCCTCATGCGCTGGGCCTACTAAGCTCGCATGCGGGTTGTGGCAGGTTCCCTCAAGGGCCGCAAACTCGTGGCTCCTCCGCCCGGGGACCAGCGGGTGCGGCCCACGGCGGACCGGGCCCGGGAGGCGCTGTTCTCCATCCTCCAGCGCTGGCCCTCGGGTCCCTTCCTGGACATCTGCGCCGGCACCGGGGCCATCGGCGTAGAGGCCCACTCCCGCGGCTACGCCCCCGTGGTTTGCGTGGAGAGTGGTGAGCCTGGCTGGTCCTGCCTCCTGAAAAACGTGGCCGGCCTGCCGGTCCGGCCCCAGCGGGCGGATCTGCGGTGCCTGGGGGAGGGGGACTTCCCCGCCCAGGCCGTGATCTTCCTGGACCCGCCCTACGACCTGGCCCAGTCCCTATGGGCCTCCATGGCGAAGCGCCTACGGCTCTGGCTGGCCCCGGAGGGCATCCTGGTCTTCGAGACGGATCGCCAAACCACGCTGGAATTACAGCCGGGGTGGGCATTGGCCGAAACACGCGAGTATGGTGCGGCCCGATTCCACTTCTGGACACCTGCCTGATTCCAGGGCAGGGAATTCCCCATTCATCGCCTCCGGCGACCTGCGGGTGCTCCTGATGCGCCACCGGCAGGTGACCATCCTCACCTGGGGCATCGGCTTCCTGGTGGCGGCGATCCTCTTCGTTCTGGGGGCGCCCCCGGACTTCCATCCCACCTTCTTGATGGCCTTGGCGGGCCTTGGCCTGGTGGGGCTAAGCACCTGGATCTCCCTCCTCCAGGTGGACAAGCTGGGGCGGATTCTGTCCACCCAGGCCCTAGGCCCAGACCTCTATCGGCCCCTGACGCGCTTCCCGCAGACGATCTCCATCCTGTTCTTCTACTTGGGCCTCTGTCTCAGCGCCCTGGGCTACCTATGGATCAAGATCTACCTGGGCCAGAGCCTCTGGATCAGCTTCATGTACACCTCCCTTTTCATCGTGTTGTCGGCGATGGGGGGTATCGTCCAGTACTTCCACGCCAAGCAGAACCTGATGAAGGTCTACAAAATCCTGGCGGCCAGTCCTGGGTTCAATGAGTCCATGGCCCGCTTCTCCACGAGCCTGCGCGATAAATTCGGCTTCGGGATCATGGGCATTACCGGGGCTGTACTGATCCTCTCGACCCTGGTCTCAGGCCTCATCTTGCAGACCTCCATCCGGGGCAAGGTGTCCACCTATGCCAGCAATGAGCTGGCGAATCTGGCAGATTCAGTGGCCTACGTCACCGAAATGAACGCCAAACCGGAGGACCTCAGCGCCTTCCTTCGTACCCTCAAGCTGGGTGCGGGCGGCGGTGTGTCCCTCAAACTGCCCGCCGCGAAGGGGGGCGCCATCCTGGGCTCCCAGATCCAGCCCTCGGGCGGCGGCGACATCCTGGTCATCCAGCCGCTGCCAGACGGCTCCGAGCTGCGCGCCGTCATCCCCGAGGCCGAGTATGCCGACGCCATCTGGAAGGCACTCCGCCCCAGTGTGGCCATCTTCGTGCTGGCGGCCCTCTTCCTGGCCTACTTCATTCCGCTCATCCTCAAGGATGTCCAGCAGCCGCTGCTGCTGCTGAGCCGCAACGCCCAGCGGGTGGGCGAGGGGCGCATTGACAGCCTGGAGCCGGTCTACAGTGACGACGAGGTGGCGACCCTGGTCCAAGGCTTCGGAACCATGGTGGGCAGCCTGCGGGGCATGGTGGTGCAGATCCGCTCCGCCAGCCGCGACCTGGCCTCGGCCTCCACCCTGATCCGGGAATCCGGGGACGGGGTCCGGCACTCCAACCGGGGCCAGCGCGAGCTCATCGAGTCCTTCCACCAGGAGATCAACGAGCTGACGGACACCTCCATCGGAATCAGCGCCAGTTCCATGGAGCTGAGCCTGGCCTCCGAGAGCACCAACGCGACCATCGTGGAGATGGCCGCCAGCGTTCAGCAGATCAACCGCAGCATGGACGAGCTGCTCATGGTGGTGGAGGGCATCACCTCGGCCATCCGGGATTTCGACATCGCCATCAAGAACGTGGGCAAGAACGTGGATCACTTGGCGGGGCACGCCGAGCATACCAAGGAGTTCGCCGAGAACCTGGAGCAGAGCACCTCCGCCATTGATGACAGCGTGAAGATCGCCCAGCGCTATACCAAAAAGGTGGTCCACGCCGCGGGCCGGGGCATGGAGCTGGTGGCGCGGAACCGCGAGAAGATCCAGGTCATCGAGCGCGTGGTGCAGGACTTCCACGGCACCACCAGGACCCTCCTGCAACTGGGCGCGGACATCGCCAAGATCCTGGACTACATCGGTGAGCATACGCAGCAGACCAACCTGCTGGCCCTCAATGCCGCCATCATCGCCAACCAGGGTGAGGCCGGGGACGGCCAGGCCCGGGGCTTCTCCGTGGTCGCTGACGAGATCAAGCTCCTCTCAGAGCAGACCAACCGCTCCACCCAGGAGATCCAGCTCATCATCGGGACCCTCCAGGCAGAGATCCGCAAGGCCTACCAGCAGGTGGAACTGGGCCTGGACGCCGTTCGGGACGGCGCCGATTCCGTGGCCCAGAGCGAGGTGGCCCTCCAGGCCATCCTTGAGTCCGTCAGCGAGACGGACAGCGTGGTGGAGAGCATCCACAGCGAGACCCTCCAGCAGGCGGGACAGGCCTCCCTCATCCACGAGGCCAACCGGAACATCCACAACCAAGTCGAGACCATCCGGTCTGTTATCGATGAGCAACAGCAGACCAGCAACTACATCCTCTCCCTGGCCATGAACGTGCAGGAGGCCACCTCGGTGGTGCGGGATTCCACGCGGGAGCAGAGCACGGGCAGCGACGAGATCGCCCGGGCCACGGAACAGGTCCGCACCCTGGCCAGCAACCTGCACGAGATCCTGGCCCGGCAGGAAGACCATGTAATCTCCCTGAAGGAGACCATGAATCAGGTCCTGGGGAAGGCCCTGGAGAGCGAAAGGGCCGTGGAGGCTTCCAGCGGGGCCGTGGAGCAGTTGGGCATCCAGGTCCACATGCTCAATCGAGAGGTCAATCTCTTTAAGTTGTAGCTGATAGGCTGGAGCCGATTCCCCAGGCCCATATCCATGTTCCGCTTTTCCATCAAAACGAAGCTCAGCGCTGTCATCAGCGTGCTGGTGCTTTCGTTCATCACCTTCAACCTGCTCTACTACCCGCAGTGGGTGGAGCGGCAGATCCGTGGCCAGGCAGAGTTGAGCGCCCGCCAGGTGGCCGAGACCGCCAGCTACGCCCTCGGTCCGGCCGTGAGCCGGGGCAACAGCCGGGACATCACCAAGGTCCTCCAGGGTGTGCAGAATCTCCCCTCCTTCCGCTTCAGCGCCGTTTTCGGATCCAAGGGAGAGCCCCTGGACAGCACGGCCACCACACCCGAGTGGGCCACGGGCCAGGTCATGCGCGATGGGATCTCCCATACCTACACCCGCAAGGACGAGAACTTGCTGGTGGCCGTGGCGCCAGTCTTCTACGAGGAGCCGAGGGCGGACCAGGTGGGCACCCTCATCCTGGGTTTCACCACCGAGGGCACTCAGCGGGCTGTGAACGAGAACATTCAGGCCAGCCTGGCCGTGGGCCTGGGCATGCTCATCCTGGGCATCGCCGCGGCCATCCTGCTGTCCAACCGTTACCTGCGCCCGGTGATCCAGCTCACCGAGGCGGCGCAAAAGGTGGCTCAGGGCAACCTGGAGACTGTCTCCGTGAAGGTCAAGACCCGGGATGAGATCCAGGACCTCAGCCAATCCTTCGAAGTGATGACGGACAAGCTGCGGGACTCAAGGGACGAGATCGAGCGGCAGAACCGGCTCCTGGAATACCGGGTCCAGGAGCGCACCCGCCAGCTCATGGAGACCATCTGGGAACTGGAGGAGATCCGGGCCAACCTGGAGCAGCTGGTGCAGGAGCGCACCCGGGGCCTGGAGCAGAGTCGCGAGGAGTTGAAGGCCTGGGCCAGCACCCTGGAGGAGAAGGTCCACGAAAAGACCCGGGAACTGCGGGATCTGAACAACAACCTGCTCACCAGCTACCAGAAGCTGAAGGCCGTGGACCGGCTCAAGGACGAGTTCCTGGCCAACATGAGCCACGAGCTGCGGACCCCCCTCAACTCGATCATCGGCTTTTCGGGCATGCTCATTCAGGATGCCAGTAACGCCCTGGGCACAGAGGTTCGCGAGGATCTGCAGATCATCTACCAGAATGGACAGTCGCTGCTGGGTCTCATCGACACTATCCTGGACCTCTCCAAGATCGAGGCAGGCAAGCTGGAGCTGGAGCTGGAGGAGATCGACCCCATCCCGCTGCTGGACGAGGTGCGGGCCATGGCTGCGGGACTCCTCCAGGGCCGCCACCTGACCATCCACTACCAGCGGCCCGACCATCCCCTCCGTGTGATGGGCGATGCCAACAGGTTGCGGCAGGTCTTCACGAACCTGGCGGGCAATGCCATCAAGTTCACGGAGGCGGGCTATGTCCGGATCTCGGCCAGGCAAGAGCAGGGGCGCTTCCTGGTCTGCATCGAGGACACCGGCATCGGCATGTCTACAGAGGAGCTGGAACGACTCTTCATACCCTTCCAGCAAGTGGATGGCAGCATCACTCGGCGGTTCGGCGGTTCGGGCCTGGGGCTGGCCATCAGCCAGCGCTTCATGGGACTCATGCACGGCCGCATCACGGCCAGCAGTCGTAAGGGTGAGGGCAGCATCTTCACGGTGGAGATGCCGTTGGTGAGGGGAGGTGGGGCATGACCGATGGTTCCCCCCAAATGGGAAGTGCCAGGACCTGCATCCTCTACATTGAGGACAATCCCATGAACTGGCGTCTGGTCCAGCGCCTGCTCTCCCAGGCCGGCTACGAGATGCACTGGGCCGAGGATGGCCTCAAGGGCTGCGAAATGGCCCTGGCGCTGAAGCCAGCGCTGATTCTCCTGGATATCAATCTGCCGGGGCTCTCTGGCTTCGAGGTGGCCACCAAGTTGCGTCAGAGCGCCAGCCTCAAGGGCACCCTCATCGTGGCCCTCACGGCCAAGACCATGCGCATCGACCGCGAGACGGCCCTCGTGACCGGTTGCGATGGATTCATTTCCAAGCCCATTGACCCCTTCCTCTTCGTGGGCCAGGTGGAGGGTTACCTGGGCGGTCACCGGGAGCACCTGGAGTCGGGACGGGAGGGCGCGGCCCTGCGGCAGTTCAGCCAGCAGGTGGTGGAGCATCTCGAGGCCCAGTTGCGGGATGCCGAGACCAGCAACCAGAAGCTCTTGGATGCCCAGGGGGAATTGGAGCGGCGCAGTCAGAACCTCTCTCGCCTCCTGGCCCTCAGCAAGGAGATCATCCCCATCCGTGATGTAGCAGAGATCCTTCGGCGAGTGTTGGGCCAGCTACGGGCCGGGGTGCGGCTGGAGCACCTTCGCGTCTACCGCCTGCACGACAGCGGCACCTACTTCTATGGTCTGGAGCTGAATGGCGAGGACTTCGATGAGACCCCGGTGCTGGCTGTGGACCACCCCCTGGCGGTCTGGGCCAAGGCCATCAGTGGTGGAGCGGTCCTCGCCGGGGGATCCCTGCGCCAGTCCAGCGCCTGGGAGCCAGGCGTGGAACTGGGCTGGTGGGGGCCCAGGGCTCAGGGCTTTTTCCTGCCGTTGCCGAGTCGCTCGGGGGATGGGGAGCTCTGGGGTTTCCTTACGGGGGATCGGCTGGAGGAGCCCCTGCAGCCCTTCGAAGCAGAACTCGCCGCCATGTACGGTGGCATGCTCCAGGTCAGCCTGGAAAACGCCGGGCTCATCGCCCACCTGGACGAGACCAGCCAGGCCCTGGGCACCAGCTATGAGGGGCTGGAGTCGGCCTACGAGGCGCTGAAGGATGCTCAGCGGGCCCTGGGGGCCCAGAACCAGAAGACAGCCCTGGGCGGCCTTTTCCTGAACGTTGCCCATCGTCTGGAGGATCCCGTTCAGGTGCTCAAGGTCGAGAGTGCGGCCCTCTCCCGCGTCATGGATCGCCCTGAGCTCCCAGCCCTGGAGGAGCGGGAGCAATGCCATGTCGCCATGGCCCGGATCCACCAGGCCATCTCCCAGGTGGACAGCCTGGTGAAGGCCGTCCTGCGCCGGGCTGGGCAGGGGGAGGCCAATAGCCCCCAGTGGCTCCACCTCCATGACCTGGTCCAGGGGGAGCTGGAGCTGCTGAAGGCCGACGGCATCCTGCCCCTGGACCTGCCCGTGACTGTGAACCTCCAGGCCTCCCGCGACCTCCTGTATGGCGTCCACTCAGACTTCGCGGAGCTGCTGACTCACCTGGTCCAGCACGCTCTGGGCGGGCAGCCCCGACAGCTGCACATTCGCTCCTGGGGGGGGCAGCGCCACTTCCGCCTGGAGGTGGAGGATGACGGCACCCCCATCGAGGCCCGGCTCCTGGGTAAAGCCTTCGAACCCTTCTCGGAACTGCAGCGGGAGGCCCCCATTGAGGGCCGCCTGCCTGGGCGGGGCCTGCCGGCCTGTGCCCAGCTCATGCACGCCTATGGGGGCACCCTGCAGATCCAGTACGTGGAGGTGGGCTCCCTGGTCCGCATCAGCCTGCCTATGGATTAGTCCGCTAGCGAGTGACCAACTTCTCGATGCGCTTCTCGTAGGAACTGCCCAGTACGAGTCGATGCACGAAGATCCCGGGGGTGTGGATGGCGTCGGGGTCCAGGCTGCCCACCTCCACGATCTCCTCCACCTCGGCGATGCAGATGCGCCCGCAGGTGGCGGCCATGGGGTTGAAGTTGCGGGCTGTCTTGCGGAAGACCAGGTTGCCCAGGCGATCGGCTTTCCAGGCCTTCACCAGGGAGAAGTCTGCGAAGATGCCTGCCTCCAGCACACAGTCCCGACCATGGAATGGCCGGACTTCCTTGCCCTCGGCCACCTGAGTGCCGCCTCCGGTGGGGGTGAAGAAGGCTGGGATGCCGGAACCTCCGGCCCTCATGCGCTCCGCCAAGGTGCCTTGGGGTACCAGCTCCACCTCCAGCTCCCCGTTCAGAAACTGGCGCTCGAACTCAGCATTCTCGCCCACGTAGCTGCTGACCATTTTTTTGATCTGGTGATGCTTCAGCAGGAGGCCCAGACCGAAGTCGTCCACACCGGCGTTGTTGGAATAGCAGGTCAACTGTCCTACGCCTCGGTGGGCCAGGGCGGCGATGAGGTGCTCAGGGATCCCGCAAAGGCCGAAGCCCCCTACAGCCAGGTGGGCACCCTCAGGAATGTCGGCCACGGCCGCGAGCGCATCGGGATAGCGTTTGTCGATCATGCAAATTCCTTGAGTGGTGTCCACAGTGTGTCATCTCTGGCATTCTGCTCAAGTTCCTGTCTGCACGTGAAAGGGGAAACCATGAAACGCCTCCTCCTGGGTGTTCTGCTGCCTGTGATGCTTGACGCCCAGTCGGCACCCCCACCCGCCCCGGCTCCTGCACCCGCCAGTGCCCTCTGGGACGCGAAGGAAGTGCACCTCCGCCAGGTCAGGAAATTCACAGGTACAGGCTCCAACGCCGAGGCCTACTGGTCCACCACCGGGAAGAAGATCATCTTCCAGAGCACCCGGGATGGCTATCCCTGCGACCAGCTCTACACCATGAACGCTGACGGTTCGGACCAGAAGCGGGTCAGCTCCGGCAAGGGCCGTGTCACCTGCGGCTGGTTCCTGCCCGGGGACACAAAGATCATCTTTGCCAGCACCCACGGCGCAGGCCCTGAGTGCCCCGAAGGGCCGCCCTTCACGCCGGGCAAATACCAGTGGCCCGTCTTCCAGGGCTATGACCTCTACATCGCCAAGGCGGACGGGAGTGAGGCCAAGCCGTTCCTGCCCTCGCCGGGCTACGACGCCGAGGCCACCGTGGCCCCCAACGGCAAGTGGATTGTGTTCACCAGCGAGCGGGGCGGCGACGTGGATATCTGGCGGGTGGACCTTGACGGGAAGCACCTGACCCAGCTTACGGATGGCGTGGGCTACGATGGCGGCGCCGTGTTCAGCCCCGACTCCAAGCTCATCGCCTGGCGCACGAACTACCCCAAGGGTGAGGCCGCTACGGCCAAGTACAGGGCCCTGCTCAAGGAGCACCTAGTCGAGCCCATGGCCATGGACATCTGGGTCATGAACGCCGACGGCAGCGCCAAGCGCCAAGTCACCAACCTGCCCGGGGCCGCCTTTGCGCCCATCTTCACCCCCGATGGCAAGGGTCTGGTCTTCGCCAGCAACCACCACGACAACGAAGGCAAGGGCCGGGGCTTCGAGCTGTTCCGCATCAACCTGGATGGCACCGGGCTGGAGCGGCTCACCTGGACGGGCCTCTTCAACTCCTTCCCCCACTTCAGCCCCGATGGCAAGCAGCTGCTCTGGGTGAGCGGCCGCGCGCCCCGCGGGCCACGGCAGTTCGACGTCTGCGTGGCGGAGTGGCTGCCTTGACAGGCTCGCGGCCCGCTCTCTTCCTGGACCGCGACGGCACCCTCAACGAGGAAGTGGACTACCTCTCCAACCCCGATGATTTGGTGCTGATCCCCGGCTCCGCCGCCGCTCTGGCCAAGGTGAACGCCCGGGGCATCCCCGTGGTGGTGATCACGAATCAGAGCGGCATTGGGCGGGGCCGCTACAACTGGCTGGATTTCGCGGCTGTCATGAGCCGCATGGACAACCTGCTGGGTCTCGAGAAAGCCCACATCGATGCGGTCTACGCCTCGCCCCACCACGAGAAGGGGCAGGGGGACTACGCCGTGGCCGACCATCCTGACCGGAAGCCCAACCCAGGGATGCTGTTGCGGGCGGCCGAGGAGCACGATCTGGACCTCAGCCGTTCCTGGATGGTCGGGGACAAGGACATCGACCTGGAGGCGGGCCGCAGGGCCGGCTGCAAGGTGGCCCTGGTCCGCACGGGCTATGGCACCGAGGTGGAGGGCGACCTGGCGGATCTGGTGGCGGCGGACCTGCCCGAGGCCCTGGAGCGCATCCTGGCCATGTGGCCGTGATCCTCGTCGAGCGGCACGGGCTGGTGCCGGGGCGCTTGGTCCTGCGCTACAAGCGCTTCCTGGCGGACGTGCAACTGGCGGATGGCTCCGTCGTCACGGCCCACACCACCAACACCGGCTCCATGAAGACCTGCTGGGAGCCCGGGGACCGGGTGCTGCTGGAGCCCGCCGCGAATCCTGACCGGAAGCTGAAGTTCACCTGGCTGGCCGTGGAGCGGGGCGGGGGCTGGGTGGGCGTGGAGACGGGCATGCCCAACCGCGTGGTGGCCGCAGCCGCACGGTTGAACGCACTGCCGGGGTTGCCGGGGCTGTGCGAGGTCCGTACCGAGGTGAAGTACGGTAGCGAACGCAGCCGCATCGATGTGCTGGCTCAGGACGCGACGGGCCGCCAGGTCTTCATCGAGGTGAAGAACACCACCTTCAAGGCCGGGAACTGGGCCCTCTTCCCGGACGCAGTCACCGAGCGGGGCACCAAACACCTGCGGGAGCTGCAGGGCATGGTGCGGGAAGGCCACCGGGCCGCCATTGCCTTCTTTGTGCATCGCACAGATGTGGACCGCTTCGACGCGGCCCGGGAGATCGACCCGGTCTACGCTGCGGAACTGGACCGCGCGGCCCAGACCGGTGTGGAGATCCTCCCCCTGGCTGTGCGTCTGGTCACAAGCGAAGGCGCCAGTGGTCTGTGGAGCCTGGGCTGGGAGCTGCCGGGCCTTCTGCCATGGGAGGCGCGGCGATAGACTGGGGCCCTGGAGTCCTGCATGTCTGAGCTGATGAAGACGCCTCTCAACGCCGCCCACCGGGCCCTCAACGCCAAGATGGTGGACTTCGGCGGCTGGGATATGCCGGTGCAATACCCAGCGGGGATCATTGCTGAGCACGAGACCGTCCGCACCAAGGCGGGACTCTTTGACGTCAGCCACATGGGCGAGATCCGCGTGAAAGGCCCCGGAGCCCTGGCCCTGGTGGAGCACCTGACCCCCAATGCCGTCTCCAGCCTGGCCCTGGGCCAGATCCACTACACGGCCTTCCTCTACGAGAACGGCACCTTCGTGGACGACCTCCTGGTCTACCGCGAGGGCGAGGATGAGTTCCTGCTGGTGGTGAATGCCGGCAACTCTGACAAGGACTTCGCCTGGGTGCAACAGCATGCCAAGGGCTATGACTGCACCGTGGTGAACGAGAGCCCTGCGACGGGCCAGATCGCCCTCCAGGGGCCCCTGGCCCTGGCCATCCTCCAGCCCCTCACGGCCACGCCCCTGGCGCCCATCGGCTATTACTACTTCACTCACGGCGAGGTGGCCGGCTTCAAGTGCCTCATCAGCCGCACGGGCTACACCGGCGAGGACGGCTTCGAGCTGTACTGCGCCGCCGCGGATACCGAGGCCATCTGGAACGCCGTCATGGCTGCGGGGACGCCCCAGGGCCTGCTGCCCGCGGGCCTGGGCTGCCGCAACACCCTCCGCCTGGAATGCAAGATGGCCCTTTACGGTCATGAGATCGACGACACCATCCATGCCCTGGAAGCGGGCCTGGGCTGGATCGTGAAGCTGGACCACGGCCCGTTCATCGGCCGCGAGGCCCTGCTGGCGGCCAAGTCCGCTCCGGCCCTCCGCAAGCTGGTGGGCTTCAGGACCTTTGAGAAGCGCGACATTGCCCGGGACCATATGGACATCGTCCAGAACGGCCAGAAGCTCGGCTTCGTCACCAGTGCCGCCCCTTCGCCCACCTGCGGCTTCAACCTGGGCCTGGCGTACGTTCCAACGGAGCTGGCCAAGGTCGGCACCCGCATCCAGGTGGACATTCGGGGCCGGGCAGTGGACGCTGAAGTCATCCCCACGCCCTTCTACAAGCGGCAGAAGTAGCCCGAACCCCATCAAAACGAGTCCCACATCCCGACCATCACTGGAGGATCCATGTTCCCTGCCGACCTGAAGTACACCAAGGACCACGAATGGCTGAAGCCCGCGGGCGACGGCACCGCCACCGTGGGCATCACCGCCTATGCCCAGGATGCCCTGGGTGACGTGGTCTTCGTAGACCTGCCAGAAGTGGGCGCAAGCTTTGCAGAGGGTGAAGAGTTCGGCACCGTGGAGTCCGTGAAGACGGTCTCTGAGCTGAACATGCCCGCCGCTGGCGCCGTGCTCAAGGTGAACGAGACCCTGGGGGACCATCCCGAAGCCGTGAACGAGGATCCCTATGGCAAGGGCTGGATGGTGAAGATCAAGCTGTCCGGCGAGCTGGCCGGGCTCCTGGATGCCAAGGCCTACGAGGCCCTGGTCAATTCCGAAAGCCACTAGGCCTGTGCCCATCCCCTTCCTTGCCGTCCTGCTCTGGGGGTCGGTGCCGGTGCAGGCACCGGCGCCGGCCCCCCAGGTGCAGGCTGCCACGGCCCCAGCCCGGGCCGCCGAGGCCGACGCCCTCCGGATCCTGCGTCTGCGGACCCTGGTGGAGGCCAGCGAGCAGGCCCTGGAGGCCGAGGACGAGGAGGCAGCCACCCTGCGCGCCGACGAGGCCGATGTCCTCACGGCAGACTGGTCCACGGAACTGCTGAGGCAGCCAGAAGTGCAGGCCCTGCTGCAGCGGCTCAAGGAGGTCCAAGAGCAGCTGGGGGACGAGGAAGCCCCTGAGGCCGAGCCGGGTCTCAAAGCGTCGGACGAGGTGGTCTCCATCTCAGGCAACGAACTGCGGGCGGAGTTGGAGCGGGTGCGGGCCGCAGAGCAGGGGGCCAGCTACGACTACCCCATCGACTTGAACGACAAAGTGCTCACCTGGGTGAGCCTCTTCAGCACCACCAAGCATGGCTTCATGGAAAACGCCCTGGGTCGGGCCTCCATGTTCATGCCCATGATCCGCCAGGTCTTCGCCGAAGAGGGCGTGCCTGCGGACCTGGCCTACCTGGCCGTCATCGAGTCCGGCTTCCGCAACGAGGCCAAGAGCCGCGCCAAGGCAGTGGGCATGTGGCAGTTCATCCGCGCCACGGGCCGCATCTACGGGCTCAATGGCACGGCCTGGGTGGAAGAGCGCCGGGATCCGGTGAAGGCCACCCGCGCCGCTGCCCGCTACCTGAAGCGGCTCTACGAGATCACGGGCGACTGGTACCTGGCCGCCTCCAGCTACAACGCGGGGCCGCTCACCCTGGAGCGCGCCATCCAGANTATCGGCACCCGGAATTTCTGGGACCTGGCCCGCTCGCGCTGGCTGCGAACCGAGACCAAGAACTACGTGCCTGAGCTCTGCGCCGCCATCCTGGTGGGCCGCAACCCTGAACGCTACGGCCTGCACATCGTGCCGCTGATGCCCTACGCCTACGAGACCGTCACCGTGTCCAGTATGACCAGCCTCAGCGTGCTGGCCCGCTGTACAGGCACGGACACCAACACGCTGAAGGAGCTGAATCCCGAGCTGCTGCGTGGTTCTACACCGCCCGGGACCTACCAGCTGCGCGTGCCACCGGGCAAGGCCATGGACTGCCTGCGCCAGTTGGCGCGCATGCCCGCCGCCCAGCGCCTGGACTTCCAGCACTATACGGTCCGCAAAGGGGACACCCTCGCCAAGGTGGCCAAGCGCTTCAAGCTGACGCCCGAGGATCTCCTCGAGGCCAACGACCTTACCGCCAAGCAGTTCAAGGCTGGCAAGCGCCTGTTGGTGCCGCCGCCCCCGGTGGTGGCCCTGGAGGAGCGTGACATTGTGCATCTGGACAAGGGCCGGAAGGCACTTGCGGATCTGCCGCTGCCCTCGCTGCCTGCGGTGCCCAGAGATCTGGCTGGTCACGGTGAGGCCGAGCTTCCCGCCAGCACAGAACCTTCGCCAACCGCTGTGGCACCTGAGCCTCCGCGGGTTGCGCCAGAGTCTAAGCCGGTGACCAAGCCAGTGATCGAGTCGGTGCCGAGCAAGCCGGAGATGCGGCCCGCGAAGGCCGAGCCGGTGCCGGAAACGACCCCCCAGATCGCTCCGGACAAGCCTGCGGTTGCAGTCCTCCGTGCCAAGCCCGGCGACACCCTGGCCAAAATCGCCCGCGCCCAAGGTGTGAGCCTCGGTGAACTCCTGAAGCTGAATCCAACGGCAGCGAAGACCCTGCATCCGGGGGACTCGATCCGCCTGCCCGGCGCCACCTCCTCCCTGGCGAAGGAAGTCAAGGCCACCACCACCGCGCCTCGCTTCCACAAGGTCCAGAAGGGCGACACGCTCGGGTCCATCGCCCGGAAATATGACCTGGAACCCAAGGACCTGAAGGCCTGGAACAAGCTCAAGGGGGACCGTGTGGTGCTGGGCCAGGAACTCCGCCTGGCCCACCCATGATCTGGGCTTGCACCGGCGGAGAAGGAGTGGGATACTAGGTCTTCCCCATTGGGGCCATAGCTCAGCTGGGAGAGCGCTTGCATGGCATGCAAGAGGTCGTCGGTTCGATCCCGATTGGCTCCACCAAACAGAAGGCCACCGCAAGGTGGCCTTCTTGCTTCAAGCTGAAAGTCGCCTGCGATGCTTGCTTCCCTGAACCATGTCGATCTCCGCTTCGGCCCCCAAGAGGTGCTGAGGGACGTGACCTGGGCCATCCAGGAGGGCGAGTGCTGGGGCGTCATCGGCCGCAACGGCGCCGGCAAGAGCACCGTCTTCAAGCTGCTCCTCGGCCAACTGGAAGCCGATGGTGGCACCGTGGTAAAGCCCACCAAAGAGCGCGGCATCCGCATGGGCCACTACGCCCAGGACCTGATCCCCGAGACTGATGGCAGCGTGCTGGAAGAGGCCCTGGCGGCCTTCGGCGACGTGGAGCGGTTGCAGCATGAGATGCGCGAGTTGGAGCACCGCATGGGCGAGGCGGGCGCGGACCTCAGTGAGGTCATGGAGCGCTACCAGCACGTGACCGAGGCCTTTGAGCGCCTGGACGGCTTCACCATCCGCGCCCGGGCCGAGAGCATCATCCAGTCTCTGGGCTTCAGTGATGCCGACTTCGATCGTCCCGTGGAAACCCTGTCCGGTGGCCAGAAGTGCCGCGTCATGCTGGCCAAGGCCATCCTCAAGGGCCAGGATCTGCTGCTGCTGGACGAGCCCACCAACCACCTGGACCTGCCCAGCCTGCGCTGGCTGGAGAGCTTCATCCAGGACACGGATGCCACCGTGGCTGTCATCAGCCATGACCGCTACTTCCTGGACAAGATCGCCACCGAGATCCTGGAACTTGAACTGGGTCGCTCCCGGGCCTACGAAGGCAACTACTCGGAGTTCATGGAGAAGAAGGAACTCGAACTGGAGCTGCAGGAGCGCCACTATCAGCAGCAGCAGTCCTACATCAAGAACCAGGAAGAATACATCCGCCGCAACATCGCGGGCCAGAACACCAAGCAGGCCCGGGGCCGGCGCACGCACCTCTCTAAGCTGGACCGCATCCAGCAGCCCCTCAAGGATCGCCGCAAGGTGAAGTTCGTCTTCCCCGAGACGCAGCGGAGCGGCGACGTGGCCCTGGTACTGGAGAACGCCAGCGTGGGTTGGGATGGCAAGGCCCTCTACGCACCTTTGGAGTCGCTGCAGATCAAGCGCGGGCAGAAGATGGGCATCGTGGGCCTGAACGGCACCGGCAAGTCCACCCTGCTGAAGGCTATTTCCGAGGAGATCCCCTTCATCACCGGCCAGGCCCGCCTGGGCAGCCAGGTGAAGCTGGGCTACTTCGACCAGCACCACCGCAACCTGGACCCCCGCAACACGGTCTTCCAGCAGATCCACGCTGTGACGCCCATGGCCGTGCGCCAGGACATCCTGGGCTTCCTGGCCAAGTTCCAGTTCCGCGGCGACGAGGTGGACAAGCCCGTCACGTCGCTGTCCGGCGGCGAGCGCGCGCGCCTCAGCATCGCCACCCTCATCCGCAACGGCGTGAACCTGCTGCTGCTGGACGAGCCCACCAACCACATGGACATCCCCAGCATGGAGGCCATGGAGGACACCATCCTCAGCTTCACGGGCGCCGCCATCGTGGTGACTCACGACCGTTACCTCCTGGGCCGCGTGGCGGACTCCCTCCTGCGCGTCCATGAAGGCCAGGCCGAATTCCGCGAAGGCGGCTACGAGGACCACCAGGCCTGGGTGGACCTCGATCTCGCCGCCGACGAAGCTGATTGTACCGAAGTTGAAGTCCCCAAGAAACCCGCTTCGCCGCAGTCGAAGCCCAGCTCTGCGGCGAAGCCGCAGAGCGTGCCGAAGGCTCCAGCCAAGCCCCAACCCATAGACAAGGACAAACAGCGCGCCGTGAAGCGCTTCGAGAAGCAGGTCGCCGAAGCCGAGGCCAAAGTCGCCGATCTGGAAGCCCGGTTGGGCGAGATGCAGAAGGCGATGGCCGCCATGGACCCCTCCAACTGGCAGGCTTTCAGCGCCAAGCTGGACGCGCAAAAGTCCCTGGAAGCCGACCTCGCCTATGCCATGAGCGACTGGGAAGCCGCCCAGGGCGCGCTCGAAGACGCGCAGCGCTGAAGAAATTCAGACTGACCACCGCCAAGACGCCAAGAACGCCAAGAAAAGCAGGCTGTCCATGGCCTTTTGAGTTCTTGGCGCCCTTGGCGTCTTGGCGGTGAGTTTTTTGCTTTGATTCTTATACCCAGTCCATTTCCGCCGTGAAGTGCCGCAGATACTTGCTCTGCTTGAGGATCTTCACGCCGCGGATCTCCTTGGCCTTGGCCTTCACTTCGGCGATGACTTCGGCGGCGAAGTCGAAGTGGCTCTGGGTGTACATGCGGCGGGGGAAGGCCAGGCGCACCAGCTCCATGCTGTGGTAGGTCTCGGTGCCATCGTCCAGGTGCTTGCCGAACATCATGGAGCCGATCTCCACGCCCCGGATGCCGCCCTCCAAGTAGAGTGCGTTGCAGAGGGCCCAGGCGGGGTAGTGCTCTACGGGCATGTCCGGCAGCACGGTCTTGGCATCAATGTAGACCGCGTGGCCGCCGGTGGGCTTCACGAAGCCCACGCCCGCGGCCTCCAGCTTCTCGCCCAGGTACTCGGCGGTGCGCAGGCGGTAGCGGAGGTAATCCTCCTCCATGCCCTCCTCCAGGCCCACGGCCAGGGCCTCCAGGTCGCGGCCCGCGAGGCCGCCGTAGGTGGGGAAGCCCTCGGTGAGGATGAGCATGTTGCGGACAGGATCCAGCCACTCGTCACTGCGCAGCATGATGAAGCCGCCCATGTTCACCAGGCCGTCCTTCTTGGCGCTCATGGTGCAGCCGTCGGCGTAGCTGAACAGTTCCTGGCAGATGGCCCGGACCGGCGTGTCCTGATAGTCGTCCTCACGCAGCTTGATGAACATGGCGTTTTCCGCGAAGCGGCAGACGTCCATGATGAAAGGCTTCCCGTGCTTCTTCAGCAGGGCCGCGTAGGCGCGGATGTTGGCCATGGAGACCGGTTGGCCGCCCCCGGTGTTGTTGGTCACGGTGATCATGCCGAAGGGGATCCGGGCACCCTCCTTTTCCAGCAGGGCCTCCACCTGGGCGAGGTCGATGTTGCCCTTGAAGGGGTGGATGAGGCTGGGCTGCAGGCCCTCGGGGATGACCAGGTCCACGGCCTCGACGCCGTTGAATTCCAGATTGGCGCGGGTGGTGTCGAAGTGGCAGTTGTTGGGCACCAGGTCGCCGGCCTTGCAGACGGCGCTGAAGAGCACCTTCTCGGCGGCGCGGCCCTGGTGGGTGGGGATGAAGTGGGCCATGCCCGTGATGTCCTGGAGCACCTTCTCCAGGCGGAAGAAGCTGCGGGCCCCGGCGTAGCTCTCATCGCCCACCATGATGGCGCCCCACTGGGCGGAGCTCATGGCGCCGGTGCCCGAGTCCGTGAGCCAGTCCAGCAGCACATCCTCGGCCCGCAGCTTGAAGACGTTCAGCTTCGCGGCTTCCAGCATGCCCAGGCGCTCCTGGGGGGTGGTCATGCGGATGGGCTCCACGGACTTGATGCGGAAGGGCTCGATCATGGTGCGGGGCATGGCGACTCCAGGAGAGCCCCCAGAGTACCGAAGGCCGAAGACTTTGGGATCACAACGGGGGTGGCGGCGCAGACCACCCTAGGCGATCCTAGGAGTTATGGAGTTTCCATGAGTCTTTTGCTGGCCATCGATGTGGGCAACACCAACGTGGTGCTGGGGCTGTACGATCTGGCCCAGGGGCCAGAGGCCCCCCTCATGCACTCCTGGCGTCTGGCCACCAGTCGTGAGCGCACGGTGGACGAGTACGGCGTCTCGGCCCTGGCCCTGATGCGCCACCAGGGCATCGAGGCTGGACACATCAAGCAGGTGGCCATCTCCTGTGTGGTACCGCCCCTGCATCCGGTGATGATGAGCCTCTCGCGGCGCTTCTTCGGCGTGGAGGCCTTCTACGTGGAACCCGGCGTCAAGACCGGCGTGAAGGTGCTCATCGACAATCCCTCCGAGCTGGGCGCGGACCGCCTGGTGAACGCCGTGGCGGGCATCGATAAGTATGGGGCCCCGCTCATCGTGGTGGACTTCGGCACGGCCACCTCCTTCGATGTCATCAACGAGAAGCGAGAGTATCTAGGCGGCCTCATCTGCCCGGGCCTTAACATCAGCGCCGAGGCCCTCTTCCAGCGGGCCAGCCGCCTCCCCCGGGTGGAGATCGCCGAGCCTGAGCGCCTGGTGGGCAAGAACACGGTCCAGGCCATGCAGGCGGGCATCTTCTACGGCTACGTGGGGCTGGTGGACGGCATCCTGGGCCGCCTCCTGGCGGACTACCCGGAAGCCAAGGTGGCTGCCACGGGCGGCCTGGCCCGGGTCATTGCCCCCCACACCAAGCACATCAAGCACATCGCCCCGGACCTGATGCTGGACGGACTGCGGATCCTCTGGCTCCGCAACCAGGGCCTCGGGCGCAAGTAGCCGCTGTGGGCCTGCCCCTGATCCGACTGGCCCAGGTGGATTCCACCCAGGCCTTCCTGCGCCGGAACCCCCACCTGGGCTGCTGCGCGGTGCTGGCGGATCAGCAGACCGAAGGCCGGGGCCGCCTGGGCAATACCTGGGAGAGCGCCCCCGGGGCCGGGCTCTGGCTTTCCGTGGCCCTGCCCGGGCCCGGTGGCCCCAATCCCGGCCTGCTCCTGCAGCGGGCCATGATCGCCGCGGCCCGGATCCTGGATCCCGCGGGTCGGACCCTCGGCCTCAAGTGGCCCAATGACCTGCTGGCCTGGAAGGGGGGCCGCCTGGTGAAGCTGGGCGGCATCCTGGGCGAGCAGGCCGGTGGCCGCCTCATCCTGGGCCTGGGGGTGAACCTGAGTTCGGCGCCGGTCATTCCCGAGCGCAAGATCCCCCCGGGCTGCCTGGCAGAGCTGGGCCTGGAGACCCCGTCAACGACTGAACTTTCTGTGTCCATCGCCAAATCTTGGAATGCTTTATCCGAACAACTTGAACCACTCTTCCGGTGGCCGGAAGCGGGCATGCCCCTGCGCTGGGAGGATGGCCAGGGCACCTGCCTGGGCTGGGAACCCGACGGCCGCCTGAAGGTCGTCACGCGGGAAGGCATCCAGAGGCTCAGCGCTGGGGATGTCTCAGGGCTGGGCTGATCACAGCACCGACCGGATCTCCATCTCGCAGAGAATCCTGCTGCTACCCTTGGCCATGTGGAGGATGCGCTCCACGCGGTCCGAGCTCGCGTCGTAGCCGTTCATCTCCAGCCAGTAGATGACGTTGCTGTGGCCTGCCATGGGTCCGATCTCGATCTCCTGCCGACGGCCCACCAGGGCGGCGGGGACACCGGAATAGACCGCATCTGCCAGCTCCACGTCGCCGCGATGTAGGGCCTTCACGATGGCGGCGGCGTGGACCCCGGTGCCCGTGCGGAAGGCGTCCCGGCCCAGCACGGGGTAGTTGGCGGGAACTTCGACGTCGCAGAGCTCCGCCACCCGCTCCGCCAAGGCGGGCAGGCCGGTGAGATCGCCCTTCTGGAAACCCATGAGGTGGAGGTTGATCATGAGCTGGTCCAGGGCCACGTTGCCGCAACGCTCACCGATGCCCAGGATGCTGCCATGGAGCCGGTCGGCCCCAGCCTCGAAGGCGGCGATGGCATTGGCCACGCCCAGGCCCCGGTCATTGTGGCCATGCCAGTCGATGCGGACGGGCCGGTCCACCACCACTTCCTCCTTGATGAAGCGCACCAGGCGTCGGACACCGTCTGGTGTGGCGTGGCCGCACGTGTCCGAGAGGCAGATGGACTGGGCTCCCTCGTCCAGGGCGGCCCCGTAGATGGCCCGAAGCACCTCAGGCTTGGCCCTGGTGGTGTCCTCGGTGACCATCATCACCGGCACTTCCTGACGTCGGCAGAAGGCCACGGCACGCCGGGCCGTGGCCACCAGGAAGGCCAGGTCCCAACCCTCCACATCCATGCGAATGGGACTGGAGGGCAGGAAGGCCCCGGCCTCCAGGGGCAGGCCCGCCCGCTGTTGGATCTCGGCGACCTGGATGAGGTCAGCCTCCAGGGTGCGCACGGCCACGTTGGGGTTGATGGGCAGGCGATGGTCCCGGATCTCCACCATGAGGGCCCGCACTGCCGCCAGGGACATGGGGCCGGCTCCGGGCATGCCCAGATCCACTGCGTCCACGCCCATGCGGGCCAGGCGGTGGATGAGATCCCGCTTGGCGGCGATGTCCGGATCCCGCACGGAGGGGCTCTGGAGGCCGTCCCGCAGGGTCTCGTCGTTCAGCAGCGGCACCCGGGCATCGATCGGGGCAGCGTTGTTCCAGTCGTTGATGAGGTCGTCCAGGGTCATGGGCCTACCTTAGGGTGACTTCGAGGCGGCGGTCCAGCAGGTTGCCCAGGAGGGCCCCCTTCTCCAGGAAGGCCTCCATCTCGGGTTCCACATCCCCAGCGGCCTCCAGGTGGACCCGCAGGACCCGGTCGTCCAATTCCACACTGAGGCGAATGACGGACTGGCGCCGCCGCCGATCCAGGGCATCGGCCCCGCGCAGGATGGCCGAGAGCTTGCGCACCACCTGGCGGTGCCACGGGGCCAGGGCCCGGAAGGCCTCGTGCTTGGCGTGGTGGGGCACCTTGCCGCGGTGGAAGCGAACCACCTGGGCCAGCAGGTCCACCTCCAGCGGCCAGAAGCCTGGCAGGGCCGCATTGCGGATGAGGTATTCCCCATGCTTGTGGTGGGACTTCTCAGAAATGGAGAAGCCGATGTCATGGAGACGCGCCGCAAAGGCCAACCACTGCCGCTCCGTGTCACCCAGTTCGAAGTGAGGCTGCAGGGCCAGGAATAACTCATCTGCCAGCCGCGCCACCTGGCGGCTGTGGCCGGGATCCGGGTCCAGACGGGCTGCCAGGGCCTCGATGGAACCCCGGCGCCGCTCCGCCAGGGGGGGGATGGCAGCTCCCCCGTGCTTCAGCGCCTCCCAGACCATGCCTTCGCGCAGCCCCACCGGGAGGTGGCGCAGTGGTGGGGCCCCCAGCCATTCCATGAGGGAGAGGGCCCAGATGGCGCCCACGTGCAGCACCTCGGCCCGTTTGGGATCAACGCCCAGGCGCTCCGCCCGACCCTGGGCATCGGTCCGCCAGAGCTTGAGGGCGAAGGAACGCAACTGCGGGGCCGTGAAGGCCTGGCCCGCGGCGGCCCCCCGGGCCAAGTCTTCCAGGGTGCCGGAGGTGCCCAGGATCAGAGAGGGCTCCGGCAGCTCCGAGGGCAGGTCCCGCAGGGCCTTCCTGAGGATGCGCCGGGTCATTTTCCGCAGCCGCTTGAGGTCGTCGGCCGTGGGCGGGTTGGAGGTCTGGGCCGCGTCCGCCAGGCGCTGGAGGCCCCAGGGCAGGGAGATGCTGGCGGCCACGCGCCCCCCCTGCACCCAGGTCAGCTCGGTGCTGCCGCCGCCGATGTCCACAAGGGTCACAGGCTCGACGGGGAAGGGGATCGCATGAGAGACCGCCTGGTGGATGAGGCGGGCCTCTTCCTCGCCGGAGATCACCTTGATGGGGATGCCCAGTTCCTCGGCCTTCATGACGAAGGCCTGGGCGTTTCGGGCATCCCGCAGGGCCGCGGTGCCGCAGGCCATGACAGTCTCGCAGCCGAAGTCCTGGATGATCCGGGCCATCTGGCCCAGGGCCTCCAGCCCGGCCTGGAAGGCCTCGGGCCCGATCTCGCCAGACTTCGCCTCACCCCGGGCCAGGCGCACCATGGCCTTCTCCCGGGCCAGAACCCGCTGACCGCCCATGGGATCGGCCTCCACGACCACCATGTGGATGGAATTGGACCCGACATCAACCGCAGCGATACGCATGGGTCGATTGTGGCCAATCCAGACCGTGAGGCCAGGCTTTTCTAGACCGGCTGCCCCGTCCCGCGCACGAGCTGGACCAGCTCCACCCGGTTGCGGACGCCAGTCTTCTGGAAGATCCGGTAGTTGTGATCCTTCACTGTCTTCAGCGAGATGAACAGAGTGTCCGCGATCTCCTGGTTGGTGAGGCCCTGACAGATGAGCAGGATCACCTCCTGTTCCCGCTTGGAGATGCGGAAGGCGTCAACGCTGGCTGGCTCCACTTCGGTGGTCACTGACTGCGGAGCCGGTGCCTCAGGTGCCTGGGGCAGGGGGCTCTGGTCGAAGAAGTGGATCCACAGCACCGTCACCAGGTTGTAGAGCATCTCCAGGGAGAGGTGGATGTTGAGGGCGGTGTAGCGCGGCATAAGGCCCGAGACCCGCCGCCAGCCCACGAAGACCGTGAGTACCAGGAAGAGGGCCGAGTAGATGGCGCCCAGTGCCCGCAGCTTCCGGGAAGCCGCCTCGTCTTCCATCCTGTGGGCACGGAAGGGGAGCCAGAGGCTGAGGCTGGCCACGCTGAGGAACACCAGAGAGGAAATGCTGCGGCTGAAGGTGCGGATCTGGGCGTCCAGCCCCAGGGCCCACAGGGCGTCTGTGACCAGTGCCGTGCAGAGCACCAACAGCAGGGTGCCTTGACGGGTGCGGCGCAGTGGGGCGTCCGGGTTGGCCAGGTGCGTGGCCCGCAGGGTGAAGCTCAGATAGGTGGAGCCCCAGAGGAGGGCTGCGGCCATGGAGGTCCAGCGGAGCAGGGCCAGCAGAGCCCGCCCGGAACCAGAATCCAAGCCCCCCAGGACATTGGTCTCCGCCTAGTTGAGTACCAGCCAGACCAGCACCCAGAGGTTGTAGTGCAGCAGGGGTGCGATGAGCGATTCCGTCACCGGGGAGAAGTGGTGATGGGAGCGCCGCGACACCCAGGCCAGGGACAGGAAGCCCGTGGCCAGGGCGATGAGAAAGGCCAGGAAGGTTCCGTGCGGCATGGGCAGATCATACCGGGGGAGGGAGTGATTTCACCCCTGGGCAGGGCGGCCTGTCGCATCGGACTTAAGTCCGATTCAGAAAATCAGGACTTTCGGCGGATGGCATTGGCGCTGGGAAGGGCTCAGGTTCGGATCCTCCGGTCATGACCGGCTCGCACCTGGAGGCGCCATGGCATCCCGTTCCAGTCTTACCCCATACCTGCAGGGCCGCCTCGGCGCCCTGCTTCTGAGCCTCAGCCTTCTGGTTCCGGGTCTCCCTCTTCGGGCCGAACGGCCCCAGGCGGACAGCCAGGCCCCCGAGCGGCCCTCGGCACCCCAGTCGCCCCAGCCCGCGCCAGACCGCTCCTCGGATTCAGGACGATCCAGCCCCGGACACCAGAGCTCTGGGCACCAAGGTTCGGGGCCACAGGGGGCTGGAAATCATGGCTCTGGACATCAAGGGCCGGGGCGCCAAGGGCAGGAGCCAGGCCATACGGGTCCTGGGCTGCAGGGGCCCGGACATCCAGGGAACCAGCAGCCGAGGGCTGACGATCGGCATGGGCCCCGCGGGCCCGGTTAGCCAGAGCCTCGCCATGTCCACCATCAGGATCCCAAGGATCCCCACCCGGGCCCCACCCACTCAGGGGGCATGGCCAGGCCCCGGGACTGGGCCCGTTGTCTCGTCTTCCCCTCCGTGGGCTACTGGGCCGAGCGGGACATCATGGCCGAGGTCCAGGCTATGGCTCGTCGCGGCTACATCCTGGTCCACCCCATCCCCGACACCGTGACCGAGTTCAGCGGTGTGGCGGAGTTCCCAGCAGGCTGGATCGCCTATGGCTTCCGCGTGGCTCCGGGGGGTCGTCTGCATGTCCGGCTCAGCCACCCGAAGGAAGGCTGGTTCCGCCTCGCCATGATGAACAAGTGGGGGGACCTGGAGCCGGGCATGCTGCAGAACCTCATCCCCACGGGCAATCCAGAGGTGAGCTATACCAACCCCACCCAGGAGTGGAAGGCGGTCTATGTGCTGGTGGATGACCCCGGCTGGATGTCCAGCGCAGCGAGTCCCTTCCGCATCAAGGTAGACCGGGACTGGGGCTCTGAGGTTCAGGGGCAGCCGGAGATCCCACTGGCCACGGGCATCTGGGCCCGCAACGAGGAGGACGCATCATGAACTGCAGCGCCTGGTTCATCCCCATCACCCTGGTCCTGCTGACCGCCACGGGCTGCGATACCCCGGTCACGGCCCCGGCCGCATCGCAGCCCATGGTGGCTCTCTTCCCCAATCCCAAGGCCCAGGTGTGGAATGCCCTGGCGGCCACCGTGGGCATGGAGTTTCCTATTCAGGTTCTGGAGCGGGAGAGTGGTCTCCTGGTGACCCGCCCCAGCAGCATGGCCCTGCCGACCAGTCGCTGGGCCCTGGGCTGCGAGAATCCCAGCGATTTCGCCAATGCCTGGAACCAGCTGAGCCTGGAGCTGCGGGTTTTGGTGGAGGAGCGGGAGCCCGGCAGTACCCAGGTCACCCTGAATTGCCTGTACGAGGCCGATAAGCAGAGCACCTCGCCCCGCGCCTGGACCCGGGTGGGTTCCAACGGAACCCTGGAGCGTCTGCTCATCGAAAATGTGCAGGGTCGGCTCAAGGTCTCCGGGGCCAAATGAGCCTTGGGCTACCTGGGAGCCGCCGGTCGTGCTGAAATGGTGACCCAGTCATCAACAACAAGGAGCGGGCATGTTTCAGCGTCACTGCATCGGCATGATCCTCGGAGCCAGCCTCCTGGCAGCCCAGCCTGCGCCGGGCGCCAAGGTTCAGACGCGCACCCAGGCCTGGGTGCTGGCCCTGGATGAGCGGGGTGGCTTGGTGGGCGATCTCAAGCCTGAGGAGATCCAGGTGAAGGTGGCGGGGACGGTCAGGCCCCTGGTGCAGGTGAAGACGCCTGCCCAGACCGCCGAGGCCGCCCAGTCCTGGGTGCTGGTCTTCGAGCCCATCCGGGATCCGGGCTACCGGGCCACGGCCTTTGTGGCCGCCGCTGACTTCCTCAGCAAGGTGCCAGATGGGGACCGGGTGCTCATCGTGGCCCGGGGCAAGGACTCCCTGGAGGCGCTCATGCCCGGCTTCTCCCTGCGCCGGGCGCTCTGGGCGGAGACGCTGGCCGAGCTGCCCGACTTCCTGCCAGAAACCTTCGTGGGCGTCTCTAAGGAATCTCTCCAGGGCCAAGCCTTCCAGGCCGCCTTCACGGATGCTTCTGACGGTCCCGCGGGACAGGAAGCCGTTACCGGCCTGCTGGCGAAATACCGGGCCGGCGCCACGGGCTGGGCCAAGGGCACCACGGACATCAGGGGTGTCCGTGTGGTCGATCGCCTCAACCTCGACAACCCCATGCTGGTCGCGGGTATGCTCGCCACCGTGGGCCGCGAGACCAAGGTGCTGCTTTCCCTCTTCGACCAGGTGGCCGCCGTGCCGGGACAGAAGCACGTGGTGGTCTTCTCCCGTTGCGAAGCGGACGACCTCTCCAGTCCCGAGATCCGCAAGGCCATGTCCACCAAGTTCAAGCGAATCAAGGGAGACAGCGGCGGTCCCGCCGAAGCCGCCGTGCTCATCCACCGGGACATGATCATCTACCAGAACCAGCTCAAGGAGCGGGCTGTGGTGGACGGCCTCACGGTGTACTCCGTGGCAGGCACGGGCCAGAACGTCATCGGGCACCTGGGCAATGTGGCTCCGGGCACTGGCGGCTACATCTTCCCCCTCAGCAGTGGCCTTGAGCTTTCCTTCGGCCAGGGCATTCAGCTGTTTGGCTCCCGGTATCTCGTGCAGTGGCAGGAGGACGCCCCGCCCGCCGACCCCGCAGAGGTGGCCCTCAGCACCTCGCGCAAAGGGGTGAAATTGATCGCGCAGGCCCTGCGGTAGCAGGGCGCTCACCCAAAGGTTCTTGCCGAACTGGCCCCTTTCCCGCGGCCTTCCATCCTGACCCCTGGTAACCGTTGCGCGAAGTCCAAAGGCCCGGCCATGCTCGATCCACATTCCGAGGTGATCAGATGGCTTTGACGGTGGACGGCATCTTTGCGCTCATGCCCGAACTCTTCCTGGCGGACAAGGCCCAGGGCCTGACGGTTTCCGTCTACTACCAGGTGACCGGTGAGGGCGGTGGGGACTACACCTGCCTCATCGAGAACGGCGTCTTCTCGCTGAAGCGGGAACCCAAGGCCGACGCCACTTCGGTGGTGGTCATCGGGGCCGAGGACTGGATCGCCCTCAACGAGGGCAAGCTGGATCCCATGCAGGCCTTCATGACCGGGAAGCTGAAGGGCACCGGGGATCTGGGTCTCCTCCAGAAATTCCCCAAGTTCTTCAAGAAGCCGCAAAAGCAGGGTGGCCCCGTGAAGGCCCTCAAGGACCTGGTGCCGGCCCGGATGGCCATGGCCGGGGTGGGCCTCAAGCTGAGTGTGGGTGCCGAGAGCTGGGGCGCGGGCGCAGAATTGTCTGGCGACGAGACCGCCCTGCGGGCCGTGGTCTGCGGCCTTTCGGATCCTGGTCCGGCCCTCCTGGGTGGTCAACTCAACTTCAAGGGGGACATGGGCCTGCTGCGACAGGCCTGGAAGACCTGGGCGGCCGAGCCCGAGATCAACTTCCCGAACACCCCTGGCGGCAAAGCCCTGGCCACCCTGCGCAACCGCTACAAGGGCGGGGCCAGCGGCTCCATGGAGGTAAAGGTGGACGGCGTTGCCTACCGTCTGGACTTCAGTCCCGAGGGCCTCTCAGTGCGGCCCGGCGATGTGGAGGGCGGCTTCGCTCTGGGAATCTCCGATGCGGACTTCGCGGCCCTCAATGCGGGCAAGCTGAACCTGGTGGCCGCCCTCCTGGGCGGCGCCATCACCGTCAAGGGTGACCTGAGCCAGGTGGCGGCCTACACCGCCCACTTCGACGCGGACGTGAACCCCGCCCAGGGCCTGCTGGAGTCCATGCCGGAGCGCTTCAACCCCGAAAAGGCGGGTGATCTGGAGGCCATCGTCGGGTATCAGATCGACGATCTTGGCTACACCCTCCTCGTCCGCAAGGGTACTTGCATGGTCTTCCCCCGCCTGCTCAAACCCTGCGATACTCTATTGAAGGCGAAGGCAGATGACTTCGTCGCCATGAGCACCGGAACGCTGAACGCCCAGGAGGCCTTCATGACCGGAAAGATTCAGATCGAAGGCGACCCCCTGCTCATGCAGAAGGTGGCGAAGAGCTTCCGGCGGCCCGAGGCCTAGATGACCAAAACTTCCACCCGCAAGGACCACGCTCAACCCGTCACCGCACGGGCGTCTGGTCTGGTGCGGATGGAGCGGGCCATTCCGACCATGACCCGGGTTCCTGAGCTTCCCACGCCGGGCCCTGCGGTGCCGACCTCGCAATGCAGTGGCCGCTGCGGCCACTGCCACATCCATCCCTGCCAGCTACACGCGCCGGTCTGAGCTCAGGAGCGGCTTGGCCGCGAGGCAGCGAGAAGGTACGTGGGTGTGCGCCGGCTCGGATCCCCGGTGGGCAGCCTTCTCAGGCCCCTTCCCAGAGCTCGCGCAGGCGCTGGTACCCAGCCCGGCTCACGGGAAGGCGGGTGCCATCGCGCAAGATGGCGTCCCGGTGCTCTTTGCTGTCCTGCTCCACCCGCACGAGCCGGTCGAGGTTTAGCAGGTAGCTGCGGTGGATGCGGATGAAACGGCTGGGATCCAGCTGTGTTTCAAGGCTGGCGAGGGTCTGCTGCTTGAGCAGGTTCTTGGCCTCTGTGCGCAGGAGCACGTAGTCGTCCTGGGCCTGCACCCAGTCCAGGCGGTCCAGGTGGACCACAGTGACCTTGGGGCCGTCCTTCACCACGATGCGCTCCAGGGGTTTGCCCTGGCGGGCAGTGCTGGCCAGCTCCGCCGCGGCGGTGGGCGCCACCGCGGGGCGGGCGGCCTGGAGGGCCCGGGCCTTGTCCAGGGCGGCATCGAAGCGCTCCTTCGAAAAGGGCTTCAGCAGGTAGTCCACGGCGTGGGCCTCGAAGGCGCGCAGGGCGTGCTGGTCGTAGGCGGTGACGAAGACCACGGCGGGCCGCTTGCCTTCGGCCTCCAGCAGTTCGAGGACCTCAAAACCATCCAGCTTGGGCATCTGGATGTCCAGGAAGAGGAGGTCCGGCTGGTGCAGCGCTACAGCCTTCAGGGCCTCGAAGCCGTTGGCGCACTCCGCGGCCACCTCCACGTCCGGGTGGGCCAGCAGGTGCTCGCGCACCACGGCACGGGCCAGGTCCTCGTCGTCGATGATCAGGGCCTTCATGGTTCCACCTCGAGGGGAAAGACCAGGGTGACGCGATGCCTGGTCTCCGTGGCCAGGGCTTCAAATCGGGCGCGGCTGCCGAAGCGCCCCAGCAGGCGCTGGCGGACCTGCTTCAGGCCTAGGCCGAGGCCTTGGGGACAAGGGGCGTCCTCGTCTCGGGGGTTCTCCACCCGCAGCAGCACATGGCCTTCCAGCACCTCGGCGGCCACACAAAGGGTGCCTCCCTCGGGCAGGGTCACGATGCCGTGCTTGATGGCGTTCTCCACCAGGGGCTGCAGGAGCAGGGTGGGCAGGAGGGCGGGTTCGGCCGCGGGATCGATCTGCCAGTCCACTTGCAGGCGGGTGCCAAAGCGGATCTGCTCAATGGCCAGATAAGCCCGGGCCAGATCCAGTTCCTCGCGCAGGGGTACCAGTCGGCGCTCACCCAGGCCTAGGCTGCGGCGCAGGAAGTCCGCGAGCAGCACGCACATCTCCCGTGCCCGGGCTGGATCCACCGCCGTGAGGGCCGACAGGGAATTGAGACTGTTGAAGAGAAAGTGGGGATTGAGCTGGGCCCGCAGGGCCTTGAGCTCGGATTCCTGGGCCAGCAGCTGCAGCTCCGCGCCCTTGCGCTCGGCCACCAGGGCCCGGTCCAGAGCCAGCAGCAGGTAGCTGAAGGCCACGGCCGCTAGATAGAGCAGGATGCCCAGGCCCGTGAGCACGGGCAGACCCGCGCCCACCCGCTGGGGTAGGGCATCCAGGCCCGGCAGGAAATCCAGCATCCGGGCCAGCAGCCAGGCCAGTCCAGACCAGAGGCCACCCATCAGCAGGGCTGCCGTGCCCCAGGCCATGGCGTGGGTGCTGAGGCCTTCGACGGAGCGCCCCAAAGGCAGGGCCCGGCAGAGGAACCAGGCACTGAGGTAGAGCAGCGCCGCCAGCAGGCATAGGGGCAGGGCCAGAGCGGCGCCCTCGCGCCAGGACCAGCCCAGACTCCGGGCCAGGCCCGTGAGCATCAAGGCGATGGGAACCCATCCCAGGAGGTAGGTCCCCAACCGGGCCCTGCTGGCCAGGAGCGGGTGCATCAGCTTTTCACCTCAGTGCCACCGAAGAGGATGAGGCCGGTCACGACCAGCCGCGGTCGCTCACCACCCATGGGGCTGGGACCATGGTGGGTGTTGTCATTGAGGGCCCCGAACATGGCCGTGGCCCGGTTGGAGATCTCCCAGCCCTCGGGCACCCGGATCTCGCCGCCCCCGAAGAGCACGAAGACATCGATGCGGGCCTGTCCGTCATTCAGGTTGGCCTGGCGGAGGTCCACCTCATAGCCGCCGAAGATGGCCGTGAGCTCTCCGCCCTTGAAGTCCTGGGTGAGTACCCGCCGCTTGAAGCCGCCGAAGATGGCCGTGCCCTGCAGGAAGTTGTCGGAGCGGGCCAGTTCTGGCGGTACGCCGCGGTTCTGCTTCAGAGCCCTGGTGACGATGAGAATGCCCACGCCTACGATCAGCATGGGGCCCAACGCGTCGGCTAGGTGGCCCCGGGCGAAGGAGGCCAGGAGCAGGAAGCAGCCGCCGAGGATGAGGAACCAGCCGCCCATGCCAGCGTTGGCGCCCTCCTGGCGGAGCTTGGCGATCCCCATGACCACGAGCACCAGGGGCCAGAGTTTGAAGATGGTATGGGCCTCGATGAGTCCCAGGTTGTCCAGGGTGAGCACGAGGCCCCCCACGATGATGGCCACGCCGAGCACCAGCTTGGGGCTGAAGGGACTCGGGGCTTTGGCGTCCTCGGGAGTGATCATGGCTGCACCTGGTGGGGATTCGTTCCAGGATCACAGGAATCGGGGGGCTGTGGGGTCTTGCCGCGCTTGACCCGCTTGGGCTGGGGGAAGATGGCGCGCAGGGTCAGGAGCAGGCCGCCCCAGACCACGAAGATGGGCCACCAGCGATCCAGGAGTCCCCAGGGGCCGAACTGCTGAATGAAACCGGCCACGGCCAGACCCAGCCAGATGTGACCCCCCGTGCTGAGGATGCCGTCCCTCAAGAGATGGGCGATCCCGAAGGCCACCAGGAACACTGGCCACCAATTGAACAGACGCCAGCCATCGTAGAGGTGGAGGTTGTCCAGCACCATGATGAGGCCCACGGCGATGACGCCAAGACCCAAGACAAGCTTGGTGGAGAAGATGGGGCGGCGCTCCTGGTCGTTCATGGGCGGGTTTCCTTTCGATCAGAACCGGTCGGGAGGAGGAAGGCCAAGGAGGGCAGCCAGAGACTCAGCCACCACCAGGAACTGTTCAGAAACCAATCTGCGTAGGCCATGCCATCTCCTTCCCCATGACCAAGCTACGGCCTCCCTTCCCGGAAACAGAGCAGGGATCGGCGAACGACGGGGGAGGACCGGCGAGTGGCTCCTAAATGCTCTGGAAGGACTGAACGAATGCCGGAGAGAAAAGCCATTCAGCCGGGGATACACGAGGATGTACGGGGATTTGGAGCAGTTCTCCCATCCCCGTCCATCCTCGCGGATCCCCGGCCAAAATGCTTTCCTGATTACCAAGCATTCTCAGCCAAATAGAGGAGCTTGATGGGCATGGGCGGAGTTCTGGCGGCGGCGTGAAGTAGGCGTGGCAGGAGGCTGGCTAGGTCGAAGCGCCGGTTGTAGCGCCAC
>TBL_comb47_HYPODRAFT_10000434_pt1 | contig 55292 bp, 83 predicted proteins | sample TroBogypolimnion_40_FD_10682 | JGI IMG/M metagenome (IMG submission 10682)
CCGCCAAGCCAGCCGCCAAAATCTTCGCGCCCACGGGCCAGATGAACCTGAGCAGCATCGCCCTCTCCCCCGACGGCAGATACCTCCTTTCAACCGGCAGCCAGCAGACCACCATCAAGCTGTGGGACATCTCCATGGGCAGGGAACTGGGAACCCTGGCCGGGCACACGGTCAAGGGCCTCACCAGCCATGGGCTGGCCTTCTCCCCCGACAGCCGCATGGCCCTTTCCGGGGGCTTCGACAAGACGGTCAGGCTGTGGGAGATCCCTTCGGGCAAACCGCTCGGCGTCTGGCTCGGGCACCAGGGGATCATCCAGGCCGTGGCCTTCTCCCCCGACGGCTTGACGGCCGCGTCCAGCGGCGCGGACAGGACCGTCAAGCTTTGGGACGTCGCCACCGGCAAGGAACTCAGGACCCTGTCCGGACACACCGATTCCGTGGGTTCCGTCGCCTTCTCGCCGGACGGCAGGACCATCCTCACCGGGGGCTACGACAAGACCGTCCGGCTATGGGACGCCGCCACCGGAGCCAACCTGCGCACCTTCTCCGGGCACCAGGCGCAGGTGCACTCGATCGGCTTCTCCCCGGACGGCAAGTTCGCCTATTCCCGCAGCGGCGAACGGGTCGTCAAGGTCTGGGACCTCGCCCGGGGCAAGGAATCCCGGACCTTCTCCGCCGACGACGTCGATGACCGCGGCGTGGCCCTGGGCAGCCAGATGGTCGTGAGCGGCGAGTTCTCCCCCGACGGGCGCTACATGCTCACCACCGGCAGGGAGGGCGCCATCCGGCTGTGGGACCTGGCCGCGGGCAAGGTCACCAAAGTGTTCTGGGGCCACACGGGCTGGGTGCCCGCGCTGGCCTTCTCCAGGGACTCCAGGACCATCCTTTCGGGCGGAGCCGACGGTTCGGTCAGGTTGTGGAACCTCAACAACCGCACCGAGACCGCCCAGTTCATCACCCTGGCGGAAGGGGAGTGGGTCGTGCTCACCGCCGAGGGCTACTACAACTCGTCGCTGAACGCGCACAAGTTCCTCAATATCCTCCTCAACACCAAGATCTACAGCATCGACCAGTTCTACGACGTGTTCTACCGCCCGGACATCGTCGCCGCGAAGCTCAGGGGCGACGATATCGCCGGCCTGATCTCCCTCACCCTGGACGAGGCCATCAGGAACCCGCCGCCCACCATCGAAATCGCCGCCCTGCCGGCCGAGACCCCCGACGCCAAGGTCAGGATCTGCTACCGGGTGAAGAGCACCGGGGGCGGCATCGGCGAGGTGCGGTTGTTCCACAACGGGAAACTCATCGAATCGGACGGCTACTACAAGGAAGCCGCCGGCGGCGCGGAGCCCGTGAAACTGGCCTCCCTGTCCAGCGACATGATCTATGACAACATGCGCAACATCAAGATCGTCGGGACCCGGGCCGCCAGCCCCATCAACAGCGCCAGCAAGGGCGAAGCGTTCGAAGGCTGCGAAGAGGTGGACGCCATCCCCGGCGAAAACGAGGTGAGCATCTCGGCCTTCAACAGCGGCAACAGCGTCCAGAGCTTCATGCAGACCGCGAGCTTCAATTCCACCCTCAAGCCCGAAGAGGCCCACCTCTACATCGTTTCCATCGGCATCGACCAGTACCGGGACAAGACCATCGCCCTGAAATACGCGTCCAAGGACGCCAACGACATCGAAGCGAAGCTCCAGGTCCAATCGGGGACGCTGTTCAAGGCCCAGAACATCCACCACGAACTGATCACCGACAGCAGCGCGACCAAGGCGAACATATTGAGCGCCATCACGACCATCGCCAAAAAGATCAAGCCGGCCGACACCTTCATCCTGTTCGTCGCGGGGCACGGGGTGCTCCTGCAGAACCAGTACTACATCATCACCAACGACTTCGACGGCGCGGTGAACAACGCCAGCATGATCAGCTCCAATGAGATCGTCGAAGTCTCCAAAAAGATCAAGTCCTTGAACCAACTCTTCATTTTTGACACCTGCCACGCCGGCGGCGTCGACAACATCATAAACGGGCTATACGATGCCCGGATTTCAGTCCTGGCCAAGAAGATGGGCCTCCACATCTATGCCTCGGCCAACGGCCGGCAGGCGGCCATGGACGGCTACCAGGGCAACGGCCTGTTCACCCATACCTTGCTGGCGGGACTGGACAACAACCGGGAGGCCGATCTGAACAACACCGGCAAGGTCACCATCGCCGGTCTCGGCGAATATTCAAAAAATCAAACGACTAATATTTCCAGACAGATCGGCGCCAGCCAGACCCCACTCATCATCAATTTCGGCAAGGATGCGCCCCTGTATGTGCTGAAATAACGGGGACTGTTCATCGGCCGGAGCGGAGTGTGGCGCTCCGGCCACAGTGCGTGGTAACCAGGCCGCTACGGTGTGTGGGAGCGGCACTACATTGGCAAATCGAAAGTTCGCGCATATGTTTGGGGAACCGATCGTTTAATCGGACCGTTGGCGGATCACAGTGGGTTATCCCTTGATTGGAGTGAACAGATGTGCGGAATCGTCGGATACATCGGAACCCAGCAGGCCGCGCCCATCCTCGTCGAAGGGCTGAAAAGCCTCGAATACCGGGGGTATGACAGCGCGGGCATCGCGCTCGCCCCCGGCGACGGCCATTTCCGGGTCACCCGCGCCTCGGGCAAGCTGGCCAACCTCCAGGCCCGGGTCGATCTCAACGACACCGCCACCGTCGGCATCGGCCATACCCGGTGGGCCACCCACGGGCGCCCCACCGAAGAGAACGCCCACCCCCACCGCAGCTCCGACGGCAAGGTGGTGGCGGTGCACAACGGCATCTTCGAGAACTTCCTGGAGCTGCGGGCCGAGCTGAAGGCCGAAGGCCACGTGTTCAAGACCGAGACCGACACCGAATGCTTCCCGGTGATGGTCTCCCAGATCATGCGCAGCAACCCGGACTTCCGCGCCGCCTTCATCCAGGCCGTGGGCCGGATGCGCGGGATCTACGCCATCGCCTGCCTCCACGCCGACGATCCCGGGCGCATCCTGGTGGCCCGCAGCGGACCGCCCCTGGTCATCGGCCTGGGCGAGGGCGAGAACTTCATCGCCTCCGACGTCATCCCCCTGCTCCGCCACACCCGCCGGGTGATCTACCTGGAGGACGGCGACCTGGCCGAAGTCCGCGCCGACGGCGTCGACCTCTTCCGGCTGGACGGATCACCCGTGACCCGCCCGGTGGTGATCATCCCCTACGACCCGGTGGCGGCCGAAAAGGGCGGCTTCAAGCACTTCATGCAGAAGGAGATCTTCGAGCAGTCCATGGCGATCTCCAACACCCTGGTGGACCGCCTTCCGCTGGACGGCGGCCATATCCCCCTGGGCCTCCCCTTCACCGACGCCGAGCTCAAGGGCTTCCAGCGGATCGTCATCCTCGCCTGCGGCACCAGCCGGCACGCGGGGCTGGTCGGGCAGTTCTACTTCGAGCAGCTGGCGAAGATCGGCGTGGACGTGGACTACGGCTCCGAGTACCGCTACCGGGATCCGGTGGTCATGCCCGGCACCCTCGCCATCGGCATCACCCAGAGCGGCGAGACCGCCGACACCCTGGCCGCGCTCAAGGAAGCCGCCCTGCGCGGCGCCCGCACCCTGGCCGTCTGCAACGTCCAGGGCTCCACCGCCACCCGCCAGGCCGAAGGCTTCCTGCTCACCCACGCCGGCCCCGAGATCGGCGTCGCCTCCACCAAGGCCTTCACCACCCAGCTGGTGGCGCTCCTGCTGCTGGCCATGCGCATGGGCGAGCTGCGCGGCACCCTGGACCCCGCCGTGCGCGGCGAGCTGCTCCAGGCCCTGCGCGAACTGCCCGCCGTCCTGGACCGGGTCTCCGGCCTGGAGCGCGAGATCTACAAGTGGGCCCAGAAGTGGCGCGAGGCCACCGATTTCCTCTATCTCGGCCGGGGCCCGCTCTACCCCATCGCCCTGGAAGGCGCCCTGAAGCTCAAGGAGATCTCCTACATCCACGCCGAAGGCTACCCTGCGGGCGAGATGAAGCACGGCCCCATCGCCCTCATCGACCAGCACCTGCCCATCGTCGCCCTCATGCCCAGCGACGCCCACCGGGAGAAGACCCTCTCCAACCTCCAGGAAGCGGCGGCCCGGGACGGCCGGATCCTGGCCATGGTCACCGACGGCGACCACGGACTGGACGACATCGCCGAGGACGTCCTGCGCCTCCCGGCCGTCAGCGACTGGCTGGCCCCCATCATCTACGTCGTCCCGCTCCAGCTCCTGGCCTACCACATCGCCGTCATCCGCGGCTGCGACGTGGACCAGCCGAGGAACCTCGCCAAGAGCGTGACCGTCGAGTAGCCCTCAGCTGGCCGTGGCCAGCAGGTGGCCCTTCGCGACTTCGGTCATGTCGAAGCCAGAGTAGATCAGGTTGAGGTACGGTTCGATGGTTTCCTTGAGCTCGTTGTCGATCCGGCCGAACCGGAACACCACCACCTTGACTTCGCTGGTATTCGTCCCGCTGCTTTCCTTGACCCGGTCGACTTCGATGAGGGCGTTGGGATATTTGTTCTCCAGCCAAGCCAGGTATTGCATCCGCAGGCATCCGGCGATGCCCTTGGCCACGCCCCAGGGGTCGTCGTAATGGAAGCCTTCTGGTGCCTGATTCCTGACGCTGGTTTCGCTGATCGTTTGGTTTACGGTGATAAACATCGGCTTCCTGCTCCTTTTTAATAAAGTTGGATTCAACAAGATTCGGAAACGGGGCAAAATTGGATTCATATTTTTATTATTAATTTAAAATATATTCTGTTTCCTGGACCATTTTGACCCATGCGGTTTTTCCCCCATTTTCTCTTGGGGGCCCACACCGGCCAGGGATGGATGCTTGACCATCGTGCATTGCTGTTCATGATCCCCAGGATCCGGATCATATCGAATACGATGGGTACAAATCCCAATTCCAATTGTATCATTCCCCATTTTCCGCCGAGCCCGATTTTCAGATTCCGCCGAGGTAATATGAAGCGGCGGCCCGAAAGGGCCGGCGGCAGGCTGGAAAGGGTCAAGATGGCTACATTCGCACAATGGGTTTCCGGCGCCCGGCCGCAGACGCTGCCCGCCGCGCTGGCCCCGGTGGCGGCCGGCACCGGCGCCGCCGCCGCCCTGGGCGCGGCCGATCCGGTCCGCGCCCTGCTGGCCCTGACCGTCGCCCTGGCCCTGCAGATCGGCGTCAACTTCGCCAACGACTATTCCGACGGCATCCGCGGCACCGACCGCGACCGGGTCGGCCCCTTCCGGCTCACCGGGTCCCTGGCGGCCCGTCCCAGCGCGGTCCTGGCCGCCGCCTGCGCCGCCTTCGCCCTGGCGGCCCTGGCCGGAGTCGGCCTGATCATCCTGAGCCGCGCCTGGTGGATGCTGGCGGTGGGCGCCTCGTGCCTGCCCGCCGCCTGGTTCTACACCGGCGGCCGGCGTCCCTACGGCTACCGGGGCCTGGGCGAAGTGGCCGTGTTCACCTTCTTCGGCCTGGTCGCCGTGCTGGGCACCACCTACACCCAGGCCGGGCGGATCTCCGTCCCCGCCCTCTGCGCCGCCGTCGGCATCGGCGCCCTGGCCTGCGCCATCCTGGTGGCCAACAACCTGCGTGACATCCCCTCCGACACCGCCGCCGGCAAGCACACCCTCGCCGTCCGGCTGGGGGACGCCCGCACCCGCAGCCTCTACGCCCTCCTGCTGGCCGCCGCGTGGCTGGCCCTGCTGCCGGTATTGCCCGTCCACCCCTGGTCCGCGCTCGCCTTCCTCGCCCTGCCCCTGGCCGTCCAGCCCCTGCGCGCCGTCCTGGGCGGATCCAGCGGAAAAGCCCTGCTGCCGGCGCTCCGGGAGACCGGCCGGATCGAGCTGGCGTATGGCCTTCTGCTGGGGCTGTCGCTCGGCCTGCACCGATGAAATGAAGCCGGCCAGCAACTCTTGCTCGACACCCATGGCTGTCGCGCTATAATGGTTCTTCGACCTTTTTTGGCGCGTAGCTCAGGGGTTAGAGCACTACCTTGACACGGTAGGGGTCGGTGGTTCGATTCCACTCGCGCCAACCAAAAAACGCTAGGCCCCACATAGGGGCCTTTTGTTTTATTCCGGCATGGCTTCCGTGCGGAAACCCCAGATTGGGAAACGGCTGGGAAACGATGGTCCGTAGACTCTCCTAGCAGGGCACATATCCAGGTAAACATTTGGTGGACGCTACCCGTGTTTTCGCTCCGGGTTGTCTGGCTCTGGATGACTGCCTTCCCGCTTCTCAACCCATTCCGCGATGGCCTCTCGAATGGCCAGATGTCGGCTGATCCCTTTGGCCTTTGCCAGGCGCTCAAGACGCTCTTTCAAATCCAAAGGAATTTTCACCTCGACCACCGCCGATGGGGCCGGAGGCTCGTCTCTGCGCGGTCGCCCGGGCTCCCTACGGAAAGGTGGCATCCCTCACGATGAGGTCAAGGCCCAGCGTGAAAATAGCCTTACCATTTCAGAGAACATCTTTCCCACCGCCGCCCAAGATCGTCCCGCACACCTCGATAACCGTTTCGCTGTTCAGCACCGCCGCCCAGGCCAGCATGGCGAGATCTTCCATGTGGCGGTCCCTGAGCAGGCCATGCAAAGACAAGTTGATTAAACGGTTTATCTCGGCACGGCCAAGTATCTGGCTGGTGGTCATCTCGTTCACGATTGACTCCTTGGATGGATCAACAGTACGAGAACGAAAGGGCCTTGAATATATCTATTTTATCATATCTCCTATTGACTTTCGCAATTATGCACGTCAAAATGCTAGCGCAAACTCGCTCAGGCATTTCAGTGATGATGGGAATGGAATTTCCCGATAATATTTAATTGCTCATATCCATAGGGACCCGCTGCCGGGGGTCCAGCGTCGCCTCGTATTTTGCCTCTTCCGTCCTAGACATCCTCACCCGCTCGGCCATCCGCTCATCGATGCGAGCCTGCCGCAACTCCTCTCGGGTGCTGGCCGGGATGGACGACTCCTTCTTCTTGCTCATGGTTCTTTCCTCTGTTTGGAGATAAGGCGAGGCCCAGGTCTATCTTGATCTCAGCCGCTGCCTTACTTCTTCATAAGGGCCGGCATCCATCCTGCATCTTGGATCGTTTGAAGGATGGCTTCCGCCGTGATCTGGTTCCCATACCGATTCATATGCACATTCTGATCAGCAACGTGCCAGGTGAAACTTCCTTGGATATCAATTCCATTTATTATTCTATTTCTCATGGCGCAATATAAATCTGTGTATTTTGCACCTTCAACAGAAGAAGCATCACTCTCTTCCTGCCGAGTTGGCACACTCCACGGCATCTGGACGCTGAGAGTGTCTCCACCTGAACTCCAGTTAAAATAAGGCGGGTTGGGGAATATTATCTCGGAGCAGCCATTTCCCTGAAGGTACTTGGCAATCAGTTCAAGGTTGCCTTCGGTGCTGATGACAACTGGGTCTCCCGCAGTGGGGGTGTAGCCAGAGGATCCAAGCACGGTGATGACATCGGCAGCGATTCCAACGACTGTCTCTTCATTCGAGTTGATTAGGATCTTGCTTCCATTGGAGAAGTTGGATCCCATCCCGCTTTCAACTGCGAACGATTTCGTTGAGGCGTCATATTGAGAAGCGACTACGGTCTGGTGCTGGGCGAGTTGGTCATTCGTCCCACCATAAACCACAGCAATAGTTGGAATCTCATACTCAAACATATCCTTAACTCTGCTATACATCTGAGAGGTCGTATTTCCGCTGACACCCAAATTCCTTGATATGACATTTCCGCCATTGCTATTTATCAATACTTCTAGTTGGAATGGATAAAAATCGCCCAATACCAAACCTAAACTTGTGTTAAATGTTTGGCTGTCCCCAATGCATACTATCGCCTTGGGAGCAGGCGGGGGCGGGGTGGCCGTTTGGCTTGAGCCTGCGCAAGCAAGCAATAGAGGAAGGGTGATCAGAGCCGAAATCCACTTTGGAATCTTCACTGCACTCTCCCTCTATTGTTTGACATGTTTCTATTTTAGATCCCCTTCGCGTCAAGTCGCGCAGAAAGTTCCTGAACGGCTTTGATGAGAGGCGCGATCAGCTCTTCGTAGCGCAGGCCCTGCCGGCTTTCCGGGTTGGACGGATCATCCTGAGTCCAGGCGCCACAGTCCTCCACCTTGGCGGCATCCAGCGCGGCCTTTACTTCCTGGGCCAGGAGGCCGTAGTGGGTGCGGGAACCCGGGACCGGCGTGACCTTGACGACAGCTTCCTTCGTCAGGGCTCCCTTTTCGTCATATTCTTGCGGTTCGACCACATCGACCTGGTTCCTACCCGTGATCCAGCGGTAGGAGACCGGACGCAGGCTGTTGATGAAGGCCAAGCCGAGCTGGGAATCAGCCACAGCGGTTTTCTCGCGGGCATCAGAGGTGCTGATCGTGGAAGTCGCGGCCCAGATAACCGAAGGTCGCGCCCCTGAGGCGCCCAGCGACACGGCATTGTCCACCGCTGGCTGGAGCGCTCCGGCCAACACTTTCCATACCGAGGCGCCCCCGATATTGAAATAGGTCACCGTGTAGCTTTGGAGGGCCGTGGTATTGCACCCGGTTGCGTTGCTATCGCCCAGATAGAGGGCCGTTCCGGTCAAGCTGACCAGGTTGGTCTTCGCGGTCGCACCCGCATTGATTTGCTGGAACGCTTGGTTGTTGTCGAGAAAGAAATTGGTTCCGTGCCAGCCAACAGGGCCGCTCCCGACGTTGACCTCATGGGTGACATTGGAAGAGTCTCCACCGTATCGAACGAGCTGGGCAGCAGCAGCTCCGATGCTGCGCTTGATGATATTCACACCACCGCCACTGCTGGTCAGGGTCGTTCCTCCTTGCCAGACACAGGTCTCATCAATGGTGACGCCCGATCCGCAATTGGCCGTGACAGTGACGTTCCCGGCGATCTGGACGGCAGAAAACACGGTGTTCGACTGGTCGATGGTGATGGCGCCCTTGAGCCTCACGCCAACGACCTTGGGGCCGCCACTGCCGGCAGGAGCCGTCCCCGTCATTGTGGAGAGTTTACCGAACGCCCCTCCCATGATGGTCGCAGCCCCGGTGTCGGTCATCAGAATGCCGCCCGTAGACTGGGAAGACTCGATGTTTTCGAGGTGATGGTAGAGGCTGGCCGTCCCAGACACGCCGATCTCAATATCGTAGCCGGTGGCCGTAAGGTCAGCCGTCTGCCAGACCGGATTGGAACCGATGATTTCGAGCTGTCCAATGCCCTGGAAGAGGAGTGCCCGGCCATAGGCCCACATCGAGCCCGTATTGACGCACCTGGCGTTCTGAACCGCCGAGGTAAAGACGATATTGTGCCCGGTGAAGGTGGGCGTGGACGCATCACCCATGAACTTCAGGCCGTTCAGCTCAAACTCCCAGGGGGCGCTGATCGTGATGATGGGCCCGTTCGCGTTCTTCTTGATCTGGACGAACCCCATCCCGATAAGGCGCTGGCCGGAGGTGCTCGCGGTCAGGTTGTTGGCGAGGTAGGTCCCGTCAGGGAAGATGATGCTGCGCCCGCTGTTGATGGCCTTCTGGATGCCCGCTGAGGAATCATTGGTCCCAGTGGGATCCACGCCTTGGAAGTCCGTGACGGTGACGCAGTCGGCATTCTTCTGGGCCTGGGTGCGAACTGCGGCGCCAAAGGCCGCCAGGAAACTGCCAGAGGATGCGAGCCAGCCGAAGGCGGTCATGCTCTCACTGCCCACAATGCCAGGGGTCGTGGAGAGGTTATAGGTGCCGTTCCCGCCGGTTCCCGTACCGAAGCTGACGATGGTCGTCCCGAGCGGGATCCCCACGCCGGAGACTTGCTGGCCGACCTGAAGCACGCCCGCCGTCGCCGTGACGGTGAGCACGTTGGTCGCGCAGCTGGCCGTGATGGCGAAGGGCCCGCTGTCGGGATTGCTGGAATTGTTTGCGCACAGGTTGACCCAGGAGACCGAGGGATTGCTCACGCTTTGGAGCACGGCGCCGATCCCATAGCCACCGATTGCGGCAGCAAGGGTGGCGCTGAAATTGTATTCACCGCCCCCATTGAGCCAAGCCGTGTGCTGGGTGATCAGGTTGAGGATGCCGTTCATGTCCTGCCCGCTGGGAGGCACGCCCCCGGCCAGGAGAGGGAGCATGGTCACGTTGGGGAAACCGTCCGCGAGCGACGCCGCAGGAGAGGCAGAGGCCACCGGGATGGCGTTTTTTCCGCCAAAGTTCGGGCCTGAGCCAGAGGCGAACGGCTGCGAGAGCAAAGATGGGTAGGTGAGCGCGGTCGTCATGCTGGCTCCTTAATGAGGAAGGGGAACGGTGTAGTAGCCGCCAGAGAAAAAGATTCCCTGGCCGAATGGCTGGAGGCCGGATCCTTGGAAGCCGAATCCGCTTGGAGGACTGAACCCGTTGATGAGGTATGCCTGCACGCCCGCAGGCCGGGGGATGGCGCCCGACTGGGTGATGATGCAGAGGCTCCCGATGTCGAGGTTGAACTCGAAGAGCAGCAGCATCGCCATGTTGCCCCGGTCCAGGGCGTAGCACTTGCCACCTGACCCGAACAGCGTGGTCAAGATCTTATTGATGACCTGTGCCGAACACCGCGAGATGTTGGCAAGAGCCTTCATCAAGATCAGGGTTCGGAAGGTGGCGTCGTTCACTTTGAAGATCGTGCCGTTCCCACCGGTCCAGAAAGGGGCCTGGCCGAAGGGCTGCCATGAAGAGCCTTCTTTGAAACCCAGGTATGAGGCGGATTGCAGGGGCATATTGATGGTGCGTTGCACCCCAACGATCCGCCCCAGCACGTCAAGCCCATAGCCCTGTGCTGTGCTCACGTTCCAAACCATGTTGTAGAAGTTGGTGAGGTTCGTGGAGGGGTCGATATAGGCGTTCATGTTGTTGATGAGCGCCATCAGAATCGGACTGTTGGCGAACTGCGCGATGATGGTCTCTTCGAGGTTGATCATGCGAGTGTCAAGGTGACGTTCCCGATGACGGGATACTGGTTGATGTTCAAGGCCTGAGAGGGGGTAGTGGGTGATCCGGTTCCCACCAGGACGCTGAGGATGTTCACCCCAGGCAAGAGCTGGTTGATCGTCGAGAAGAACCGAGAGCCGTAGATCGTGGCGCCGATGCCCGCCGCTGGCGTTCCGCCGTCCTCACCGTTGAAAGCCTTGACCAGGCCGTTCGAGGCATCGCTGAGCAGCGCCAGCGCGTTGGAGGGCGGATTGGAGGCGGCTGCCAGGGTCACCGCGATATTGATGGGCGCCGTGATGGGCACCGTGTAGCTCACGGCATAAGTCGGATATGGCGGAGGGTAGGTCGTGTCTTGGACGTAGACCGTGGTTGCAGCGGTCATGGCCTCGCCTGGCACGGTCCCAACTGAGACATTCAGGTTGTAGGTCCCTGCCCCGCCCGTGCCGGTGCCCAACGATGCGATGGTCGTGCCCGCCGGAATGCTAACCCCGGAGATGGTCTGCCCCGCCACCAGCGCCCCGTAAGCAACGGCTGTGACCGTCAATACCGTCCCGGAAACACTGGCGGTAAAGGAGGCGCTCGGGGCGTAGCTGCAGCCGATGTCCTTCTTTGCCCAGATGGCGTTCGCGATGGCCGCCGGATTACCGCCCACCACGGCCACATAGATGGAGTTGCCCGGAATGGTCAAGCCGCCGATGATGGCTGCCGTGTTTGAGGGGTTGTCCACCAGATAGGCCGCCGTAACGCCAGTGGCCAAGACAGCGGCACGAATCGCCGCCAAGCTACCATTGGCGTTCAGGGCCACTGATGCAGACCTCCGGGCCTCGAACTGCTGGGTGGTCTCCACATCCTGACCAAGGGCGACCTGGAGGGTGCTGGTGATGGTGTCCCAACCAGGGGTCGTCTGATAAATGTTGAGGGGACCGACGAAGGGAATGGGGCCTGTGACCTGGTTGGAGAAGGTCAGGGTCACCGTGCCGCCCGCGCCGATGGTCCCCCCCAAGCAGGTATAGAGGTTCCCGCCCGCATCTGAAGCCACAGCCACACCGGCAGGGATCACCGTTCCGGCCAGGCCGCCGCAAACCCCGGAAACCTGAGTGGGCTGGGCCGGGAACCGGGTCATGAAATAAAGGTTCCCGATCGCATCCTGCATCCGCCCCTGGGCGTATTGAGGATCCACCTGACTGACAATCTGAAGGAACTGGGCATCGCAGTCGGCGATGATGGCGGCGAGGGAACTGGCGAGCTGTCCCTGGGGGGTGTTGAGCCCAGGGTTCGCCCCGCCACCGAAAGCGGCATTAATATCCGCCTGGGCGCCAGCCAGGATCGCCGACTCATCGGGCAGCACGAATCCGGTGGGACCGAGGGTTGGGACAGGGACATTGGTCATCAAGTGCTCCTAGAAAGTCACGCCGAGCGCTTGCCCGGTGATGTCGATGACCTGGACGACCCCAGTTACCGCCCCGTTTTTCACGTCAAGATTGACCACCCGAGCAGAGACCACATCGGGCACGGTGAGAGCTGCCTGGACCAGGAGCGCTGAGACCAGGGCCGGGGAGAATTCCTGCCCGAACACCTCGCTGAGCCAGGGGAGGCCCAGGGTCGTGTCGTAGTAGACCTCGCCCAGGAAGGTGCTGATGGCGCTGGCCACGTCCTGGGCGATTGCCTCCGAGCCCGTGGCCAGGGCGATGTTGCCGTTGGCATCGAGCATGAGGTCCCAGGCGGGAGAAAGCTGGATCGTGTCCATCACATCGGCCCTCCGGTATTACCGCCACCGGTCTGAACGCCGGAGTGGACGTGGGATGCGAGGCTGATGGATCCGCTCTTCACGTCGCCGGATGCACTGAAGGCCCCGGTAAGGGTGAAGTTGCCGTTCATGGTGGACCCGCCGGATCCACCGCCGGAGATAGCCACGCCGCCGCTGCCCGTGATCAGGCCGGCAACTTCGACCGTCGAGTCGAGCTTGGTGTCCCCGGTGACCTCTGCGGTGCCATTGACCTTCAGGGCCGCATTGATCGTCACCAGACTCGCGGTGACCTCCGCGATGGGAGCCCCGCCGATCTGGAGATTGATCAGGGACGGGTTCACGATGTTGATGGCCGCCTGGGTCACCTGGACGTAGCTGGTGGGTGCCGTGCCGGTAACCCACCCACCGAAATACAGAGCATCGGCCATGTCGAACCGGCGGCCGCTCCCAGGGTTGGCCTGGGCTCCGGTGGCCTTGACGCTGGAAAGGTCACGGTCAGCGAACAGTGCGAAGCCTACATCGCCCTCGGCAGGGTCGCAGATCACGGCATTGGCCCCGCCCTGGACGCGGAAATAGGGCACGCCGAAGATGGTTCCGTGGGGCACGGCGGATGCATCGCCCGCCACCTGGTTGACCAGGGGTTGCACATCCACGAACCCGACCAGAAGGCCGGCGCCCGGGTGGACGGCGATCACCTGGACCAGGGTGGCGATGTTCAGCTTGGCCAGCATCTGCGTGACCATGAAGTTCAGTTGGTTGAACGGGTTGTTCCCGCTCGCCATGCCCTGTTTCCCGAAGACGCCGCCCATGCTAGTTCCCCACCCAAGTCGCGCTCACCTTGGAATCCCAGGGACCGTTCGGCATCTCACAGGTGAGGTGGTGGTTGAGGCCATGCACGCGCCAGGTGCCGCAGCAGATCGGGATGCTGGACTGCACCACGATGAGGCCGCCCAGCTTGATTCCGGGGTTGTAGAGGGTGGTGAGCTTCAGTCCCTTCTTGTCGAAGATCGGGTAGCCCTTCAGGCCGGTAGAGGCTGAGATCAGGGGAGCCTGGCCCTTCCTGGCCACACCGCGGGGGGCGATGAACAAGGTCCCGTCGTCCACACCGAACTCGATGTTCGCGGCATCGGCAATGGCCGCAGCCTGTTGCATGGCGGTCCCTGCGAGGTAGGGATTGTGCAAGCTGGCCGTGACGCCATTGTTCTCGAAGGCGTATTCCATCTGGGAGGCCAGGGCCTTCATGAGGTTCGCCACAGAGGCGCTCCCCTGGAAGCTCTTGGGCTTCACCGGAGCGAGTGCAGGGTAGAACCCCGCGATGGCCTCGATGCTGAATTCGAGGTTGGGAGCGCTCTGGTAGCTGGTCCACGCCCCAGTGATCTCGCCTTCGAAGGCGGTGGCCAGACCGAACTGATCCCCTGCCAGGAGCTGGAGCAAGCTCTTGTGGACGGCCAGCGGCTTCTCGCTCTTGGCCGGCAGGGTCGTGAGCATGTTCATGTCGTGCTCACGCATCCCGAAGATCTTGAGCTTCAGGCTGTTCTTGCTGGGATGCCCGCCCTTCTCGATCTCCGCTTCCATGCGCAGGCCGGTGAGGTTCACCGTGTTGTGCGAACCGTCGAAGGTCCCCTTGGTCAACGTGAGGTTGGCCTGGAGGATCTTCTGGTTGAAGCTGGAGCCTTGGGTCATGGGGTCACTTCTGATAGAGGCTGATGGTGCAGTTCTGGCCGCCCAGGTTCACGTCGAGCTGCTGGGCGGGGATGGCCTGGAGCGGGACCTGCACGGTGTCTTGACCGATCTGGGAGTAGAGCAACTGGAAGCGCCCGCCAGGACCGAGGCCGGTATAGTCCGGGTCGTCCGAGCCCTGGGAATCATCGAAGCCCAGGTGGCCGATGAATCCGAGGTAGCGGTAGGAGTCGATCAGCACGCAGTTGAGGCAGACGACGCCGGTCCAGAGGGTGATGCCGTCGATGGCGAGGTCGCAGTAGAGGTTGCTCATGATGCCGCCCCGTCAGCTTCCGCAACGACCGTTGACCAGGTGTGGGATGGCGGCTTGGCCGGCGCCTGGGCTTGCCCCTTCCCTCCCACAGCCTTCGAAGTGCTGGCGGGGTTCTTGGGCTTTGGCAGCGCCACGGTGGTATAGGCCGGGGTGACCTCGCGCACCTCCAGCAGGGCCATGTCGACCACCAGCATGCTCAACCCGCCGTTTTCGGCAGTCTGGTCATGGTCGTAGTTCTCCAAGGTGACGTTGAGGTAGACCGCCGTCGGGGTGGCCACGTTGTAGAGGTTCGCCTGGGTCAGTTCGCTCTTGAGCGTGGCCTGGAACGCGGCGATCCGCTCCTGCCCACTCACGGCCATCCGGGTCTTGATGGCATTGGGTTCATTCACCTTGTTGTAGCTGGCGAAGGCGCCCAGTTCCACCGGGAACGTGCTGACTTTGGCCTTGTTGGCTACCTTTAGATCCAGGCAAGAATCCACGTCAAAAACCAGTTGCCCGTTCACCCTGTAGAGGCCCCACCCGTTCGCCATGGCTACATACCCCCGTCGGCTTGGTCCACAAGGCCATGGGACTTGACCGCGCCGCCAATATCCTTGGCGATGCCCTTGGCGTCCGTGGCCTGGGTCTGGACGGTGATCTGCCCGATGTGGGTTTCCCGCGTGCTGGTGCTGGTGGAATGGCTGCTGTTGGCCACGGAGGGGCGCATGGCCATGCTGGCGTTTGCTCCCGCTCCAGCAGAGGCAGGTTGAGGCGTGGACCCTCCAGCCATGCCCAGGGTGGCGACCTTCAGCACCACGTTGCCGATGCTCTTGAGCTTGTCGCCGATCCACCCGAGCGCAGCCTTGGCCCCGGCCAACAGCGCCTTCCACATCTTGGCCCCGGCGTGCTCGACGGTGAAGAATGCCTTGAGCATCTGAAAGACAATCTCCAGAGCCACCTCATTGAAGAAATGACCCACCTCCCTGATGTGCTTGATGAGGAGGTAGAGCCCTGCCGCCACTGCGGCGATGCCCGCCACCAGAAGCACCAGGGGCCAGGTCGCCATGAACCACGCGATGGCAGCGTTGATGCCCATGAGGATCGCGGCACCATTGACGGCCAGGAAGGCTGCAGCGATGCCGAGAATGCCCGCCTTGATGACCTCCGAATGATCCCGGGCCCACTGGGCAACCTTACCGAGTGTTTGAGCCATGAATTGCAGCGCAGGCATCAGGTTGGACATGAGGTCGCGCCCGGTGGCTGCTAGAGCCCCCTTGATGTCAAGCATGGACTGCTCAAACTTCTCGGCGGCTTCCACTTGTTCCGCGCTGGCGACGTGCTTCTTGACGGCGCTGGTCAGGGCCTCCATGCCCTCCTTGCCCTTCTGGAGCAGGCGCACCGTGCCCTCGTCCAGGCCCAGGCGCTCACCCAACGCCATCGCCTTGGCCCCACTCATGTGCTCCATCTTCTCGGCCAGGAGGCCCATCACCTGGGTCGCGTCCTTGCCCTTCAGTGCCACCTCAGAGATGCCCAGGCCAGCGAAGACCTTGAGAGCCATCGCCGAGCGGGGCCCATGGATGGCGATCATCTCCAGGCGGGAGTTGAGCCCCTTCAAACTGGAATCCATGCCTTCTGCGGTGCCACCTACGCGCTTGACGGCCCCCTGGAAAGCTTCAAGGTCCTCTACGTCCATGTTCAGGGTCTTGGACAGGCGCCCCGCAGAGACTTCAGCCTCCAGCGTGCCCTTGACGAATTCGACCATGGCGCCCGCGGCCATCATGATGCCGAAGAACTCCATGGCACTCTCAGCCATGCCCTTGAAGAACTCCTTGCCCTTCTCGGTCTGCTCCTTGATTTTTTCGGTGGTCTCCTTGGCCTCTTTCTTCATGCTGTCGGAGATCGCCTTGGCGGCCTTCTTCTCGGTCGTCATCAGTTCCTTGGCCGTCGCCTTGGCAACGTCAATCTCTTCCTTCGACTTCCCCTTGGCTGCATCCACGATGGCCTTCGCGGATGCAGCAGCCTTCTTGACCATTTCGTTATACATTTTTTCGGCTTCTTGCTCGCCCTTTTTGAACTCGCTGTTGTCGAGCCCCAGGGTCACCAGCAGCGCGTCGATCACGGTTGCCATTAGGCATCGCTCCCTTTGTTGGAGGCCACGCGCTCGTTGTAGTTGTCCACAGCGATTACCTCCAGCAAGTTGTAGAAGTCCTCAAGGCCATAGGTGCCGTCTTGCAGTTCCCGAAGCGATGCCAGCCGGCGCGAAACGACTATGCCGATGCGCGGCGGGACATTCTTGTAATTGGCGAAACCCGGGTCGTCGCCGTCGAAGCCGGGGAGGTCGAGGGCTTGGCGGCGAAGGAAAAACCCGTGTGGAGCTTCAGGATTGCGCCCCGGAGCTGGAGCAGCGTGGTGACCTCTTCGATGTCCTCCGTGGTCTTGTTCAGCCCACGCGAGAAATCCGGGTTCTTGACCGGATCCGGGACGATGCGAACGCACTCCATCATCTCGTCCAGCAGAGGTTCCAGCAGCTCCCACCGGATCTTACCGAGCCCTCCCAGGAGGGATGTCCCGATGGCTTTCACTCCGGCTTCGGAGACCAGCCCTTCCATGCCGGCAGCCACGACTTCTTCCGGGATGTTCACCCCGGATTCGATCAGGGCCAGGAACGCGCGGGCGGCCCACTTCTCGGCTTGGTAAGGGGGCATCTCGGTCAGGAGGAAGACCTTGCCCTTATCCCTGTTCGCGGATTCGACGGTGAACGGCTGCTTGTTCCGCATCTTACACCGCCGTCTTCTGGACGGACTGCCAGGTGATCTCGTAGGAGAGCGGATCCAGCACCTTCTTGGCGTCGGGCATATCCTTGTAGTCGGTCAGGAACCCCCGGATGCAGGTATATTCCCGGCCGTTCGAAGGGAACAGGGCCGTCATGCTGGCGGCGATGGAGTCCGCCGGGGAGGTGTTCTCCGCGTTATACCAGTCGTCGAAAACCTGCTGGCTCTCGGAGCTGGCTTCCAGGTGGATCTTCATAACCCGGGGCTGGAGCTGCTTGCCCGAGCTGAGGATGCCGTCCACGCCGAAGCGGGTCACGTTGGGCTTCACGGCCGCCAGATCGAAGATGTCATCGGTCTTGAAACCCTGGAGCTGGACCCCATTGGGATAGACGCCCGGAATGGTGAGGACCAGCACCACGTCAAGCGAAGTGAGAGAACGGGTCATGGGATCTCCTTAGATGAGGTCGATGCTGGCGACGTTGAGGGAGGTCACGCCGAACGCGCCGCAATACCAGAACAGGCAGGGCGGAGTGGTGACGGGCGTCGGGGCCGGGAGGACCTGGAGATACCAGCCGACGGCGTTGAGGATCGGGGCGATGTTCTTGCCCGCCTGGGAATTGACCAGGGCGATCTGCGTGCTGGTGAGGTTCACGCCGGTCTGGATCACGCCGGCATTGAGCGCCTGTGCGAAGAGGGTCTTGAGCGCGGCCTTGATGAGCGTGTAGCCGGCGGGATCGTTCGGGATCGAATTGGCCCCGGTGAACATGCCCATTTCGGCAAGCTGAATGTTGGCGTTGAGCCAGATCGCATCCACGTAGGCGCCGATCTGGAGGTAGGACCCACTGATCTGGCCCGGGTAGAGGATGTTCCACTGGGTGGCCGCGGTGGCGTAGGACCCGTAGTAGTTCAGGCCATTGGCGATCACGTTCGCCGCGGTGACCGAATCGGTGACGCTCGGGGGGATCACGGCATTGCTGGTCTTGTAGGAGTGGTCGAGCCGACCGTTCGTGACGTTGTAGTTCGTGCTGGCCGTGAGGCTCAAGTCGAAGGCCGATTCCAGGGCGCTCAGGAAGCAGGCGGTCCCGGACACGCTGTTCTGCTGCAGCCAGTAGCCGAAGCCGACGTAGGAGCCGTGAGCGCCCTTGGCGGTCGCGTCCGTGGAGTAGGGGGCGTAGTAGAACTGGCCATTGGTACCGGCCGTCCAGGTGGCGAAGGCCTGCTTGTCGGTGTCGATCGGTTCGAAGGCGGTGGAGAACCCGGCCCAGTTCGCGGTCTGCGCAACCAGGGCGGTCATGGCGGTGCCGGGGACCATGGCGGCGGAACCCTGCGAGAGGGTGCCCCCGTTGCCCGAGGCGAGGCCCAACGTCGCGGCGAGGGTGCCAGTGGCGTAGGTCATGGTCGAGGTCGCTCCGGTCGTGCCAGAGGTCACCACGAAGGCGCCGAGGAGGCTGCTGTAGGTGACGGCGGCAGAACCAGCGAGGCTCAGAGCCGTGGTGAGCAGAGCGGCGGCGTTGCTGAGGCTGGTGGCCGCGCTGAGGTTCACGGCGGCGAAGGACTTGACCACCCCGTCGATCGTGATGCTGAGGGTGCCGGAGACGATGGCCTGAACCTGGGCCAGGGTCAAGCCCATGGCCGCGCCGTTCAGGAACGCGGGGCAGGCGACGGAGGCGTAGCGGCTGAAGATCAGCGCCTGGGGCGTCTGGGTGCCGATGGTGAAGCCCGCGAAGTAGACCTGGGCCATCTGGTATTCCAGGCAGTTCGAGGTCATGGCCGAGCTGGTGGCCTGCGTGAAGCCCGGGCCGGAGATGGTCACGGTGCCGATGCCGGTCACGCTGCTGTAGGTGCCGATGGCGGTGATGACGGTCCCGGGCGGGACGCCGACAGCCTGGGCGCCCTGGATTTGCTGGCCGACCGCCAGCGCCCCGGAGATGGTCTGCGTGACGGTGAGGGTGTTGCCGACGCAGGTTCCGGTGAAGTTGCAGTTGTAGTTCCCGAAGTAGGCCAGCACCGCGGCCAGGTTCGGGAAGGACAAGGGCGTCCCCACCGGCAGGGAAGCATTCTGGCTGAGGATGACCCCGTTGAGGGTCTCGGCGACGCCGCCCCCGGAGACCACGCTGGGCGTCACGCTGATGAGCTGCTTGACAGGGATAGACATGGGCGCCCTCCTAGGGCTTGGTGAGGATGTCGAGGATGGTGGGCTTGGGAATGGTCAGGAACGTCATGGGCGCGACGATGGCCGGGTTGTATTGCAGATGCACCCGCGTGAGCAGCCGCATTTCGTACTGCTCCTCGCCGTTGACCAGAGGGGCGCTTGTCGGATCTTCGTGGTAGAGGGGAACCAAGCCGCTGGGCGCGAAGTATTGGGTTCCGAGGCTCGAACTGAAGGCGGTGGTCAAAATTGACATCCAGTCGGAGGCGCTGGGACCGTAGCAGTCGAGCTGGATCACGAAATCCTTGTCCTGCTGCTCGGTCACGGTCTCGACGGGAAAGGCGTTCGTGAAGAGCCGGACATTGGTGCTCAATCGCTTCTGGGCGATCCGGGTCATGCAGACGAATCCGCCCGTGGGGGTGGAAACCCGGTTTCCGAGTTCCTGGATGACGTGGTTGATGTCCAGCCCGAGCGCATCCATGATCCACGCCTGGAGGGCCTGGAACACCTGGTCATCGGTGATGGTGGAGGTGTAGGTCATTGCACGACCTCAACCTTCACGGCATGGTCAATGCACCAGAATGCCAGGCGCTTGGAGATGAGCGAGGCCAGGACGATGGGCCAGGACCAGCCCTTGCGGATGGAGATCTTGACCAGGATGGAAGGGGCACTCGCCATCAGGACACCTGCTTCTGGATGGCCGCAGAGCACCAGTCGGGGAACTGTTCGAGGATGTGGACCACCAGCCAGATGGTGCCGTCGGCGAGGGTGACCATATCGCCGCCAAGGCTCTGGGCCCGATCGACGGCGTGGAGGGTGCCATTGACCCAGAGCTTCCGGAGGATGCCGTCGATGCCCAGACCGTTGACGTGCCGGAGCTGGTCGCTGGTGAGCTCCTGGACCTGGGCGTCAATATTGACCACCGAAGCATAGGTGGGAGACTGCTTGCCGCCCGCCGCGGTGGTGTAGCCGGTGCTGGCCTTGAGCGCGACCTTCTGGCTCGGGTTGACGGACCCGATGGCGCCGGAGGCGATCCCATGGAGGTTCATTCGTTCACCCGGAAATCGACCGCGTTGAGCATGTTGTGCGAGTCGATCAGGGGCTTGCTCTCGCCGCCCGCGAACTGCTTGCGGGCCTTGGTCGCAGCCGAGATGTCCGGGCCGTCGAAATTGATGATGCTGTCCTGAAGCTGTTCCTTGATCTTCAGGCCGATCATCTGAAGGGCCTTCTTGGAGTTGTAGCCATTGGCCTTGAGCGCGGCCCCGATCAGCCGCCCCCAGGTCGGGCTTTGCTTGGCGATCATGCCGCTGAAGAACGGACGGGGCGGCATGAACTTGTTGCCGTATTCCAGTTGGAACGCGACCGTGGCAGCGGGGACCTGGCTTCCCTTGGCGTTGTCGGACTTCTTCCGGCTGCCCTTCTTGGACGGGCCCTTGGGGCGCGGTCCATTCCAGCCGGCAGTTGACCCTTCCAGGAAGCCGACGCTCACAGTGGCCTCGTCACCGATGGCCTTGGCGATCGCAGCCAGGGCTTCGCCCATCTTGTTGCCGCCGGAGAACGCCGCCACATCGAAGGTCATCGCTTATCCCCTCGGGACGTAGGAGGGGATCATCTGGGGGGCGCCGATGTAGAGCATCCCCCGGAACGAAGAGGAAGCACGCCAGTAGGCCGCGCCGTATTTCGTCTGGTTATACCAGGCCGCCGCTTCGGAGGTGGTCCCGAAGTCGGCTTTGACCGACACGGAACCTTCCTTCGCTTCGGAGACCCGGCCCACCAGGGAGTTCGCGGACTGACCGCTCACGCCGATGTTCAGGGCCGTGATGTGAGCGGTCAGCATCCAGAGGAAAGCGGTCCGGGTGGGGATGTCCTGCACCTGGGAGTTGTCCGTGTTGTCGAGGTAGAACGTGGCTTCCGTGAACAGCATCCCGAGCATCGTCGGGCTCACCGAAGCGAACTCCGGGTAGCGGACGATGAAGCCAACGGGATCGAAAGCGACGACAGTCACGGTGCTCCTTTACAGAACCAGGCCGGCGGGTTGATTGGTCTTGTTCGAATCCTCGACGCCGTGTTCCTTGGGGATCAGGGCTTCGAAACCGCAGCGCACCTTCTCCATGTCCTTGGCCATGGCCGTGGCTTCGTCGCGGTCCTTGCCGACGTAGATCGCAGGGGATTCGCCGTTGGGGCCGGGAAGGAGCGGCTGGAACGTGTGCTTGCCCTTGTTGAACGGATCCGGGAAGGACCGCAGGATCATCGCGTTCCAGTCGTCCCAGAACTTCTTGTCGATCACGTTCAGGCTGTCGACATAGACGATCTCCGGCGCCTGGAACTTCCGCTTGGGGTTCGGCTGGAGGTAGTTGGCAGATCCGCGAAGAGATACCCGCTTGTCCCCGACCTGGAGAACCAGGCCGTGGGGCAGCTTGCACATGACGATGACGGATTCAGCCATTTTAAACTCCGAGGAGCTGGGTGATGGCGGCGGGGATCTTGACGATCGCGCCCCAGGTGCCAGCGGACTTCTTCTGGTAGGTCGAGGAGGTGTCACGCACGATTGCGTGAGCCCGCATCTTTTCGGTGAAGGCGCAGAACCCGGCCTTCTGGCCCTGGACCATGGGCGCGATGAGCTGCACCAGGTTGCCGGAGCCGGTGGCGTATTCGACGGCGGTCTTGATCTCCATGTTGGGGAACGCCTTCTTCAGGTATTCCTGCACATTGGCGGTGCCGTAGGTGTTCTGCATGCTGGTCAGCATGTAGGGCTCGGTGAGGGGCGCCATGACCAGGGTCAGCTTGTCCTTCATGGAGACGTTGCCGCCCAACTGGGTGTTGAGCAGGGCGAACATGCGCTGGACATCGCCGACGATCTGGACGCCGGTCGCGGTGGACCAGGCGGCGGTCGGGGTCAGCGGGGCGCTGAGGGCCGGGTCGTTCAGCAGGCCGTAGTTGCTCAGGCCGGCGACGCCGAACGCGTAGCTCTTGTTCAGGAACTTGGCGAAGCACAGGGCGCCGCTGATGTTCTGCTCGGCAGCCCAGTCGATCTTGGCCTGCCCCGCCATCTCCATCTCTTCGTCACCCCAGCGAGTGAAGATCTGGAAGGTGTAGCTCTGCCTGGGCTCGTAGTTCACGTTGGCACCGGCCAGGCCGTTGTTGTTGTAGTCGCCGTAGCTCGACACTTCGCCGGTCGCTTCCACCAGCGGGAACATGGCGCTCTTGGTGATCCAGTCGCCCTTCTTGACCTCGCCGAAGATGTTGGCGAGTTCGGGCGGGGTGGTGAGCACCCGGGTCAGCTCGGGGTCGAGGAAGTTGGTCAGATACGCAGGGATGCCCGCGTTGCCGAAGGTGACCAACTGGCTCTGCAGCGCGTTGGTCGGAGCCGCGTCGGCCAGGACCGCACGCTGGGCGTCAATGGCGACCTGGGAACTGGTGTAGTCCACGGCGCCCGGGAAGATGATCCCGAAGTCCCTGGCCAGGAGGGGGATGTGAGAGTTGATGCGCATGTTGGCTCGCTCCTTTAGTTGCGGACGCCGATTTTGATGGGGTCGCCGACGTTACCGGGCGAGTTGACATACCAGGGGGTCTCGATCCAGCTGGAGGCCGCGGTGGCTTCGGCAGCGATCGTTCCCGGCGTGGTGCTCAGGTTGTAGGTGCCCAGGCCGCCAGTGCCGGTGCCGAGGCTGGAGATGTAGGTGCCAGCGGCAACGCCAGCAGCCTGGATGATCTGGCCGACGGCGAGGGCGCCAGTGGTGACCACGGTCACGGTCATGACGGAGGTGGCGAAGGACGCCTGGCCGGTGAACCCGCCGAGGCCGCTGGGGGAAACGCTGGTCATGGCCGTGCCGGTGGCGATGGTGGCGCTCTGGCTCAAGTTGTAGGTGCCAGTGCCGCCGGTGCCGGTGCCGAGCGACTCGATGTAGCAGGGGAACGGGAGGCCCGCGCCGGAAACCTGCTGGCCGACCTGGAGCACGCCGGAGGCGACAGCGGACACGGTCATCACGTAGGCCGCGACGGTCGCGGTGAACGCGGCGTTGCTGCCCAGGGCGAGGGTCAGGAAGGAACCGGCGGGGGCCGCGTAGATGTCGCCGCTGAACAGGTTGGCGAACACCTTGTTGCCGACGACCGCTTCACCGTAGACGCTGTTCGCCCAGAAGTCACCGCGGCTGTAGAGGGTGACCGGAAGGCCCGGGGGCACGACCAGGGAGCGGTCGGCGAGCCAGGTGGTGATCAGGCCCTGCTGCTCGTTGGAGACGAAGCCGTCAGGGATGACCGGGGCGGTGGGGCTGAAGTTGTTGACGGTGCTGATGCCAGTCGCGGCCACCAGGTTCTGCCAGGCGAACTTGCCGACCACGACGCCCAGGGCGCCAGTGGTGAGGTTCCAGGGCCCGGCGACGATGCTGAAAACCGGGTTCATGCTGGCGCGAGCGCCGGCCACTCCGGGGGAGGGGAAGATGCTGGTGGATTTCTGGAAGGTCATGGCGTCTCCTTACGCTTTGCCGGGACGGTTGGGGTAGGCGGCGGCATAGCTGTCGACTGCGGCCTTGTCGAGCGCGATGGTGGGGGTGGCGCTGTCGTCAGGCTTCGGGAGCATGCCGACCATGGCGCGGAAGGCGCTGGGGTCCACGCTCTCGGTCGAAACCTTGGCGGCATCCAGGGCCAGCTTGTAGACGGCGGCGGCGCTGTCTGCGGCCAGCACGTCGACCTTGCCCAGGAAGGGGGCGACTTCTTCGCCGGCCTTGAACAGGGCGCTGATGCGCTCCTGGGTCCGCTTCTCCACGTCCTTGATCGCCGCGTCCATCGCGGGCTTGGTCAGGGGCGGAACCGGCAGGGCCTCCCCTTCCTTCTTGGCGGGGAAAGCGCCAGGCTTGGGGGCATCGGCGGCGGCACCGGGCGCGGGGGGCGCCATGGCGGTCAGCAGGCCGTTGATCTTGTCCAGGTCTTCGGCGGGAATCTGGTATTTGGCCAGCATCGCCATGAGCTGCTCGCCGGGGGTGCCGGCGTCCTCGCCCATGTCGTCGTCCATCGAAATGCCTTCGTCGCCGTCGTCATCGCCGCCGGCAGCCTTCAGGGCTTCCAGGATCTCCGGCAGATCATCCAGGCTCGCGTCCTTGGCGAGATGCGAGCCGAACTTGGCCTTCGCATCGCCGACGATGGCGGGGATCTGGGCGCTGTATTTGCCGAGGGCCACGCCCTTCAGCAGCTTGTCGATGTCGCCGGGCTTCAGGGCAGCGTCAGCGGCCAGCCGGGGCGCGAGGATGCCGGTCAGGAGGCCGCGAACAGCCTGGCCCTGAGCGGTGAGATTTCTGACTTTCTTGCCCATTGCGGGGCCTCCGTTGGGTGTGGGTTCACTTGCCGAAATGCAGGGCGGCCTTGATGCGGGCAGCGATGTTCGGTTTCGCGGTCCGGGGTTTCGCGTCTCTGCTAAACGCGACCGCAACGGCGGCGGCGATCTTCTTGGTCTGCTCTGCCCTGGCCAGGGCGGGATTCACGCTGTCCTGGACCACCACGTCCGGGCCTGCCCTGCCCTCTTCAACCAGGGCGACGTGGTTCCCCTGGATGTCATACATGCGACCGTCGTAGGGCTGTCCCTGGAACTCGCCCGGCGTCATGTCGATCTTGTAGCGGTAGGCGCAGGAGAGTTCCGTCTGCTCCTTGCTCTGCACCCCGGCGATGGCAGAAGCGGTCCACACGGTCAGGGAGTTCTGCAGGTAGGGCGCGTTGAACTGCGCGTTGCTGCCGGTGGTGCCCACCATGTGCCGCTTGACTTCCGGGTCCATCAGGTCGAACGCGCTGACCGGGATGTGAACGTCCATCAGCGGCAGTTCGTTGAACGTGGAAACGGCCTTGGCCAGTTCCTCGGCAGGGCGCAAGATCTGGTATGCCCCGCCGGGGTTCAAACCGAGTTTTCCATCCGGGTCGAGTTCCTGGCCGATGTAGAGGTTGACCGTCGCCTTGCTGATGTTGCTCACCTCGACGTGCAAGAACCCCTGGGCATCGATGCTCCGGGCAGAGGCGTCGCATGCCGTGAGGAGATCGGCCTTGGGTGCTGCTTTGTCAAAGGCGAGGGTCATGTTGTTCCCTATGCGACAGGGTCAGCGGTGGATGACGAAACGGGCGTTTCGGAAACTTCGGCGGGCGCAGCTTCCGCCGGGGCGGGGATGGGCTCAGGAGCCGCCGGGGGTTCCTGGACGGCCAGAAGGATGGGCTCAGGCGCGGGCTCTTCCTGGGGCGGCGCAGGGGGCAGGAAGGTGACCACGTTCTCCGCGGGCGCCACGTCGGGGACTTCCTCCGTCAGCACCTCGACTTCCAGGAGGTTAGTCACATCGTTGGCGAAGTGGATCACCAGGGCCTTCCCGTTGGGCTGAACCCAGACGTAGGTCTTGGCCCGGTCCATGGTGGCGATGGCAGCGGCGAGCGCGGCCTTGGATTCGCACTCCAGCGCCTGGAGCTGGGCGGCGAGCGCGGCCCCCTGCTCGTTCACGCTGATGAAGGTTTTCAGATTCTCGACTGCGCCCATGGGGCTCCTTTTTGACCGGTCACTTGCCGGCGGCTTTGAGGGTGGTTGCGGCGGCCTGGTGGATCGCCACCGATGCCGTGTGCTGGGCGACGTTGCGGGTGTCGCCCGTGGGGAGCCATGCGCTCGCGGCCTGCTGATGCGCGATGGCCGCTTGGTTGTGCATGGCAGAGGACTGGGAAGGGCTGGCGGCGGCGGTAGCGGCCTGGGCCTGAACCGTCAAGGCGGCAGCGGTGGTCTGGAGATCCTGGATGCTCATTCGGCTTCCTCCTGGGTTGCTTCGTCGTCGTAGCCGGGGATCACAGACGCGCTGCAACACCCGCAGTTGATGGCTTCGCCTGGCAGCACGGACCCGAAGTCATCCCCGAAGTCGTGCCCTTCCTCCACGTCGTAAAGCTCACCGTCGAAGGCGGCGTGATCCTCGCGGGGGTGGATGCTCGCCCCGGTGTGGACCCACTTCGCCTTGGTGATGCCGAGGTCAAGCTGCCGCACCTGGTGGATCAGGGCAGTCGCCTTGTTGTTCTGGTCCCGAGCGATGAGGCTGGCCCGGCGCTTGGTGATTTCGAGCCGATCCTGCATGTAATCGGTCAGGGTCTTCAGGTCCCGGCCATGTCCGACTGATCGAGCAACGTGCGTCTCGATGTCATGCATGTATTGCGTGGGAACATTGGAGATGAGGTTGACGTTCTCGGTCACTTTTGACCGGACAGCCCGCTTCAGCCGCTTGGTCATCTGGAGCTTGATCGGGGCCAGCTTGTGCAAGACCTTGGCGTCCATGGCGACGACACCGAACCCGGCATTTACCAGCGAGCCGCGGAACGCGAGGTCATGGTGCCGCAGGGTCCGGTCAACAAAGCCCTCTGCCATGGACTGGGCCACGTCATCGAACTTCTTGTGCCACTTCTTCCCGAGCAGCTCCAAGGTGTGATAGAGCGCTCCTTCCGGAGCGGCGCCGGCCAGGTGCCGCCGGTAGGCGCCGGTCGCCCAGTGCTCGACGCTGGTGGCCATCTCATCCACCAGCCGAACCAACTGGCCTTCATACCATGCCCTCACCGCTGCGCTGGGTCGCACAGGTGTGAGGGTTACGGCCTTCGAGCCAGGGGCGTGGAGTTTCACTGAGGCGGTTCGACCGTGACGGTTTCGGTGTTGACGTTGGTTTCCGCGATGGTGTCAACCTGCGGGGACGTCGAAAGGTTCTGCGCGTCACAGATGCCGACCTGGACGATGGGGGCCTGCCCGGGGTTGCCCTGATTGCAGACGTGGGGCAGGACCAAGGTCGGGGCGGTGCTGTTGTCCACCGCGGCCACTTGGCCACAGCAGCGGAAAAGGTATGCGGTCATCAGGAGTCCTCCTCAGGGGTCTCGAAAAACGCGATCAGGTTGCCGATCCCTTGGATCGTGGATTTCTCGGAGCCCTTCTGCACCTGGACGAAGTCCAGCGGCAGAGGGACCGCGCATGGATGGAATGACACCTGACCCTGGAACGGGCTGAGGTTCTTCTCGTGGGACACGTCGAGAGCGAAGAGTTCCCCGCAAGCCGCGCAGCGGTAGATCATCTTGGTGATCATTTCTTGCCTCGCGCGATGTGAGCGTCTATCGAAGCCTGGTGAGCCTCGGCATACGCTTCGTGGACCGGCTTGGCCTGAGCCGAAGCCGACACCAGGGCATCCTTGTGAGCCGCCAAGGCTCGCTGGTGGGCACTGATCGCCCGCTGGTTGGATTCCTTGGTGTCGGTCTTCTTTGCCAAGTTGGACGCCCTTTGGGCAAGTCCACTGGCCTTCATGGCTGTCACGTAGGGGTGCTCCCCTGCGCCGCCGAATCCTCCGGTGTGGCCGTTCCCATGCCAGTTCGTGTCCTGGGCCAGGGAGACGGCGTCGAGCATGAGCGTGTATGCCTTTGCGTCCTTCGCCCCCGCTTCCGCGCCGGCCTGTGCCCCTGCCGCAGATGCGCTGGAGGCGGTTGCAGACTTCGCAGCGGCAGCGGGATTCGGGGTCAGCTTGTTGGAGGCCACGCCCTTCGAAAGGTTATTCCAGCCGCTCTCAGGGTCGTTGATCAGGTTCTCCCGGATTTCCTCCGGAGAGACGGCCCCCAGCACATCGTAGATCTGGGCGCAGTCGGCATCGGCCTTGCGGATCAGCGACCGTTCCTTCTCAGTCATGGCCATCATGGGGGCGAAGTCGAAGGTGATGTCGTCGTCCATGTAGCCCAGCTCGGAAAGCTGGATGACCTTGATGATCACTTCGAGGGGACCGCGGAACAGGGCTTCCTGCAGGTCGCCGACGTAGTCATAGAAGGTGCGCACCTCGCCATCGTTGGACGCGTTCAGCCCGGTCGGGGTGATGCCAAGCAAGATGGAAAGCGGCGTCTTGGCGACCGCCGCCATGTGCTCCTGCGCCTGGGCCTGGAGCTTGTCAAGGCCCGCGAGGGAGGTGTCATGCTTCTCGAATTGCTCCTTGTTCTTGTCCAGGACCATGAGGCCCTGGCTGTCTCGCATCTGGACGAAGGCTTGAGCCCGGGCAATGAAGTTCTGACCGGATCCGCCAGAGAGCACGTCGTCCATGTTGGTGAGATAGACGCACGTCGAGAAGTTGCGCAGCAGGGCGCCCACGGAATCGCGGGTGTTCAGCCAATAGTCCACATATGGCTGCGCGAGCTGGCTGAGGCTCATCCCGCTGAAGTTGTAGGCAGGCTTGAGCAGATCCGGCAGGGGCCGGGAAACGAAGGTCAGGAGACGGCTGGCGTGGACTTCTTGGCCGTAGACGAACCAGGAGCTGGGCACGTAGTAGTCCTGCTGAAGCGGCACGGACGCGTTGTATTGAGCCGGATACGTGGTGATGGGCTCGACCATCTTGAAGCCGCGGAGGCTGCCCTTCTGGATCTTGAAGGAGTTGAGCATCAGCGGGGTCTTCAGCTCCGGCCCCTCCGTGTCGCCGCAGTCGATGAAGATTTGGGCGCGGCCCATGAAGCCGTCCATGATCGCCGCCTGCCGGAACAGGTCACGCACCTTGAGCCGGCGCATGGCCCGCTCGATGACCTTGGTTTCCTCGGAGCGGTCCGTGCCGGAGACGGAGCGCAGTTTGATCCACTTGCGCACCATCTCGTAGGCGACGCGCTCGCTCATGTCCCGGTATTCGGTGATCTGGGTCAGTTCCGTCAGGTAGGGGAAGCCAGGGAAGCCCATGCCAGAGAAGAGGACCGCGCCCGTGCTTCCGCCCAGGGTGGTTGACCAGGCGGCGTCGCAGGCCAGGACGTGACGGGCCGGCGCCACGCCCGAGGGCGGGGTGTAGGGCTCGATCGGCAACTGCTCGCGCACCGGCATGCCGTGTTTGACCGCGGTGCGGGCTGCGCCCATCTCGTTCAGCCGCTGGGCGAAGACCTCGCCGATGTGGATGCGCTGCTTCTCCCGGCGCTCGGCAAGCTCCTTCTGCGCCTTGGCTTCAGCCTTGGCAGCTTCGACCTCCGGCGAGGGCTTGCGACGGAACCAGGAGAACCACCGCATCAGTTGCCCCCTGCGGGACGATTGATCTTGGCGATTTGGACCAGCGTCTCGGTGAGTTGGCCGGATACCTTGTCCAGCTTCGCTTCCAGCAGGGTCCGCAGGTTTTCCAGCTTGGCGTCCCAGCGTTCGAAGTCTGGAAGGCCTTCGATCCGGTCTTCCAGCACTGCGGTCAGCCGCTTGAGGGCTTCCACTTCGGTGCGCATGGTGTCCACCCGGGTCCAGAGCACCTTGGCCTGGGCTTCCATGTCGCTGTCAGCTTTGTCGATGGCGACACGATCCCGGTGGAGGATGCTCCAAACGAGTTTGCCAAGCCACCCGAGGGCTACGGCAGTGATAGCGGCTGCTTGCAGTTCTTCTGGAAGGGTCATCTTTTACGCCTGTGCGGTCGGAGCCTGAGCGGAATCGGCGACCACAGGGGCGGCAGTATCGGGGGAGAGGGCGGCCTGGGCTTTGGCCAGTTCGGCGGCAGCGTCAGCCTTTACCTGGGCCAGGGCGGCATCCGCGTCGGCTTTCGCCTTCGCCAGATCAGCAGCGGCGCGGGACTCGACGGCGGCCAGCTTGCCTTCGAAGTCTTCCTTCATGAGTTCGTAGGCGGCCTTGAGCCGGGCGATGTCACCGGACCACAGGGCCTCTGCCTTGGCTTCGGCGGCCTTGACCTCGGTTTCCACGATCTGGGCGTGTGCGGCGATCCAGGCTTTCAGCGATCCCCACTCTTTGCCCAGGAACAGGGCTATGATCACGGCCACGATGCCGATGATCAGATGCAGGATGTCTTTGTCGATCATGTGACCTCCTCGGGTCAGAAGCGGTAGAGCACGCGGCCCTGGGCTTCGAGGGTTGAATTGCCGTTGCTGATGGGTCGACGGACCACGTCCACGCCCACCCGGAAGGGGCCAAGGTCGCGCTCTGCGGCCACGCCAGCGGTTCCGTTGGTGCCGTAGATCCCACCAGCCGCCCAGACGCGCTTGTCGCCTGTGAGGGCGCTCACAGCGATGCGCAGGGACGCCGCTTCCGCCTGGAACCCATGAGCGGCGGCATCGGCTGACTTGTAGGCCGATTCGAGGAACGCGATCTTTTCCGCCTGGTCAGAATTGACCTTGGTGAGGTCCGCGATCAGCCGATCCTTGTCTTGCTCCACAACAGATTCCACAGGCGGCGCAGCAGGCTGAGGATCGGGTGAACCGGGAACGGCGGGAGGCTGAACAGGGCCGGGATGCTGGGCTCTTGCCTGATCCATCGCCAGCTTGGCGCGGTCGTTCGAAACCGCCGATTGACCGGCCTTGATGGCGGGATCCTTCTCGACTGCGGCTGCGGCATTGCGTTCTCCCGTCTGGAGGTCGGCCACTGCCGGCACGTCGAGTTTGTCTGCCTGGGCCAGGGCGGCGCTTGCGATCTTCTGCCCGACGCAGCTCTTGGCGTTGAAGCCCAGGGTGATGAGACCCAAGGCCAGAACGATTCCGACGATCCACTTCCAGTTCGAGAGCGCCCAGGTCATGGCCTACTCCGCCGGGGTGAAGTCGCAGTAGAACTTCTGGCCAGGCTTGAACTGGCCCATCAGCGCCGGATTGGCGACGGTAAGGCTCAGGCTCCCGCTGGGGCTGAACTTGGCGAAGGTGTTGTCTTCGTCCGAGCCGTCGGCGGGGTAGGCGCCGGACTTGCAGACGGGGCTCATGTCGACGGTCTCGCTGCCGACCTCGCCCTTGTGGTCGAGGTTCCGCCTGACGCTGTGGATCTGGAACTTGGCACGCATGTTGGTCACTGATCACCTCCTGGGCGACGACGGAAATTGCTCAACTTGACGGCGGCCCAGATCGTGGCGAAGGCCGCAGCCCAGTTGCCGTCGATGTGTGGATGGACCTGCAGCCAATAGATGGAGAACGGGAAGAGGACACAGAACGCGATGGCATCCAGGTCAACGACCGGGTCATCGCTGTTGAACGCATGAACGACGAACGCCTTCGCCGGGCTCAAGGCCGCTTGGAACGCCTTGCGGAGTGGTTCCCAACGGGAGGTCGTATCCGTAGGGGTCGTCGATTGGGTCAGGCCACATGATTCGGTCACGCCACTACCTGCAGCCGGCGAATGCCGGAATCGGCCACGGCCTGGCGCACGTCATGAGCCTGGATGATGCAGCCCTCACTGGAGTTCTCGGGGTCATCCCCGCCAGCGCCGTGCATGAAGAAGTCGTCCCTGCCGAACATTTCGTTCTCCGGATCCGGCGTGAGCTGGAAGGTGATCTGCCCGAGCTTCGGGTGATGGAACGGCTCGCTCATCGAATACCAACCCACCGGCAGCGGCCCAATGCACCTCACCGCCTGCATGGCCGGGTTGTTCTGCCCCGGGATGTGGTCGGGGTTCACTCCGGCCCGAGAGTTGTTGCCCGCCCAGCCAGTGCCCATCAGGGTTTCGGTGCCGTCATCATCCACCTGGATCAACTGACCGTTGCTCTGTGAAAACCGGTCGTTGGCCATGGCAGGGATCTCCGTCCCTCAGGCTCAGGCGGGCATAACGAAACGGGCGTTTCGCTATTTCTGTTGCCGCCTCAGCGTGCGCTCCCGGACGATCTGCTGAACCCTCCGGATGGTGAGGCCGAACCGCTCCGCTACCGCGGCCTCGGTCATCGTCGCCCGCAGTTCATAGATCTTGGCGTCGCGCTGATCCTGCTCGAAGGACAGGGCGGCCCGGTGCGCCAGTCCTGCCGCGTCGGTCGCGCCCTGGGCAGTGAACACGTCCCGCAAGAGCCCTTCCAGGTAGGCGGTGCTCAAGACTTCTCCCCGATGGCGAAGTAGGGCAGCGTCGTGTGGACGATCATGCCGGTGTCGGTCTTGAAGAAGATGTTCTGGACCCCGGAAAGCTCCGTTGCGCCCTGGTAGATGGCGAAGACCTTCTTGCTCCCCGGGTGAAAGATGGTGATCGTCCAGGTGGCGTCCATCAGATCCCCTTCTTCAGGAACAAACAATCCATGACTGCCGTGAGGATGGTGAAGAACCAGAGAATGGGCCTGGCAACTATGTTCCCGAACCTGTTGAATTTGGGACCGTAACTGTTGAGAAAGTCCATCTCGCGCTTGACCTGTGCAAGGAAACTCATCAGATCCCCTTCGCCAGCTCTGTCATCCGGGAAAGGAAGTGCCGACTCCACTCCGGGCAGTATTCCGGGGTGCCTGCCTGCGCAACGGTCAGCGCGTCGGCTTCGCTGGCGGCCTTGGGGATGAGCCGGTTGCGATCCGCTTCGTAGGTTCGATCCAGGGTGGAGTCTTCCACGATGCGGATGAGGCTCTGCCGCATGGCCAGGTCCTTGGGCGGGAAGTTGGCCAGGGTGCTGATGTGGGCCATGCGCTGGAGCTGCTGGGATGCCTGGTGAGGGGTCATGAATCAGCCCTCCTTCTCGACGGCCGGTACTTCTGCAGCCTGTTCCAGGGCGGCCTGCTCGATCTCGCAGATGTAGCCAAGCGCGATGCCGAGGTGTTTCTTGATCCAGGCCACGTCATCCAGGTGCAGGCTGTAGAGCAGGGAATGGGGCGAGGGAATGATTTCCCGGATGACTTCCAGCGTGCCGGCCAGAGCCAGGACGGTCCCGCCACAGGTGGGAAGGAGAGATGAAACCGATGTGCGCTTTGCCATGCTTGGACCTCCGTGGACCATCCACACGGCAAGCATTGGGCAGCAGGAGAGCGAGCGCATCATCGAGCGCTGGTATGTATATGGATATCTATGGACTTATAGGAACGTCTAGGCATTTCAGGCATTAAAAAGGGGCCGGTGAAGGCCCCTGGTGTGGTCAGTCTTGACCGGTCAATCGCTCCCGGTGCAGACGGTCGAAATGGCGTAGACCCCATGCGCATGGAGCGGATGCCCCTTTTGGTGCTTGATCTGGCGTCTCAGCCACTTGGGAAGCATATGCCAGTGGCACCAGAAAGGCGGGAACGGGGCAGAGATGATCATCCCGGGCTTGATGGTGCCCGACTGGCAGCATGTGACTTCAAGCTCGGCATCACCGAACAGGGCTGGGATGCGAATGTGGGCTCTCACCGCTTCACCTCCGGTGGATCCGGCAGCGGCATCCAGTGGGATGGGACAGGGACGATATCGCCCTCTTCGTTGAACCAGAGGTCTTGGCCGTTCCTGGCGAGGCTGCACACCAGAAGGCTCGTTCCACGCCCTTTGGCAAAGGTCAGGACCAACTCGCTCTTCGGCGCGGTGGCGATGGGTTGCCAGCCCTGGGCCAGGGTTGATCGGTCAGAATTGACCGCTTCGACGATGGCCTTGACGATGTTCCCGGTTTCGATATCGCGGGGGAACAACCGGCCCCCCATGGCCTGCAACTGCTCTAGCCAAAGGTCGTCCACTCGCCTCATGACCTTCGCCGCGTCGATCACTCCTTACCCTCCGTCTGGTCAATTTTGACCGGCTCCTTCGGGATCTCAACCCACCCCGCCTTGGCCTTCGCGGGCGTGAAGTTCAGCGAGATCTCCAAGGCAAACTCCCCGCTCTTCTTCACGGTGCGGAAGGCCCCAGCACTTCCAGGCTTCGGTTTTTGCTTCATGCTGCCCCCTGTGATTCCTTTTCGATGAGGGCGAGAATGACCGCCCGGGACACTTCGATTGACCGCTTGCCAGTCTTGCCCCGCCGGACACGCAGACCGCCCAGCCTGGCAATGATTCCCCCATCCTCGCAGTAATTCTGCCGGAAATACTCGGCATTAAGCCCGTAGAGTTCGGCGGCTTCTTTGACGCTGATTCCGTCGACTATCATCGGAGCCTCTGCAAGAAGGAACTGCTGATCACGATGGGCAGGTTGCGCTTGTCGATGTAATTCGCATAGACCACCGCATCCCCGTCATCTGGGCTGTGGCCGATCCGCTTGATGATGTCTTCCTTCGCCTCGACCTGGATGCCTTGGGCTGTGAGTTTCCAATGGGCAGCGCAGAGGTCAATCAACAACTTACGATCTGGCGGCAAAGCCAGGTCTTGACCGGTAACCGGATCCAGGGCCTCGCGGAGAAACCAATACATCTCGGCACGCAGGTTCTTGAAACCCAGTTGGCCGCTCTTATCCGTGGCGAGGGACTTTTCGGCTCCATTCAGCGGGATACATGCTGTGCCGATGACCGGCTTGAGGTGGTCCACCACGCTGCCGCCGACCCCAATCACGTCCACATTGACCGTCGCCTTGTCCCGCCGCGCCTGGATGGCAAGCGTGGCCACAGCGGGGCCGTCCGGGGTATCTGAGCCTGGGAACTTCTGCAGCTTGTCGAACCAGTTCCCATACCGGGGGGCCAGCACCGTGTTGTCCTTCCCACCTCGGGCAACGTCAAGGCCAAGGGAAGACATAGCCACATCGGGCTTTTCTCGGAGCTTCCACCGCTCCATGGCCGCTTGAACCCAAGCCGTCGGGATGACCTGATATGGATTATCCGCCTTCCCTGCCTGGAAATCGCCATAGAGCATCTTCGAGCGCAGGGGCTCCGGCAGGCCCTGCAGTTTGGCGCGGTAGTTCGTGGCCATCAGGAAGGGGTTGTCCTCGACCCGGGCCGGGATAAAGGTCCGGCTGAGGGGAATCACCAATTCACGCTTGCCGCTGTCTGAATGGGTATGCCAGAACGGATCCCCGCTGCCGATCTCGGTCTCCTTACCGTCCACCATGGCAAACCATCGCAGCTCTCCCGGAGCGGCAGGGTTCGGGTGGGTGTCATCCAGCCATGGTCGCCAATACTGAACCACCCATTCCCCTTCGGGATCAGTAGGCGGGTTGCCAGCGGCCACCACGCGGCAACGCTGGCCCGGCTTGGTGGATCGGAGCCAGCCGCAGAGGAACCGGAACTGGAACTCTAGAAAGTGGGTGATTTCATCGAAGCCCTTGAGGGAATGGGGACGGCCCTGATATTTCTGCTCGTCGCCCAAAAGGTTGCATGCGCCCAGTTCGATCGTTCGCCCATCGTCCAAGGTCCAGAGGTGATCCTGCCCGTTGTAGTCACCGACTCCGCGGAACATCTCCTTGGCCCGGGTCTGGATGCCCATGAGCTGGGGATACTCCCGGCGGAAGAGGATCGAAACGTCGTGGGCCGTGCTGCCCAAGCCAAGGAGGAGATCGGTCTTCCCGCCGCCGGCTGAGCCGCCGTAGAACAGTTCGTCAGCCTGCGAGTGGTAGGCCATCGTCTGCGGTCCCGGCAGGGGCTTCCAGGCATTCAGTTCACGCAACCGCTTGAGGAGCGCGAGCTTCTTTGCTGGCGTGGAGCTTCGCAAGCTCTGCTTCGATTTCCGCATCAACTTCCTCGTTGTTTGGATTCTTGGGGTCGTCCAGGCCCCGGATCATCCGCAGGGTCTCAATGTTGATTCGCACGCACTCGGACAGGATTTTCAGATCCTTGGCCGCGACCAACCCGGTCCGGGGGTCAGCCTTGGACTCTTCCTCGGTCGGGAGTTGAAGGTCGGCAACGGCACGCTGGAGGGCCAGGCGGGCACCACTCAGACCGAGCTGCATGTCCTGGACATCCTGGTCAGCTTCGGCCTCGATCTGATACGCGGTACACTGTCCCGCTTCCTGTATCACCCCTGCCAGGCGGGCCGCCACGATGCGCCTCTTCGTCCCGGTGGGGTCTCTAACCCATCCATTCTTCTTTGCTTTGCGCTGGATGGCGGCAACCGATACGGAATACTGGGCTGCAAGCTCCCGATACGATTTCGTACCGGCTCGGAAGTCTCCTTCGATGACAATCCAGTCGGGTCCGGCGGCAGTCTTGAGCGGTTCGACCTTCATTTTGGGCATCCCTGATTTTCTCATCGCTGCTTGCAGGTTGGGCAGATCACCCCGCCGTGGGGGAGACGGTTGATGTGTTCGCCGCAGCGGGGGCAGAAGCCGAGGGTATGGCAGAGGATTCGCCAGTAGTAACGGAGCTTGTATCTCATGCGGCAGGCCTCCCTCGGTATTCCTCGCGTTCCCGGGGGCGGTCAATGTTGACCTCTCGGGCGTCGGACTCGGAGAACAGGAACGTGATGAACTCCCTCATGGTGGTGCCGGAGAAGTCTCGGGTTCGGCAGCCGAGCAGGACCATTCCCCCGGTGAGGCCGGGAGCTACCCTGCCCATCTCTCCGAGGAAGGCTGCTGTGAGGATGTCCTTCCATTCGTCTGGGGTGAGCAGACCCATGCGTCCATTGATCGGCCATTCGACCTGTTTGCTCCATGCGGTGAGGATGACCCACATCAAAGCATTGGCTTCCATGCTTCGCTTTGTTTCGCTGGCGGTTATGGCGATGGGTTTCCCTGCCAGGGATTGACGTTCCCAGTTCTCGGCTATCCACCTGAGGAAGTAATCCAGGTGGCAGCGCTCGCGGAGGACGAAGACCTTCTTGTCGAGGCTCATGCCCGCCCCTCGCGGCCAACCATCCAAAAGACATCCTGAACCCACTTTGGGACCGCGCCAGAGGCTCCAGGATCTATTTCGGGGGTCTGGGGGGCGTCATCGCACAGGGCGAGGTCGTTCCGCGTCACCTTGCCCTGGTTCCTGATGATGGCGGGGCAGATGATGGCGTTCTCTGGGGTCATGATGTCTTCCTTTCTGCCGGGCAACGCCCGAAGCGCTTGATGGTGTCGGCCTGGGCTTTTTCCTTTGCCAGGGGTGCGGGGATCCCGGCGTCGAACTCCATCACAGCCGCACGCTCTTGCGCTAATGCGATCCAATCTTCCCTAGTCATGCTGACTCTCCAAAATTAGCGAATTCCCCATGGAGTTTCCTGGCGGCCTCACAGTAGGCGGCATGAGCTTTTTCAGGAGAGTCAAAGTAGCCCAGGCTGTGTTTCTTGCCGTTGCACTCGATCTCTGCTCTCCAGTTTTGATCGCGTTTAAACCAGATGACACCTTTGAACCCGGTGGTGTTCTTTGGACCCCTGGCCTTATTCCATCCATTCTCAGCGTTGGTTGCCAAACGGAGGTGATCCGGGTTCACGCAGGCCCGGCAATGGCAAATGTGATCCAACTGCATCCCTTCGGGGATCGGCCCATGAACCATCTCGTATGCGATCCGGTGGGCCAATTGCATCTTCACGTTGAGGCTGAAAAGACCGTAGCCACCCGGGTTCTTGGCTGCGATCCAGATCCAACATCCATTCAGACCGTTCTTGTCGACTTTCGACCAAAACCGGGATTCAACCGGAAGCGGCTTAGGGCCGGGCTTGGAAGGAGTTTGGGGGGTGTACGTCTCACTCATTCAGTTCTTCCTTGGTAAGGGCTCTTTCAAAGGCATACGCATATGCATAGGCATAAGCAGGCGCGGTATCATGTAACATCTGGTTGTTGCGCAACATGTTGCGGCGTTGCGCCTTTGGTTTTCTTGCGGTAGTTGCGGAAATACTCCGCCCTGCTACCGTCCTTCTGTTGCCCCTGGCCGCGATACAGCTCGTAGTTCACCACCAGCCATCCGCCGGGTTCAGGCACCAGTCTTCGCCCCTCGTGGTCAGGGGTGCGGCTGTAGGGATCCGGGGCAGCGAGGCGAGCCAGGCAGGTTTCCGTTTCAGGAATTGTAGCCCCGAGAATCCGCGCCATGCCCGGGACAGACCCATCCACGTGCCCGTGAGCATCGGCCATGGCCAGCATGGCGATCCACAAACGGAATGTCTTGTCGTCCTCACACCAGATTGAGCTTGTAACGATTGAGGCCGAAAGCTTCGCGTAGCCAGCCATCACGCCACTCCTTGCAATTGTTGGGCTTCGGCCCACATGTCGTTCCAGTCACTATCGGGATTTGGGGGGATTTTGACCTCAACGTCGAACCCTTTGAGCCTGAGCAATCGGCCTTTCTCGTATGCCGCGCTCTGTCCCACATAGTTCCGATCGTTGTCACCGAAAATGATCACGCTCTTTACGCCCTCGGGGGGAACCCATCCCAGGATTCCGTTCGCGCTGATCCCGGCCCAAACAGGCAGCCCAAAGAGCTTCGAGGCGCTGATGCAGGTCTCGATGCCCTCACCGATTCCCAAACGCTCCTGGAGGGCTCCCAGGCGCACGGCGGCCCCTTCCAGCGGAAGGCCAGCCATGATCTTTCGCACCGGATCCAGGTTCGCCTTGAAACCGTCCGCGGTGAGGTAGGTCCGGTGGACGCTAACCCCGTTTTTCTTGTCGTCCAGGCTCGGGCTGCGCATGATGGCCAGCATCGCCGGGTAGCAGTCCCGGGTGTCCGGGGCGTAGCGCAGGTTTGGGTGGTACCGGAGATCCTTGATGAATCCCGAGGGATCGCCGCAGCGCCGCTCCAGGTAGAGCCAGGCGGGATTGCCCGGGGTGACACGGTCGGCGCCCCCGAGCACCCGCTTGATACTGGCCGTCTTGTCCTCAGCGGAGCGCTTCTGCTTGACCACGTCGGCATGGACCACGCCCAGGATGGAATCGACTTCCTTGGCGGCCTTGCCGAATTCCCAGCCCTTCAGTTCCATGAGCAGGCGCATCCCGGTGCCGGCCCCGCACTGGGAGCAGTAGAAACTTCCGGTGCCCTCCTTGTTATCCCAACGGAATCTGTCTTCTCCCCCACATGTGGGACAGGGGCCGTGCTCATCCTTCAGGAATTTTTCATCCATCCCGAACTTGATCAGGATTTCGCGCCACCGGCCCCGGGCGGCTTCGGTCGTTTTCTCCATGCTCATGCGGCCACCTTCCGTTTGGCAGGGGAGTTTCCCCATGCCGTGTAGATGGACCGGATCTTATTCACCGTGTTCCGGTTCGGCTGAGTTTCGGGGGCCGTGGCGACGCTCATCCCCCGTGGCGGCCACTCGTTGGTGATCGCCTTATACAGGGCCATGACGCGCTTCTCACGCTTCTCTGGATCAGTGATGGAACTGGCGCGGACATAGGTTGCTACCTGGGAATACAGGTCAGTCTTGTCCTTGGCGATATGCTTCCCGTTCTCCAGGGTGATCTCGGTCATTTCTCCCGGCAGAGCCTCAACCAGGCTCTTCGGGTCGGGCTTGTAGCCGCACCTCACGCACTTGAGGCCCATGGGGGTATACCCGCACTTGGGGCACTTCTTCGGCTCCTTGATTTCGTCCTTGCGGATTTCCTTGTCCAAGCGTTCACCGTCGTTCAGCTTGTCCAGGCCCTCGTAGTAGATTTTCGAGAAGTCATCGGCAAAGCGGATGATGTTGCCGCTGAAGTCCAGGAGGTAGCAGTCCTTTTTGCCGGTTTCCTTGGAGGCGCGGAGGCCCCTGCCCCACATCTGGATCGCGGTGCTGAGGCTCTTCCTGAGGGGACGGCAGTCGCAGACGCACCCGATATCCTTCACGTCGAACCCTTTGGCTAAGGCCTCGACGCTGATCAAAACAAGGATATCGCCGTCTTGGAACCCTTGCAGGATCCGGGCCCGTTCGTCATCCTCGGTATCGGCGCAGAAGGTGGCCGCGGGGATACCCGCCTCGTTGAACTGGCGGCACATCTCCTCGCAGTGCAGGATCGTGGACCCAAACACGATGCTTTTCCGGCCCTCGGCATAGCGGGTCCATTCCTGGATCACATCTCCGACGATGACCAGTTCCCGCTCTGCCGCCGCGGCATCGGTCCACTCACCGCCGGAAGTCTCGGCGCCGGCCATGTCGGGCTTCCGGCAACTGAAGATCCGCATGGGGACCAGAATCCCCTTCTTGGTCAGTTCGTCCATGGTGGCGGCGTTGACCAGTTTGTTGAACACCTTGCCCAGGCCAGGGCTGAACGGCGTTGCGGAAAGGCCGATGACAATAGCCTTGCATTTCGTGGATTTAATGTAATCAACCCACGTTTTATACATCGCATGGGCTTCGTCAATGATGATCACGGCCATGTCCTGGGGCCAACCGCGACGCATGAGGGTCTGGCAACTGGCGATCTGGAAGGGCCGGGACAGATCGAACATGGGATTCTGGGCCTGGATGATGCCGTGGTATCCCAGACCAACCTCACGGGCAACGTCAGAGGTCTGGGAAATAAGGGTTTTACGGTCGGCCAGGAACATGGACCGGCTCCCCTTCTTGACGCCCTCGTTCACCACGTTGAGCGCCAGAATCGTTTTCCCGGCCCCGGTGGGAGCCATGACCAGAACCCGGCACAGGTCCTGATAGTCTTCCTCTTCTTCCCGTGTTTCTCGCGCTTCCCTTTCCTTGTCGGATTCCATCACCCGAACCGCTGCTTCCGCTTCCCGCTTCACCTTGCGGTCATGCTGGGCCTTCAATGATTCACGGACGGCCTCCCGAATTGCCTGATGGGCGGTGGCTTGGAAATCATGAAGGGCTGGGAATTCTCCTTGGAAGAGGCTCATCCTGCGGCCTCCAATTCGGATTCGTCCTCACGGGTTTCGAGCATTTCGTCTTCGAGGTTCGAATCCTCGCCCTTGGAGCTTTCGAGCTTCTTGATCTTCCGCAGGGCAGATTCCAGGCGCTTGGCCAAGTCATGGTTGCCGACCTGGAGCCCCTTGTTCTGGGACACGACGACCCGGGCCATCTCCCGGCACTTCTTGAGGTCATCCATCATGACGTTCAACCGCCCATCAGGATTGACCGCCTTTGCCAGGGTTTCATTCTCAGCGATAGCGTCCTTGAGCATGCTGCCCTGCTCGGCATACTGCTCCCGCAGCGCTTCGTTCTCAGTTCGCAGCGCCCCTGCTTCCGCCTGTGCCTCAGCCAGGAGGCGCGAGAGCTGCGCGATGCGGGCGTCCCTGTCATCCTTCGCCTTGGCGGGCGCCGGAGCCTTGATGGCCTCCTTGCGCTCAGCGGCGGGCATCTGGGAGACTTCCGCGGCACGCTCCAGGCTGATCGACTTGGACGCGAGGGCCTGGGCCACATCGGGATCAGCCGCCCTCGCCACCTGGGCCGCCTTGACGGCGGTTCCGTGGCTCACGTCCAGCGTCTTCTCGATCTGGCTCACGGTCGGAGTGGTCAATTTTGACCGATCCTCCCCCTTGGCCTCGCTGGCGGTGGCCAGCATCGCCATGTATTCCGACATGACCGTGACGCGCTCGACGGGGCTCATGTGCCGACGGTGCATGTTGCTGGAGCAGACGAAGGACCAGGGATCGGTGTTGAGCTTGAGGTTCGTGGTCTTGGGCTTCACCTTGGCCAGGAGACACGCCTGATAGCGGTTCCAGCCGTCCAGGACCATCCTGTCGTGCATGGTGATGGGCTGGAGTTGGCCCTGCCCCTTGATGTCCTTGGCGAGGGCCTTGAGATCGTCCCCGGCGAGGTCGAACCGGGCGAAGAGAGCGGAGAGGGGGTGGCGTTGCATGTTCATGCGGCAATATCCTCAAGAATCAGGACGGTGAAGGGTTTCTCCCCTTTGTTCAGGGGAATCTGTATCGGGGTTCCGTGTTCGATGAAGGCGGGCGCATCGTCCACCAGGAGTTGCCAGAGCACCAGGCAGTCCACGATGCCTTTGCAGCCTCCGTGAATGTTGGCTTCGTCCTGGTGCTGGCCGTTCCGATGGTGCCGCTCGATGGTCAGCCGGCGCTTGCCCTTGGCCTTCGGGATCTTGAGGAAGGTGGAGGCGGCCCGGATGAGCATGGACCAGTCCCGCTTGACCCGGCGGCGCAAGGCCCAGTGCTGGCCGTCTCGCACATTTTGAGAGGGTGTGGGCCAGTCGATGCGAAGGGAATAGATCACACCGCCTCCGCGAACAAGGGCGTGCCCAGGCATGAAGCCTTGCTCTGGGCGTATTTGCGGACTCGCTTAGCGGTGGTCTTTCCCACGCCGGTTTTCTTGGCGCAGTGCGGCCCGATGCCGAGCCTGACCGATTCCACCGTCTTCAGGGCCCGATGGCAAATAACACAGCGCGGGGAGGCGGTCATACGTCACCTCCAAACAGCGCCGAACCCTTGGCCGCCTCCCTAGCAAGGGCCTGTTCCTTGCGCTCCTGGGCTTTCCGTTCAGCCTCTTGTTCTTCGGGGGTCTTGATCCCCTGCGCATGCCGAATCAACTCGCTCTTGGCGTGCTGCCGGCACTGGAAGGCATCATGCTTCAACCCGCTCATGCGAAGGCCTCCTCATCGAAGAGGGACAGCTGGACCCCGGCGCTCAGCAGCGGAGCAACAGGCAACGCCGCAGGAGCTGGAGGCACCGGCAGAGCCGGCGCTGTCGGCAAGGGCTCCCCATCCGCCCCGAATGGGAGCGGCCTGGAAGCGTCCTCCTGGCTCAGGCCAGCTTCGAGTCCCGCGAGGAAATCCCGCATCACCGGGCGTCCGTCGATGCGGTCCAGGGCGTCCAGGAAATGCTCGAAGGACAGGGCGCCCTGCTCAACCCGCCGGTCTCCCTTGATAGCCACACGGACCCAGCGAGCCTCTGAATCCGACCATGTTTGCTGGCCGCCCCAACCGCCGCGATATTGGAAGTCGAGAGTCTTGGCGGTCATGATGCCGCCTCTCCGTCCAACCCTTCCAGGTCGAACAGCGCGGGCATGTTCAGCTTGAATTCTTCGGCCTTGCAATAGTTCACGCCGTCGAGGAAATACTGGGGGTTCAGTTCCGAGGCCTGCCCGCGGCGCCCGAGCTTCATGGCCCGCACCGGAACGGTCATCAGGCCGCCGAACGGATCGTAGACCAGTTCCCCCTTGTTGGAGTAACGGGTGATCAGGCGGTCCACGATGTCGAACTGGAGCGGGCAGACATGGTTCGCAAGGCCCTTCTGGGTCTGGGAGCCGTTGAGCGTGAGCATCCGCTGGACGTCGTGCCACACGTCCGGGTGATGGCTGCCAGGCGCGATGCTCATGAAGGTGGCCGGCAGGCTCCCCCGGAAGTCCATGTCCTCACCGATGCGGATGTGGGCCTCATGGTCGTAGATCCGCTCAAGGGAAAACTGAGTGAACATGCTGGCGAGTTCCCCGGCGTCATAACCCTTCATCTCTTCGGATGTCAGCAGGCGGTTCCCCGAGCTGCGCCAGAAGGCGTGAGCGTCAACCTGCCACCGAGCCCGGCTGTAGCCTGTGCCAGGGAGCGGATGCAGGGTCCGATCGAAGTCAACGGCTTCTGGCACCTCTGCTTCCTCGAAAAGCATTTCCTGGCCCGCCTGGCACTGCGGCTTCTCCTTGGTCACCCGCACATCCGCGTAGCCCTTGCACCGGTCGGTCTGGGGCTTCCGGAACAGCAGGACGTATTCAGGCGAGCCGACGCCCATCTTGGTCGAATCCTTGCAGTTCTCGGACCACCCGAGGCGGTAGGTCTGGTTGTTCTCCCGGACCACATCGGTAACCACGGTGATCATGCCCATGTAGTCGAAACCGTGTTTCAGACCATGGAACAGCGCCTCGGCATGGAAGGGGCTCACAGTCGGGGCCCCTGCCCCAGTCACGTTGCCGAACAGGATCCTGTCCTTGACGTGGCAGCAGTAGATCCGCCCCGGCTTGAGGATGCGCAGCAGTTCCGGGGTGAGGAAGTCCATCTGCGCCCAGAAATGCTCATTACCGGTCGTGTGCCCGAAATCGTTGAAACTGGGCGTGTATTCGTAGTGGTTCGAGAAGGGGATACTGGTGACGATGAGGTCACAGTGGTTCTCAGGCTGCAACCGCGCTTCCAAGACGCAGTCGTTATTCGCCACCTTGTAATGCGCCCCACTCTGCTCGATCCGCTCAACCCCGATGGTGCGGGCCAGGATCTGGTTGATGTCCATCTCGGCAAGGCCGTTGGCCTTGATGATCTCGCTCATGTTGTTCACCAGTTGGATGTGATCTGCCCATTTCTTTTTAAGAACGTCCACTACGTCGCGCTCTGCCTCGGAATAGATGATGTCGATCCGGCAGGAATACGGCTGGAGGAAGCGGAATATGCGGTGAATTGACTGGATGAAGTCATTAAATTTATAGCCAACACCAACGAAGATGGCCCGATGGCAGAACCGCTGGAAGTTGCAGCCGCTCCCGCTCAATTCCGGCTTGGACGCCAAGTATTTGAGTTCTCCATCCGAGAAGGCGATAACGCGCTGTTCCCGAATGTCCAGGTCCAAGCTGCCGTAGACCTCGCTGGCATCCGGGAGAGCTGACTTGATGGCCCGGCGTTCATCCTCCAGGTCATGCCAGAGCAGGAAATGGTCATCAGGGGAGGCTTCGATGATGTCCATCATCTTGGCGACGCGGCCCTCCAGACTTTCCCGCTTGGCGATGGCCGCCTTCTGGAGTCCCATGGCGGAATTCTGGAAGAGGGGCACCTGGCCGTCCCGATCCGGGAGGACGTGGGTATGGTCCACCGGGACCTCATGCCAGACCACTTCCAGGGGCGGAAGGTCATAGCCTTCATCTGAATAGCCGATGTCGCTGGGCTTCTGGAGGAAGATGGCCCAGGAATGGAGCCAGAGCCAGAACTCCTTTTCGTGGTGAGGGTAGAGCGTGAGGTTCCCGGCCTGGCTCGAATCGCGCTGGAAAAACCGGGTGAGGCACTGGCCGGTGTCCATGATCCCGAGGAATCCGGCGTAGTGGATCAATTCCTTGTAACGGTTCGGGCTGGGCGTGGCCGTAGCGACGAACTTGAAGCGCACCTTCTTGAACAGGGTCAGGAACGACTGGTAGGTCAGGCTCCCGTAGCTCCGGAGAACCGAAGCCTCATCCAGGGAAACGGCGGTGAACAGATCCACGTCCAGCTTGCCGTCCCGGATGCTCTCGTAGTTGGTCAGGTAGAATCCGGAGTCCTCAGGCGCCATCTCTTCGGCCCTGCGGATGAATTTGTATTCCACCCCGACTTTGAGGCCGTCGCGCTTGAACTCCTGCCGGACGCCCAGGGGCACGACCACCAGGACAGGGCCGCCGGCATGGGCCTTGATGAGCCGCAGGGCCTCGGTTTCCATCAGGGTCTTGCCTAGGCCGAAGGCGGCGAAGATGGCCCGCCTGCCACCCTTGACGGCCCAGCGAACGATATCCCGCTGGTGTGGCTTGAGAATGGGCGAGATGTCTTCCAGGGCCACGTCGAAGCCGGTTGCCGGCGCAATGGTGATCTTGGCCCGGAGGAAGGTGAGATAGGGATCCTCGGTCATGCCACCACCTCCTGGGGCATCCCGAAGGCCAGGGGGCGCTGCAGCACCACCGCCTTGATCAGCGCAGCGACCGTGTTGACCGGACAGGCGTTGCCGATCATGCGGACCTGGTTTGCCTTGGACAGCGGCTTTCCATCCTCATCCACGAACAGAAACCCTTCCGGGAATCCCATCGCTTTGGACAGCTCGTGGGGCTGGAGCATCCGCATGCCGATGTCCACCACGATGTAGGTCTCCCCGTCGATTTCCACGGTGATCAGGCCGAATTCATCCTTGGTGGTCACTGCGTGAAGGGGAGATTCCAGGCCCTGCCACTGGCCCCCGGTCGCATGATATTTGGTCAAAAATGACGCCACCAGGGCGTGGTGATTCCCCGTGGTGATGGTTGGAACAGGCTGATCGGCAGAGGTTGGGCCATGCCCGGAGGTGTTGGTCATGAGGTTGACCGCAACCAAGCCGTGATGATCCTGGCTGGTAACGGTTCCCATCGGCGAATCCAGGGAGCTGCCAGGCGTCTGGTGACCGGCAGGGCCGCCGTAGTGTTTGGCCAGGAACGCCGCACAAAGTGCTGCATGCTCCCCGCCGGCAGAAATGGTGCGGACAGGTTCTTCCACGCTCATTGCCGTTCCGGCCAGCCCGCCCGGGCGAGTGCCCCGTAGAGAGATCATGCTGGCAGCGACGAGAGCACCGTCGGCCTTAGCCGTGCAGGTCCCGAAGGGTTCATCCACGCCCCGGGGGCGGGACTGGCCGGCGCGCCCTCCGACTCCCACCAGGGACGGAATGATGATGGCGCGGTCGCCTCCCTTGGGCTCCGCGGTGATGGTTTTCAGGGGTTCATCCAGCGATTCGTTCCTGCCACCGTGGGAGAGATTCAACAGGGACGGGACCAAGAGAGCCTTTTCGCCCCGGTTTGCCGTGGTGATGGTCTTGAAGGGCTCGCCCAACTCCTCCAGGCGCCCGCCGTGGGTCAGGTTGACCAGGAATGGTTCCTGGGAGTCGAGCACGTAGCGCTGCACCCCTGCGGCGATCCTGCGGCAGGTTGCCGGTTTGAGGGGTCGCTTGCGATCGAAGATGCTGGGGCATGGAATTGACCAGTCGATGCAGCCGGCGGCGGTCCTCCACAGGGGAAGGTGCCCGGTGAACATGTCCGCGCCCTTCTTGGGGTCTCGGTGGGTCGGATCCGCCCAGACGATGGGCAAGCCATCCTTGACCGCCTGCATGAAGAATCTGCGCCTGGTAGTCGGATCGCCGTAGTCCGCGGCACAGAGCACCCGATGCTCGCAGCGATAGCCCAGGGCCTTCAAGTTCGCCAAGAACCGGCGGAAGAACTCGCCCTTGCGCTCAGGGATGGGCTTGTCGAAATGGCAAGCCTTGAGGCACTTGGCGCCACCAGGACAGCCCCCACTGTGCGTCGTATAGAGTGGACCCCAGTCGATGAATTCGGGGACATTCTCCATAAGGAGGACGCGCACATCGGCCATCTTGAGCCAGCGTTCGACCACCTCATCAGCGTGGCTCCGCTGCTGATCGTTCATCGGCTTGCCTCCCCTGGCCCGGGAATGATGAACACAGGATGGGGAAGCCCACAGGAGGTCAGCCTTGGTCACACCGAAGGTCGCTGCGGTGACCTGGGTGATGTCCTCCTGGTAGCAATGAATCGTCGGGAAGTTCGCGCCATGGGTTGCAACCGCGAGGTCCCAATGGTTCAGGGCCAGCGAGGTCCAGTCGCGGATATCGATGCCCAGGTCCTTGAACGCGAGTTCCTTGCCCGCGCTCTCGCCGCCCGCGCCACAGAAAAGGCTTACGGTGGTGGGCTTCATGCCGTCACCGTCAACGGTTCCCAGCCGATGATTTCACCCTGAAAAGGGCGAAGGGCCTCGGGGGTCAGCCAAGTGCGGAAGAAGGGTGACCACTCCGCGATGGAGACATGCTGATGGTGATGCGGAGCGTCGGCTACGGTGACAAGAACCAGCTCGCCAGCGGGGGGATATGTCATGCCGCCACCCCCCGGAGCTTCCGGGAATACCTCATCGAGCGCATGCTGCTGGACTTCATCCGGCGCAGAAATTCGAGCCGTTTCCTCCCAGCCCTTCCACATGGCCAGGTTGCACAGCAGATCATTGAACCGGGAGTATTTGAGAGCGAGGCGGTTCATGCCGCACCCGCCATCTTCCGCCGCGTGAAGATCCGCCGGCAGTTGCAGGCCCTGGACACGTCCTCAAGGTGAGCAGGGTTCCAGCAGCTCCGGATGGTGCAGGTGTGGTCAATCTCTTTGCCCCGGCGCAGCTTGCCGTTGAACAGGGCGAAGGACGCCTGATGAACCCGAATGGTCTTGCCCTGGAAGTGGACTTTCCCGTAGCCGTCCTTGTCCCAGCAGCCGGTGTAGATCCAGCAGCCGGTGTTGGGCTCGTAGTAGGTCATCGCCTCCAAGCGGGAGAGGGTTGCGGAATCGCTCATGCCGCCAACCGCCTTCCCAGGCGTTCCAACTTCTCCTGGACCTTGGCATCAACCAGATCGGCCCCGAAGATCAGCCGCATCTGCCCGCACATGATGGTCATGTCGGCAATCTCGCCGGCCACGTCCTCATTGGTGCAGCGGCAGCGGCGATGGTGCTGAAGGGCCTGGATCAGTTCGGCGGCTTCCTCAACGGCCATGTCGATCTGGGTGGTGTGGCCCCACTTCGCCAGTGCGGTGCGGAAAATCCCTTCGTGCGGGTCGAGAGGGGTCACGTTTCTTTTCCCTTTCGAGTAGCCACGCTCCCGCGCATTGGCGCAGATGCGGCAACTACGGTTCGGGCGGCAATTTTCCGGAGTAAGGAGGTGCCCCCTTTTGCAGGTTTTGCGCATCCCTGTTGCGCTGCTCCGGTGGACATTCTCGGTTCTTGAAACGGCCTCAAGATGATCTGGATTCACGCACTTGGTGTTTTTGCAGAGATGGTCGATTTGAAATCCATCGGGAATAATCCCTTTGAACTTCCTGTAAGAAAGACGATGGGCAGCGTATTGCTGCTTATCAAGGAACATGCGGCCATACCCGTTGGGCGCAATAGTAGAGGTCCATTCCCAGCACCCGTTAGGACCACTCCGGTCAACGTGGGAAAGGAATCGGTCCGTCTGCTTGATGTCCATCTCTGGAACAGGCTTCCCGTTTCGGATTCGAGCCTTGACGGCAGTGACACTTTCGCTGATATCATTCATATGGCGATCCTCCTGAGATCGTTGAAGTTCAGGCCACCTGTGATGAGGTGGCCTTTTCGTTGAGGGACTTGATCAGATCGAGGGCACGGCGGATGCTCTGCATCGCCTTCCCCGCGCCATGGCGGCCCAGCAGCGCACCGTCAGCGCACCGCAGATCGGTCATCACGTCCGGGATGCAGGACGCATCCCGGTAGGCCAGGTGGTCAATGCAGCGCCGAAGTGCCTGCCGGCCTTCACGAACGCTGTCCTGGTCGATGTGCGAACCCCAGAGGGAGGATTCAGCCGCGAACAGCTCACGGATGATGGCGTGGATGGTTTCCCGTTCCTCATTCATCAGCGCACCAGCAGTGAGAGGAAGAACCCGACGGTGCATCCGGCAGCGAAGGCAGACATGACGACAGAGGCTTTCATGCGGCCTCCCGCGTCAGCCGCTTGATGAGCGTGAAAAACTCGGTTTCAGCCTTTTCATCGAGCTGGGCCAGCACGATGGGCAGCTTCTCGGAAGGGAGCGTGTGCGGATGTTCGTAGGAGGTCCACCTGGACCACGTTCCGGCGTCAACCTCGCATGGGATATACATCTGCTTGGGCATCTTATGAAGCCGATCGCATGACATCCGGAGCCAGCGTTTGACTGCAAAGGAAATATCTTCGCTAGGCTCAGGGATTGCCGTAATCTTCCGTTGCACCATCGAATACCCCTATGAAGGAATCGATACCAATGAATCAATCAAGAAATACAGAACCCTTTGAGCCGCAAGGCCTCATCACCCGTTTCCGCTGCCTCGGGGCGATTGACACCCCCGAGGCAGACCAGGTGCGATTGGCGCTTCGGCTCAGGGCGAACAGAAACGGGAAGGTGGTCAACTTTGACCGGCACGAAGTCGCTCATGCTGCGGCCTTGGCAGGGGTGGAAGGTTGAACGGGCGGGGCGAACGGCTCGATACCCAACAGGAAGCCGACGGGCAGATACCCGTCCACGGCGGCACTGATCTTCTTGGCCATGTCCAGGGAGATGGGCACCTTCCCGGAAATGACCCGGTGGAAGTGGCACTCCTGGCCGCCGACCCTGCGCCACACGGAGCGGAGGGACCAGCCTTTGGCTTTGATGTAGGGTCTGAAGTCCATGAAAAGAATTTTGTAGTCTGCCTACAGAGTTGTCAAGAGAATCATTTTGACCCCAGCTCAATTTGTTCTGACACTACGAAAATGGAAGACCGGTGGCCACAGCGAGAGAGATTCTGCGAACTACTGGATCAGTGGATTGCCGACGGCAACGGAACCACGGCGGAGTTCGCCTACCAGGTCAAAAAATCAGTCGCCATGATCTACTCCCTGAGGTCCAGGCCCACCTCCTTGCCGACCGTTGAACTCGTCGTGGACATTGCCCGGGTGCTGCGCTGCCGGATCACGGAGCTGATCACCGATCCAGGCGCGACCATCGCCGGCCAGGACGTAACGGGCTTGACAGGGAAAGAGCAGGTCCTGGCCGAAATCATCTTCCAGAAATACCGAGACCCAGAATTTGATGAGGCCGACCGTCAGCAACTCTTTGAAGACTTCATTCGGGACTACGACCGGCTCAAGGCAATGAAGGCCAGGCACAAATGACAGTGGCTTTGTGTTCAAGAGTTCAATAGCCCAAGAGATCGAGAAGATCACAGGAACCCATATTTCATAACCAGTCCAGCACCAAAATGGCCGAGCCCCGATCCGTCGGGGCTTTGTCATGTCCGAACAAATTTGCTCAAACTGAAAATATTTTGTTGACACCTCTGTAGTCAGACTACAAACTAAGCCCCAGAGAGCAAACCCGATCATTCTCAGCCACAGAACGATTCACGAAATCGAAAACCCAGTTTCAGGACTGGGCGGTAATGCCAGGTCCCCTGCTCTCAAGGGGTCAACGGCCCGGGAATGAGTTTCCGGCACGCCTGGATCAAGACGCCGAACCGACCTCCGAATGGACATCCACGCGCTAGGGCAGTGGATGAGCTGGGACAGTTGCCAGCCTCGGAGAACCTATGACGGTGATGAGCAACAGCGGGCCTCTCATGGCTCGCTGGTGAACCTCACCCAAAGGAGATCAGGATGAACGCTCATACCCCAGGAACATGGGAAGCTCGCTTCCCTATCTCTGGTCAGCCCATCGTATTCAGCCCTGATGCCCCTAACGGGATCGTCTGCCGGCCCAGCACCCGCGAGGATGCAACGCTGATCGCCGCCGCACCGGAACTCTTAGCCCTAGCCAAGGAGCTGGATTCTCACTCGGCCCACGCTATCGGGTTCGACCTCGACAAGCTGCCCGCGCTCATGGATCGGTTCCGTGCAATGGCCATTGCCGCCATCGCCAAGGCCGAAGGGCGCTAGACCATCGCGATGACTGCCGCGGACCCGGGACAACAAGAGGGGCCACCTTTCTAGCGATTGACGGTCCCTCGGGACGCCGGATGACGTAACCGGCACCCCGGGCCCATAGCTCAGCCGGGAGAGCGCCTGGTTTGCATCCAGGGGGTCGCAGGTTCGAACCCTGTTGGGTCCACCAATCAAGTCCGGGTCCGCGTCTGCGGAAGGTGTCACCTCCACCTAGCCGCCTGGGCTTGAAGCCCCCTTGAGTGGGGGCGCCTATCACGCCTTCGGGCCAGCACCGCTTAACTCGTGGGGAGATGCGCGGATAGCTGGTTCGATTGAATCCTGAAGCCCGGTGAAAGCCGGGAACGCTCCAGGACAACCCACCAGGAACGGACGGTCTATCCGTCGATTCCCGCCGAGAGGCGAGGACAGAGAAAGAACCTGGTGGCCCCATCTGAATCACCTTCAAACCGCCCGGGGAACCGGGCCTTTTGGGTATCCGGCAGGGCGCAACCGGTGAATTCCGGAAGCCGCGCCCCTTGAATAGAGCCCGCCGCAGCGCGGGATTGTCTATGGCCCACTGGCGAGCCCAATTCGCCTGCATGTTGGGAGGTGATCTTTGCGCTTGAATGCCTAAACAGCGTGGTCCTGAAGCGGACGGCCCCGTCCCTGCTCCCATTGCCCGGGCCGTCCCGTTCAGCACCATCCAACCAACCCCGCCAAAAAGCATAGCCCATAGGGCGAGCCGAAGGCATATCTACAAGGAGACCCCCATGGGTCAGGCAAAACGTCGCGGCACCTTTGAACAGCGGCTCGCCACCGCAACCCCGAAGCCGGCGACGGTCCACTCCCACAAGCCGAAGCTCGACATGAGCCCCGAGGCCGTCAACTGGCGCTACGGGCAGAGCACCCGCAACCACTGCCCCGGCGTCGAACACCGCGTCCGCGGCGCGATCTACCGGGTGAGCCGCTCCGGCGCCTGGTTGCGCATGACGCCCCGCGATACGAAGGCGAACCGCCGCGCTGCCGCCCTGGCCGCGTAGAAGATGATTCCCATCCATTCACTCCTCCAGCCCATCGTCATGGGCGAACGGTGGCCCAGCAGCGCCGTTGGGGACTCTCCCGATCTGACCGCTGAGGCGGTCCAAGATCCCCGCTTCAAGATCGATTTGCGGTGAGGGCACCGTCCTGCCCTCCGGATCGCTTTGCGAACTGCTGACTCTGAAGTGAACGGCCCTCGCCCCTCAACGGCGCGGGCCGTTCCATTGAGCGTCAACCAGACCATGGAGAACGCCATGCGAAAGATCGTTCGGTTCCGCCCGCCCCGGCGGATTCCGCCGCCGCCACCCATCATCCCTTCCCCCATCAAGGAGGCTGCATGAAGATCAATGGGATCACCATCAAGTTCGGTATCGACACATCCGACTACGGAGCATCGGGGCCGGCGGGCTATTACCTCTCGGTCTTCGCCGTGCTGGACACGCAATACGGCTGGGCTCACAAGGTGCCGCTCCCCGAAGTGCCCCCCCAGCTGCTCGCCATGGACCTGGAAACCTTCCTCTCGGACCCCTGGGTTGAGCCCCTTGTCCAGGAGGCGGTCGCCAACCTGCTCCCGCACCTGGATGCCCAGGTCGTTACCCTCACCGCCGCCATCGCCGGGATCCGGGCTGAGTTGCCCGCCGCGTCATGAACCGGCACACCTTCATCCTCACCATCGCCCTGGGCTTGGTGGCCTTCGGAATCCTCCAGGGCTTGCCGGATGCCACCAGCGCCACGGCCATCTGCTTGGGGTTGCGATGACCGCTCTATTCCCTGACCCCGACGACCTGGTTCGTGCTGCCATCGCCAGGAGGGGCGAGCGCGAAACGGTTCCGACCCTCACCCAATACGACATGCTGCTCATGGAGTCGTGCGGGATCAAGCCTGATGTTCACCGGCTGAGCACCACCGGCATCGCGGCAGGGTGGGACCGTGAGCGCCTGGGTTGACCGGCTCGACACTGCCGGCCAGCCTCACACCTCGAATCACCGGGACGGCCACAAGGTAGGCCTGTTCTCGGATGGCTGGTGGGCCTACCACCGGGACTACAAATACACCCCACCGCGGCGGCCTACCATCGGCCCAAGGCCGGTGGGCCCGTTCAACACCCTCACGGACGCGAAGCACTTCGTCGAGGCCCAGGGTTGGGCCTCGACATTTCCCTTTTCCGAACAGGAGCAAACCGCATGAGCGAACCTGAAATTGACGGCAGCAGCGCCCCCGAGCTGGAGCAGATCCCGCAGCGGCTAAACGTGCGCCCGCCGCAGACCGCCTCCATCATCCCCACGAACCCCGCCGAAATGCTCTACCTGGCCATGTCCCAGGGCAAGGGGATGGAGGACCTGGAGAAGTTCATGGACCTCAAGGATCGCTGGGAGGCCGGCGAGGCCCGCAAGGCGTTCGTGGCCGCCATGTCCCGGTTCAAGGCCAACGACATCCACGTCAGCAAGGACAAGGACAACCTGCAATACAAGAGCCGCTACACCACGCTGGGGAATCTGGTGGGCACGGTGACGCCCTTCCTCAGCCAGAACGGCCTTTCCGCCAAGTGGGACATCCAGCAGGAGGCGCAGAAGATCCGCGTTATCTGCGTCATCACGCACTCCCTGGGGCACTCCGAACAGGTGACCATGGAGGCCCCTCCCGATGCTTCCGGCGCCAAGAACCCCATCCAGATGATCAAGTCCACGATCACCTACCTGAAGGCTTGCACCTTCGAGTCCATCTGCGGCCTCGCATCGACCGAAGCCAACCTGGACGACGACGGCAACGGTGCCAACGGAATCCCGGCGCATCAGGCCGATGTGGACCGGATCAAAGCCGCCAAGACCCTCAAGGAATGCCAGGAAATCTACACAGAGGCCTACCGCAAGGCCTCTGCCGCCAATGACAAGAAGGCCATGGACGCACTCCTGAAAGCCAAGGATGAGCGCAAGGCCGAACTCCAGAAGGGAAGTGGGAAATGATGAAGATCATCGAATGCACCCAGGGCAGCGCCGAATGGAAGGCCGCCCGCGCCGGCAGGGTCACCGCTTCCAAGGTCAAGGACATCCTGGCCAAGGGGAAGGGCGGCGCCGATTCGGCCTCCCGCGCCAACTACCGCCACCAGATCGTCTGCGAAATGCTCTCCGGTGAGCCGCAGGATGATCCGATCTACGGCGCCGCCATCGCCTGGGGAGTCGAGCAGGAGAAGTTCGCCCGGGCCGCCTACGAGGTGGAGACGGGTTCCATGGTCGATCAAGTGGGCATGGTGATCCATCCCAAGTCCGACCGCTGCGCAGCCTCTCCGGACGGCATCGTGGACTGGGACGGCCAGGGAATCCCCGAGGGCTTGGTGGAAATCAAGTGCCCCCTGACCAAGACGCACATCGCCTACATCCTGGCCGGCGGGGTTCCCTCCGACTACGAGCCGCAGATGGTGTGGCAAATGGCTTGCACCGGGGCCAAGTGGGTCGATTTCGTCTCCTTCGACCCGCGGCTCAAGGGCAAGGCGGAAGGACTGCAGCTCTACATCTGCCGCCTGGAGCGCAACGAAACCCGCATCCAGGAGGTTGAGCGCGAGGTGGAGAAGTTCCTGGACGAAGCCGACTGCCTCTATGCCTCCATCCTCAAGATCACCGAACAGGCGGCGTGATGGCCATCCGTGGATCTGTCGCCCGCGAGCCTATCCCCGCTCCTATCCCGCTCATCCCGGCGGTCAAAATTGACCAGACGGAACCCCGGATGGACGGAACCAGCGCCCTCGCCCCGGAGCCGTCCCAGCCGGCGGAAACTCCGGTCCTTGAAGGCATCATCGAGCCGGAAAAACTGGTCATCATCGAGCCGACCAAACGCCTGGAGGTGTTCACCCTCCCGGGCGGGCTCAACCCCATCATCGAGGCCATCACCGCGGTGGCCCGCAAGCACACTCCGGACCTGACGACCAAGAAGGGACGGGAGGCTATCGCCTCCAACGCTTACAAGGTCGCCCGGTGCAAGACTCTGCTGGACGATGCCGGGAAGGAAGAAACAGCCAAGGCGAAGGAAATCCCCAACGCGATCGACGCGGCCCGCCGGGACATGCGGACCCGCCTGGAAGCCCTCCAAACC
>TBL_comb47_HYPODRAFT_10000437_pt1 | contig 55175 bp, 53 predicted proteins | sample TroBogypolimnion_40_FD_10682 | JGI IMG/M metagenome (IMG submission 10682)
TTCGTTACCCACCATTGATTATGGTAGGAGCCGCCGGGATGCATTGCCTGCAAATAGTCAACTGACTTAATGGCAGGATCCGCGCCGCCAAAAGTACTCTTTGCCCAAGCGTGTGAAACTAACCTGGAAGATTTTCCCAGATAGGTATCAAGGATCTCTTGACCGAAGAGGGCGAGATCGCGCCCAGTTGTCGAGATTCCACCATTAGCAAGTGCATGACCTGCATGATCGACAGTTACATTCGCACTTTGACTTGCTCCGACAGGTTGCCAAATGAATTCGCTAAGAATCTCAGAGTAACTTTTACCCAGGACGGATTCCACAATCCAAGCGAGTAAATCGGTATTTGCTGAGCAATATTGGAACTGTTCTCCATGTACCCCATTTTGCTTAACCGTAGTTAAGAATTTACGGATTCCTAGATCATTCGCCGAACTACTTATTCGCCATCCCGAAGCCCGATCAAGCTGGGATATCTCCGAGTTAGGGTCATCGTAATCTTCAGAAAAGTCTACGGCGGCGGTCATATCGAGAAGATTTTGGACTGTGGCTGTTGCATATCCAGAGGAGAGCATTTCTGGAAGGTAATTTTCAACGGTTCTTGAAGGGTCGATCACATTCTTCTCGATGAGGGTGCCGTACAAAACGCCGAGCAAGGATTTAGAAACCGATTGCAGTAGATGCACTGATTGCGGCTTCATGTCGCCGTAATACCTTTCATCCACCAAAACTCCACGATTCATCACGAGGAGGGCATCGGTGTAGAGCGATTCAAGAAGTTCTTCCTCTTGATCTAGGCGAGGATCGTGAGACATCTTGGCATTGAGCGGTGTTGGGGTTTTTGCAGGGCTAATATTTTGGGTGGTGATAAATTCGCTGACATGTTGATATGCCCATCGATTGGTGGGGGCAGATTGCCAGTTCTCCCAATCAAAGCCTTCGGGGAGATCGGACTTAGAACTCGTTTCATAAGCACCGATAAGAGTCTTAGTAAATTCGTGTTGTGGATTGGTCATTATTTGGGCGGTCGTTCCAGCTTCTACGACTACTCCTTGGCTCATAACTGCCATCCGATCGCTGATATGCGCGATCACCTCAAGATTGTGTGAAATTATCAGGTAGCTTAAATTCAATTCTTTTCGCAGATCTTCCAAGAGGTTGAGAATCTGGGCTTGCACTGACAAATCCAAGGATGATGTTGGTTCATCGAGCAAGATTAGTTCTGGCTCTGAAGCTAACGCACGGGCGATTGCAACCCTTTGACATTGACCCCCAGAGAGTTCATGCCGCCTTCGTGTGAGGTGCTCTTTGGTGAGCCCGACTTTTTCGATGAGATACTCGACTCGGGAGCGGATCTCGTTCTTGCTTAAGGGTGATCCGATCAAACCTTCAGAAATTACCTCGAATATAGACATCCTTGGGTTGAGTGATGCAACGGGATCTTGAAAGACAAAGCCCAGGCGTTTTCGGGACTTCTTCCTCTGAGCAGAGCTGAGCGATGAAATGTCTTCGCCAAATATTTTGATTTGGCCACTGGTGGCAGGGGTGATTCCAAAGGCACATCGCGCAATTGTTGTCTTTCCCGACCCAGACTCTCCAACCAATCCAAAGACTTCTCCTGGTGATATCGTGAACGAAACACCTTGAACGGCGTACGTCACTTCACTCTTATTTCTTTCATTTACGAATTCTTTAGAAACATTAATGATTTCAAGTACGGGCTTGGTCATTTGCTTACCTCCCAGCAGGCGACTGAGGTATGCCCATGAGAGGAGAGAATGGGTTCTTCATCGCAGTGGGGGACCGCCAGTTGGCAGCGTGACTTAAAAGCGCAGCCAATCAATCCCAAAGTATTTGATGGGACCGTTCCAGGAATGGCAGCCAAAGTTCCGCGAGCCTTATTGCGACTGGGGATTGCACCGAGCAACCCCTTTGTGTACGGATGCTGTGGATCGCCTAAAACATCAGCTGTCGCGCCATCTTCGACAATCTTTCCTGCGTAGAGGACTGCTATCCGTTCCGAAACCCGCGATACCGCGGTGACATCATGCGAGATGAAAAGCATGGCAAAGCCTTGTTCCCTCTGTAGCCGCTTCAGAAGCGCTAATACCTGCCCTCCGATCGTTGCATCGAGAGCAGTGGTGGGCTCATCGGCAATGAGCAACTTCGGTCTAGAGAGCAGTGCCATGGCGATCATGCAACGTTGAAGCATGCCGCCAGATAATTCGTGAGGGTAAGACTTAAGAATTCGCTGGATTTCAACCAATCCCACCTGTTTCAACCGTTCGGGAAAAAGTGCATGAGATTCTTCGCTGGAAAATCCTTTGGCCTTTGCGACATAGAGCAACTGTTGTTCTATCGTGAAAACTGGGTTGAAGGCTGAATGGGGATTTTGAAAGATCATAGAGATGCTATTTCCACGGATCTGTCGAATATTGCTCGAGGTCAGGTCTCCCGTCGCGCCCAGCGAGATCGAACCAGTTCTAACCGCATTTGCTGGAAGCATTCCCATAATCGCAAGTGCGGTGAGAGACTTACCGCAGCCAGTTTCCCCAACGATTCCATGGGTTTCACCGGCGTTGATCGAGAGGTCGATGCCGCGGATGGGAGATGAAATTTTCTTCCCTTTGATCACGAAATCTACTTTGAGCCCTTTGATATCTAAGACATTGCTCATTTATTTCGACCTCCGCGGATCAAAGTGATCTCGTAGGACGTCACCCAGTGAATTAAAAGCTAGTACAACTAAGAAAATTGCCAGACCTGCAAAGGTCGAAATCCACCATTGATCGAAGATGACACTTCGCCCCTGAGCTACCAATAGCCCCCAATCTGCGGCTGGAGGTTGCGCCCCTAGGCCAATGAATGCCAAGGATCCGGCCGCGAGTATGACCGTTCCCAAATCAGCTGCAAATTGAATAATCAATGGCGAAGTTACATTAGGCAATAAGTGGCGAAAGATGACCCTTCTTCGGGATACGCCCATGGACTCGGCAATTTCCACGAAGGGTTTTAGCTTGACGAAACGCGCTTCGTTTCTAATCAAGCGCGCATACCACGGCCACCAGGAGATCATCAGGGCAATTAACGAATTCTTGAGGCCTGGGCCGAGTAGCGAGACGGCGACGAGTGAAAGCAGCAGGGGAGGGAATGATAAGAACAAGGAACTTATATTCATGATGGCGCTATCGATCCAGCCTCCAAAGAAGGCGGCCATTAATCCAAGGACGGTCCCTACGATGGCGGCGACGATTACAACCAGCAACGAGGTAAAGAGGACGGATCTTGCACCGTACATCAAACGGCTGAGCAGATCTCGGCCCAGTTCATCTGTACCAAGCCAATGTGCGGCCCCTGGACCGATGTGAAGGTGATCTACATTAGCGGTTCCGGAACCTTCTTCAGGGTAGGGCAATATCCATTTCCCGAGTAGCGCTACGAATAAGAAGATCGAAAGAATTAGGATAGAGATTGCACTCCATAAATCGCCTCGAAGAAAATTGAGGCCAGCTTTGACTTTTGACATCACAACTTCACCCGCGGATCTAACTTGGCATAAATTACATCGACCAGGAAGTTAATGACTAAATATCCCACGGCTCCCAAAATGGTGATTCCCATAATCGCCGGATAGTCGACGCTAATAAGTGAATTGGCCGCGAAACCACCGATGCCCGGCCAGCCATAAACTTGTTCAACGAAAAATGTTCCAGTGATGAGATATGCCGTAGAGAGTCCAGTGACCGTTATAACGGGGGGAATGGCATTTTTGAGCGCCAGTTTGAAGAGTATCAGTCGCTCTGAAATTCCATTTGCCCTCGCGACATTTATATATTCCTGCCCTAAGACTTCCAGCAGATTGCCACGTGACATCCTTGTGATTAGTCCAAAGCTATAGGCAGAGAGCGTCAGCGCCGGTAGGACCATATGCTTAAGACCGCTTGTGAGCGCGGTGAAATTTCCAGTAATCAGGGAATCAAATAGTGGGAATCCAGTGATGTGGTGGATCGGGTTGGTGAACTTAATGTCAATATCAAACTCTCCAGTGGCAGGAAAGATATGAAATTTGCCTACAAAGAGCAGTTGAAGAAGCAGGCCTAGCCAAAAAGCTGGTACTGAGATTCCAGCGATTGCAGCGATGCGGATAAATGAGCTGGCAAAACCCTTTGGCTTCTTGGCGGCGATGATGCCGCAGATGATGCCGACCACTAGCGCAAAGCCCACAGCAAAGAAGATGAGTTCAAGGGTCGCAGGTAGCCTTTTGAGAATCTCGGAGAGGACTGGTTGCTTGGTGGATAGGGAATACCCCCAGTTGCCTTTTAACATATCGCGCAGATACTTAAAATATTGGATGGGAAGTGGCTGATCTAATCCAAGTAGCGACCGAACTTTTTGTTCATCCGCGGCGGTTGTCTTGCCACCTATATAGGCCAAGGCGGGGTCATTGGGGACAATCCGAGAGAGAAAGAAGGTAAAAAAACTTGCCGCGAATAGCACTAGGAAGGCAGAAGTTACTCGCTTCCAAATTATGCGCAACACATTGGCCCCTCAATGATTTTGGTTGATAGGGATAGGAGCAAGCCTGCAATCGGCCCGCTCCTATCCTTTCTATAACAAGATTATAAAACTAATTAACTAGCCAACTTAATTCCAGCAAAGAAAGCTGTAAATGGATAGTTAATGTTGTACTTCGGAACTGAAAGTCTACGAGGAACCACAGTTACCTGCGCTTCATCATAGAGGTAAATTCCTGGAGCTTCTGTGTAGAGGATATTCATAGCTTGGCTGTACATCTTTGCTGCCGCAACCTTGTCTGATCCGCTAAGAACAGCGGCATCGTCAACCAAGTTGTCATAGGTCGAATTCTTCCAATAACTTAAATTGAAGAAAGGTTTTGTGCTGCTATGGAATAGGGACCACAGGTTATCTACGCCTGCATCACTATATGTAGGCCAGTATTTAACAATGAAGATATCTTGCGCGTTCGCAGGATCCTTCTTTGCTGCGGCCCATTGTTGATTAAATAAGATACCTTGAACATCAGCCTTGATGCCGATTGATGCAAAGGCACTAGCGATCAAAGGAACAAATCGAGCTTCAGCAGGGTTCTCCGAGGCATAGGTAATCTTAAGTGAAAGATTCTTCACGCCAAGCTTTGCCAGAAGGGCCTTTGCAGTTGCTAGTTGCTTCTTATACTGCGGAATCGAAGGATCGAATGGGTAGATTCCGGCAGGGACAGGGCCATGTGCTTGCGTTCCATAGCCTTGACCGCCAATTTTGACGATATCTGTATACGGGATCGCCATCGATAGCGCGGCACGAACCTTTGGATTATTGAGAGGAGCACGAAGGGTATTGAAATACCCAACATAGTTGAATGGAGATTTATACACATTGATCGCGTACTTACCCGAGTGCTTGAGGTCAGCGATACTTGTTAACGGAATGGTCGTTGACCAATCGACTTGACCAGATGTCATCATCTGTTGCGCTGTAACTGCATCAGGAGTGATCAACGCGTCAACGATTTGATACGTTGGCTTGCTACCCCAGTAGCCTGGATAGGCAGAGAGAACTACTTCGCTACCAGCCGAGTAGCTCTTGATTGTATAAGGTCCGCTACCGCCATCAATTCCTGAATCGTAATATTTGGAATTCGCGATACCTGCGGCCAAAGCCTTAGGACTAATAACCCATGCTCCATACGTTGATGAGGCGATAAGGTCCATCGGGGCGGAGTAAGCCAAGTTCATAACGAGAGTATCTGCGCTAGGAGCAGCGAAGGTATTTACTGGTCCCCAGATGAAACCGGCTCCGCCATCCTTTTGAGATTCCTCGAAGCTGGCTTTTACAGCCGCGGCAGTGACGGCTGAACCGTCATGGAAGGTTGCGCCTGAACGAATTTTAAATGTCCACGTCTTGCCATCAGTTGAGTGCGTCCATGAAGAGGCCAGACCGGGTGTGTATTCAGTGGCAGATCCATCGGGATTCTTCCAGAGCAGAGGCTCGTAAATATTTGGCATATAAAATGCTTCGGTTGAGAAGGATTGGATGGGGTCCCACGTGGTCACGGCGGCAGAGGTAGCCACTTTAAATACTGAAACTGGCGTGGCACCAGATGCTATCTGGGGAACAGTTATAACCGTTGCCCCTAAAACAATGCTCGAAATCAGGGCAAATGTCTTTCGGGATGAGGTACTACTACTCTTCATTTTCATTAAAGACCTTTCTCTCCTAGTGAATCAATCAGACGAATCAATAGATCCGAAAGGGCGCCATTGAGTTGTCAGGAGCCTAGGGCAGCGAAGTATGCCTGACTAGAGAAACTATGGCGCTTTTCTATGCCTTCTAGGCATAATAGGTATGTGGATCTGCGACTTATCGGCTACTTCTTAAAGATCCATGAGTGCGGTTCGCTCTCGGCCGCCGCCAAAGAGCTCCATGTCGGGCAACCATCTCTATCTAGACAGTTGCGCCGCCTGGAGCGGGAGTTGGGGGTGGTTCTCTACACATCGGGCCCAGGAATGACCATCACCGCAGCTGGAGTTAGTTTTATTCCAATCGCCCAAGATCTCTTAAATCGCGCCCGCCAAGCAAAGATCAAAGTGACCTCACTCAAGGATGAAATTGGGCCACGTCTCATTATTGCCGGTCCGCCAACAACAGTTGCAGATGTCATTGCGCCCTTCATCGCTAGCGCCGGTGAGAGTGGATTGCTTGCCAATATTCGCGAGTCTTTGCCCAACGTGGTTTACAAGGAGTTGGAGCTGGGTCGTGCCGATCTTGTGGTCGGAACCAGCCCTCCTCCTTCGCAATTAGTCTCCTTTGTATTAGGTTCTGCACCGATTTGGGCTCAAGTCCCGCAAGATCATGAATTAGCGCATCGGAAGAAGTTGGATGTAAAGGAAATTGCGCAATATCCAATAGCAATCGTCGATGATAATCACAACGTCCGCAGAGTCTTTGACGATGCTCTAGCTCAAGGCGGCATGTCTGTAGACGTGGCATTTGAAACACAATCCTCACATGCCTCGCAGGCGCTCGCCGCAGCACATAGAGCGATATGTATTTCTTCTGACGATCCGCGCTACGGGCTAATTTCTATTCCAATTCAGTACAGTGGTCGAAATAGCAAGATGGAGATAACTCTATTTGCGGCCTGGGATCCAAAGCATTACGCCGTTGAACATATCGAAGCCACCGCTCGAGCCTTACAAGTTTTCTACGGCTCGCGCTCCCAGGTGCAGATTGGGAGATAAGTCGCGTAGGGGTAAATCCACGGAGCGTTTCATTTAAGGAGTTGGGAGGTAGCGGGAAGCGCTCCACGAGGGTCCTAGTTCTTGTAAATCAGAATTCACATTTCCATAAATCGTATCAATGTTGTAATTCTTCTTATGAAGAAGGTCAGCGACCATGAGGTTATAGCCACCTTTGAAAATGGTGTAATCACCTGAGGTGAGGAAGATGTACCTTGCGCCATTTTGATACGGGTAGGAATCGGATGAATCGAATTGACGGCTATTGAAGAAGAGGGGTTGTGGTTTAGCCCCGTTGTAATAGCCCCAATAGATTCCATCGTGTTGGCTAAATTGCACTCGAGTAAAGAGGAAGCGCTTAGCATCTACACCAATTGGATAATACGAAGAGATGCCAGGGGGATTGACCATCTGTGTCGTAACGCCATCCTTCAAAAGATAGATCTGACCGCTTCGCTCGAAGATGAGTCCAAGACCATCAGCGGTGTAGTACGGCATGGAAGATTCTGGAAGTCCAACTGTTAAATAGGTTTTATCTGCCCCAGTAAGTGTCATAGTCGTCAGAACGCCATCTTCTTTGTAAGCAATGTGGACTCCGTCCGGGGAGAACTTGGGGTCTTCATCCCTTTTGCCATTTGGTCCGGTGAGGTCGATCGGGTCTGCCCACTGCGTTCCATCCCAATGGCTGACGAAGACATCCCATTCCTTTGTCGCAGATACGGTGGGAGAACCCATGAAAGTTATGTATTGGCCATCGGGTGAGGGATGGGCATTGATCGGCGAGAGCACCGTGGTCCAGTTCTTGTTGATCTGGGTCAATTTCTTGCTGACCAGATCCAGGCTCCAAAGCGTGGCATCCCACTTTTGGTAGCTGCTGTAGCGGTGGTAAAAGAGCGTCCCAGTCAGCTGTGGAAGAGCGAGCTTCTTGGCGACGGGCTTGGAAGCTCCAAATGAGGGGCTGGCGCTCGCGCTCAGGGCGAGCGCCAGCGCCGCAGCCGTGACAGAGAGGGCAATTCGACTCTTTATATATAACATTTTAGACACACTTTCTAAAATATCGGCAATTTTGTTGACTTGGGTCACAAACTCTGTAAGGTAACCTAACACAAAGCGGTAGGTTTCCTTACACAACCCAAGGCGGGTCCCGTGTTCTTACCAAAGCAGTGAAGTGGAGTTATAGATGAGAAAGAAAGCCCTGCTAGCTTCTTTGACAGGAGCAATGGTCTTAATTGGAGGCTTGGTTGGCGTAGCAGTCCCTGCTAACGCCGGCGCTCGAAATGTCGTGATTTGGTCCAGTTATAACGGTGCCGGACTCGAACTATGGAATGCGGCCGTTGCCCGCGTCCAGGCTGCAAATCCTGGAATTAAGATCACTTCCGTTGGAAGTATCGATATGGCCAAATCTCTTGCAGCAATCAATGCGGGAACTGGCCCAGATCTATCGGTATCAAGTGGCTCGGGAAATCTAGGTTGGTTCTGCGGGACTGGTGCCTGGCAGGACATATCAAAGCTGGCCCGTAGTACGTCAACCGGCCTTAATCTCACCGGTACTTTTACCGCTGCATCACTCGCATCAACCACCTCAAATCACATTCGCTGCGGCCTTCCGCTGAGCACAGAGGTTTTTGGTTTTTATTTCAATAAGGATCTGCTAGCTAAGGCAGGCTTCACGGCTCCGCCAAAGACAACTGATGAACTCACAGCGATGTCAAAGAAGTTAACAACCTTCGATGCTAATGGCGATATCAAGACTGCCGGTTTCGTTCCATGGGCAGGGTACTACGGCTTTGCGATGGATTCCATGTGGCTGGGCCAGATGTTTGGCGCCAAGTGGTACTCATTAGATGGAAAAGGAACTTCTGGTTTCGGTGTTGATCCTGCATGGACGGCAGCATTTAACTGGCAGCACCATTTCATCGCCACAGTATTTGGTGGCGGGGATTTTGCTAAAGGAAGTCGTCTTGTCACAAAGTTTGTCGCCGCACGTGGCGATGAGTGGGGCACTAGCCATGACTTCATGACTGGTCGCGTTGCTATGAAGTGGGATGCAAACTGGATGGCGCCAATGTTCTGTACTGGCGATGCCTGGGCACTTGCAACTAAATGTACTGCGGGGCTTAACTTCGGTATAGCTCCATCTCCAGTTGCACCAAACCTTGTAAGCACGCTTTATGGTTCCGGTGTTGCAGATGAACCTGCAATTGGAATTTCTAAAGGTTCTAAAGATGTAAAAGATGCCTGGATCGTAATGAAGGCCCTTGCTACCGATACAGTCTTTGCATCGGCATATGATGCTGCGAACGGTGCTCCATCTGCTCTGCTCTCACCAGCAGCAAAGCCAGCAGGTCAACCAGCGTGGTACGAGCCAATCTATAGCATCGCAAACAACCCGAAGTCGGGTTATCACACGATGCAAAACACTGGCGAACACCAAGAAGAAGGCCTATTGCAGGATCTGATGGCTTCTTGGCAGGCCGGGCAGACACCTGACATCAAGGCGGCTTTAACAGCCATCGGCACTCAGGTTAACCAGATCATCGCTGGCAATAAGTAACTAGGGGAATATACAAAAATGGGAATCTCACCAGCAGCACTTTTCTCTCCACGACGAAGTGGAGGGAGTGTTGCTGGCGAGCCTAAACACAAGAGGCTAAAGCGCCCTCGGCTCTTTATCTTCTTATGTCTTTCACCTTGGATATTTGGGATGCTTGGATTCACGCTTTACCCCATGATCGCGAGTTTCTATCAATCATTCACAAAGTTCAATCTGATCGATTCGCCGAAATGGGTGGGGCTGCAAAATTACCATCGCATGTTCTTCCAAGACCCTCTCTTCTGGAAAGCTCTCGGAAATACCATGTGGATCTCGGCATTTAGCATCCCGCTCAGAATCGGCTTCGCCATATTTGCCGCGTGGATTTTGACAAAACCCAAACGGGGTAGCAACTTCTATCGCACGATCTTCTTCCTACCTTCGATGGTTCCTGCGGTTGCGGGCACCATGGTTTTTGCCTACATCTTCAATCCCGCATATGGTCCCATCAATCGGGGATTGCAGGCGGTGGGTATTAAAAATCCACCATTTTGGTTTATGGATCCGCACTGGTCTAAGTGGGGTTTGATTATTCTAGGTCTCTGGGGAATTGGTGACACCATGATCATTTTCCTGGCCGGGCTCCTAGACGTTCCTAGGTCTCTCTATGAAGCTGCCAGCCTGGAAGGCGCTAGTGCTTGGCAATCGTTTAGATATGTCACCTTTCCAATGATCACTCCCGTCATATTCTTCTCTGGCGTTACTGGCGTGATCGGGAGCTTCCAGTACTTCACCCAGGCGTATGTGGCTTCTGGACAAGTAAATGACTATTCGCATTCGATGTACTTCTATGCAACTCACATCTATCACGAGGCCTTCCAAGCATATGAGATGGGTTATGCCTCCGCCTTGGCTTGGGTGCTTCTCGTTATCACGCTCTTCTTCACAGCAGTTATCTTAAAGACCCAAAAGCGTTGGGTTCACTATCCGAATGGATCCCTCTTCAAATGAGACAGAAACTAACTGGGACCGAATCGCAATACTATTTGGACGCCCTCGCCGCTAAACGCAAGAAGAAGAGGAATGCTTTTCTCCATGCAGTAGGACAACACGCTGTATTGATCTCGCTCTCAGCAATCTTCTTGCTACCCCTTTTCCTGGTGACGGTCATCTCGCTGATGAACCACGGGCAGGCAGAGACTCGTTCACTCTGGCCCCACCCATTTGTCTGGCATAACTATTTGACCGTCTTCACCGCAGTGCCTTTTCTCAAGTGGACTTTAAATACTATGTTTGTTGCCTCGTTATCAACCCTTGGAACGGTGCTTTCAAGTGTTCCGCCTGCCTATGTCCTATCTCGCTTGCAGTGGCGTGGTCGCGGAATTACCTTCATTATCATCCTCTCCACGATGATGTTGCCCGGCCAAGTAACGATGATCCCGGTCTATATTATTTTTGCCAAGCTGCATTGGATACCCTCCTTTCTACCTCTGATCGTCCCATCATTCTTTGCTGATGCTTTCTCAATATTCTTGTTGCGGCAATTTTTTGTTAGCATTCCGGATGAGATTTCCGACGCTGCTCGAATCGATGGGTGTAGTGAATTCAAATTGATGATGAGGATTATCGTTCCACTAGCCAAACCTGCCATTATGGCGATCGCACTCTTCTCGTTCCTCGGATCATGGAATGACTTCTTTGGACCACTCCTCTATATCGTCGAAAATCCAAATTTGTGGACACTAGGAATTGGACTCAATGCCTTTCAGGGGCTACATCATGTAAATTCCAACATGATGATGACAGCATCGGTTCTATTTATGGCGCCGGTGATTATTCTCTTCTTCTTCGCGCAAAAGGTATTCATAGAAGGCATAACGCTGACTGGAGTCAAAGGATAAATGGATAAATCTCCTGGCGGAGCTATCCCATCATTACTGCGCGAGATAAACGAGCGGGCAGTCATTGATCTCTTAAGAGCGGAAGGGGCGATGCACGCCGCTCGAATTGCTCGCCTAATAGGCATATCCAAACCTACAACGTCAGATATTTTGCGTTCATTGGTCGAAAGTGGATTGGTCTGCGAATTGACTCCCGGAGAAAATGATTCGGCCCGGGCCAAGAATGTTTTTGCTGCCGTATCAGATATTAAGGTTTCGGTGGCTATCGACATTGGTTCGCGCTTCATCCGAGCCGCAGTAGGTGATCTTAATGGAGTTTTGCGCAGTGAGATCTCATTGCCAAACACCTCCGATTCCCTCAAATCACTCCTCGCCATCGTGGAATCAGGCATCGATCAAACTTTGAAATCTGCAGGATTCTCACGACTCGATATCGCTTCGATCGCAGTGGGGACGCCCGGAGTAATAGATCAGTCGACAGGCAATATTGCAATTGCCGGAACCATTAGCGCATTAGATGGCGTGAATCTATCTGCCGAGATTGAGTCCCTTTTTAAAATTCAACCTATCGTCGAAAACGACATTAATCTGCTGGCCGTGGCGGAACAAGTCGCTGGTTTCGGAAAAGGAGTAGAAAATTTCGCTGTGCTATCTGTTGGTTCTGGATTGGGTTCAGGGCTAGTTCTTAATGGAAAGCTACATCGCGGGCATAGTGGTGCGGCTGGCGAAGTCTTCTATATTCCATTTGGAGATCCACGCGATCGACAACGCACAGCCACAAATCCATCTGGCGACCGTATTGCCTTCGTGGCCCGCTCACTCGCCAACGCTCACCCAGGTTCTTCACTTCGTGAACCATATTCAACTATCGATATTCTCGAAGCTGCCAAAGCGGGGGATTCACTCGGTCAAGCTGTTGTCGCACTTGAGGCGGATCGGATCGCCCTTTATATCGCGGGTATCGCTGCCGTTGTTGATGTTGAGCTTGTGGTGTTGGCAGGAGGAATCGGGCGTCAATCCACATTCTTTATCCAACCGATTGAGGCGCTGTTGAAGGAGATTTTGCCTTATCCACCCCGCATTGCCGTGAGTGAACTCGGTGATCAAGGGATATTGATTGGCGCATTGGACCTCTCTTCGAAGCAAGCATGCGATCGAGTTTTTGAAAAACGATCCAAGGCAACTTCTTGAAAATAGCAGTCATCGGTGGGGGATCCACGTACACGCCTGAGTTGATTGATGGGATTTTGCGACGCCAAGATCGGCTTCCGATAACCGAAATCCATCTCGTAGATATCAATCGTGAACGTTTGCAGGTTATTGCAGCCTTCGCCGCACGTATGGTGAAAGCGGCTGGAAGTTCAATCGTTATAGATAGTGGTACGGATCTGCGGACAGCCATTAGTGGATCCACATACGTTGTCAGCCAGTTCAGAGTGGGCACCCAAACCGCTCGACATAATGATGAAATGTTGGGGCGCCGCTTTGGATTAATAGGTCAAGAAACTGTTGGAGTCGGTGGATTCGCTAAGGCGTTACGGACGATCCCCATTGCTCTTTCGATAGCCCAAGTCGTTGCCGAAGTGGCGCCCACCGCCATACTGCTCAATTTTACCAACCCGGCAGGTCTGATTACGCAGATGCTGAAAACTCATGCGCCAGCGGTAAATTCCATTGGTTTATGCAACGTTCCTTGGAATACCAAGGTGGAATTGGCGACCGCCTTGGAGATTCCAACCGCGGAACTCTCTTTAGATTATGTGGGTTTAAATCATCTCTCGTGGGTTCGCGGAGTGAGCCACCGTGGTGAAGACATTTCGCTGCAGGCGCTAGCTGCATTTCGCAATTTGGCGATAAACCAGGCAAATGCGGGGGAATCTCCCAGTTGGTTGCAGAGTGATGTAGATATTTTCCAAGCTATCCCTAATTACTACCTCCTCTACTATTTTGCGCAAAAGCCCTGGATCGAATATCAAAACAGTCATCCCACGCGCGCTAGCGAAGTTATGAAGATTGAAATTGAACTTATGGAGAAATTTTCGGATGAATCTTTGGTCACAAAACCGGCGGAACTTATGCAGCGAGGTGGGGCCTACTACTCCGATGCAGCAGCAGAACTCATGGCAGATATTTACCAAGATGCTGGGACCATCCATATTGTCAATACTCTGAATAATGGGGCGATTCCAGGCATTCCCGATGACGCCGTGGTTGAGATTTCGGCAACTATCAGTCGTTCTGGCGCTAAAGCGATAGGTACGGCCAACCTTGCCCCTGAGATGCACTCTCTCATCACTACGGTCAAAGACTTTGAGCTCCTGACGATTGACGCTGCCATAACGGGCAATGAAAGAAGTGCAACCCTCGCCCTTTTGACCAATCCGTTGGGTCCGGATATTTCCGAGGTGAATGATGTGTGGAAACTTATCCGAAAGGAAAATCAGGGAATGATTGGGCTTTTCAATGAGTGAATACCTCCTCGGCATCGATGCGGGAGGAACCAAGACTCATGGGTGTCTTGTTGATATTTCTGGCAATATTTTGGCTACTGCAATAAGCACTGGGGCTCATTGGGAACGGATTGGATGGGATGGAGCAGTAAACGTTCTACGCGACGTCGTAGACACCCTACTTCTTGAAGCATCAGTTGAGCGGAAAGATATTTCTGATGCGACTTTTGCGCTAGCCGGAATTGACTGGCCAGCTGATGAGGAAATGTTCTACGAGTTTTCGAAATCACTTAGATTTAAGAATCCAGGACTTTTCATCAATGATGGATTGGCCTCTCTCTACGCTGGAAAATTTGATGGCGTGGGGGTCTTATCTATTGCGGGTACCGGGGGAAAGACTGTCGGAAATGATGGAGTTCGCTCTATGCAGACTATGGGGATGTCCATAGGCGAGGGCGCTGGAGCGGGTCACATAATCTCCCTCACACTAAATGCTATTGCCGATCAATACCATCGTGGCGGACCCAACTCGGATCTAGCAGAAGTTGTCCTTGCATTTACAAACCAGAGCGACTTGGGGGAGTTCTTCTACTCTTACGCTCGCAAAGGGTTGCACGTGACTGAAGGTATTGCGCCTCTGGTCTTCTCCTTGGCAACTGCCGGAGACAAAGATGCGATTGACATTGTCTCAGAAGTCGGAAGCCAACATGCGCGAGATGTTATGACCATTATTGGGCGTTTGAATTTTGCCGACAATATGATTGATGTTATTAAGTCCGGCGGGCTTCACATCGCGGAAAATCAGATATTTGACCGGGCCTTCGCCCTCGGCTTGGATTCGATTCAAGAACGCGTTTCGATAAAGACCCTGACAATTTCCCCTGCTTTTGGAGCCGTGGTCTACTCGGCAATCGCCCATTTTGAAGGGTCTAACGCAAAATTCTTCGAAGTCTTCCAGAATCAAATAGGGACGAGGGTCGGATTGTGAATATCCAAGTGAGTGGGGCAACTGCACAACAGAGCAAATTTGTTGATGCTTTCCTGCAAAGGCATGTAGAGATAACAGGCAAGTTTCAAATCCTGATTTCTGTGCATAATTTTCGCCATAGTAGCCTTGAGGGCTTTGAGTTAAAAGCTGAACGTCAGGCAAATATTGTGAAGGTAGAGATCGGCGTATCAATTGACCGCGCAGTGCGATATGCCCTAAATGCAGTTCTCGAATGGTTGCGCCTGGATTCTGGCGAACCATTGCTTATAAGCGATGGGCCGCAGTTTCCTATCCGCGGAGTGGTCGAAGGATTTTATGGAAAGCCATGGACTCATGAGCAGCGCTTAAAAGGAATCGAATTCTTCGCAGATTTTGGCATGAATACCTACTTCTTAGCGCCGAAGGATGATCCCCTGCAGAGATTCAATTGGAGATCGCCTTTTGGGATCGAGTTTCTAGTACGGGCAAAAGAATTAATTGAACGCGGAAGTATTCATGGAGTTGATTTCGTCGCCTGTGTATCACCTGGCCTTTCGGTCAAGTACTCTGATCAAAGCGATGTAGACGCGGTAGTAAATCGATTTAGGCAGTTAATGCATTTGGGTGCTGTGCACTTTGGATTGCTGTGGGATGACATTGCCTGGGAACTTCAGCATCCTGAAGATATTGCGCGTTATGGCACGACGGCACAAGCACACGCGGATTTCACGAATAGGGTGTGGGACGCACTATCGAAAGATAACAACACGGTGCAATTGACCGTCTGTCCGATGCAGTATTGCGGACGCGGCAATGAGCCGTACCTGGTGGATTTAGGCCGCGAGCTCAAGTCTCGAATCAATCTCATGTGGACCGGTCGACAGATCTGTTCGGAGTATCTCGATGTAGCCGATGCTGTTATCTTCGAAAGAAACGCACTGCGACCAGCCCTCTATTGGGATAACTTTCCGGTTAATGATGGTGGACTCCAGAAGAGCCTCTTCATCGGACCTGTGAGGGGACGAGAGAAGGGCCTTCATAAGTATTCCGCTGGGCTGCTATCTAATCCAATGCTGCAATTTGAAGCTTCACTTCTTCCACTGGCCACCATTGGGGATTATCTCTGGAATTCCGAGAGCTACGATCCGGAGAGCTCGTGGGAGAGAAACCTTCTCAAGCTATATCCGTCAGATCCTGCTCGCGCCGCTTTGCGAGCAATTTTTAGAACATCAATGGGTTCTTGCGTTGGGGGAGACCCCGCTCCTGACCTACGTCAGATCTTTCGGGTCGGAGTTACGGCCTGGCGTGCTGGAGATATGGCCACTGCCGCGGCGGCATTTCGAGCAGAAAGCGAATCAATATCCAATCATTACCGAGTTCTCACTTCGCCTGACTTCTATTACCCAGAGATTGCTCGCGAGATCTCCGAATGGTTGGAGAAGTATCTGTTAGGCGGCAAAGTACTTCAGGGGCTCGCTGATTTCTTACTGACATGTTCCTTCGACGCTGAACACAAATCTATTGTCGGTCCCGCTAATTCCGAGGAGACCATCCAAGGGTTGATCCAACTCTTAAAGGGATCTCAGAAAGAACTCTTTGGCGACCAGATAGAAGGACCGCTCAATGAATTGGCCGCAGAGTTAAAGACTCACAAGTAACTGCGCACTGTGTCCAGCCAGAGCTTAGCCATGAGGGCATGTCCAGCCCTTGTAGGGTGGATTCCATCTTCCGCCAGTTCTCCCATGGTTGAAAGAGCGGCCAACTTGGTGAATTGGGCATCATATGGGATCAATAGTGCATCAAATTCTCTCGCTAGCCGGTGGACGACATCTATCTTTGGATCCAAATCTTCTCTCCACAGCACCATTTCTTCGCGCACAGGTAGAAGAAAAGGTTCGCAGAGTACAAACTTGGAATTGCATTCTGAACGGGTGATCGCAAGAAGCGAGCGGTATCGATTTTCGAATTCAACTACATCGGTTACGTCGTTGTCGTCATATCTGCGCCAAGTATCGTTCACTCCGATTGCGATTGAAAGTATCTCTGGTTTATTTTCTAAGACATCTTCTCTCCACCGCTTTTCCAGATCGATGAGGCGGTTTCCGCTAGTTCCTACATTAATTACAGGGGAATTGATCTCCTTCGATGCGGCGATGAGGGAAACGTATCCATTCCCATATGGAGGAATCGTCAATCGATCGCAATCGGTAACACTATCCCCAATAAAAACGATGGTCTTCATGCAATCTCCAGATTCATATTTATAGTAATAATTCTTTAATAGGTAACTAAAACTACTACACATGGAGTGACTTTAATGAGTTCTTACGGACCAATAATGGAGATGGAAATAGCTTCAACGCCATCAGTCTTTCGCACTATTTTAGAGGCAAAGGATCAGTTCGAGAGTGTAAAGAATGTAATCACTGCGAAGAATATTAAGTTTGTATTAATTCTTGCCCGGGGCACCTCCGATAATGCTGCACACTTTCTTAAATATTTAATTGAGGTAAAGATGGGTTTGCCTTGTGGCTTAACATCTCCTTCCGCCGTAACTATTTACGAATCAACTCTGCATTATGCAGGTACTCTGGTAATTGCTATTAGCCAGAGCGGCCAATCTCCTGATTTAGTGGCATTTGCCGAGGCAGCTAAGCAATCTGGCGGCCAAGTTATTGCTATGACTAATGACGATTCATCACCCCTTGCCCAGTTGGCCCATCACCACCTCTCGCTGATGGCTGGTCCAGAATTAGCGGTTGCGGCTACGAAGAGTTATTCAGCACAATTGTTGGTCTCATATCTATTGGTCTCCACATGGACAGATTCAAGCATTAATGGAGAAGAGATAGTTGATCAGGCAGAAAAATTGGTGGCAAATGTTGATGTCAATTCTGCCGCGGTAGCTACTAGCTCCAGAGAGAGCGAGATGGTCTTTCTCGGCCGTGGATTTTCCTATGCCAACGCACGTGAAGCGGCCCTCAAGGTCCAAGAGACATCCAAACTCTCCGTCCAAGGTCTTTCTACTGCGGACTACCTGCACGGCCCGATATCTGCCCTGCAGCAATCCACCCAACTCTTTATTGTGGCACCTTATAACTTACCTAGTAATTCGATCTCTGAAGCGTTAGTAAAGATCAGAAGGCAGGTTGATCGGATCACGTGGATCGGCGAAGGCGGAGTTAGCTCGGGAAATGATATTCGCATCGGAGGTTCATCTTGCAGTGATGAAATCACCTCAACGATTGTGGATGCCATTTCACTTCAGGGATTCGCACTAGAATTTGCCAAGAAATTTGGCTTTAACCCCGACGCTCCCGAAGGACTTTCAAAAGTTACGAGAACGCTCTAGTTACCGACTGAGAAGTTCCAAGGCACTCTCAATGATTTCATCTTCATAATTCACAAATAGGCCAAGATGACTCTCATCTGGCACTAATTGCAAGGTTGCATTGGGAATATGCTCTGATAACCATATGCCGTGGACGACCGGCACATTCAGATCTTCGACGGCTTGCCAGACCACCACGGGGACTTGTACATCTCGCGGATCGAAGCCCCAAGGTTTGAGGTAAGAGCTGTAATCGTCGGCTACCCATTCCCACCCTTGGCTCATGGTGAATTCGCAGGATGCCATGTGGTTCGACCAACTCGGCTTTTCCTGCGCAATCAGATCGCGCTCGGACTCTCTGCTTCCAGCAAGAAATTCTGCGGTATTTCCTTGCTGATAACCCTGAAAACGTTTTATGAGGATTGAGATATCGTTAAGCGCATCGCCATATTCATCGATATCTATCTGCTGCATACCCTTATAGAAATCTGCACCCAATTCTGCGAAGGGCGCCAAACTTCCCACGGTTACAACCCCTGCTGATCTCGCATCAAGCCCAGTGGCAATTGCATGTTGTCCACCACCAGATAATCCAATGTTGACGAATCTGCTGATGCCCAGGAACGTGGCTAGTTCGGCGACATCGTGAGCAATATCTATCGTGATTCGCCCTGGCTTCGAGGTGCTACCTGCGTAGCCACTTCTTCCAATGGCAATTGCAAGAACTCCGTTGGCAGCGAATTTATCCAACCAGGTTGGCCAACCCGTAATATCCTGCGTGGTGCCAGCATGGAGTATTACGGCGCTATTTGATTCAATATTATTTTTAATATATTCGAAATTTCGTCCATCTGCTAGCGTGAAGTTTTGACGGTTCATTCGAAGAATCTTAATGCGCCCTCGATAGTCACGCCTACTTTATCCAGCCGCGTAATTATGTATGTTTTGGAGCTCTGCGAGCGGATGACGGGAATCGAACCCGCACTGTCAGCTTGGGAAGCTGACGTGATACCACTTCACTACATCCGCAGTGGTCCGTAATTTATCAGGTAGTGCGCAGGCTATGTAACCCAGCATCGACTGAGAGGACTGTCCCGGTGGTAGATGAACTGAGAGGACTGGCTAGATAGGCGATGGCATGTGCCACTTCTTCTGCCGTGATCAACCTTTTCATCGGTTGTCGCGCGATCAACGTTGCACTCATTGCTACAGGATCGGCAGCTTCGGCGAGTAATCGAGCTACCCAAGGGGTGTCTGCCGTTCCAGGGGAGACCGCATTAACGCGGATTCCCAAAGCTATGTAGTCAGCGGCCATGGCGCGGGTGAGAGATTCCAGAGCACCCTTTGTGGACGAATATAGAGCACGATTGGGCAGACCGATACTAGCGACGACGGAACAGGTATTAACTATCGCTGCAGATGGAGATTGTTTTAGATATGGCATCGCTGCGCGAGTTACCCGGACCGCGCCGAAGAGATTTACGTTAAAAACTTTGAGCCACTCTTCATCACTGTTTGCGGTCACATCCCCACCAGCGCCGATGCCGGCATTGTTGATTAGGATATCGATTTTGCCCAGTGATTTTATTACCCCTGCAATCGCTCGCTGCACATCCGAATCATCGGTGATATCGCAGATATCTGAGTAATAATGAGGGTTAGTTGATTTAGCAAGATCAAGGATCGCTACCTTGGCTCCGCGCGCAGATAAATACTCGGCAGTTGCGCTGCCTATTCCGCCGGTACCACCAGTAATAACAGCAACTAACCCAGAAAATTCTAGGCCAGGAGTGAGGGATGCTTTGCTCATAGCTGTTCCTTCTTAGATCGTGTGAGTTGGTCGAGTTGAACAAGTATGTGTTTATACGATTGACCAGTTGCGCGAGACATGCCCATCTCACAGGTCAAGTTGGTAGATAGATAGGCATCGAAGTGTTGGCCTTTGAGAGAGGCAGCCTCGCTCTTGGTCGCGCTAGCGGTTAATTCGGGATGCAGCATTCCGCGATCGCCGGCGAATGCACAACAGCCCCACTCCAAAGGAATCGTGACAGATTGCGAAATAGAGTGGGCTATCTGCTCTAGGTTCTCATTTGCTCCTAGCAGCGTGCTCGAGCAGGTCGGATGAAGAGCAATCGACTTTAATTTTCTCGTTACCTCGAGCATTGGCAGCAGGTATTCAGATGTGAAATCTACCGAGTCGATAATTTTCAGGGTCGAGTCAGATCTAGTTTTAAGCGCCTTAATGAGACCTTCGGTGCACGAAGAGTTTTCGCAAACGATAGGAACTCTGCCGTTATCACTTGCGGTTTTGAGGGCAGCATATGTCGATTCGACCATCACTTCATAGCCACTGGTGAGGCCCTTGGATTTCCATGGTGTTCCACAACAGAGGTTTGCGATTCCTTGTGGGACTACAAACTTCAACCCGGCTTTGCGCGCTAGAGATTTCAATGCGGTTGCGGTATCGGCTTCGAACATTGATTCCAGGCAGGAAGAGAAGAATACGAAATCCGGATCTTCCGACCTCTGAGGTTTGCGGGGAGTACCGCCACGAGGCAGATCCGTGGACCAGAGCGGGAGTCGTTCCGCGCCAAAGATATCGCGCAAACCTTTATTGATCGGTTCGATGATTGCGCTGGGAATAAAACGTGTAGCGGTTAATGCACTACCAATACCGCTGACTGTGTTACTCCAGTGATGGGCCGCTTGTTCCCAAAGAGTGGAAAGGGCTCCGTCGTTCCGTTTAGAACGCAGCGCCGTGACCAAAGAGCCAGTATTAATTCCCACGGGACAAGAGCTTTCGCAAAGACCATCTACTGCGCACGTTTCTTCCACGTGATATTCCGAACCTTTGAGCAGTTCTTGGTAAAGAGCCTTGTCTGTATCGGTTTTGGCGCTTGCGAGTGCTCTACGGAGAACAATGCGCTGCCTTGGGGTGGTGGTTAAATCCTTGCTCGGGCAGATGGGTTCGCAGAATCCACACTCGACACAATTATCTGCAATCGCGTCGATAGTGGGATTGAATTTGATGTGGTGCATATGGGCGAGCGCGTCGCTTGAGATCAAAACTCCAGGATTTATGACTCCTGCGGGATCGAAGGCGTTTTTAACTCGCACCATGATTGCGTAAAGCTCAGAGCCATATTGGCGTTCTACAAATGGCGCCATCATTCGTCCAGTGCCATGTTCGGCTTTGAGGGAACCGCCGTGAGACAAGACGAGATTGACCATATCTTCGGTAAAAATACGATATCGCTCGGCTTTTAGAGCATCTTTGAAATCTTCATTAATTAGAAAGTGGATGTTTCCATCCTTGGCGTGCCCGAAGATCACGGCATCGTCGTATCGATGTTTTGCAAAGAGTTCTTGCAGGGCAGTGCATGTGGCTGCCAATTGGGCTACGGGGACGGCAATATCCTCCAAGAGGGCGGTCGTCCCTGATTTGCGAGCCCCTGCGACCGTTGCATATAAACCTTTACGAATGTGCCAGAGTTCTTTGCGAGTCTTCTCATGTGTGGTGAGTTGGGTTTCATTGACAGTAGCAAGTACCGAATGAACTTGAGCGGCGCTCTCCATAATGGCTAATAGCTCTGCATCGGTTGCGGCCTGGTACTCAACAAGGAGCGCAGCATGGTCCTGCAGAACCACTTTGCCCAAATCAACTTTTCCAGCTTTAAGGGAGGCGCTATCCATCAACTCGATCGTGGCTGGGAGAGTAGCTTGTAAGGCGGCCAAAGCTTGTGTGGCGGCGTTGAGATTTTCAAAGATCAGGAGCGTCGTTGCGGCGTGGCCCAAGAGTGGAACTGTATTGAAGATCGCTTCGGCGATAAATCCAAGGGTGCCCTCGCTGCCGATTAAGAGGTGCAAGAAAATGTCAGATATGGAATCAAAGTCGATGAAGGAGTTAAGGCCATAACCCATAGTGTTCTTGATCTGATATTGGGTTCTAATCTTTTCTATTAGATCGGGCCGGGCATCGATCTCTGATTTGATCTCTTTTAAAGCCTGGTAGAGCTCGGGAACATTTTGCTGAAGTTGTAATTCGGATTCGCCATCTGCAGTATTGATTATTGCCCCGTTATAGAGCACAACGGTCGCGCTCTGCAAGGTCCGATAGGTGTTATCGGTAATTCCACAGGCCATCCCGCTGGAGTTGTTTGCGATGACTCCGCCTACTGTGCAGGCGATCTCGCTGGCAGGATCAGGCCCCAACTTGCGCCCAAACCGAGCTAGTCGAGCATTTACTGCCCTTACAGTTGCACCAGGTTGAACTTTTACTCTCAGTCCATCGTCAAGTACTTCAATTGCACGAAAATGACGTCGCGTATCAATCAAGATCGCATCGCTCACTGATTGACCAGAGAGGCTGGTGCCACCACTTCTAAAAGTTACGCTGGTTCTCTTCTCTGTGGCGTACTTGAATAGTTCTGCAATCTCATCCATGTTCTTAGCGCTAGCAACTCCTGCAGGGATCAGGTGAAAGTGTGAGGCGTCGGAAGATGTCCGATAGCGATCAATGGCCAACTCTGATATCGGCACGCTCCTTTGATTAGTGGGATTCACGACTTACTTTGTCCCCACTAGATCCAACCAGAAAATCGAGATCCGCTCCCGTATCAGCGCCCTGGACATGATCAACATAAATCTTGGACCACCCTCGCTCGGGGGATGCATACGCTCTGACGCTGGCGCTACTTGGCGTGCGGGAGTTCAACTCTGCATCGCTAATATCTATATTTAAGGTTCTGTTGGGTACGTCGAGAATAATCATGTCACCCGTTTGCACTAATGCAAGTGGACCACCAGCTGCAGCTTCAGGGGAGACGTGTAGCACGATGGTGCCGTATGCAGTTCCGCTCATTCGCCCATCGCTGATCCGCACCATATCGCGTACCCCTTGCGCCAAAATCTTCTTGGGTAACGGCATGTTCCCCACTTCAGGCATACCGGGATATCCGCGCGGACCGCAGCCACGCAAGATAAGAACGGTATCGGCTGTGACCTGCAACTCTGGATCATCTATTCGCGCATTGAGGTCTTCAACGCTATCGAAAACTAGCGCCGGTCCGCGGTGTGTTAAGAGTTCAGGGGTAGCTGCGCTGGGCTTAATGATTGCTCCATGAGGAGCAAGATTTCCCTTCAGAACAGCGATTCCAGCGTGCTCCATGAGGGGCGCAGCAGGGTTCTTGATCACTGAGGTGTCAAAAATCTCGTGGCCGGTTAAGTAATCGGTAAATGGTTTACCTGTGACCGTAACCGCAAGAGGCGAGAATTTATCGGAGATCTGTCCCAATAAGGCCAATAGCCCCCCTGCCCGGAAGAGATCATCCATCAGGAATTTTCCAGATGGCGCAAGATTTGCGAGGAGTGGAATATCCCGACCAGCAGAATCAAAATCTGCCAGGCTGAGATCAATCCCCAGGCGCCCTGCGACAGCAAGGAGATGCACCACAGAATTGCTCGAACCACCCACAGCGGCAACTGCAATGATGGCATTAATGAAAGATGCCTTGACCATGATCTGCGATGGCCTGCGGTCTACTCGGACCATCTCAACGATCTGACGTCCAGTTTCGTGGGAGAGCGAGAGAAGTCGCGCATCTGCAGCGGGAGTACCAGCAAAACCGGGGATTGTCATACCTAGCGCTTCTGCAACCACGGCCATCGTGGATGCCGTCCCCATGGTGTTGCAATGGCCTTTGCTGCGGATCATTGAAGATTCGGATTTGATGAACTGTTCATTTGAGAGCGTGCCGCTACGCACCTCTTCACTTAAGCGCCAGACATCGGTGCCACACCCGATGGGTTCCCCACGGAAAGCACCTGAAAGCATCGGGCCTCCGGGCACAACGATCGAAGGAATGTTGACTGATGCTGCCGCCATTAAAAGCGCCGGAATTGTTTTATCGCAACCGCCGAGAAGCACGACTCCATCAATCGGATTGGCGCGCAACATCTCTTCTATTGCCATGGCCGCCATATTGCGCCAGAGCATCGCCGTTGGTTTTACTTGGGTTTCGCCTAATGAAACTACTGGAAGGTTGAGTGGAATTCCACCCGCTTCCCAAATTCCTTTTTGCACATGATCTGAGACTTCGTTGAGATGCGCATTGCACGGAGTTAAATCTGATGCGGTATTTGCAATAGCGATATGAGGTTTAGTGCCGTCGAAGGCATCTTCAGGTAGCCCTCTGCGCATCCAGGCACGATGAATGTACGCATTGCGATCATTGCCTCCGTACCACTGCGCACTTCTTAGTTCGCTCATCGCAACTCACTACCTATTCCGTAAGGTCAGATTAGATACTAGTATTTAGGGGACTATAACATGGGCCATAAGGGCAATATGTAGTGAAATGAGAGGCTGATAGAGCGAATGAAATTACTTAGAATTGGTGCGGTCCATCATGAGAAACCCGCCGCCCTCGTCGACTTATTTCACTATGTGGATCTTTCCGATGTGGTCTCCGATTTTAACGAAGAGTTCTTCCGCTCTGGCAGGATCGCCGAACTAGGGGAGATCATTGCGGCAAAGGTGGCTGCAGGGGAGTCTCAGGCCTTAGGTAGCGCTCGAATCGGAGCGCCTATCGCTCGACCACACCAAATTCTCTGCGTCGGCTTAAATTATGCCGATCACGCGGCAGAAACTGGTCAGGCCGTGCCAACCGAACCAATTATTTTTAATAAATCTCCAAATACTTTAGTTGGCCCTAATGACGACGTAATTATTCCTAAGAATTCCGAAAAGACAGATTGGGAAGTCGAACTAGCAATTGTGATTGGCAAGCCAGCTTTGTATCTTAAGGATGAAGCGGCGGCTGCCGATGTCATTGCTGGCTACACCCTGGTCAACGATGTTTCAGAGCGCGCATGGCAGATCGAAAGAAGTGGCCAATGGGTCAAGGGAAAGTCTGCACCTACCTTTAATCCTGCCGGTCCTTATTTAGTGACTCCAGATGAGATTCCGAACGTTTTAAATTTGAAAATGACGCTTGATATTGATGGGGTGTCGAAGCAAAATGGATCTACATCTACCATGGTCTTTAGTCCCACATTCATTGTGCATTATGTTTCGCAATTTATGCAGCTCGAACCTGGAGACCTTATTAACACCGGAACTCCGCCGGGCGTTGGGATGGGTAGCAAACCACCCGCGTATCTCAAAGGCGGAGAAACCATGGTTCTCCATGTTGAACATCTTGGCACCCAAACTCAACACGTCCTGAAATATTCATAGGTAGGCGATGCGAGCTCTGCGAGTTGTAGCTCCCCGCACCATCGAAATTCAAGAGGTACCCGATCTTGTCGCAGGGCCTGGTCAGTTATTAGTACAAGTTGAGCGAGTCGGGATCTGCGGCACCGATGTAGAGCTATATACGGGCGAGATGGAGTATTTCCGATCTGGGAGAACCACCTTCCCACTGCAACTCGGACATGAGTGGGTTGGAACGGTCACCTCAGTAGGTGCGGGAGTCTTGCACTCCTGGATTGGTAAACGAGTCACCGGCGACACCATGCTGGGGTGTGGGCTATGCGCTCGATGCGCTAGTGGAAAGACATATCTCTGTGATGAGCGAATCGAATTAGGAATCACTGATGGTTGGGGCGGTGCTCTTGCCGAAATGATGGTTATTCCAGAGCGCTACGCCTTTGAGATCCCCGAATCCATTTCGATCGCTGCTGCTGCCATGATCGAGCCCGCGGGCAATTCACTTCGCAGCGTAGATGCAACTGGACTCACCGAGAATCAGAAACTCTTGATCTTGGGATCTGGAACGATAGGTTTATTAGCGGCGCAGTTCGCTCTTGCAAAGAATTTAGAAGTTCATATTGCAGGTAGTCGAGAATCCTCATTAATACTGGCCCGTGAATTAGGAGTGCTTCACGTTCACACCATAGAGGAGCTGCGGATCAACCCTGTGCGGGAATACGAAGCCGTCATTGATGCATCCAGTAGCGATTTCATGCCCCAAGTGGCGCTGCAAAAAGTACTACCGGGCGGAAAGGTAGTTCTGATTGGACTATCCGCAGCCCCTAGCCTGATCGATACCAGAATTCCGGTTCTTCACGATGTAACCATCGTTGGGATACTTTCTGCTTCACCTGGCTTGCAAGAAGCGATTGATTACCTTGCCTCTGGTGCCGTGAATCCAGAACCTCTCATCAGCGAAGTGATCGGATTACACGATGTTGCAGATCGACTGGAAGGAAATCGTGGTATCGATGCGAAGCCCGGTCCCAAAATTCATGTTGATCCCAGGTTAGCGCCGTGAAGCCGTCGGTTTGGGATTCGCGTAAATGCCATGTGGGTGAAGGTCCAGTTGCGACGGGAGCTGCTCATTCAAAGATCTACTGGGTTGATATCTTAAATAACAAGGTGCTTTGGAGAGATCTGATATCAAATGACTCGGGAGAGATATTAACTGCGGAAAACGTTGGTTTCGTATTGCCGCGTACCAATGGTGGCCTGATTCTGGGAAATGCCAACGGTCCTGATGCCCTAGATCTCTCGGGTGAGATACATAGGCTTCCTGGACGCGCAGAATCCGATGGTTCACCGGATCCAGTATCGATGCGCTGGAACGATGCAAAGGTTGGACCGGGCGGTGAGATTTGGATGGGAACTCAAGCCGCTACGCCGACTGATCGTGTGGGACTTCACCGGTTGAGTGCAGATGGAAGTGCAATTTCACGCATCCTTTCGGGAATGCAGTTGAGCAATGGCATGGACTGGAGTCCAGATGAAAAGACTTTCTATTTGATCGACACCATGGCGTTTACGCTTTATGCCTTCGATTACATCAGAGGCGAGATATCTAATAAGCGTATTGCCATCGCATTCGATCCATCTCTCGAACATTACCCCGATGGGATGACCGTCGATAGCGCTGGGNACCTCTGGATCGCCTTCTGGAATGGCAGTTGCATCCGTCGGTATTCACCTAGCTTNCAATTAATCGATACTGTGGAACTCCCGGTTCGTTTCGTATCCAGTTGCGCCTTTGCNGGACCACATTTNAAGACTCTTGTNATNACTACGGCTACTGGTGATGATGGCTTCCATGATGAACATGAATTTGCCGGGATGACTTTTATTGTAGAAACAGATGTCACAGGAAAGGCTCCATATGTCTTTAGAAAATAGATTCCCTGGTGAGCACGATGGTCGCGTTGCGATTGTGACCGGTGGATCAAGTGGCATCGGTAGAGGCGCAGCGAATGAGCTTGCCAAGCAAGGTGCCTCTGTTGTCGTTCATGGGCTTACCTTGGATGAAGCCAATTTAGTAGTGCAAGAGATCCGGATTGCCGGTGGTAAAGCTGTCGCAACTTCTGGGCCAATTGATGACCCAGAAACCGCCATTTCTGCAGTTGCCTTGGCGCAGGCAGAGTACGGGAGACTCGATGTACTTGTGACTTCGGCGGGCATTCAGCGATACGGAACCGTCACAGATACACCTATCGAAGTCTGGGATGAAGTCTTTAATGTGAATGTCAAAGGAGTTTTTCTCGCATGTAAAGCTGCACTTCCAGAGATCCGCAAGAGCCACGCAGGCGCCATCGCCATCATTGCTTCAGTGCAGGCGAGCGCCACACAAGCCAATGTCGCTGCGTACACATCGAGCAAAGGCGCTCTCTTGTCGTTGGCGCGCGCTCTCGCTGTTGATGAAGGCCCGGGTGGAGTTCGCGTCAATTCAATTAGTCCTGGAACTATCGATACTCCAATGTTGCGCAACACTGCGCGCCAATTGAGTGATGGTTCCCCAGCGGGGATGCAGGCGCTGGTTGATGACTGGGGGTTAGCGCACGCTCTGGAACGTACTGGAACTATTCAAGAATTAGGTGCGGTTATCTCCTTTGTTACCAGCCCGCGCGCCAGCTTTATGACCGGAGATGATATCCGTGTGGATGGTGGGCTTCTTGCCAGGTTGGCAGCGGCTGCTCCAAAGGGAGTGAATTAGTGATTTACCTGAGCGAACAGTTGTCGGCACGACCCGCGCCGCTATGGGAACTCGTTAAACAATGCGGGGTATCCAATACGGTCTCTCTGCTGCAAGGTGCTGAGCAAGAGCAGCGCATGTTCGCCTCTGTTGGGGATGGAAAGTTAACTGCAGGCTATAGCGATGGAATTATCCCGTGGTCGTTAGAAGGCATTACACGTGACAAGGCGATCTTCGCTTCGCATGGCATCGAAATGATCGGCATCGAAGATACTGCGCCTATGGATCGCATTCGCTTGGGGCTACCCGGTCGCGACGAGCAGATCGCACAAGTCATCGAACAGATTCGCGCGATGGGTGAATTGGGAATCTCAACCCTGTGTTACAACTGGATGGCGGTTTCAAGTTGGGCAAGAACTCGTACCGACATTATTTCGCGAGGTGGTGCCTTAGTGACCGGATTCAAGTTGTCAGATACCGAAGCAATGCCGCGCATTGCAGAGCCGGGTGAATTCACCCAGGAACAGTTGTGGGATGCCTTAAAGTACTTTCTGGATGCCGTGATCCCTGTGGCGGAAGTCGCAAATGTGCGGTTGGGAATGCATCCAGATGATCCTCCACTTGAGCAAATGCGAGGAATGCCCCGCATCATGAACTCCATAGAGAACTACCGCCGATTGCTCGATCTCTACCCATCACGCTCCAACGGAATAACGCTCTGCCAAGGAAACTTCGCGCTGATGACTGATGATCTACCAGGCGTTATTCGCGAATTTGGAGGGCGCGATGCCATCGCTTTCGTACATTTCCGCGACATCGTGGGGGATGTGAACGAATTTCAAGAAGCTTTTCACGATGATGGGCAGAGCGACCTTCCCGCATGTATAGCTGCCTATAAAGAGGTGGGGTTTGACGGCCCGATGCGTCCAGACCACGTTCCGACCATGTTTGGCGAAAGCAATGAGCGCCCCGCCTATGAAACTCTGGGAAGACTCTTTGCGCTTGGATACATCAGGGGCTTGATCCATTCAATCTACGGCAAGCCAAAGATTCACTAAAGAGCTCTCGCTTTGCACTCCTATACCCCTAGGGGTATAGTCATCGCCATGAGGTCAGAGAGTCTGACTCAAAGGAAGAAGCCGGTTATGGCAAGAGTCGTGATTCTTGGAGCAGGAGTAGCGGGTCATACCGCGGCACTCCACGCCAAACGCATGCTGGGCAAGGGGAACGAGATCATCGTTATCTCGCCCAACTCAAAGTACAACTGGATTCCTTCAAATATTTGGGTGGGTGTCGGCCGAATGTCAGCCGAGCAGGTGACTTTTCCCTTGGCGCCCGTTTACAAGAGGCAAGGCATTACCTTTCACCAAGCCCTAGCTCAGGAGATTCACCCAGAAGGTAACGCGACTACCGACTCTGGATACGTCAAGGTCACATACACCGACGCTACGCATAGTGGCGAAGTCGCCAATATTGAATATGACTTTTTAATAAATGCTACTGGCCCAAAGTTGAACTTTGCTGCGACACCTGGCCTTGGACCCGATGGCCATACCGTTTCAGTCTGCACCTTTGGCCATGCCACAGAAGCCGCAAAATCGTTGCAAGAGGTTATATCTCTTATGAAAACAGGCAAGCGTCAAGCGATTGCAATTGGAGTTGGACATGGAACCTGTACCTGCGAAGGGGCGGCCTTCGAATATACCTTTAACGTCGAGCACGAACTTCGCTCTGCTGGCGTTCGCGAATTAGCGGATATCACCTACATTACAAATGAGTACGAGCTTGGCGATTTCGGTGTTGGCGGGCTCGTCTTCTCGCAGGCTGGTTTCCAAACTACAAGTAAGTTGTGGACCGAGTCGCTCTTCCGTGAGCGCGGAATTATGGCGATCTTAGGCGCTCACGTAGAGAAGATTGAACCTGGAGTTGTTCATTACGAACTTGTTGATGGAACAAAAGCTCTTTTAAATTTTGATTTCGCTATGTTGCTTCCCCCTTTTAGGGGAGTAGATCTCAAGGCTTTCGATAAGGTAGGCAACGAGATCTCCGATAAACTCTTTGCGCCTTCAGGGTTTATGAAGGTCGACGCAGATTACTCTGGTAAGCCATATGAGGAATGGTTGGCTTCTGACTGGCCAAAGACCTATCGCAATCCGCTTTATCTCAATATCTTTGCAGTGGGCATCGCCTTTGCTCCGCCACATCAGATATCAAAGCCTCGGAAATCCCCTAACGGGACCCTTATAGCTCCCTCACCTCCACGTACCGGAATGCCATCGGGAATCATGGGCAAACTAGCAATAATTAGCATTAACGAATTAATCAAGAACGGTCCAACGGCCACGGTAGGTACTGCCTCGATGGCCGATATGGGCGCCGCGTGCGTTGCCTCAGCTGGTTCGGGGCTGCGGGTCGGCTCGGCTGCATCAATGACGATGTATCCAGTCGTTCCCGATTACGTTACTTACCCAAACACGGGTCGCAGCGTCGATGACACCTTTGGCGAGATCGGGCTAGCGGGTCATTGGATCAAATTAGCGCTCCACTACATGTTCATCTATAAAGCAAAGGCCCGCTTCGGCTGGTTTTTGATTCCGGAGTAAGGGGAATGGCTATGGAAAATCCAAATGAGAGCATTGCACGCGCTCCACTCCCAACAGAGAAGACGTTGAAGCAGCGTAAGAATCTGCCCATTCAATTCATGAGATTTTGCGCAATTAATCTAAAGATGATCAGGATGATTCGTAAAGGTCACCACCCCATGGAACGGAAGGTCAAGTAGATGGCAACTGCTAAAAATCCAACACATGTCCTGCAAGATGAGGAGACGATTGCGGCGATCATGGCACGCATCAAGCGCGCGCAAGGGCAACTGGGAGGGGTCGTGCGCATGCTTGAGGAAGGTCGCAACTGTGATGAAATTGTCACTCAGATGTCGGCAGTCAGCAAGGCGGTACATACCGCGGCATTCACCTTGATTTCAGCGAGCCTTGAAGAGTGCATACTCGAGGGACGCAGTGATCAGAAGGCAGTCTCCGAAAAACTTCGCAAACTATTTTTAAGTTTGGCATAATTATGAAAAAGCTAATAGCGGTTCTCGTCTCCTCGCTCTTCGTCCTAACCGCATGCGGTACGGCAGGGGCATCCGTGACTACTATGAACGTTCCAGACTTTGCCAAAAAAATCACTGATAAATCGGTGGTTCTATTGGATGTGCGTACTCCATTTGAATTCGCAACTGGCCATATTACTGGTGCGACCAATATTGATTTCGAATCTGGCACATTCGATAGCGATATTCAAAAATTGGATAAGACCAAGACCTACGCGGTCTACTGCCGCAGTGGTAATCGCTCTGGACAAGCCACTGCCATCATGGCAAAAGATGGATTTAAATCCATATTCAATCTGGACGGCGGAATCACCAATTGGCAGAGTGCCGGGAATCCTGTGGTGAATAGCTAATGCATAGATATGTAGTGATTGGTGGCGTTGCTGGGGGGATGTCAGCCGCGGCTAGATTACGTCGCTTAGATGCGACTTCAGAGATCATCATTCTGGAGAAGAGTGGTTTCGTTTCCTATGCCAACTGCGGTCTTCCCTATTTTGTAGGCGGTGTCATTCAAAATGAAGAGGCGCTGCTTCTGCAAACTCCGGAAAGCCTGTACAAGCGTTTTCGACTCGATGTGCGAGTTAGTGCTGAAGTCACTTCGATTAATCGCGAAACTAAAACGATTTCATATTCACATCTAGGTGCTATCCACGAACTTACATACGACAAACTCATCTTGAGCCCGGGTGCTGCACCAATACGTCCGAATATTCCTGGGATCGAAAGATCGCTCTCGCTGCGCAATATAGAAGATGTGATGGCGATGGATAGCGCGGTGGCACACCACCCAAAGAGCGTGGCAATTATCGGTGGCGGATTTATTGGAATTGAGCTTGCAGAAAACTTGCGCCACCGAGGCCTTAAAACCTCTGTCGTTGAGGCGCTAGACCAGGTCCTCGCCCCGCTAGATCCTGAAATGGCAACTTTCGTTGCTGCCGAGCTTCGCAAGAATGAGATTGAGCTCTATTTGAGCGATGCTCTTGCTTCGATCGATGAGAAGACGGTCACCCTTGCTAGCGGCACGGTTGTTCCTGCGGATATGGTCATTATGGCAATTGGGGTTCGTCCGGAGACCGGTTTAGCAAAGAGCGCCGGGCTTGTCATTGGAGAGCGGGGCGGGATAGCCGTGAATGAATTTAACCTGACCAGCGATGACGATATTTATGCCATCGGGGATGCCGCCGAAAAGAGGGATGCGCTTGATGGATCAGCAACGCTGGTTCCATTAGCAAATATCGCCAATCGCCATGGTCGCATCGTTGCGGACCATATCGCTGGCAAGGTAATTCGTGGAGTATCTACTCAAGGAACTACGATCGTTAAAGTCTTCGAATTAACGGTGGCTACATCGGGATGGAACGAGAAGCGCTTGATTGCAGCGGGACGGCAATATCTTGCGATTCACAGCCATCCTGCTTCGCACGCTGGTTATTACCCTGGCGCACAAGGCATGTCACTGAAGCTCCTCGTAGATCCAAATACTTACGAGATCTTCGGAGTACAAGGTGTCGGTCGCGATGGCGTGGACAAACGTATTGATGTAATCGCCACCGCTATGCGCGGCGGAATTACCGCCCCTGAACTTGCTGATTTAGAGCTCGCCTATGCGCCACCATTTGGCTCCGCCAAGGATCCAGTCAATATGCTGGGCTATATCGCCGAAAATGTTCTCTCCGGGTTAACTCCAACGGCGCAATGGAATGAAGTCGAGTCCAAGGTAGCTGAGGGTTACACGATTCTGGATGTCCGCGGCGTTGGGGAAGTGGATCGGGGAACTTTGCCGGGCGCTGTGAACATACCAATCGATGAGATTCGCGAACGCAAAGATGAGTTACCCGCAGGAAAAATTTTAGTTACCTGCCAGGTTGGTCAGCGAGGCCACGCTGCAACGCGATTATTAAGAGAGATGGGTTATGAGGCCATTAATCTAGATGGCGGTTATATGACGTGGAGCAATTCTCCAGCGAACAATCAACTAAAAGAAAAGGTAAATCAATAATGTGTAGCAAAACAACATGCCGCAAGTGCGGTAAAGCATCATGGTCTGGCTGCGGTCAGCATGTCGAGCAAGTTATGCGTGGAATCCCTAAATCACAGCGTTGCCAGGGCCATCAGAACGATCCAAAAGAGCCCGGTCTCTTCTCTCGACTATTTAGCAGGAAGTAAAAGGAGAAATTATGTGTAGCGCAGTTCGTTGTGAACGTTGCGGAAAAGCTACCTGGTCTGGATGCGGTCAGCACATTGAAGAGGCGCTTGCGCCATTCGTCGATGAGCAACGTTGTCATTGTGATGCCGACCTTTCTGCCTGGGTCCCGGGTCAGTAATCGTCATGGCAACCGTAAACGTCACTAGCTCGGAATTCGAGAGCCTCGTACTCAAGGGTGGAATCACCTTCGTCGATTTCTGGGCTGCATGGTGTGGTCCCTGTAGATCTTTCGCGCCGGTTTTTGAGAAGGCATCTGAGACCTACCCTGAAATCACATTCGCAAAGGTCGATACTGATGCCGAATCAGAGATCGCGGCGGCGGCAAATATCACCTCAATTCCAACTCTGATGGCATTTAGAGATGGCATCTTGGTTTTCCGCCAACCCGGTGCACTTCCAGCGGCGAGTTTCGAAGAGTTGATTCAAAATGTGAAGAACCTTGAGATGGAATCGATCAAGGCCGAGATTGCCAAGGAACAAAGTCAAGCACGTGCAGACTGAAGCCGGCAATCGTTGGCGAGTAGCCTTGGCGCAATGGGCCATCCCGCAATCAATTTTGGATCAGGCTCCCGAAAATCCTTGGATTCATCCAGCTGCACTCTTTCAAATCCCTGAAATCATTCTCGATTCCATCTCACATCGACGAGCTCGAGAAGCCCTCGCCGCAGGTGGAACCCTCTTAGACATCGGGTGCGGAGGGGGAGTCGCGGCATTCGCCGTGGTGCCACCGGCTACACACGTAATTGGGGTTGATCATCAACCCGAAATGTTGTCGATGTTTGCAGATAATGCTCGCGCACGTGGAGTGAGCTCGGAAGTATTTGCAGGGTTCTGGCCTGATATTGGAGATCAGGTTCCAAATGCAGATGTCGCCACTGCGCATCACGTCGTCTATAACGTTCCAGAGATTGAGGATTTTTTACTCGCAATGAATGGTCATGCTAGGACTCGGGTTGTCCTCGAGATGCCGCAGCGCCATCCTTTGGCTAACGCATCGGCTTTATGGAAACACTTTTGGAACCTTGATCGGCCAGTGGATCCGACTCCGGCAGATCTCATGAAGGTTCTGTCGGATCTAGGATTTGATGCACACCTAGAACTTTGGGATGGATCAATTCGCCAGGAAGCTGACATGGCTCAACTTGCCCACTTCTCCAGAATTCGCCTCTGTCTTCCCGCAGAGCGAGAAGGCGAAGTTCTCGACTTTCTGAGTTCAGAGCCAGTGGGTCAAGTAAGGAAACTTGCAACAATCTGGTGGGATGTTTCATGAATATTGATAAAGTTTCCCCCCAAAAGAGAGTTCTGATGGCAAGAACGTTGGTGGCGATTCAATTCCTGATGCTCGCCCTAATTGGAATATTGGCTCTTTGGAATTTGCATACTCCGATTCACACCTATCTAGAAATGAAGATTGGCGCTGTTCTTATTGGGTTGGTCATTATTGCCAGCGCGGGTATTTCGCTTCAGCCATCCCTTCGAATCTCGCCGATTCCAAAAGAGAATTCACCCTTAATTGAAACGGGAATTTATAGCCGTGTGAGGCATCCGATGTATCTGGGCGTTATTCTCATTGGATTTGGCGCGGCAGGATTTGCTGACTCATGGATTTCCTGGGCGTTGGAATTGGTTTTGATTGTCGACCTCAATGTAAAGGCGCGTTTTGAAGATGCTCTTTTGAGGCAGATGCACCCGGAGTCCATGCACTATCAGATGCATGTCTCTCGGATCTTGCCTTGTGTGGGTGGAAGCTGTCGCACCAACTGCACTAACGAATAATTAAAAGTTAGAAACGACGAGCAGCTACAAACTTCTCTCCACCAAAGTAGTTGCTAAAGGATTCAATTCGGACTCGAGCGCCAGTATGGGGCGCGTCAACCATCTGACCCCCGCCGAAATAAATTCCCACATGAGATATGGGTTGCCCGAAGAAGATGAGATCTCCCGGACGAATTTGATTGAGGGGGATTCGCTTCCCATATGCGGTTTGTGCAGATGCGGAATGGGGGAGTGAAATTCCCGCTTGCTGTAGGGCTCGCATGGTCAGGCCAGAGCAATCCCAATAAACCAGTCCAGCTCCGCCAAACATGTAACGTGAACCCAGTTGTTTGAGCGCATACTTGAGAGCGATAGCTTCGGCTCCAGTGGCGGCGATCTTGCCCTTAGCCAGGGCCAATGATTTCTTTTGATAGGCGCTATCTTGCGAGGCCTGAAGCGCAGCTAATCGCGCCCGTTCGGCCTTGGTCAATCCGGCAAGCAATTTTTGAGCCTGGGCCAGCTTGGCTTGAGCAGCAACCTCTTGGGCCTGGTATTTCGCCTTTGCCGCCGCCACGAGAGCGACCTTTTGATTCAAGGTGAGCGCTGTGCTCTTGAGGGCGATATCGGCTGCGGCAAATTTACGCATCCGCACGGCATTTTGTGTCTCAACAACGCTCAGCGACTGCGCGCTATTTAAGTATCGCGTGGGATCTGAGGAGAACATTAGAGTCATTCCTTGGCCGAGAGATCCATTCTTGTATTGCTCTGCCGCCAAGATCCCGATCGACTTCTTTAAGGCGGTGAGGATGGAAGTCTGAACTCCATCTTGGGCCTGGACCGAATTGAGGGAGCGCGTCAGAGCGATGAGATTAACCTGCGAGGCCTGCGCCGCCTCTGCGATTGCCGAAGCCTGAATCTGCAGCGAAGTGACTTGAGCCTGCACGGCGGCGATGGATTGCACTGCGCTAGATGCTGGGGCAGTGGACACGAGGAGAGCGGTCAAAGATGAGGAGGCCAGAGCCCAAGCGATATGGCGTCGCTGCCTACCTCGGAAACTCATTGGCTTAGGTTACCGCACGGCTTCTCGCGGCTAGCAAGGCGGACTGGGCTAATATTGAGCGTATTGCGTCAGAATTTACTGAGAATGCGCAATCGATCGGGAGTTCTCGGGTAATGAAATACCTGCAAGCAATGCGCATCCAGCAGTGGAGCAAGAATCTATTGGTACTAGTGGCCCCCTTTGCCGCGGGGGATGTATTCCACTTCGCCATGTTGAGCAAAATTCTCTACGCCTTTTTGGCATTCTCATTCGCTGCTAGTTTTAATTACATCATCAACGATTTACGCGATATTGAGCGAGATCGCACTAACCCCAAAAAGTCGCACCGACCAATTGCCTCTGGGCGAATCTCTAAGACCGAGGCCGGGGTTGTGGCCGCCATGAATGCGATTGCGGCTCTGGGATTCTCCGTGCTACTGCCTGGCGCCTTCCAACTTACTTTAGCAATTTACGTAACTCTTACCCTTCTTTACTCCTTTGGTCTTAAACATGAGCCAATTGTGGAATTGCTGATTGTTGCATTTGGTTTTGCCTTGCGTGCCATCGGGGGAGCGACCGCGACACATACCCCTAGTTCTAGTTGGTTCTTGGTCGTCGCCACATTTGGACCACTCGTTATTGTTTCTGCAAAGCGGATCGCAGAAAAGCAGAATCAATCGATGATTACCGTACGGCCAGTTATCGAGCAATACACAACCGCTTTCTTACAATTGGTACTCACGGTGGCTAGCGGGATCACCCTGACTGCATATAGTTTGTGGGCCTTCTCATTCTCCGGCGGACATCCTTATGCGGAGATTTCAGTTATTACGGTAACTTTTGGATTATTTCGTTATGTAATGGCTGTTGAAAAAAATAGCGGCGAATCGCCTGAAGAGGTTATGTATGGCGATTGGTATTTCCTCAGCGCTGGCGCTGCAACAGCTCTGCTATTGATTCTTTCGGTCTATGCAAATAACTGACCTGCAGCCAATATCCGGGTGGGGCAATAATTTCCATTCACGTAGCGCTCGAGCAACGGCAACGAGTATTGCCGACCTGCAAGAGTTTGTAGCAAAGCTCGCGCCATCGCGCGGTCTTTTGCCGGTAGGACTGCATCGCAGCTATGGAGATTCGGCCTTGAACTCCGGCGGCATCTTGATAGATATGGTGGCGCTTAATCAGATCGAGATTGATCCGCTGACCCGCATTGCCGTTGTTGGTGGGGGAGCCACTATTGCGGCGTTAGAGCGCGCTGCCCTTGCCCAATCGCTCTTTCCCCCAGTGGTTCCCGGAACTGGTTTCGTGACGATGGGAGGTGCAATTGCCGCTGATATCCACGGTAAATCCCACCACAAGACCGGATCGTTCTCGCATTGCGTTCGTCGCATATCTCTCTTGCTTGCCTCTGGTGAGATCGCTGTATTTAAGCGCTCTGATCCCGAATTCTGGGCTACGGTCGGTGGACTTGGGCTCACTGGAATCGTCCTTGAAGTGGAGATCGAACTGCGCGCTGTGCAATCGAACGCAGTTGATGTCTCCGAGCACCGCGTAAAAAATTTGAGTGAGATGATCGATCTGCTTGGTCGTTCTGATGAAGATTACGAACACACGGTGGCTTGGATTGACCTCTCTGGAGATTACCGCGGGCGGGGAGTAGTGAGTCTGGGAAACTACGGATCCACCTCAGTCAAGAGTAAAGATTCAAGATCCAATGGTCCATCACTCCCCTCAATTGCAGGAAAGAATTTCATCACTCCATTGTCGGCAAGGGCATTTAATGAGATCTGGTTTCGCAAACCATTGAAGAATGGTGCAGTTGCACTCACACAATATATGCACCCTCTCGATGGTGTTAATAATTGGAATCGCATTTACGGAGATAGTGGTTTTCTCCAATATCAATTTGTTATTGATATTGGGCAAGAGGAGATCTTCGAAAGGCTCTTTGCGGGATTGCGAGGGCTAAAAGCAGCATCCTTCCTAGGAGTCCTCAAGAAATTTGGGCCGGGATCGCAGGCTCCACTCTCTTTTCCTAGAGCAGGCTGGACGCTCACTTTGGACTATTCAATGGCTGTACCTGGGCTAGAAAAGTTCCTCCGCGATTTTGACGAAGAGCTCGTTGCCCGAGGCGGAAGAATTTACTTAATTAAAGATTCTCGACTAGATGCACGGTTGCTTCCGATTATGTACCCAGAACTTAACCGCTGGCGAGAGATGCGAAGCGCCATGGATCCCCACGGAGTATGGAAATCAGATCAGGCCAGGAGGCTACAGATATGTTAAATGGATTTAAGAGCATGGGTCGTTTGGCGCTGATTGGTTCGGGAAGCGAGATCGGGCAGGCGATCATCGCGAAGTTGATGGAGCAAAAAAAATCCGAAGTAATTCAGGTAGGACGCACCGGTGAGTTCGCGCTGGACATCACTGATAAGTCCGCACGTGAACGGTTGGTGAACCAACTCTTTGCAAAGGGTGATCTTGACTTGGCAGTTATCGCGGTGGGAGTTCTGGGAAATAATGCCGAGAAGAGCGCTTCGGAAAATCTGCTTGAGGTAATTGATGTGAACTATCTGGGAACGTTGCATCTTCTGGCTTTAATCGCAGAGCGCATGAAGATCCAGGCCCATGGAACAGTTCTCGTCATTAGCTCATTTGCCCAGGTGCGTCCTCGGGTTGATAATTTTGCTTATGGCTCCACAAAGGCCGGGGTTGATTTTTATGCCCGCGGGCTGGCGGAAGAATTGCGAGGGAGCGGAGTAGAGATAAAGATTCTGCGCCCAGGATTTGTTAAAAGTAAGATGACAGCAGGAATGGCCATCGCGCCTTTTGCTATCACTTCAGATGAATGCGCTAAATATGCGGTAAGAGCGATCACTTCAAAGAAGGTCGTCACATGGGCTCCTTCATTGCTTAAATATGTGGCTGTGGTATTCGCGACAATGCCAGCGCCTATCTTCCGCAGGATTTCTCAACGTTGACAGGTATCATCGCAGTATGAAATTGGCTCAAAGAGGTTTATCGGCCATCGCGCAGCGCATAAAGAGAGCAAGCAACTTAAAGCGGATCGCAGTTGGAGCCCCATCTCTCTTTCTCGTCGTGCTCCTCTGGTCTGTGAGTACCGCCTTGCTTGCGCCAGGTACCGATCCAATGACGGCTCGCTTAGCTGAGTGGGGTCGAAATCATTACCTGGGAACGGTTATTACTGCTCTGGAAAATGTTCAGTACGATGTAAAGAAACCGAAGGTTGGAGGATCGCTCGACCAGAGTGCCGCACAATTGCTCGCGCAAGATGCGTTACATATTGGAAAGACTATTCCTAGCGTGGTGACCCCCGCCTTGCCAGGCGAAGGTGATCTAAAGACCGTCTATAAGGTCAACGGGAAGCCAGCGATTCAAGTAGGTTTCTTGCGTCCAGATCAAGAACACACCTCTTACTTGGCCGGGATAGCGATCATGCAAGGCTCTCTGCTGCGATTTGTGCAACACCCAGGTTTTTCTGAACCTGGCAAATTGGCCAAGTTGCGATCCGCCGATCTTCTCAAAGGAACTGACCTGATCGGATTGGCAGCCACTTTCAATAGCGCTTTCAAGCTCAAGGATTCGCTTGGTGGTTATTACCAAAACGGTCTTCTCATTAAGCCACTTGTAGTTGGGAAAGCCACTCTTGCTATCTACTCGGATGGTCATCTCGATATCGGATCGTGGGGGAGTGAAGTCACAATGAATTCAACTCTGGTTTCGGCCCGCCAAAATTTGAGCATGTTGATAGACAACGGCGTTGTTACGCCAAACCTCAATGAGAGCGTCCTCAAAAATTGGGGCTGGACAGTAAAGAATGCACACCTAGTGTGGAGATCTGGCATAGGAGTTGATGCACTGGGAAATGTTATTTACGTAGCAGGCAATGCGCTTTCGGTACAAAGCTTGGCCAATCTCCTGAAAACTGCGGGAGCAATTCGGGCCATGGAACTTGATATTAATCAGGATTGGATTTCATACATGTGGTACCCAACGACGAAGGCTGGAGTTATGAGAGATCCCATTAAGTTGGTGGCATTTACTCGCCCGGCAAAACGTTATTTCAGTCAGAGTAGCCGTGACTTCTTCGCGGTATATGCGCGTTAAATCACTTATCTTTCGCTTGAATTAAATACTCGCTCAATCGAGCTGCGGTGGCCATTACCTGAGCCGCATGAGCACGCCCTGGTTGGCGACCCAGACGTTCCATCGGTCCGCTAATACTCACTGCAGCGATTACCTTGTTGTTGGGGCCCCGCACCGGTGCACTTACAGAAGCGACGCCGACTTCGCGCTCTCCCACGGATTGCGCCCAGCCGCGGCGGCGAACTGCCGAGAGGGTAGCTGCGGTAAATTTCGCATTGGTCAATCCACGATGCAATTTATCGGGCTCTTCCCACGCCAAGAGAATTTGTGCGGCGGAGCCTGCCTGCATTGTTAACACCGTTCCGACTGGAACTGAATCTCGTAGTCCAGATAATCGCTCTGCCGTCGCAACACATATGCGAAGATCGCCTTGGCGACGATAGATCTGGGCGCTCTCACCGCACGCATCTCGCAAGGCAGCGAGCGCAGGTGCAGCCACCGAGAGCAGACGATCTTCTCCGGCAGCGGAGGCTAATTCAGCGGCGCGGGCGCCAAGTACAAAGCGGCCCATGAGATCGCGGGTAACGAGACGGTGGAATTCCAGTGCGACAGCTAATCGGTGGGCTGTGGGGCGGGCGATCCCCGTGGCGGCAACTAATTCAGCAAGTGAGTGTGGCCCAGCTTCCAGGGTGGCCAAGATGCGCACAGATTTGTCTAAAACGCCGACTCCGCTATTCTTAGTGTCCATACTCTGATAATGCCATCTCAGACTTTGAGATGCAAGATCTGGGATGAATTTCGTCAAACGAAGGAGTGGGAATGAGCAAAACTCTAGCCGAGAAGATCTGGGCCGAGCATATTGTGCGAAGCGCGCAAGGCGAGCCAGACCTCATTTACATTGATCTTCACCTTATTCATGAAGTTACCTCTGCACAAGCCTTTGATGGATTGCGCCTCGCTGGCCGCCAAGTGCGCCGCCCCGATCTCACCATTGCAACTGAAGATCACAACACACCTACTTTGAATATCGATCTGCCGATTGCCGATCCCATTTCTAAATTGCAGGTAGATACCTTGCGCCAGAACTGCGCAGAATTTGGGGTCCGCATCCACTCTCTAGGGGATGCAGAGCAAGGAATTGTTCACGTTGTCGGACCACAACTTGGAATCACCCAACCTGGAATGACAATAGTCTGCGGCGACTCACATACTTCAACTCACGGCGCATTTGGAGCGCTTGCCTTTGGAATAGGAACTTCTGAAGTCGAGCATGTTCTTGCAACTCAGACCCTGCCGTTAGTTCGCCCTAAAACGATGGCAATCAACGTCGATGGCGTACTTCCAGATGGCGTCACCGCAAAGGATGTGATCTTGGCGATCATTGCCAAAATTGGTACTGGCGGGGGACAGGGCTATGTAATCGAGTACCGCGGCTCTGCCATCCGCGCTCTGTCAATGGAAGGTCGCATGACCATCTGCAATATGTCGATCGAAGCTGGAGCACGTGCGGGTTTAATTGCTCCTGATGAGAAGACCTTTGAATATGTCCGGACCAAGCCACATGCACCTCAAGGCGCAGATTGGGATGCAGCCCTGGCCTACTGGAAGACGCTCACTACCGATGCCGATGCAAAGTTTGACGTTGAGATCTCCCTCAAAGCAGAAGAACTCGCACCATTTGTTACCTGGGGAACAAATCCTGGGCAAGGCCTGCCTCTGAACTCATCGGTTCCAAACCCAGCAGAAATCACTGACATTGAAGAGCGAGGTGCTGCAGAGCGTGCCCTTGCCTATATGGGCCTTGAAGCTGGCGTGCCACTTAAGTCGATTAAGGTAGACACCATCTTTCTTGGCTCCTGCACCAATGGTCGCATTGAAGATTTACGCGCCGCTGCCGATATTCTGAAGGGCAAGAAGAAGGCTGATTCGGTTCGCATGCTTGTTGTGCCTGGTTCAGCACGTGTTCGATTGCAAGCAGAGCAAGAGGGGTTGGACAAAGTCTTTATCGATTTTGGAGCAGAGTGGCGCAACGCTGGTTGCTCCATGTGTTTGGGGATGAATCCAGATCAGCTAGCTGTGGGTGAGCGTTCGGCATCCACTTCTAATCGAAACTTTGAAGGTCGTCAGGGCAAGGGTGGTCGTACACATCTGGTGAGCCCATTAGTAGCAGCAGCTACCGCGATTCGCGGAACTCTTTCATCGCCAGCAGATCTCTAAGGAGCATATCGTGGAGAAATTTGTAACACACACCGGAACGGCCATTCCACTTCGACGTTCCAACGTTGATACCGACCAGATAATCCCTGCTGTCTATCTCAAGAGGGTAACGAAGAGTGGGTTTGAAGATGGTCTCTTCGCTGCTTGGCGTAATGATCCAGAGTTTGTTTTGAATCAGCCGAAATATAAAGGGGCAACTATTTTGGTTGCCGGCGTTGACTTCGGAACCGGCTCATCCCGAGAGCATGCCGTCTGGGCACTACAAAATTACGGCTTTAAAGTAGTTATCTCCAGCCGCTTCGCCGACATCTTCCGCGGCAACTCCCTTAAGGGAGGACTACTAACGGTCATTTTGCCGCAGGAGAACGTTGAGAAGATCTGGAATACCATCGAAGCAGATCCAACGACTTCGGTTACCGTCGACTTGGAGGCGAAGAATGTGCGCCTGGGTAGTGAGGTTTATCCCTTTGAACTCGATGATTACACCCGCTGGCGCCTCATGGAGGGGCTCGATGACATCGGTTTAACGCTGAAAAATATAGATTCTGTGACTGCTTATGAGAGCACCCGCCCTTCGTATAAGCCTAAAACCCTTCCAATCCGCTCATAATTCGCATCTCAATCGGCGGTGCGAGAACTCTCGACTGCTGATCTAGAGTTTTTTACGCGTAAATAGTGCACTTTTTCACCTGCGACACACCGCAATTAATAGAGCCACTTTTACATGTAGACGCGTAGATTTCTTTTATGTAGGCAAATGCCTAATAAATCACGTATTTAAGGGGAACTTATGAACAAGGCCCAGTTCATTGCATACTTGGCTCCACAGTTCGGAGATAACAAGAAAGAGGCAGCTCGTGCTGTCGACGTAGTTTTTGACGCAATCGTTCGCAACATTTCTAAGGGCGACGATGTCATGATCAACGATTTCGGTAAGTTCAAGAAGGTTGACCGTCCTGCTCGTAAGGGCCGCAACCCATTTACCGGTGAGACGATTCAGATTAAGGCGAGCAAGAAGGTTCGCTTCTTGCCTGCAAAGGCTCTCAAGGAGATCATCGCTGGCGCACGCAAGCTAGAGGCAGCTCCAAAGCCACCTGTAAAGGTACTTCCAAAGGTTGTTGCCAAGCCTGTAGCCAAGAAGGCACCTGCTAAGAAGGTCGCTGCCAAGAAGGCACCTGCTAAGAAGGTCGCTGCCAAGAAGGCACCTGCTAAGAAGGTCGCTGCCAAGAAGGCACCTGCTAAGAAGGTCGCTGCCAAGAAGGCACCTGCTAAGAAGGTAGTTAAGAAGCGTTAATTTCCAACTCATTTAATAGGGAGAGGCGATTTCGCCTCTCCCTATTTTATTTTTATAGCGTCAAGAGAGACTAAACTCCACACGTGGCTAATCAAGGCAGCAATCTTGCTCCGAACTATCTGCCTCCTCGCGGTCGGCCTCTAGGTAGCAATGCGACTTGGAAGGTTGGTGCGGGGCTAGTAATACCGCTCCTGAAACTGGTCACTAAGCCCGATTGGCGGGGCGCTGAGAATATCCCTCAATCTGGCCCCATGATCGCCATTAGCAATCACATCTCCTATGTCGACCCATTGATCTTCGCGCACTTCCTTTACGGAAATGGTCGCGCCGTTCGCTTCCTTGGCAAAGCCTCTCTCTTTCGAGTCCCAGTCCTCGGTTGGATATTACGCAACGCCGAACAAGTTCCAGTTGAGCGAGAGGTCAAGGGCTCGGGAACGATTGCCTTTGCTCATGCGATCGCTTTTTTAAAGGCGGGCCACTGCCTTGGCGTGTATCCAGAGGGCACCCTTACTCGAGATGAAAACCATTGGCCGATGGTGGCCAAGACTGGATTAGCTCGTTTGGCAGTTATTACTAAGGTTCCAGTAATCCCTTGTGCGCAATGGGGGGCTGTCGAACTTTTGCCAACGTATAGCAAGCGTATAAAGCTCTGGCCTCGCACCAAGGTGACGGTAATCGCCGGTAAGCCTTTGGATTTTTCACCGTGGTATGGCAAAGAGGATGATCAGGAAGCGATGGTGGAAGCGACGGCCTATGCGATGAAAGTCGTTACTACGCTCTTAACCGAAATAAGAGGAGAATCGCCCCCTACAGAGATCTTCGATCCCCATGGATCAGATCTGCCACGAATTGGAAATTTCAAGAAGAGGAAGAATAAATAATGGCGCGCGTAAGTGTTTTAGGATCGGGCGCATGGGGCACGACGCTGGCGCAAATTCTCAGCGATGCTGGCCATGAAGTTTTGATCTGGGGCCGCAACGAGGTAGTGGTCGAGGAAATTAACCTATCGAGAAGCAATCATACTTTTTTGCCAGGTATCTATCTTCCCGCAACTTTGCGGGCGACTACAGATGTTGGCGCTGCCTTTCACTTTGGCGAGTCACTGGTTCTCGCCATCCCGGCACAGAGTCTGCGCGGGAATCTGCGGAATTGGAAAGTTGGCTTCCCCAAGGAACGCCCCATTATTTCAACGCTTAAAGGAATTGAAGCGCAGTCGCTCTCTCGAATGACTGAGGTGATCATCGAAGAGTTAGATGCAGATCCAGCCCATGTAGGTTTGATTACCGGACCGAATTTGGCTGGGGAGTTGTCGCTTCGCGAGCCAGCTGGTGCTGTTGCCGCCTCGACAAGTGCAGCGATTCAAGTGCTGATGGTTGACCTATTCACTACTCCTTACTTCCGCGTCTATCCATCTGATGATCTCATCGGATGCGAGCTTGCTGGCGCAGCCAAGAGCGTTATAGCCCTAGCGGTTGGAATGACGATCGGCATGAATCTCGGTGAAAATACTCAAGCGATGGTTATTACACGTGGACTTTCAGAGGTTGCACGTTTTGGTCACAGCTATGGGGCAAATCCTCTGACCTTCTTGGGGTTGGCTGGAATGGGAGATATCGTCGCAAGTTGTGGCTCTGCGCTTTCGCGCAATCGCCAATTTGGTGAAGCATATGGACGAACAGGGAGCATAGAAGGCGCTCGTAAAGAAGTCGCTAAGACTGTTGAAGGAGTTGCTTCCGCGCCTGCGATTCGCGAGTTGGCCCATAGAGTTGGCGTAGAAGTGCCTATCATTGAAGTTATGGCGGATGCGGTGACGGGATCAATAACCCCAGCACAAGCGATGGAGCGACTTATGTCGGTCAGTACCTTGGCCGAATTATGATGAGCAAGAAGAANGTTGCAATTCTCTTTGGAGGCCAATCCAGCGAACATGAAATATCGTGTATCTCCGCTGGGGGAATTCTTGGCGCAATAGACCGTGAACGCTTTGATCCGATCCTGATCGGGATNACCCGCNCTGGAAAGTGGGTCNTCGTTGATCAATCAACNGTACTCGCGATCAAAGATGGAGAACTCCCCGAAGTAGATGAGTCTCTACCCCCGATCACCGCTGATATCCATGGATTTAGTTACCAAGGCGAACCACTTCACATTGATGTTCTCTTTCCGTTACTGCACGGCCCATATGGAGAAGATGGAACGGTTCAGGGATTGTGTGAGATGGCCGGAATTCGTTATGTAGGATCTGGAGTCTTGGCTAGCGCAGTGGCGATGGATAAGTCCTTCGCCAAACCAATATTTGCCGCCAATGGCCTCAAGGTAGCCCCCGGTGTAGTTCTCATCAAGGGGGAGTGGAGCGCCAAGCAGATCGAGGGCTTGGTCTATCCCGTATTTGTGAAACCTGCTCGCAGCGGGTCAAGTCGGGGAACCACCAAGGTGAAATCATTTGCAGCGCTCACGCCAGCGATTGAACATGGCTTCGAGTTCGACACCAAAGTCTTGATCGAGGAAGCAATCGTAGGACGCGAAATCGAATGTGGAGTGCTGGAAAGCTCTGGGACCGCCACGGCATCTCCTATTGGTCAGATTAAAATTTTGGGCAACCACGAGTTCTACGACTTTGAAGCGAAGTATTTGGATGATGCGACAACCGTGATTTTCCCGGAGGATCTGCCCACTGGAGTAGAGGAAGCAATTCAAGGCGCAGCGGTAAAAGCTTTCAAGGCGCTGGGCTGCGAAGGTCTGGCACGTGTTGATTTCTTCTACACCGATGGTGGTGAAATCGTAATCAACGAGTTGAATACCATGCCTGGTTTCACTCCGACATCCATGTTCCCAAAATTATGGGGCCGCGCAGGGGTGACCTACTCTGAAGTTATTACTCGCCTTATTGATGCAGCGATTTCACGTTCGGGACACGTTACGCGTTAAGGTCACTTATCTCGATCGCTAATGAAGCGCGATCAACTTTCATGATCTTATGGTTGGGTAATTCTTCCCACCCGGTTTGAGTCCAGCCGCTTGATGCCACGAGTACCTCTTTGCCATCAGTGCGGTAGAAGAGATCGTAATATCCCGGAAGTTCTCCAGCTGGAATGCGTTCATCATTATGCTCGTTGACTACGAAGAATTCGCTAGGCGTTAAGAACATGCAGTTGATGCTGGAGTAGACCGCGTTCTTGCGGAGGATATCTACTGCTGAGCGAATACCGCGCTCCACGCCATATTTTTCGATTTCGGTAACGATGAGATAGAAGTAACTCTCGCTATCAGTATGCCCACGGCGGAGGGCTAGATACTTGGGGTCGATGAAGGGATCCATCGATTCTGGCGGAAGAAGGGCGCCATTATGCGTAAAGGAGTAGTCCCGATAGGTGAAGGGATGGGTATTTCCCTCGTTAATCGCCAAGCCACCTGTAGCCCAGCGCAGGTGGAGGAGCGCTCCGCTGGATTTGAGATCGTGAGCAGCTTTGTCAAAAGCTTCACTCTCCTTGGCGCGAGTTGGCTCAATCAGAAGCTCGGGATGTTTCTGCGCATTGCAGGTCGCAATTCCCCAACCATCGCCGTGGCGAGCCGAGAGCGCTGCAAATTCCGCAAACTCTTTTCCGACAGCCTCAACCAGAGTTTGTTCATTGGCAGAGACAAATCCCATCAAGCGACACATAGGAGTTCCTAACCTCTAATTATTTGTATCGAAGAATACATTTTTAGTTTCCGTAAATGCATCAAGCGCATCTGGTCCCAGTTCACGCCCCAGTCCAGATTGCTTGTATCCACCAAATGGGGTCCAATAGCGCACCGATGAGTTGGAGTTGACCGAGAGATTGCCAGCTTCTACTGCGCGAGAAACTCTTACGCCACGGGCCAAGTCGCGAGTCCAGATCGATCCGGATAGACCGTATTCAGAGTCGTTGGCGAGACGAATGGCATCGGCTTCATCGTCGAAGGCGATAACGGAAACGACTGGGCCAAAGATCTCTTCGCGGTAGGCACGATCTGATGTTGACTTCGCAAGAAGGACCGTCGGTGGCATCCAGTATCCAGGGCCTGTAGGTGCAGATCCTGTGAATGCAATTTCCGTACCAACAGGAACATATTCGCGAACGCGATCGAGTTGTCCTGCGGAGATCAGCGGACCCATCTCGGCAGTTTCGAGTTCTGGAGATTCGACGCGAAACTTTTTGACCGCAACCTCGAACTTCTCCATAAATGAATCGAGAGCGGATCGTTGAACCAGGATGCGAGAGCGAGCACAGCAATCTTGACCAGCATTATCAAAGACCGCACCAGGCGCACCTGCAGCAGCTCTTTCGATATCTGCATCGGCGAAGATCACGTTAGCGCTCTTTCCACCGAGTTCAAGGGTCAGACGCTTTACCTGATCGGCGCAACCGCGCATGATGCCCTTACCCACTGTGGTTGATCCAGTAAAGACGATCTTACGGACGAGTGGATTGGTTACGAAGCGTTCTCCGACGATGCTTCCCTTTCCCGGGATAACATTGAAGACACCTTCTGGAATGCCGGCTACAAGTGCGAGTTCGCCCAAACGAATAGCAGTCAGTGGTGTGAGTTCGGCTGGCTTGAGAACCACGGTATTACCTGCCGCGAGTGCGGGGGCGAAGCCCCAACCAGCGATAGGCATCGGGAAGTTCCACGGAACGATGATGCCGATTACTCCGAGTGGCTCCTTGAAGGTGATATCGATTCCATTTGGTACTGGAATCTGACGACCAAAGAGGCGTTCGGGGGCGGCGCTGTAGTAGTTAAGACAGTCGCGGACATTGCCAGCTTCCCAACGGGCATTGCCGATGGTGTGGCCAGAGTTAAGGACTTCGAGCTGCGCCAGCTCTTCGAGATGTTCATCGACAACGCGGGCAAAGTTGCGAAGCAATTTAGCCCTGTCGCCGGGATTAATCAGGCGCCAGGTTTGAAAAGCCTTGTTTGCTTTGGCGATGGTTGCATCAGTTGTCGCAAGATCAGCGAGTTGTACATCTTTGACTGCGGTAGCCGTGGCAGGGTTAATGACGGTATATGTGCTCATGTTAAATATTTACCTTACATTCTTTCGAAGTTACGGAAACGCTCCCAGTCGGTGACTGCGCGGCTATATGCATCTAATTCGGTATCTGCCATATGGGTGTAATGTTTTTGAACATCATCGCCAAAGGTCTTAGCGACCCATTCGCTATTGGCGAAGAGATCACGAGCTTCATGGAGTGATGTAGGTACGCGAGAAGTTTCCAGCGCATATGCATTACCTTCAAAGGCAGGTTCGAGTACGAGTTCATTCTCGATTCCATCTAAGCCGGCTGCGATCATGCCTGCTACGGCCAGGTATTGGTTGGCATCGCCACCAGGAACGCGGTTTTCTATACGCAGCGAATGGCCCTGTCCGACAAGGCGAAGCGCGCAGGTACGGTTATCGCGACCCCACTTAAGCGCGGTTGGAGCGAAGGTTCCGTATTGGAAGCGCTTGTACGAGTTGATGTTTGGGGCGAAGAGCAGGCTGAGTTCGCGCATATGGGCCTGGATCCCCGCCAAGTAGTGGCGACCCAACTTTGACATGCCATCGCCGGCATCGCCGGCGAGAACGGCAGAATCATCTTTGCCGCGGAATGAAAGGTGGATGTGGCACGAACTTCCCTCGCGCTCATTGAACTTGGCCATGAAGGTAAGTGAGCAACCTTGTTGGGCGGCAATCTCTTTAGCACCCATTTTGTAAATCGAGTGGTTGTCGCAGGTGCTCAGAGCATCTTCGTATCGGAAGGCGATCTCATGTTGACCGAGGTTACATTCACCCTTAGCCGACTCGACAATCAAGCCTGCGCCATCCATATTTAAGCGGATTGCGCGTAGCAATTTTTCGACGCGACCGGTACCAATCAGCGAGTAGTCAATGTTGTATTGATTCGAGGGGATCAGGTCTTTGTAACCCTTGTTCCAGGCCTCTTCGTAGGTATCATTAAAGACGATGAATTCCAGCTCTGTGCCGCAGAGCGCCATCATTCCAGCGGCATCAAGGCGGGCAAGCTGATTTTTTAGAATCGTGCGAGGCGATACAGAAACTCCATGCTTGTGGTGGTCAACGAAATCGGCAATTACAAAGGCGGTTCCTTCGTGCCATGGGAGGTAGCGCAAGGTCTCGAAATCAGGGTGTAGACCCATATCGGCGTAGCCCGTATCCCAGGATGAAACGTCATAGCCCTGAACGGTGTTCATATCTACATCTACCGCCAGGAGATAGTTGCATCCCTCGGTGCCATTTTTAATGGTGTCGGCAACGAAGAAGGGAGCATGGATCCGCTTGCCCTGCAATCTCCCTTGCATATCTGTCGCACCAACTACAACGGTGTCGATTTTGCCGCTTGCTACATCTGCCTTTAACTGCTCCAGGGAGAGAGACACTTCTTATTCCTCCGATAGTTAAGTACTGTGAATCGAACATATACAGGCTACTCGCGCTGGTCGACACGCACAATGACCCTTGACAAAGGCAGGTATGAGCGTATTTTAAAAAAAAAATGAATACAAAATCCACGTCAGGATGCTTCCAAAATCACACTCTTGGGGGCAGACTTCCCCTAACTTCTAGAAGGGTGGAATGACCAAGATGTCCCAAATTCATTCAGATGATGAACGGCGATTGGCAGAGCTTGGCTATAAGCAAGAACTCACTCGCAGTTGGTCTGGTTTCTCTAATTTTGCAATCTCATTCTCTATCATCTCCATCCTCTCGGGCTGCTTCACAACATTTGCCCAGGCTTGGAATTTTGGTGGACCATTTGCAATCACCGTGGGTTGGCCAATTGTTGCCACCCTCATTCTTATTATTGGACTTTCGATGTCCGAACTCGCCTCTGCCTTTCCCACTTCAGGTGGCATTTACTGGTGGGCTTCTAAACTAGGTGGAGCAAAGGCTGGTTTCTACACCGGCTGGCTCAACCTCATTGGCTTGGTTTCCGTTACTGCTTCGGTTGGTTATGGCTCGACTTTCTACATCAACCAACTTCTCGGTTTCTATGTAAAGAGTTGGACCAATTCATTTGGTGGCGACTACATAAAGCAACAGTTTGCACTCTTCCTGATCGTAATGGTGATTATTACCCTCATTAACCTTTACGGTCATCATCTCCTTGCGCTTATGAACAATATTTCTGTTTGGTGGCACGTCTTTGGTGTAGCGGTCATTGTTGGCGTTCTGTTAATTGCGCCAAAGACTCATGCAACTGGAGGATTCTTCTTCAAGCATATAAACAACTCGGGATTCGCAGGCACCGGTGGTAGTTTCTGGTATTTCATCTTGCCTTTAGGATTCCTATTGACGCAATACACAATTACCGGTTTTGATGCATCGGCTCACCTTTCCGAAGAGACACACGAAGCACATATCAACGCTGCTAAGGGAATTTGGAAATCCATTTTCTACTCTGCTGTTGGTGGATATATTCTTCTACTGTCCTTCCTCTGGGCGGCTTCCAAATTCGATATCATCAACTCAGCTGATCCAAAGGTAAATCCATTCGGTCAGGGCAGTCCAATTGCAATCTTCTACTCTGCTTTAGGTGGAGATGGCGGACTCTTTAAGTTGATCATGTTTATCACAACAATCGGACAGTTGTTCTGCGTGACAGCCTGCCTAACATCCTGCTCAAGAATGATGTTTGCATTCTCTCGTGATGGTGCTCTTCCGGGAAGTAAGCACTGGCGCAAGGTCAATAGCTCAGGTACCCCTGTAAACGCCATTCTTGTCTCGTCCTTTGCAGGTATCGCGATGACTCTTCCTGCCCTCTACAAGAGCTCGGCTGGCGCTCCGACAGCGTTCTACGCGGTTGTATCCGTCTGCGTGATCTCGCTATATCTCGCATTTATGATTCCGATCTATCTGCGTTGGAAGGCTGGAGATAGCTTTAAACCAGGTGCTTGGACTTTGGGTAGCAAGTACAAGTGGATGAACATGATCGCAGTGGCTGAAATCCTGGTTATTTCGGTTTACTTCATCTTGCCGCTCTATCCATCGGCAATTCCATTCCGTAAGGGATTTAGCTGGACCTCGGTAAACTATGCACCAATTATCACCGGTGGCGCACTTATATTCTTGTGGATCTGGTGGCACCTATCGGTCAAGAATTGGTTCAAAGGACCAATTAAAAATATCGAGTTATAAATCTTAGAAAATTAAGGGGTCCAGATATCTGGACCCCTTAATTATTTTCCTAGAACTTCGCGACCCCACCGTTGGATGATGGGCTTCCACGTATTGACCAATTCATACTCGGCGGCAGCGAATTCTGGTGCAATTGTTGACTTACCAGAATCGATAAAGGCGTTGTCCGCTTCGGCTTCCCACCACTTCACAACTTCAAGGTCAATCTCGGGGTGGAACTGAACACCATAACTTCTGGTGCCTAAGCGATATACCTGGTTTACACATAACTCGCTCGATGCTAAAAGTGTTGCCCCAGTTGGCAGTGCGGTGACTTGATCTTCATGCCATTGTGCAACTGGCAATTCTGAATCAAAGGTAAAGATTGGATCGGCTACGCCCAGACCGTGAATGGAGTAGATCCCCACCTCTCCCAACTCTGCGCGCTCGACTCGACCTCCACCGGCAACAGCCAGGAGCTGAGTTCCGAGGCAGATAGCAAAGATAGGAATATCACGATCGATGGCATCTTTCAAAAGTGCGCGCTCTGGCGCAAGCCAGGGATGTAGGTGATCTTCCATGGCATTCATGTGACCACCAAGAGGGATTAGCGCTTGTGCAAACTCTGGAACTTGTGTCGGAACGGTTTCGCCGGCGTAAGCACGCAAGACTCGTATTTCAAAGCCGATTTCTTCTAGCCAGCGCCCTACCAAATGTGGGGCATCGGTCTCGTCATTTTGGATGGCGAGAATAATTGGTTGAGTGGCGACCATTCCTTAGTGCGAGGTAACAGGACAAGTCAGGGTACGAGTGATGCCAGGGACCGCCTGTACCTTGGCGAGGACTCCACGGCCGAGCTCTTCCATGCTAGGGGACTCCGCACGCATGATCACGTCGTAGGGGCCGGTCACGCCTTCAGCCAGGGTGACGCCTGCAATCTGGGAGATCGCTTTAGCAACGCTGGAAGCCTTGCCGACATCCGTTTGAATCAAGATATAAACCTGAACTGACATATTGGCTCCTTTAACTGTCGACCGTTATTTGCGGGGCTCACCCGCACGGGCTCTAGGCTACTCCCAGAACCTAGGGATAAGGGAAGAGAATTTATATGGCTAGCGAATCCTCGCTTATCGCCGCTGTTAAAGCGATCTTCGAATCTGCGCTCCCAGATGATGAAAGAGTTTTAGTTGGAATCGGGGATGACGCCGCCATTATTTCCCAACCCAAAGGGAAGATCGCTCTGGCTACTGATATCGCCATCGAGGGGGTGCACTTTAAGCGGAGTTGGTCTTCACTCTTTGAGATCGGCGCCAAGGTCTGCGCCGCAAACCTTGCCGACATTTTTGCGATGGGCGGGACTCCGGAGTACTTGTTAGTTGCCGCAGCGCTACCTGCTGGATTTACGGTCGCAGAAATCCAAGAGTTAGCCCGAGGCATTGTGGATGAAGCGTCAAAGGTGGGCGCAAGGGTTGTCGGTGGCGACTTGACCCTATCCGAAGTCTTGGTTCTTTCAATTGCAGTTTATGGAAGCGTTAAGGAGCCGGTCCTGCGGAGTGGGGCGCAAGTAGGTGACTTGGTAATTATTAGCGGCGTACCGGGAAAGTCCGCTGCGGGTCTAAAACTCCTAGAGCAGGGGATTAGCGACGAGAGAACGCTGGCACACCGTCGACCGGTGGTTGATTATTTCGCCGCTCGAGATTTTGCCCTTGCAGGTGTTTCGGCGATGTGCGATGTCAGCGATGGACTAACTTCGGAGCTACTTCATATTTCCCGAGCTTCAGGGGTTGGCATCGAAATCCGCACCGATGAAGAGATTGATTTCGATGGCGGCGAGGATCACGTCTTTGTCGCAACAATCTCTCCGCATCTACCTTTCCCGCGTCAGGCGATTGAAATAGGGAGGGTGGTATTGGGAAAGGGAGTTCGCATTAATGGTGAACCAGCGCTACATAAAGGCTTTACACACTTTCCAGAATAGTGCGCGCAAAGGCCGGGCGATCTGTCATCATCACGCTTGCTCCATATGTCTTACACAGCAGAATCTCTTCTTTGCTATTCGCGGTCCAGCCAAATATCTTGCGATGCCCTCTATTAAATTGATGCAACTTTGCGAGGGTATCTACCGAAGGTCCAATGGAACGTCCCAAATTAAATAGTGCAAACCACCGGTGGGGAATTAAGTAGACGGTATTCCAAGGAGTTCTGCGCAACCTCGCGATGGCGAACCAAGAGAAGGACATGATCGATACCGAGATGCCCGCCTGCGAGAGCCTGCTCTGGTAATCATGCAAGGTCTTTACGAGTTCGTGTTCGATTGCTCCATGAGTGGGAACCGGATGTTTGGTTTCGAGCGCAAGATGTTTTTTGAATTCGAGAGCTATCTCTAGGAGCTGCGCGAGGGTGAGGATGGGGTACGCGGCTTGAATCTCATCCAAGTTTGAGTCCGCAATTATTAGATCGCAATCTGCCACGCGCTTCATATCTTCATCGTGCCAACAGACGATGACGCGATCTTTAGTTAGGCGCAGATCAGTTTCAAATCCATCGGCTCCTTGTTCGACGGCAGCCAAGTAGGCCTCGCGCGACATTTCCGGATGGTCAAAAGAGGCCCCACGATGGGCATAGATAAGGGGGGTAGATAAAGGGGTCACGCACCTACTCTAAAGAAGAGGAGGCTAGCGGACTACCTTTCCAGCCTTGAGGCATGATGAACAAACGTTCTGGCGCTTGGTCGCTCCTGCTACCAGGGTGCGTACGCGTTGGATATTTGGGTTCCAGCGGCGGCGGGTCTTTCGCATTGAGTGCGAGACGTTATTGCCAAAGCTCGGGCCCTTGCCACAGATGTCGCAGTTTGATGCCACGATGGCTCCTTTAAATTCAGGTACGGTGAAATTCCAGTACGGCTAAGTGGGGAAGATTACCGCCC
>TBL_comb47_HYPODRAFT_10000438_pt1 | contig 55143 bp, 35 predicted proteins | sample TroBogypolimnion_40_FD_10682 | JGI IMG/M metagenome (IMG submission 10682)
CCGGTGAAGAAGTCGGCGATTATGAATGTGAACTCAGAAAAAAATCAGGCGGTCTTAGAACAGTTATTATAAGAGCCTCTAATATTGTTTTCAATGGCGAACCCGCCACTATTGTCATACTAATCGATATTACAGAAAGAAAACTCGCTGAAAAATTACTTGAAGAGAGTAAAGAAAAATATCGCCTCCTTATCCATTATACTATTGACCCTATTTTTAGCATAAATCCCGATGAAACTTACCGGTTTGTAAATGAAGCTTTTGCCCAAAGAGTTGACTCTACTCCTGATCAGATTATTGGTAAAACTCCGCACGATTTATATCCCTGGAATGACGCTGAATTTCGTCTTAATGTAATACGTAAAGTGTTTTTAACAGGTGAGAAAGCAGAAAGTGAAGTCCGAACCACCTTGAAAAATGGTGAGTTAAGATATTATTTTACCAAAGTTAATCCCGTAAAAGATGATTCTGGAAAAGTTATCTGGGTTACTTGCAATTCAACAGATATTACCGACCGTAAAAAAATTGAACATGCTTTACAAGAGAGTGAAAACCATTTTAAAGCCATGTTTAATCTTGCTGGAAGCGGTATTGTCCTTATAAATGCAGATGATTGTACCATAATAGAAACTAATAATACTGCCGCCGGATTAATCGGCCTGCCAATAAATCAAATTATCGGTAAAGAATGTTTCAATTTTATTTGCCCAAACGAAAAAGGCAATTGCCCTGTAAAAGATTTAAAGAATACTGTTGAAAATTGTGAAAGGGTTCTGCTTACTGCTAAGGGCGAACATAGAAAAATACTTAAATCAGTATTTGCAATTAAGTATAAAGGAATGGATTGTTTCCTTGAATCATTTATGGATATTACCGAACAAAAGAAAAATGAAGAACAATTAGTATTATTGAATAATGAACTCCAAAGAATTAATTCCGAAAAGGATAAGTTTTTCTCTATCCTTTCACATGATTTAAAAAGCCCTTTTCTGGGATTTATCGGTTTGACCAATGTGTTAGCCGAAGATGCCGCTGATTTTTCTTTAGAGGAATTGTCTTCAGCTGTAAAAAGCATGAGTTCCTCTGCGAATAATCTATATAAATTATTAATGAATTTGTTGGAGTGGTCCCAAATGCAGAAAGGGACTGTGAGCTTTAACCCCGCACATCTTCTGCTTTCAGAAGTGGTATCTCAGAATATTGAACTGCTTTCTTCTCAATATGAACAAAAAGAAATTGAAATTATCAATAAAATTCCAACAGATCAAAAAGTCTTTGCTGATAAAGAAATGCTTGATTCCATATTTAGGAATATATTGACAAATTCAATAAAGTTTTCATACCGGGGTGGAAAAGTAATTGTTAAGGCTAAAGAGATTGAGAATGATTTCGTTGAGGTGTCCATAACTGACAATGGAATTGGAATGTCTGATTCTTTAGTAAATAAAATATTCAAATTGGAAGAAAAAACCGGACGCAGAGGAACTGAAAACGAAGAAAGTTCCGGCTTGGGTTTGCTGCTTTGTAAAGAGTTTGTAGAAAAGAACGGCGGCAAATTATGGGTTGAAAGCCGGGAAGATAAAGGCAGTACTTTTTATTTTACTCTTAGATAATCAGGCAGATACTATTTTGAAACTAGTATAACCAGATCTTTCGATTTTCCGGTATCATATTTATCTTTAGTTAAACTTCCGAAATATTCAATCCCTGAAAATCCAGCCTCCGTTAGTAACTCCTTTAACTGCCCTAACTTGTATGGATATAATTTTGTTGTTACCAACTGCTTGTTCTTAAGTTCACTCTCTTCGAAACTCAAAACATTAAAGTCTATCTCTTCTCCGCAAAAATCATAGAACCTGACGTAATATTTCCCCTCCCGGTGAGTTATATTTACAATCCTTTCTTGCTCTTTCAGTATTTTTTCGTAATTCAGTATTTGCAGTAGAAACTTGCCCCCGGGCAAAAGCATCCTGTAACAGTTATTAAATGCCTTACGGATTCCGGCCTTATCAAGGTTTGCAAGAGTATTCCCCATTGAAACAGCAAATGAATAATTATTAAAAAATGTCTCAGGAATTGTGTCTAACGAATAATTATGGAAATCTATATTTAGGTTTAATTCTGCACTCTTTTCTTCGGCTTTTTTAATCATTCCTGATGATATATCAAATCCTGTTACTCGTAATCCAATAAGTGAAAGCGCTATTGAATCAAGCCCGGTTCCGCATCCCAGATCAGCTGCATTTTTCATTTCGGTTGTTATGAACTGCTTATATAAATCCTGCCGTGACTTTAAGGCAGTTTCATACCCGGTCATATTATCGTAAAAGCCTGAAATATTATCAAAAAAAGATTCGCTGGATATCATAAAACCTACTCAACCTGTGTATTCTAATTTAACCAAATTAAAATAGTTATTTATAAAAATCCTCACAGCTCCCCTGGTTTGCCATTCGTAAAGAAATTCCACGGCCGTGACAGACCTTAATTTTTTTTACTTATTCATAACTTTGTTTTGGTGATTAATACTTTCCATATGAATTGCGGCAAAATACTTTTCTATGAAATCCTCGCCTAGCCCTAACAGCTTCCCTTTTTGGGTCGCCTTTTCCAGGATTTCATTCCACCGTGTAGTTTGAAGTATTGTTATATTATTTTCTTTCTTATACTCGCCTATCTTGTCTGCAATTTTCATTCGCTGAGATATTAACTGCATAAGTTCATCATCAATCTGATTTATCTGCTCCCTTAGTTTTTCAAGTGCAGTGTTAAATTCATTTTCATTTGTGCTCTCATGCCTCCAGAGGATATTCCCAATTAAGGTTTTCAACGCCGCGGGAGTCAACTGCTGCTTTGCATCGCTTAAGGCATTGTCTGGATTAATATGCGATTCAATCATCAAACCGTCAAAATCAAGATCTATGGCTTTCTGTGAAATCTCATGGAGATTGTCCCTTCTTCCGCAAATATGGGATGGGTCGCAGATCATCATTAAATGTGGATTCCTTCTCTTCATTTCAATTGCTAAATGCCACATGGGAGAATTTCGGTATTCCGTATTACCGAAAACACTAAACCCTCGATGCACTAATCCTATATCCTCAACACCTGCCTTTGCAATTCTTTCTACTGCTCCTGTCCAAAGTTCAAGATCAGGATTTAGCGGATTCTTAATTAGAACCGGAACATCTGTTCCCTTTAATGCATTTGCAATGTCCTGAACGCTTGCGGGATTTACCGCCGAACGTGCACCTATCCATAATATATCAATGTCAAAATGAAGTGCGTCTTCAACCTGCTTTGCACTCGCCACTTCTACTGTTACCGGAAGACCTGTAACCTTTCTTGCCTGCTGAAGCCACGGAAGCCCCTTTGTACCTACTCCTTCAAATGTGCCGGGACGAGTTCGCGGCTTCCAGATCCCCGCACGGAATATATCCACCACTCCCGTTTCAGCAAGCTGAATAGCTGTCTGCATCACCTGCTCTTCTGTTTCAGCGCTGCATGGTCCTGAAATTATAAGAGGCCTTTTATTCAGTTTATCTGTTGTATTTAATTTTATTAACTCTCGTGCTTCCATAATTATCCACTCTTTATTTAATTATTCTTTTAATTTCATTTGCCTGTCCGATCAACCGGTGGAATGTATCAAATTCTTCCATTTCGAGCAATTTTTTCATCTGCTTTAACTGGTATATCTGTTCATTCAATACGTCAAGTATGTTGCTCCGGTTCTGTCGAAATATCGGTATCCATGTATCAGGACTGCTCTTTGCCAGTCGAACCGTACTTTCAAATCCTCCTCCTGCTAATTGGAAAATTGTATCTTCTTCTTTTTCCTTCTCAAGCACTGATAATGCAAGTGCGAAAGATGTAATATGCGAAATGTGACTGACATATGCAGCATGTAAATCATGGCTTACTGCGTCCATATAAATTTTCCTCATGCCTAGAGTATCATACATCCTTTCTGCAGTTTCAACTGCATCGTCATCGCTTTCCTCTTTGTTGCATATAACCGTAACCCTTCCTGTGAATCCTCCTTTAAGTGCTGCCTCCGGACCGCTGTATTCAGTTCCCCAAATCGGATGTGTTGCAACAAATCTTTTCCTGTTAACATGCCCTGTTGCGGCTTTTACAATTAGTTCCTTGGTTGAACCTACATCTATTACAACATGATGATCTATAAGATCAAGAACTTTCGGAAGAACATTCAGTGCAGTATCAACCGGTACGGCTACAATAACCAGGTCTGATTTCACAACCGCCTCGTCTAATGAACAGATCTCATCTACTAATCCAAGTTTTAATGCAAGTTCTGCATTTGTCTGGTTAGACTCAACTCCGATCACCGACGTACAAAACGAATTCGCCTTTAATGTCAGCGCCATGGAACCGCCTATTAGTCCGGTACCGACTACAGTAACTATCATATCGCAGCTCCTATCCTTTTTATTGCTTCTTCAAATTTTTCAACTGTTGTGCAAAGACTTACTCTTATGTACCTGTTCCCCGCACTTCCAAATATTCCCCCCGGCGTTATAAATACATTAGCTTCATTTAAAATTTTATCCACAAAAGAATAACAATCCGTTTCTTTATCGTCCAGTTTTGCCCATACAAACATTCCTGCCTGTGATTTGCTGAAACTGCAGTTCAACTTTGTTAATAATTCAAATACTTTTTCCCTCCGTGAACGATAAACATCGTTTACTTCGTTATACCATTCACGCGGAAGTGATAATGCTATTGCCGCCGCCAATTGCAAAGGAAGGAACATTCCGCTGTCCATATTACTCTTAAAACGTAGTACATCATTTATAAACTTCGGTTTCCCGGCAATTAGTCCAACCCGCCATCCTGCCATATTATGAGATTTGCTTAATGAATTAAGTTCAACTGCAGTTTCTTTTGCGCCGGCAATGCTCAATAGACTTAATGGAGTGTCATTTAAAATGAACGAATACGGATTATCATGACAGATCAAAATTTTATGCTTTAATCCGAATTCTATTATTTTCTCAAAAAGCTCTATTGTGGGAAGCTGCCCCGTTGGCATCTGTGGATAATTTATCCACATCATCTTAACACTAGTTAGATCTAGAGATTCCAGAAAATCAAAATCAGGAAACCAGCTGTTTTCTTCAACCAGGTCATAGTCAATGCAGTCTGCTCCGGTCAGATAAACTGCCGACCTGTATGCAGGGTATCCTGGGTTTGGAACCAATACCTTATCTCCCGGATTCAGATAAGTCATGCAAATATGAACTACTCCTTCCTTGCTCCCGATTAATGGAAGTATCTCAGTCTCTGGATCCAGTTCAACATTATACCATTGCTTGTACCAGTCGCTCATTGCTTTGCGTAAAACCGGCGATCCTCTGTAACTCTGATATGCATGATTTCCCGGCTTTGCTGATTCCTCATTTAAGGTTTTAATTACATCCGGATGAGGAGGAAGATCAGGACTTCCTATGCCAAGGTTAATAACTTGCTTCCCTTGTTTATTCAGGTCTTCAATTTCCTTCAGCTTCTTTGAAAAATAATATTCACTGATTTTATTTAACCTGTCTGCAGTGTTTATCATCTTATTGTTATTCCTTTTTTATAAATACCATATATTTTTAACTTTTCAGTTATCTTCCCCATTGATTCTATAACTTTATAAAACTTGTCTGGTACAGCAAATTCCATGTCCGCATAAAATGAATATTTCCAGTCAGTATCGGGAATAGGAAAGGATTGCAGCTTTGTAAGATTCATGCCTGCTTCGGCTATTTTTGTCAACACTCGGGCAAGACTACCTCTGGAGTGATCCGTGTGAAAATATACCGAGGCTTTATTTGGGTTGCCTATCTTCTCAATTTTATCCTCCCGCTGTAGAATCAGGAATCGTGTATAATTATTTTTTAGTGTGTGAATATTTGGAACCAGTATATCCATCCCATAAAGTTTGGCAGCCAGTCGCCCTGCAATTGCTGCAGCATGTTTATGACGATGCTGATGAATAATTTTAACACTGAGTGCTGTATCATCAGTTTCAACTAGCTTCCATTCCTGCTTCTCAAGGAAATCCATGCATTGCAGAAGTGCCATAGGATGACTGTGGACCTCCCTAAGATCTTCATTCTTCACCCCCGGATAAACTATAAGCTGCTGTTTTATCTGAAGATAAATTTCACCTATTACATTAAGTGAGCTTTTCTGTAGAAGATTATAATTTGGAAGTATACTGCCGGCAATTGAGTTTTCAATCGCCATTATCCCGCCGTCTGATATTTTCTTATCAGCGGCAACTTTGACAGTTTCCCTGAAAGTTTTACATGGTAGTACTGTAACATCACCTCCGAAGAAATGGTTAGCAGCTTCCTGGTGAAAACTCCCTTCGTAACCTTGTATTGCTATTCTTTTTTCCATAATAATAAAAAACCCGGTCAGTTGACCGGGTGACTTTGTAAAATTTGTATGTTGGTTATTTCAGCAAAAGACTCCCGGTATATTCCCGAAGAAATAAAAATAAAAGTAGTAATACCATTTAGATGTTTTTGCTTTTCTCATAACGGTTACCAATTTAAAAATAAATTCAGTCAGATACAAGACTTGATAATAACTACAATTCAATCAGAATTTTTATATAGAAGTGCTGCTTTATCTGCTGCTGTAACAATTCCCTTGATCATAGCTGAACTGAAACCATTATGCTCCATCTGGTTTAATCCTGAAATAGTACACCCCCTCGGAGTGGTTACTTTATCAACTTCGCTTTCAGGATGATCTCCTAACGTTAATAAAAGAGACGCTGCTCCCTTTGCAGTCTGCGCAGCCATTTTTAATGCCTCTTCAGAATGAAATCCTATTTCTATGCCTCCCTGAGAAGCGGCTCTAATTGCCCGGAGAAAGAATGCAATTCCGCACGCACATAATGCGGTTGCGGGTATCATTAGTTCTTCATTTATTATTAATGTAGTGCCGAGTGCTTCAAAGATTTCTTCCGCATATTTAAGTGCTTTCTCGTTCCCCGGCCCTGACGAAAGACATGTCATAGATTCTCGTATCGCTATAGCTGTATTCGGCATTGCCCTTACTATACGAGTCCCCTTCGGCAGTTTTTTCCCGATTGCTGAAAGAGTTGCACCCGAAACTACCGAAATAATTGTATGTGTCTCCGGTTTTACGGAAGTCTTTATTTCATCCAAAAGTCCGTTCAATTGTCCCGGCTGAACAGCAATTATTATTATTGAAGATTTTTTTACGGCAATCGTATCATCTCCGGTAATTCCAATTCCTTTTCCCTTTAAAGGTAAAAGTAGTTCTGCATTTCTTCTGGTCACAATTATTTGCTCCGGTTGGTAAATCCCTGCACTGATCAGCCCGTTCATTATAGCTAAACCGATATTTCCCGCCCCTAATATTGCAATTTTTGATGTCTTCATTTTCGTCCTGTAAATAGTATCTCATTTTATTGAATTTATGCGAGAAATGAAACATTATTATATAAAATTGTGTGATTTGACGTCAGGGTTTACACCTAAAGAATCAGGGTTTTACCCGATTGATATAATGTCAGTTATAATTTAGTTTTCATATGAAAATAATTTAGAAGGAGTTTTTGTGATAAATAAAAGTATAATGGTTATCGATTCTAATGAAGAATTCCTGGGATTTGTATTGGATTTCCTTATTAATGATATGGATATGAATGAGGTTGTCTGGGCTGTATCACCTGAAGAAGCCTGGGATAAAATGAAAACCTATAAACCGGGTATTGTTATCCTGGATCTTGGAATGAATAAATATAATGGCGAGGAATTATCGACTCTTATCAATACTGTTCATAACTCCCCAATTATTCTTATGACAAGTTTTTATGAAAATGATGACTATATAAATTTATCCAAAGAACTCGGTGCTGACGGATTTACTCTCAAAGAACATTTTAAAACGGCCCTTGTTGAACTGATCGCTTACCTCGAACATGACAAGGAAACTGAATTTTTCAAAGACAAACAACATTTGCTAAATTAGCTCCATATATCCTACAATCTCCTTAGCCGTTGAGTTCTTTAACTTAACGGCTTTTCTATTTTCTTAATTATGCCCCAAATCAGATATTTATTTGCCGCGATTAACAATATTTGTTTATCTATTTGTGTATTAAAAGTATTATTCCTAACCAGAGTGGACATATATTAACATTGACAATAATAAGTAACAATTACAAATTTTAAAACATTATAAACAGTTTAACCGTTAAGAGAAAAATATAGTATCTGGCAAGTATTCTTCACGGAAATTTAAATTGTTTGGGTTCAAAAAAATGAATACACAGGATGACATGGTAAAGATTTTTATAAAGAACAGCCGGGGATTTATTATCGCTGCAAACCATTGGTTTGCGGGTTCCGAATCGATAATAATTATGGCATCCGGTTTTACTGGCGATAAATCTATGAATGGTAGGTTTGAAAAACTGGCAAACAAATTTAGCCAGGCAGGGATTAGCGTTATAACATTTGATTACTGCGGATGCGGCGAAAGTGATGACGAAATTTTAACTCCTGAAAATGCTGTCGCGGACCTTCATTCAGTCATGAATTATGCAAAAAACAGGGGTTATAAAAATATCGGACTCTACGGGCAAAGCTATGGCGGCCTCGTCTGTCTTAAAGGATATAGAAGCGATGTTAGAACTATGGTGCTTACGGGCGCTTTAACCGGAAGCATCAAATATAATTGGGAAAATTTCTATTCGAAAGATCAACTTGATGAACTCTCTATTACCGGACATATGAGGATCTATAAAGATGCTCTTAGTCCTAGGGACATGGTCATTATTGATAAATCAATGCTCCAGGATTTTGAACTGATTGACCAGGAAAAAATGCTTCGTAAGGTTGAATGCCCTGTTCTTATTATTCATGGAGATCATGACGAAGAAGAATTGAATCTTCTTGATATTTCACGAAAAGGAATAAAATATCTTCCGCGTGAATCAAAAATTGAGCTGCTTGAAGGCGCTGATCACAGATTCATTGATCAGCTTTATGCTATTTCAGATCTTTCACTAAAATGGTTTATGGGATATTTATAATTTCAAATATTGGAAACTTGGCTTATTATTCTAACTAGAATTTGTTCAATTATTGAACTCCTCTTCTCAATTCTCTGATTTCTCTTTTTTTAAGTCCAAAAACTGGAATTGTATTGCACTTTTTGTACTAAATCTCACAGTAAACCTATTATATTCGTAAAAATAGCATTTTTTACTCCGGCATATATATTGGCTCTATTTCTTAAATCATTAAGAGATAAGTCATATGAAAACATTAATACTATTAATTATATTTGCATTTATTACTATCATTAAAGCCGATGAAACAGGCTATGTAAATAAAATGTCGGTTAAACAGGGTGACACACTTGAATTACATATTTCTACTCAGGTAAGCCCATTCAATATTCAAATCTACAAATTCAATGATGTCGATAGCCTGGTTACAACAATTAGTAATGTAACGGGAGGCGAAAGCTTTTATCCCGATAGCAGTTTCTATTACGGATGCGGCTGGCCGGTTTCCTACTCTCTGGTTATCCCTGATAACTGGCAGCCTGGTGTCTACTATGCTCAATTTCGAACTTCCACCAGTTCAAAGTCTGTTATTTTTATGGTTAGCCCCAGAGTAAGAGGATCATATTCCCAAATATTATACCTCGCTAATGCAAATACTTGGGAAGCTATAAACCCTGTGGGAGGAAAAAGTTTATTTAATTATAACTCATCTGATGGAGTACATGCCTATAAGGTTTCGTTCCAGCGCCCGGGCAGAGCTTATGTTGGATATCCGGAATTCTATCAATCTGAACTATCATTTGTCAGATGGATGTATCGAAATCATATAAATTTTGAGTGTGCAGTAAATTATGATATTCATTCTGACCCTAACCTATTATCCAATTATAATGTAATGGCGGTTGCAGGACAAAGTGAATTTTGGTCATATCCGGAAAAGGTTGAAACTGAAAACTTCGTCAATTCCGGTGGAAACCTTATTATTCTTTCAGGCACTACTTGCTGGTGGCAGGTTAGATATGAGGATAACGGAAATACTCTTGTCTGTTATCAGGACCCTTCGGTAGATCCCATGACAGGCGTGGTTGATTCTTTGGTCACCACTAATTTCAGATTCTCTCCCGTTAATTCACCGGAGAATACTATGACAGGTTTAAGCTTTTTGGGAGGCGGATATGTGAACAATGGCGGTTTATTTCCTGCATCTGATGGATATGGCGGTTATACGGTTTACAATCATCATAGTTGGGTTTTTAATGGCACAAATCTAATGGAAGGAGAAGACCTCGGATACTCTGATGCTATCGTTGGTAGTGCCGCTGATGGAGGATTATTTAATTTTGTCAACGGTATCCCTTCTTTTACTGGTGCTGATGGCAGTCCGGTTAATTTTATGGTCCTTGGTTTGTCTCCGGCATATTTAACCTGGGGTCTTTCTTCTACTCCTCATGCTACTATGGGAATATTCCATAAACCCGGCGGCGGAAATGTTTTTAATGCGGCTTCAATAAATTGGGCCTTGGGTCTTGATAGTAATTTTTACGTGCAGAAGATTACGAAGAATGTCTTCGATAAATTTACTTCAAATAAACTCCCTCCTGATATTGTAGCCTGGACTCCTTTTAATGTAGAGACCGATTTTATACATCATGAGAATATTCCTCTAAATGTAAGAAATTTTCTCAGACAGGATACATCTCTTGTTAATTTATCCATAAATGCCGCTGATCCTTATAACGGAAATGTCGCATATCAATGGTTGATAAATCAACAGCCCGCTTTTAATACTTCAGCCGCTAATGTAAATAATACCCAGTTCTCCAATCAGAACAAAGTAAATAAAGTAAAAGCGTTGGTCTTTAATAACTTTGATACTTCAGAAATTTCCTGGAATTACTTCAATACAGAACTTGCTGTATATTCAGATCCTGTATCCAGTGTTAATCTAAATACAGCTTATTTCTATCGGATAAACACTTTTAATAGTTTTAAAGATACTCTCACTTATTTTCTGCAAAATGCTCCCTCATGGTTAAGTTTAACTAATGCCGGTGAATTAAAAGGAACTGCACCCGGAACGGCAGACCAGGAACAAGTGACAATAATTGTAACCAATCAGCATGCTGAAGCCGACACTCAGTCCTTCGTCGTGAATGTTGTTGACCCGAACTTTGTCCTTCCGGTTGAACTTGTTTCTTTTACCGGCAATTATGTAAACAAATCTGTAGAGCTTAAATGGCAGACAGCTTCTGAATTCGACAATTCTGGTTTCAATATTGAAAGAACTACCAAGTCGAATAAGACTAGTTGGTCAAATATTGGGTTTGTTATTGGAAGCGGTAACAGTAATACTAAAAAATCCTACTCGTTCACCGATAAAAATATTGCTGGCAGCGGAACTTACTCCTATAGATTGAAACAAACTGATAAGGATGGAAATTTCAAATATCTTAACACAATAAATGTTGACATAAAAGATATTCCGACAAGTTATGCCCTTGGACAGAATTTCCCTAACCCGTTCAATCCTACAACCACGATCAGGTATTCAATTCCTGTATCAGGCAATGTAAAACTTACTATTTACAATGTCGTCGGCGAAACTGTTAAAGAATTAACTCCCGGTATACAGAATAGCGGCAATTATGAAATAATTCTCAATGCTAACGGACTTGCTAGCGGTGTTTATTTCTATACCATCCACAGTACGTCTTTTGATGGTAAACAAAATTTTATTAGCACAAAAAAAATGATCGTTATGAAATAATAGTTCCTGTTCGATTCATATGATAGCTCCTAATTAAAAATATCCGGCATATAGTTGAATTATTTCTACTTACCTGAAATCTCAACTAGTGCCGGATATTCCGATCTTAAGAATATCTATGTCAAATTAATTATTGTATACTCCTGACAGTCGGTCTTTGAACTGCTCTTCATAAATTTTCGTAAGATCAACGGTTTCTATTGCACGTGGCGATATCTTAACAAATTTATTTTTTTCTGTTTCCCAGTTGTCAATTATTTTCCCTGCCTTAGTTGACCCGGTATGAAATTGTTGATTAACAAGATATTTGAAAATCAAATCTTCATCTGCCAGTATAATAGTGTCTGTTTTAACATATGCTGTATTAAGATTCTTCTCAACCAACGGATAATTGTTATAGATGTAAGCAACGCCTCCGGTCATTCCCGATCCAAAATTCTTTCCAATTTCACCAAGAACAATTACAAAACCCCGGGTCATATATTCACAGCAATGGTTCCCCACTCCTTCAACCACTGCGGCTGCTCCGCTGTTCCTGACTGCAAACCGCTCTCCCGCTTTTCCAGCGACAAATAATTCCCCGCCTGTTGCTCCATATAATGCCACATTGCCTATAATAGTATTCCCTTCAAGTGCCTGCCGTATAACCCGCGGAAACCTTATTGTAATCAAACCCCCTGACATCCCTTTCCCGACATAATCATTAGCAACTCCGCAGTGTCGCAGTTCTATATTGTCCACTAAAAATGCTCCCAGACTTTGCCCTGCTGTCCCCTCTAAACGATATTGAATATATCCTTTGTAATTTCCTGGCCCATATAAAAATGAAATTAGGCCTGATAGGCGGCTTCCTACAGCACGGTCTGTGTTTTTTAATTTTCTGGTAATGATAACTCTCCCGTGAGTCATAATTGCAGGAAGAACTTCTTCCATTATTGTTTCATCGAAATGCCTTCCGTTCCCAGGAAATGATTTAACTTTAAGTCCTAATCCTGGATTATATTTCAAATCATTTTCAGAATGAAGTAAATAAGATAGATCTATATTCTTTTCTCTGATCATTTCTTTATGCGCTGAACTAATTGTGAGAAGATCATTTTTCCCGGTAACGTTGAAAAGACTGGGGTATCCCATTTCTGACAATAGTACTCTTATTTCTTCAGCAATATGCCTTATAAATACAACAAGGTTTTCAGGCTTACCCTTAAATTTTTTACGAAATTCTTTATCCTGCGTTGCAATTCCCGCCGGACATGTGTTCAGATGGCACTGTCTCGCCATTATACATCCTAAAGCAACCAGGGCCGATGTCCCAAAATCAAATTCATCCGCCCCTAGTAATGATGCAATAACAACATCTCTTGCGCATTTCAAACCGCCGTCAACACGTAACGTAACCCGCCCGCGCAAACCATTTTGAATCAGTGTCTTATTAACTTCGGTCAGTCCTATTTCCCATGGCAGTCCTGTATGTTTCAATGAACCCAATGGACTGGCACCCGTCCCTCCGTCATTGCCGCTTATTAATATTGAATCTGCTCCCGCTTTTACAACTCCAGATGCAATTATTCCTATTCCAAATTGAGATACAAGTTTAACACAAATATTTGCTCTTGGATTCACCTGGCGTAAATCATAAATCAATTGAGCTAGATCTTCAATGCTGTAAATATCATGATGAGGCGGTGGCGAAATTAAAGGAACGCCGGGTGTAGTATTCCTGTCGTAGGCAATTTGTAATGTTACTTTTTCACCTGGAAGCTGCCCGCCTTCTCCGGGTTTAGCTCCCTGACCCATTTTTATTTGTATTTCTCTTGCAGCTGTTAAATATGAAGTCGTTACTCCAAATCTTCCGCTTGCAATTTGTTTTGTATAACAGTTTTCACTTTTATCAGGATTGGAAACACTGTACCTGTCTTTCTGTTCTCCTCCTTCACCGGTATTGCTTCGGATTCCGAGAATCGATCCTGCACGGGCTAGTGTCCTGTGTGTCTCTTCAGATACTGCTCCGAATGAAATTGCGCCTAATCCGAAACGTTTTATTATCTTATCAGCAGGTTCAACATCTATTACAGGAATTGGTTCTCCTTTTATAATATCTAAAAGGTCTCTGACATATACAGGTGGCTCAACCGGAATCTGCTGCTCGTTTTTACTCCCAGAAATTGAATGAATATGTTTGAATACGTTTGGTGAAAATCCGTGCGCCTCTCCCCCTTTTCGGAATCGAAATCTTCCAAACTCTTCTATTACAATATTTTCTCCGAGTGCCCGCCGGCTCTTCTCTACTATACTTTCTTTTATCATTGAAAGTGTTAATCCGCCCAGAACTGATTTAATAGAAGGGAAATATTCATTTATTACTTCTTTCGAAATACCTATGGCATTCATAAGCATACTGCCGTGATAACTGCTCAACGTTGATACTCCCATCTTCCCCATTATTTTAAGGAGACCTTTTTCAAGAGAACCTCGGTAATTTCTTAGCATCGTAACCCAATCTGAAGCGGCGAAATGTTCCCTGATAAGCTCATACGCCATATATGGATAAACCGCGCTAGCTCCAAATGCAACAAGACATGCAATATGATGATCTTCTATTACATCTCCTGTAAAACATAATAGCGCGCAGTTATTCCTTAGCTTTTTCCTGATTAGATGCTGATGAACTGCAGAAACAATTAGCAGCATTGGTATTGGAGCATATTCTTTCTCAAGGTCTTCATCGGAAAGAAATATTATTCTTGTCCCGTTAAGTGCTGCGTTCTCACATTCTTTCCGAATTTCTTCAATCCGAATTGTAAGATCATCATCGAAATGTATATGACATTTTATTATTGCATAAGGAAATGACCTGTTGTTTTCCATCAATAAATTTACCTCGCGGGGAGACAAGACCGGACTGTCAATCCTTACGGCACCTTCAAATACATCCGTCTCGCTCAACAAGTCACTTTCATAACCTATATAACGATATAAACTCATTACATAACGTTCCCGGATTGAGTCAATTGAGGGATTGGTCACCTGTGCGAAATGCTGCTTAAAATAATCGTACAACTTCCTCGATTGCGTAGATATTGCTGCGGTTGGAGTATCGTCTCCCATCGATCCTACTGATTCATTTCCGCTTTGAGACATCGGAATTATAAACCTGTCAAAATCTTCTTTATCAATTCCAAACGCAATCCTGAGCCTTTTATTGAATCCTTCTTCGGGAATACCAAATGAACCGAACTCTTCAAAATCATTACCTCGTCCAAGCGCAAGCAGTTTACTGCCAATCATCTTTGAATAATTTCGGGTTTCGGAAACCATATTTGAAATTTCATTATTTGGAATTATACCGGTCCCATTCAGATTAATTGCAAAGTTTTCTCCTGATTTCATATGATGATGCATCAAAATATTATCTTCACTGATATCCACAACTCCGGCTTCGGATGCCATAATAACAAGACCATCTTTTGTTATCGTATATCTGAGAGGACGTAAACCGTTCCTGTCTAATTTTGCCCCTACTATATCTCCATCTGTAAAAACAAGCGCAGCAGGGCCGTCCCAGGGCTCAATATGATTTTCATGGTAGATATAAAAATCTTTAAGCTGCTGTGGCATGCTCGTGTCATATATGTAGGGTTCAGGTATTAGCATCATTATACTGTTGAACAAACCCCTGCCGCTCATAACCAGAAACTCGAGTATATTATCAAGACTAAATGAATCGCTTCCTGATTCTGATACAAATGGTTTTAGCTTTTCAAGATTCTCCTTCCAATAATCAGAACGGATTGTCTCTTCTCTGGTCTGCATCCACAAACGGTTCCCTTTAATAGTATTTATTTCACCGTTGTGCCCAAGCATCCTGAATGGCTGAGCCATGCTCCAATTGGAAATTGTATTTGTCGAAAACCTTTCATGAAAAACTGCTACCTTCACTTTATATTCTGGCTGAGTTAAATCGGAATAAAAACGGGCCAAAGTGTTAGGCTTCATCATCCCTTTGTAAACGATAGTTTTGGAGGAAAGAGAACAGATGAATGACTCTCCCTTGGTTTTTAATATCTTTTGCTCCACACTTTTGCGGAGAAGGTAAAGCCTTTTTTCAAAATCATTATTGTCTGACTCATTGGTAAAAAAGAACTGGACGATCAGAGGACATGTTGCCCTGGCAATATCGCCAAGGACACCTTTATTTACTGGAACATATCGGGTCCCAATATATTTGATTTTAAAAAGGGTCGCTAAATTATTTAACTCAGTCTGAAGAAATGGAAGTTCTGCATCATTTGTGAAAACCATTGCGATCGCGCGCTCTTTATTTCCGGTTTCGAAGGAAAGCTCTTCATCTAATACAAGAGTAAAATATTCTACTGGTATATCCGTCATCAGCCCGGTTCCGTCACTTGTGCGGTCATCAGATCCAAAAGCTCCCCGGTGGGACATGTTTTTCAATGCTTCAATTGAAAGTTCAATTACCCTTCGGCTTGGAGTTGCATTAAGTTCTGCTATGAAGCCGACACCGCATGCATCATGAAATTCTTCATTGATGAGTTTTCTTTCCATTATACAATTCTATTTAATTTAAGATTGCGACAATCCCCTTCCTCGGAAAAAACGGAATTGATTTGATATTATTGCTTAATTATACATGTGTTGAAGTATGTTATTGTGTCAAACCGCAAGTGATTCACCTGTTGAATTATATACATAATCAAGCCAGTTTTTGTAATTTTGATTTTTCCCATGTATTACATCACTGTAAGCTTTCTGAATCTCTGAACAAACAGGCCCGGTTTTTCCTGATCCTATTTTCCTATAATCAATTTCGCTTAAAGCAATCACTTCAGCCGCAGTACCGGTTACAAAGACTTCGTCAGATATGTATAACTGATCCCTTGTGAATAATTCTTCTTTCACTTCATATCCCCTATCTCTTGCAATTATCATGATCGATTCTCTTGTTATGCCTTCCAGCACGCTATTCTGAGGTGTAGTATATATGACATTATTTCTCACGATGAAAATATTTTCTCCTGTGCATTCGGAAACAAACCCATTAATATCAAGCATAATTGCTTCATCAAAACCGCCCCGCAGACTTTCTGTCTTTGCAAGTACTGAATTTGCATAATTTCCTGAAATCTTTCCTTTTGTCATCATAATATTTGGATGATGCCTTGGAAATGAGGACACATTAGCTCTTATACCATTTTGTAACGCCTCCTTGCCCAGATAGTTCGTCCATTTCCAGACTGCAATCCCCATATCAACTGTTACATTTGTTACAGAAAGATTCCATCCTCCGTCTTTTATAAAAACGAGAGGACGTATATAGCATTCCTCCATATCATTCAACTTTATAAGTTCAAGGGATGCATTGTAAATTTTATCTATAGAATATGGAAGTTCTTCCATACCAAAAATATGACAGCTGTTATACAGTCTTTCAATATGATCTTTTAGTCTGAATACTGCCGGACCATCAGCTGTGCAATAGGATCGGATTCCTTCAAACACTGAAGTTCCGTAATGAAGTGAACTTGTTAAGAAATGCACTTTAGCTTCACTGAAAGGAACTATATTTCCTTCCAACCATATATATTTAGAGTCAAATGACATAAGGTTGCCTGGGTTGATTAATTATTGATTGTGTTCTTTCTTTTGAAGATTTAAATAGTTTATAATTCATGCTGTCGCATAATGCCTGCCAGCTGGCTTCAATAATATTTTCTGATACTCCTACAGTCGACCAGGTTTCACTTCCGTCACTTGTTTCAATGTGTACTCTTACTTTTGCTGTAGTTCCCTGTTTTTCATCTAAAACACGGACTTTATAATCAACAAGTTTTATTAAAGAAATTTCCGGGTAGAATCTGGTCAAAGCCTTTCTCAATGCATTATCTAGAGCATTTACAGGCCCGTCTCCGCTTGCGGCTGTATGTTCAATTTCTCCTCCGACCTCAATCTTTATTACTGCCTCTGCAGATGTATGCTTTTTATTATCAAAGAAAACATTTATGCGCGAGTCAAGTGTATTAAAGAAAGGAGAAAATTCATTCGTCTCTGACCTCAGAATTAACTCAAATGACGCTTCGGCTCCGTCAAACTGGTAACCGTCATATTCCATATCCTTTATATGAGTGACTAGCTTTTTACTTAATTCATTATCATCATTGAGGTCGATTCCGAATTCCTTTGCTTTGTATCTTATATTACTCTGCCCTGAAAGATCTGATATCAAGACACGCTGTTTGTTTCCAACCAGTTGCGGATTAATATGTTCATACATCCTGCTGTCCTTTAATACAGCACTGACATGAATTCCCCCCTTGTGGGCAAATGCGGAAGTTCCAACATAGGCAGTTCTTGAATTTGGAACTAAATTCATCAGTTCATATACATAGTTTGAAAGGGATGTCAGTCCATCCAGTCTAACTGGAGTTTTGGTATCAAGATTCATCTTTAATATCAGGTTAGGGATTATACTGATGAGATTTGCATTTCCGCATCTTTCCCCCACACCATTTATTGTTCCCTGAACATGTGCGGCGCCGGCAGAGATTGCCGTCAATGAGTTTGCAACTGCAAGCTCACCGTCATTATGTGTGTGAATGCCTATTGGTTTGCTTATATCTTTTATTACTTCGGTAATAGCTTTTCCTATTTCAACGGGAATTGATCCGCCGTTAGTATCACATAAGGTTATAACATCTGCTCCGCCGGCTTCAGCTGCCTTCAGCATTTTAATTGCAAATACATTATCATCTTTGAATCCATCAAAAAAATGTTCTGCATCGAACACTACTTTCCTTCCACGCTCTTTTAGATAGAGTACAGAACGGTAAATCAGCTCTTCGTTTTCATTTGATGTTATGCCAAGTCCCATCTCTGCGTGAAATTTCCAAGTCTTCCCAAAAATAGAAACTACAGGTGTTTCGGCAAATAAAAGTGCATTCAGATTCAGGTCTGTGTCAACTTTATTCAAAAACCGTGCTGTAGATCCGAAAGCACAAATTTGTGAATTTACAAAATTGTAATCCCTAATCTGTTTGAAAAATTCCTCATCTTTGGGATTGCTGCCGGGCCATCCGCCCTCTATAATATCAATACCAAACTCATCTAACCTCATAGCAATATTTATCTTATCATGGATGGAAAGGTTTATTCCCTCCCCTTGAGTTCCATCTCTTAATGTGGTATCAAAAAGTTCAATCTTTTTCATAAATTCATTTGCATTATTATTTAACCAATTGAAATGCTTATATCATTCCTGAAGTACGCGCATACTGAAACAGCCCGCCTGCTTCAACAATTTCAAATACATCTCCCAAGGGGATTAATGCCCAGGTTTTATTATCCGTATGGTTAATCAGTTGATTTGCTTCTACATCAACCTCGATAACATCGCCGGTATTTATTTTATCATTTAGCTTTTCCTTGCATACATATGGGATAAGAAATCCGCCGTCCACTGAATTACGGAAGAATATCCTCGCATAGGATTCTGCTATAACCACTTTAACTCCTGCTACCTGCATAGCAAGGGGAGCATGCTCTCTTGATGAGCCGCAGCCAAAATTTGTTCCTCCCACAATTACATTGAACTCAGATTCATAATTATCTCCCTTTATAAAAGGGACGTTACCATTGGGAAGCCCTGCTTTCTCAACCGGTACACTTGATAATGCAAAGTGTCCGTATTTTTTTAATTCTTCAGGGTTACTTGTCGAATAAACAAGATATTCTGCTGGGATAATCTGATCTGTGTCTACATTATCACCTAATACATAAACTTTGCCGGTTATTTTCTTTTCCATTTTTACCTTATAATCTTTATTAAATAAAAAATTCTCTTGGGTCAGTAATAACGCCTTTGACCGCAGATGCTGCAACTGTTAAAGGTGATGCCAGATAAACTTGCGATGACTTGCTCCCCATTCTTCCCGGGAAGTTGCGGTTCGTTGTTGATATTACTACATCTCCATCAACACTCCTGCCTATTGTATCCGATGGACCTCCAAGGCATGCCGCACAAGAAGATTCTGCTATTATGCATCCTGCATTCTGGAAAATTTCTTTGAGAGATATTCCTAATATGGTTTCTTCCTCAAGCTGTTTGGCAATAGTAATACTCGCAGGAACAATAAATGTTGTAACCTTTACCTTCTCTCCTAAGAGTACTTTTGCTGCATATCTGAAATCAGTAATCTTTCCTCCCGTGCATGAACCGATATAACATTTAGTGATTTTTGTGCCTGCCACATTTCTTACTGTGTCGCGATTGTCGGGACTATGCGGTTTTGCTACAACTGGTTCAAGTTTTGAAACATCGTAGCTATATTTAGAATGATAAATAGCATCCGGATCACTGTTAAATATTTCATATTCTGTAACTCCGGCTTCTGCAAGAAATTTCCTTGTTGTTCCATCTACCGCAATAATACCGTTCATACCACCGGCTTCAATTGCCATATTGGTAAGAGTCATTCTTTCATACATATTCAGGGATCCAATCGCATTCCCATCAAATTCCATGGCCCTGTATGTTGCTCCATCAGTAGTGATATCTCCGAGAATCTGAAGAATCAGATCTTTTGCTGTAAGATATGCAGGCATGGTCCCCGTGAATGTGAACTTCATTGACTCCGGAACTTTTTCCCATATTTTCCCCGTCCCTAGAATGAAAGCTGCATCTGTGTTGCCTACTCCTGTTGAGAACATTCCAAACGCTCCGGATGTACATGTATGTGAATCGGTACCAATTAATACTGTGCCCGGAATATTATATCCTTCCTGGGCAAGAGCTATATGACAAACTCCTTTATATCGGTCAGTACCTGCATCATAATAATTCGGCAGGTCATATGACGCTGCAAACTCTCTAAGAATTTTAACATTTCTGTTTGCGTGCTCGTTCTTTGTAAAAATATAGTGATCAGGAAATACTACCAGTTTGTTTTTATCCCAGATCTTCGCTTTATCTCCGAATTCCTTTTTCCATATTTCAAATGTTGGAGGACCACAGACATCGTGAGTCATTAATACATCAACATCCAGCCAAAGATTTTCGCCGGGAATTACTTTTTCCCGCTTTGAAGATGCTGCAAATATTTTTTCGGTTATTGTCATTCCCATATCTAACATTTCCTTCATGCTTGATTTATTAATAATTTATTGTCTCTAAATTCTATTTGTGTTCGCGTATAAATATGATATAAATTTATTGCCTGCAGATATGCCTTGGCACTGGCTTCAATAATATCTGTGGATGTTCCTCGACCGGTAAATGAATTTTCATCCTGCCGGATTCTGATAATTGCTTCACCAAGCGCCTGGCGGCCTGATGTAACAGAACGCACATTATATGATTCAACAGTTGTCTTAAATCCAAGCGCTCTTTCAATTGCATTGAATGTTGCATCTACCGGACCATCACCCGTTGATGACTCCTGAAAAGTCTCTCTATCTGATTTTATTTTCACAGTTGCCGTCGGGATTAAATCCGATCCCGCCATTACATGAATGTACTGAAGTTCATAAATCTGCTGTTCTTTATAGATTTCATCACCCATCAGCACTCTTAAATCATCATCAAAAATTTCCTTCTTTTTATCTGCTAGTTCAAGAAATGCTTCATATGATTTTTGAAGTTCCGGTTCGGACAAATGATAACCAAGTTCTTGAAGTCTCGATTTTAATCCATGCCTTCCAGAATGCCTGCCAAGTATTAATTTGGTTTTTCTTACACCCACAGATTCAGGTGTCATAATTTCATAAGTTTGTTTATCCTTCAAAACACCATCCTGGTGAATCCCGGATTCATGTGCAAATGCATTCTCGCCGACAATTGCTTTATTCGGTTGAACAACTATGCCGGTAAATCCCGATACCATTTTACTTGAATTGAATATTTCTTCTGAATTTATTTCTGTATAATAATCAAATATGTCTTTTCTTACTTTTAATGCCATTACTATCTCTTCGAGTGAAGCATTTCCGGCTCTTTCACCTATGCCGTTTATTGTGCATTCAACCTGACGGGCTCCGTTCTGAATGCCTGCTATCGAATTAGCAACTGCAAGTCCAAGATCATTATGACAATGTGTACTTATAATTGCTTTTTCAATATTGCTGACTCTTTTAATAAGTTCAGCGATCATGCAGCCGAATTCTGCAGGTAATGTGTAACCTGTGGTATCTGGAATATTAACCGTCGTCGCTCCTGCTTCAATCGCCGTCTCTATTATTTCTGCAAGATATCCTATGTCAGTCCTTCCTGCATCTTCAGCTGAAAATTCAACATCATCTAAAAATGTTTTTGCATAGGATACTGCATCGAATGACATTTTAAGCACAGTCTTTCTTTTTTCCTCAAGAGAAATTCCGTATTTGCTGTCGGAAAATTTCCCCAGTATATGGATATCCGAGGTGCTTGAAAAAGTATGAATTCGGGGACATTTCCCATTTCTTAAAGCTTCATATGCAGCTTTGATATCCTGTTCTTTCGCACGGGCTAGCCCTGCAATAATTACCTCAGACTCATCTGCTATCCTTTTTACAGCTTCAAATTGTCCAGGAGACGAAACAGGAAACCCAGCCTCAATTACATCAACCTTAAGTTTTGCCAGCTGTCTGGCTATTTCAAGTTTTTCATATACGTTTAAAGAGGCGCCTGGTGACTGTTCTCCGTCCCGCAATGTAGTATCAAATATCAGAATTCGTTTTTTCATTATGACCTTTTAATTTCTTACTCTTTACAATAAAGATTACCTGGCTGGTTTCCGAAGAAACAACCCCGCCCTTAGGGCATCCCACTTTATTAAGGGGGAATAGGACACAGCGATTAGAATGCCACGTTTGAGAATTTAGAACGGCAAGAATGTAATTCTGACATTTTTGCAATTACCTGTTCTGTCATCTGTTCTGTTTTAACTAATTTAGTTCCTTCTGAGAATATGTCAGATGTACGGTAACCTGAAAAAAGAGTTTTTTCAATTGCACATTCAATTAGTTTTGCCGCTTCCGGTAGTTTAAATGTATAATTAAACATCATTGCTACAGATGATATTGCTGCTAATGGATTAGCTTTCCCCTGTCCCGCTATATCAGGAGCACTTCCATGTACAGGTTCGTACAAAGAGAATTTATTACCAAGACTCGCTGAAGGCAGCATTCCTAAACTTCCTGTGATCATTCCTGCTATGTCGCTTAAAATATCGCCGAATAGATTTGAGGTCAGTAGGACATCAAATTGTTTTGGATTCCTGACTATCTGCATCGCTGCGTTATCAACATACATATCATTCAATTCGATATCCGAAAATTCCTTGTGCACTTCATGAACTGTATTCCTCCAGAACTGAGAGACTTCAAGAACATTTGCTTTATCAACCGAAGTGACTTTTTTACTTCTTCCTCGTGCAAGTGTAAATGCCATCCTTGTTATGCGTTCTACTTCCTCAAGAGTATATTCCATTGTATTCCACCCGCGCTTTCCATCAAACCCACGAGGCTGGCCGAAATAAATTCCTCCTGTAAGTTCACGGAGAACTATAAAATCCGTTCCTTCAAGTACTTCTTTTTTAAGTGTTGAAGAATCAATGAGAGCATTATATATTTTTGCTGGACGAATGTTGGCAAACAACCCAAGCTCTTTCCGTAGTTTCAGAAGAGCTGCCTCAGGTTTGAGATGATGCGGCAGTTTCTCCCATTTAGGTCCGCCTACCGCTCCAAGAAAAACAGCATCTGAATTGAAACAAGTCTGAAGAGTTTCATCTGTCAGCGGAGAATTATTTTTATCATATGATGACCCGCCGATTAATTCTTCTCGAAATTCAACTGGGAGGTTAAATTTTGAAGCTGCTGCCTTAATTACTTTTACCGCAGCTTCAGTAACTTCAGGGCCAATGCCGTCTCCCGGAAGTAAGGCTATCTTATAGCTCATACACCGACCTCTTCCTTCTTGTTTTTCTTAAACAACCAGCTCATCATTCCGCGCAGTTTGGATCCGACTTCTTCAATTTTATGTTCACTGTTCTCTTTTCTCATTTTTGTCATGTTTGGCATGCCTGCGTTATATTCAGCTAGCCATTCATTTGCAAATTGTCCGCTTTGAACTTCTGAAAGGATCTTCTTCATTTCCTTTTTTGTTTCAGCAGTTATTAATCTTTTTCCTCTCGTCATTCCACCGTATTCAGCAGTATCGCTTACAGAGTAATTCATTCTTGAAAGTCCTCCTTCATAATATAGATCAACAATCAATTTCATTTCATGCATGCATTCAAAGTATGCGAGCTCAGCAGGATAACCGGCTTCAACTAGTGTTTCGAATCCGGCTTTAATTAATTCGGCTGAACCGCCGCATAATACAGCCTGCTCACCAAAAAGATCTGTTTCTGTTTCGTTTTTGAAATTTGTCTCAATAACTCCTGCCCTCGTGCCCCCTATTCCTTTAGCCCATGCTAGTGCATACTGAAGTGTATCGCCTTGAGGATCCTGATTCACGGCTATCAAATTTGGTACTCCTGATCCTTCTAGAAATGTCCTGCGGACAAGATGTCCCGGACCTTTCGGAGCTATCATCATTACGTTCACATTCGAGGGAGGCACAATCTGCTTATAATGAATATTAAAGCCATGACCGAAAGCAAGAATGTCTCCTGCTTTAAGATAAGGTGCAATCTCAGCATCGTATACAGCTTTCTGGTTCTGATCGGGGAGTAGTACCATAACTACATCTGCCCATTTGGTTGCATCGGCTACTGTCATAACCGTTAGTCCGGCATTCTCTGCCTTCTGCCATGATGCTGAGGTTGTTCTTAAGCCAACAACCACATTCATTCCGCTTTCTTTTAGATTTAAACTGTGGGCATGCCCCTGACTTCCAAATCCTAACACTGCAATTTTCTTTTTTTCGAGTAAAGATAGATCTGCGTCCTGATCATAATAAACTTTCATATTGTTTCCTTGATTAGTTTGTTAAAGTATTAATTTTATTTTTAGGTTTTACCTGCTCTCCGCGAGTGAGTGCTACAATCCCTGAACGAGCCATTTCTATTACACCATATGGCATGAGAACATTTACTGTAGCATCAATTTTGTCAGGAGGTCCGGTTATTTCAATTGTTATTGAATTATTCGTTATATCAACTATGTTCCCCCTGAATATGTCTGTAATGTTTTTTATCTGCTCCATAGAGGCATTTTCAAGACTTACTTTTATTAATGCAAGTTCACGCTCAACGTGAATGACGGATGTAAGATCAATTACTTTCAGTGTATCAATCAGACGGTCAAGCTGTTTAATGACCTGTTCAAGAATTCTGGCATCACCTTCTGTTACTATTGTCATTCTGGATACTTCAGGGATCTCAGTTTCACCAATCGATATACTTCTAAGGTTAAATCCTTTGCCGCTGAATAAAGTTGCGACCCTGTCGAATGCTCCAAAATGATTTTCTACCAATACAGATATTGTATGTTTCATAAGAGAGTTATCCTTTTGGGGTTTAGTCTTTTAACCATTATCTCGGAAATTGAACCTCCAGCAGGGACCATGGGAAATACCATATCATCTCTTACAACTTTAAATTCAAGAAGAATGGGCCTGTCATTTATTTCAAAGGCTTTTTCGAAAAGCGAATCAACTTCTTTCGGGTTATCTGTTGAAAATGATTCTATGCCGAAAGCATTGCCGACTTTTACGAAATCAGGATTGCTTGCGGCAAGATCTGTGAAACTATATCGCTCTGCATAAAAGAGTTCCTGCCACTGCCTGACCATTCCGAGATAACTATTATTGATAATTATAAATTTTACTGGGACTTTATAAGCTGCCGCAGTAACTAATTCCTGAATATTCATCTGGAAGCCGCCGTCACCACTGATTGATATTATTGGTTTGTCCTTACATGCAAATGAAGCGCCTATTGCTGCTGGAACTGAAAATCCCATTGTGCCCAGTCCGCCGCTTGTAATATTTGAACGTGGATTATTGTACTTGTAATACTGAGCTGTCCACATCTGATGCTGACCGACATCTGTTACAACAACTGCATTGCCGCTTGTCTTTTGAAATAATTTATCAATTACATATTCTGTCCTCAAACGGCCATCATTGTCTTCATATTGTAACGGGCATTCATCTCTCCATTCATAAATTTGCTGCCACCAATCGTTTGTATCTGGAGCCCTTTGCATTTCCGCAGCAAGCTCTGCAAGAATATGTTTTACATCTCCGACAATCGGCAGATCAACTATTACATTTTTATTTATGCATGTAGGATCGATATCCGCATGAATCTTAAAAGCATTCTTTGCAAACGTTTCAACGTTGCCTGTAACACGGTCATCGAAACGGGCGCCAAGTGAAACAATCACATCACAATTGTCAACTGCCTGATTGGCATAATAAGTCCCGTGCATTCCAAGCATTCCAAGTGAGAGTTCGTCTGTGCCGGGATAGGCCCCTAGGCCCTGCAGCGTCATTGTAACAGGCAGTTTGTTTTCGCGGGCAAATAGCGCAAGTTCCTGTGTACCGCCTGACATGATAACACCTCCGCCTACGTATAATAATGGACGCTTCGCATTTGCAATTACTTCAGCAGCTTTCTTTATATCATTAATATGCCCTTTAAGTGCAGGCTTGTATCCACGGATATCAAGGTCATCAGGATATATAAATTCGCATGATGCATTTAAAACGTCCTTGGGAAGATCAACAACAACGGGACCTGGCCTGCCCGATGATGCAATATAAAATGCTTTGCGGATAGTTAGAGCAAGTTCTTCAACATTCCTGACAAGAAAATTATGCTTTGTAATCGGTCGTGTTATACCCATAATATCTGCTTCCTGGAAAGCATCATTTCCGATTAGCGGAGACGGGACTTGTCCTGTAAATACAACAATGGGAACAGAATCCATGTAAGCATCTGCAATTCCCGTTACTGTATTTGTCGCCCCTGGACCTGATGTAACTAGAACTACTCCTGTTTTACCGGAAACCTTAGCATATCCTTCCGCTGCATGCACCGCCCCCTGCTCGTGCCTGACGAGAATATGCTGCAGATAATCTATATCGTAGAGCTGCTCATATAAGGGAAGAACAGCACCTCCCGGGAATCCGAAAATATGCTCTACCTTTTCGCGCCTAAGGCATTCGAAAAATATTTGGGCTCCTTTCATAATCGTTTCGTTGTTTTTCATATAGTTACTTTAATTATGATTAAAATTTTAATATTGCGCCAGTGTTGGCAGAGGATACCATTTTTGCGTATCGCGCAAGATATCCTGTTTTTATTTTTGGAATAAATGCAGGAAGTGTGCTTAGTCTTGCCTCAATCTCTTCCTGAGTTAATACAACATTCAAACTTTTGTTCGGGATATCGATATGAATAATATCACCGTTATGAAGTGCTGCTATGGGACCGCCTTCAGCTGCTTCAGGCGAAACATGACCTATGCATGCACCTCTTGTGCCGCCGGAGAATCTTCCATCAGTAATTAGGGCGACACGGTCGCCTAATCCTAATCCCATAATGTTGCTTGTGGGTGAGAGCATTTCAGGCATTCCAGGCCCGCCTTTAGGCCCTTCATAACGTATTACTACCACATCCCCCGCTTTAACTTCTCCATTTAATATTCCGGCACTGGCATCATCCTGAGATTCATAAATTCTGGCTGGGCCTGAAAAGACTTTCATCGTCTCACTTACAGAGCCGGTTTTAACTACTGAACCTAAAGGAGCAAGGTTGCCAAAGAGAACTGCAAGTCCGCCGGTTTTTGAATAGGGGTCTTCAACAGTTTTTATAACTTCTTTGTCAAGAATCTTTGAAGCAGATATATTCTCTCCCAGCGTTTTTCCCGTAACTGTGGGACGGGAAAGATCAAGAACATTTACTTTTGAAATTTCTTTTAATATCGCAGAGATTCCTCCCGCGCGGTCAACATCTTCCATGTGAACATTTTTTGTTGCGGGACTCACTTTGCAGATATAAGGAACGCGGCTGGCAAGTTCATTCAAATCTGATAGTTCAAAATCAATATGCGCTTCATTCGCGATTGCAAGTGCATGAAGTATTGTATTTGTACTGCCCCCCATTGCCATGTCAAGGGCAAAAGCATTCAGAAATGAATTACGGTTTAATATATCGGATGGCTTAATATCTTTTTCAACAAGTGTGAGCAATTGTTTTGCTGCGGCGATTGCGAGACTTTTTCTTCTGGGGTCAACTGCAAGAATAGAACCATTGCCGGGAAGAGCAATTCCGAGAGCTTCCATCAGACAGTTCATTGAATTTGCGGTAAACATTCCGGAACAGGATCCGCATGTCGGGCATCCGAAATCTTCGTATTCTTTTAATTTCTTGGCATCAATAGCACCTGACTTGAATTTTCCAACTCCTTCAAAAACAGAAATCAAATCTACCTTTTCACCGTCCGGTATCCTGCCCGCCATCATTGGTCCACCAGAGACAAAGATTGTTGGAACATTTACCCGAACCGCCCCCATTATCATTCCTGGTACAATTTTATCGCAGTTAGGAATGCAAATTACGCCATCAAGACAGTGAGCCTCAACTACTGTTTCAAAACTGTCTGCTATAATTTCGCGGCTGGGGAGTGAATACCTCATTCCCAGGTGTCCCATTGCTATACCATCATCAACACCTATAGTGTTAAATTCAAATGGAACCCCTCCTGCTTCCCTGATAGCTTCTTTTATGAATCTACCGAATTCCTGCAGGTGGACATGTCCGGGGATAAGATCAATATAAGAATTGCAGATGCCAATAAAAGGTTTATCGAAATCAGAATCATTCCTGACAACACCTGTGGCTTTGAGCAGACTCCTGTGCGGCGCCCTTTCAAATCCTTTTTTAATCTGATTAGATCTCATTTTACTCCTAAAAGAAAAAATCCTTCAGAAAATCTTTCGGGTTTGGTTAACCCCTAATCTGATCTTTTAATTTTGCTTTATTTTGATATGATGTTCGGGATTAACTTTTATTATTTTAGCCTAGAATGGTAATAATACCAGACAGGCTGCTAATAATTATAATCCCGAGAAGGATAATTGAAGGGTCGTAAATTATCATAACTCTGCGGCTGCCGCTGGCGGCATCGCTTTCTACTGAAACTTTATTTTGTGTTATGATATTCATTGATAAATTAATTTAGTTCCAAGATAAATTATTATTTTTATTAAATCAAGGATAAAATATGATTTTAATTTTTAATAATTTCCCGATTTTTCTTCTTTCTCCATTCAACAACTTTTATTATAGAAAAATAATTAGCCGTTTTCGCCGGTAAGGCGGGCGATTTGGAGAAGGTAGAAGCGTAGAAGATCCTGCTCCTTAGGTGAAAGTGCCTGTTCTTCAATTTTAATAATTTTTTCCACTTCATTCATTGCACGGACAATATTTATGGGGACTTCAACCATCCCTTGTGAAACGGCAGTAAGATATTCAAATGCGGCAGAAAGAAACTGGTGCATGTTGTCATCTCCCTGCATTCCAAAATATTTCGAAATATCATTCGGTATTTTTAATTTGTTTGGTGAAAAGCTTAGCTCCCTGCTGTTGTTGTTTAATGACAAGGCATACAGTGCAGTTGCCAATTCAACAAAACTTTCAACACGACTGAATACACGGTCTTCAAGAAGATCCCATATTCTTACTCGCCAATGCTTTATTGTCTCCGGCATATGTAACAGTTTTTTAATCTCAGCTTCCCATTCATTGGAATAATTTCCAGTTATACTTGAAAAGAAAATATCAGAATTAGTATTAAACAAATCTGCCTGGAATAAAATTGCCAGATCTGGTCTTAGTGTTGGAAGAAGATTGGGGATAAACTTTTCGGATTCAAAAAAATCAGTTACATCAATTCCATGACGCCTAAGTAATTCCCTTTGAAATAACACCAGATATTTATTTAACGAATCTACGTCTTCTCTTAATGCGACAAAAGCAGAATTACCAGCTGGGTATGCTTTTTCCAACTTATTTAGATAAACCAAACCGGGATCGTGATATAATCTTAAAGTATGCAGGATTTCATACACGGGAAGGTTCGGAAGTATTCTGCCTTCAATTAATGCAAGAGCTTCTCCTTCAGCAAATCTTTTCTGAGAAAATCCATCTAATGCACGGAATAGTCCTGTAGTTAACTGATTAATTCCAAGTACCACCGTCTGCGACTGGTTATGCGCGATCGCACGAAGCAGACTTCCGTAACGCGCGAATGGGATTGTTTCGGCTATTTTACCGATTATTTTTTGTCCTGCATTTCCCGATATGCTGTTTGTCGGACGAACCGTAGGACGATCTCGTAATGATGGTGTGGTCCTTGCAATAAAAAATGATATAAGGTGAATACCTACAACGTCTTCATCATTACCGTATAGAATCTGCCTGAAGTTACTTGTCAGGATTTCCAGAAACTCATTATAAATTTCATCGATGCTCCCGATTGTTAAACGCTCAAGTTCTTTTAAACCTCGGGTTTTAAATTGCAGACGGGTTTCAACAAGTGGTTCACCAGCTCTTACAATCTCTCTTTCGTAGAAATGCTGTGACTGGTATAAATGATATAGAAGCTGCGAATATTCACCTACAGGAAGATACCTTAACTTCTCTGAAATATTGCTTTGGAATGTTCGAAGGTCTCCACCCGAAAAAACACCGAGCAAGGGTGTAGCAGCATATTCTGTGCTTTTCTTCGTCGATTCATTCAGGTAAGCTGAAAATCTTCTTATTGAATCAGGTGATTTAAGAAATGCCGGTTTACCTACGATAGGAGAATAATAACCTCCCTGTCTCTGCATCGGTTCTCCACTCCCCATCTTCATCCTTACTTTCCCTATCATTCCTTTTTCAGACAGCCATTTTGCTAAATTAAATTTTGCTTCCTTGAATAAATTCATCCCTGCTGCCTGCGCTACCTGCTGACTTAAATCTGATCCGGCTACAAATATCTCACAAATTATTTCGCTAAATCTTTCCCCGGTTTCCTGATTAAGACGTCTGCTTTGAAGTGAATACTCCCAAATCTTATTTAAATAGTTTGGTATGTTTTTCACCGACTCAAGATCTTCAAAAAGAGGAACCAGCCAAACAGATGGTATATTAGCATCGGGATTATTGCGAAGTATCTGTTCACGTGATATTTTCATTTTACGGTCGAGAGATATTAATGCTTCGGGACGTGTAGACATACTGACCTGTAGCGCCATCACCATTCCCGGGTTTCCATACTTTCCGCTGATCTCATTAATTTCATTTATGTTATTCACCGTGGTGTCTATCGCGAACTGATCCTGCGCGGTTATCATTTTCTGATGTATCCGCGGAGTGATAATAAATCTTTTCATAAGATCCCGGTATAGACCTGCTTCGATAATTAGTTCCCGGTTATTCAATCCCTTTCGGAATGCAGGAATAAAAGAATGCAAAGTTTTGCGTAATCTTTTGTTCAATGAAAAGAAATACTCTATTGCGTCTTTTCTGCGAATTCGCAGTTCTATCATTTTCCTTTCAAGTCGGTCATTGTGATGCCACAATGATGTTAGCGGATCCTGTGCAATCTTAAGGTTCATGCCAAGACGTCTTAATCTGCCAGGTTTAATATTAAAGGGGAGCGTCCCCTTGTACCTTTTCTCCAATTGATGTGTAAGTTGTGTTATCTGGCGCAGTAGTTCAGTAAATTTAATTCTTGATACTGATAATTTTTCAATCTCGGAGAAAAGATCGGGCTCTATCTGTAGTGATCTGTCGAAATCAAGAAGCAACCTGAGTAATATAGTCTGCCTCCGGACATTTTCAATTAAAACTGATGCTATTAGACTGTGTCCCTGCCCTGATGGACGGTTGCTGCCATCCCAGTCACCCCAGAAAGAAAGTATAGGTGAGTAAGAAAAATCTGAATTAAGGGAAATATAATTTTCAGCAGCGATTTGCGAATTGAGATCCAACAGAAGTTCTGAAGGCTCGTCCGCTGATACGATTGCAACATTAAGACCTAGAAATTCATTTATCAGCTCTCGAGACAGCTTTTCAATTTCATTAGAATCAATTCCCCGGTTAAGTATAATATTGTCACATAGATTTTCAAACAAAATCTCCGTTTTAAGTGAATACATTTGAGTCGGATGCACGGTACGGTCGAATAACCTTTTTCTGAAAACCTGTTCTCTCTCCCTTAGGTTATCTTTACTAAATTCTTTTTCTAATTTATCTGATAGTGAATTTCCTTTATCAGTTATTACTGCTGTTACAATATCATTTGTGACCGATATTCTATCATGCAGATGCATGCGAAAAGTTTTTAGTTTTTCAGGAAGAAATTCTTCAAAGAACAATTTCCCATATTCCTGCTTTAATGATTTTATGGGCGTAAATGACTGGTTCTCAATTCCCGTAACTTTGCAGCCTGAAATGATAGCCTTCTCAAGTAATTCCCAATCATCAATATGATTATCAAATGGTTCGTTGTATTTTGCACTTATTGGTTTGACTGCAAACAGTTTGCGGTTATAATTGTTGGCTTCCTCTGCAATTAACCGGTTAAGATCTATAAGTACACGGCGGGTTTTCATCATTAACGTTTCCGCATTATCAGTACCGCCAAGAGTTAATCTGAAAGTTTTCCTGGCTCTATCGAATCCTTTCTCCGTGCGGGCAAAAGTCGACAAGGGAACTAAGCCAATCCCCTGAAGAGCTAACCCGGAAGCCAGCCAGTCAAGCGATAGACCGCCTGGCAGTTTATTTATAATCATCCGCGGATACATGCTGCCGGTTGGAGCCATAATCTCGATTTTAAAACTATTACGCTCCTTTGGAAGATTTTTAACCGCTTCTTCAAGAGAATTCATTCTTTCAAAAAATATTTTGTTGCGGAGTCTCCAATATGAATTCGCCGTCTCAACTTTACTACGGTAAAAAAGATATGCCAGGAATACTGCTGTGATATTCGGAGAAATTGTTTTGTTTATTCTTACAAACCTATCCCGAATAGTTTTATTTCTTATTTCGATCACCGACAAACGGGCACCAGCATATGAATCTGTTTTTGAAAGTGAATGTATTGTAATCAGACGTGCAGACTGTTCATTGCTGATATAACCCGATAGATAGAGTTCATCTGTAATTTGGCGGATTGTTTTTATCTCTTCCAATGAATCATAAGGTGCAACATTCTGATAGGATAGATCGTCAATTACAAAAACATTTCTCTCAAGAAGCCACCTGACTAAGGACTTAAGATTGTCAGCATTAAACTTCTGTCCCGTAGCATTATGAGGATTATTGAGGACTACAGCTCCGTGATTCCTCCAACCAGTATCACTGTTAAGTTTCCCCAGTACTGCCTTCTTCAAAGCGTCATTGTCAATTTGAAGATCGTCATTAAGTGAGATTACAGATACAGACGGGAAGCAATGTTCATAAGTCCAACTCAAATCTGGTATAATAACTTCATTTATTCCGCAGTGGAAACCGAGAATACTCAAACCGGTCCTCGATGATCCGCTTACAAGAAAACAATCTGATATCGTGTATTCAGTATGATGCTTACTAAAAGAATGTAGAAAATTATGGGTTAGTCTGCTAGTCCAGGTTTTATTGTCAATGTTCGATATAAAATTATCTAGCAATTCATTCGATTTGGTTTCAGCAAAACTATCAAAGGAAAAGGATGCAGGTAGATTTTCATGCCTTTCTGCTATACGAATCTCCGTCTCCGCAATTTTATTAGTTATACCTTCAAGTATAGCGCTTTTTACCTGTATTAATGTACCTACTTTGTCACCCCATTCGGCTGCATGATTCAGATAAGAGTTATATCCTTCGCTTTTAATATTATCTTTTTCTTGAGCGGGTGTAACAATTACTTCTCTTTGACTTTTTGCATCAAATGAACGACTCCCATCCAAAATATAGTTAAGAAGTTCTACTTCTGGGGCAGAGGGCGTCCCCTTCAACTGAAACTGAATAGTTTCAATTACCTTTATAAAGTCGGCATTGCCGGTAAAGAATACAGTCGACAGGTTTTTTAACTTAGGAGAAAATACTCCCGGAGTAATAATCCTAAGAACCCTGTTCATCATTTTTGCCTCCCTTGCAAGAGATAAATGATTTGGCGCATCATTGGTTTCGATAAAGAACAAAGGAAGATCCTGACTTAACAATCGAAGTTTCCTCCGCGTGACTTCGTTTGTTAATTTTCCCAATATAATAAATACAGGTTGCTGCAGTTCTTTGGGATAACGTTCTAAATAGTTAATAAGATATCCTTCATCCGGATTCAATTTCTCAAACTGAAGTTCATTGTACTCCATCAGGTGTTTAGGTAAATCAAAACAGAATGTAAGTACCTTTGCAGGATTGTGAATAAGATAACGCGAAAAAGAATGGAACAATATCCTTAATGCTTCATACATCCCTCCTGAGGCAAAAATTATTTCTCGTCTGCCCGTAGTTTCACCTAGGTCGTATGACAAAGGTTCCTGCTGATTTTTAAGCAGCCAGCCATTAAAGTACTTTACAAGAAATCCAGGATTCTTTTTATTAAATCCTCCCCTGGGCATATATGGTGCACTCTTTTTTATAAGTGTTCTAAGAAATTCAATTTTCTTTTTTTCACTTTCATCCCAACCCGCTTCTTCTATTAGAGCATCAATATCATTTTCAGTTAATTTGTTTTTGCGAATATCAATCCCCATAACCATACGTAAATATGCAGATGATAATTCGATATCCTGAACAGGATTGCCTATATGGAAATTTACCCTGTCCTCAGATGGAATCCTGGATGACTCTGTCACCTCGCTTATCTCAGAGACTCTCGCCGCCTTTACCGGTTTAAGCTTAAAATATTCAAGCGGATCTATATTACTACCTTTCGCCACTGTTTATTTGGATTCCTTTTTCACTTCATCTGATTTCTTTGATTGACCATTTACAGATTTCTCAAGAAATTTTTGAAACAGTCCTATTAACTCTGAACCTATTGACATTTCGTGTGGTGAAAAAGAAACTACTGTACGCGCATTCTTCAGTGACTGACTTGCCTCTGCTAGTCTTGCCGCCTGAGGAGTTAGCATAAGAAGTTCAGGACTGTTCTTCAGCAGTTCGAGCTCACTTCTGTCAACTTCAAGATACATTCTCTTTCTTGCTAGTTCATCTTCCGTACGTTTTTGTGCAAGTTCATTTTCTTTTTCCAATTCAGTCTTCTTCAATTCATATCTTTTTAATTCCAGCACATTTTCAAGTATTGCTATCTCTTCATCTGCTTTAAGCTTTGCTTTTGCTGCTGTAATCCTGGCTTTTTGATTCAATGTTTCGGTCTGCTCTAGTATCCTGGCCGATTCCTGCTGCTTCAAAGCATTGGAAATGTTTGGATCTAGGGCTTCGAATGACTGAATTGTAAGCGAAATTATTTCAAGTCCTAGTTTTATCCGGCTGAAATTAATTTTTTCATTTAGATACCCAGATATTTTCTCGGAGGATAATTCTTCAATACCATATTTCTCGCTATATTCTTTAACCAGACTGTTTATTATTATCTCAAGCTCCTTTGCCGATTTGGATACTGCCTCGCTGTTCCAACCGCCAGTCCGTATCAAAGCATTAATGTTTTCAAGAGAAGCAGCTACAGTTACCGATATCTTTATTTTTATATCAAGATTTCCTTTTGCTGAGGATTCCATTATTACCTGAGTTGAGTGTGCAGTATTTGGCAAGGCAAGACTGAAATGCTTAGGATAATACCGGCTTCTACGGATTAGAATTCTTCCCGCAGATTCAAACAACACAATCTGATCCGGTCTTTTTATTCTATACTCATAGAAAAAAATCATTATAGCCGCAATAAAAATAAGTACTGGGATAATCCACATGGCCTGAACTCCTGATAAATTTTCGTTTCATTTTTGATCACTACCGGGTTTGTTAAAATAAAGTAGTATTAAAGGCAAGCGATCATTATTTTATAAATTTAATAAAAAAATTATAAAAATATGTGTTTAATTAAGAAATAATAACATTACCCCAAAAAGCATTAGCAAATCTTGACTTTAACCTTAATATATTATAGATTTATTTAAAATTACCTTATATAATAAAGTCTGGGAATTTCGTATGAAAAAAGTTGAAGCAATCTTTCGCCTCTATTATTTCTTTTTGCATTCGAAAAAATCAAATTTATAATTTTTGGAGTAAAAGATGATAAAGGCAAATTATTACTTTTTGACAATAATATTCATTGTAACAGCATTAATAACTGTAAGTTCAACGCAGTTACTGGCACAAACTGATCCATCAGGAACAAAAACCGGTTCGGTTAAAGATATCCCAGCAGCAAAATCAGGTGAACCGAATCTGCAGGAAATAGCTGATGCTGTTGGTCATAATAGAATAGCAACTAATTTTATGTGGACACTTCTGACAGGTTTCCTGGTAATGTTTATGCAGGTAGGATTTGCAATGGTGGAAACAGGATTTACTCGCGCTAAAAATGTAGCCCATACCATGGGAATGAATTTACTTGTTTATGCACTCGGGGTTGCGGGGTTTTATGTCTGCGGATTCTCTTTTATGTTCGGCGGAGTTGGCGCTCTTACGTCTTTGGGAGGCACATCTATCCTTAATAATGAATTTACAATATGTTTGTTTGGAAAATCTTTCGGATTGTTTGGATTCAAGGGGTTCTTCCTTAATAACCAGGCTTATGATGTTGGCATCTTTACACTTTTCCTTTTTCAAATGGTTTTTATGGATACTGCGGCCACTATTCCCACCGGTGCAATGGCTGAAAGATGGAAATTTAATTCTTTTATTTTTTATGCTTTGTTTATTTCAATGTTTATTTACCCAATCTTTGGTAATTGGGTTTGGGGAGGCGGATGGCTGGCTAATCTGGGAACCAATTTTGGGTTAGGACATGGCCATGTTGACTTTGCCGGATCATCTGTGGTCCATATGGTTGGAGGAATTGCTGCACTGGCAGGTACTATTGCCTTGGGTCCCCGAATCGGTAAATATGAAAAGAATGGTACTGTTAATGCTATCCCCGGTCATAATATCCCTATGGCAATTATTGGTACAATTATTCTTGCTTTTGGATGGTTTGGTTTTAATCCCGGATCAACACTTTCGGGAAATGATTTACGGATTGGCGTTATTGCCGCTAATACGATGATTGCTTCAGCGGCTGGTGCTTTGTCAGCAACATTTTATATGATGTGGAAATTTAAGAAACCTGACCCAAGCATGATGGCTAACGGATTGCTTGCCGGCCTTGTAGCTATAACCGCTCCGTGCGCTTTTGTTAATGCTGCCTCCGCTTTTTTGATCGGAGCCGTAGCAGGTATACTCGTTGTTATTGCAGCGTTTTTTATTGATCAGAAATTAAAGATTGATGACCCAGTCGGTGCCATTGCTGTACATGGAATAAATGGCCTTTGGGGTATTATTTCCCTTGGACTTTTTGCTGATGGTTCCTATGGTGATAGAATGAACGGAGTAACCGGAACAGTTAGAGGATTATTTTATGGAGATCCTGGACAACTGGTTGCTGAATTAATCGGAGCAGCAGTTTGCATCATTTTCGTATTCGGAGCTATGTATTCTTTTTTTAAGATCCAGAATAAATTCTTTGGTGGTATAAGAGTCTCCCCGAATGTTGAATTTGCCGGACTCGATGAATTTGAAATGGGTGTTAAAGGTTATGAGAATGCCCAATAATCTTTATTCACATGAGGGTTAAGAGCCGCCCTTTAAATTCCTGATAATCATTTGAAATTTTAATCGAGTGCTTTGTTTTATTTAAGACATCTTTCAATTGGTCAGGAACAGCAATTTTTCCCCTGATAAGAGAATTGGTTTCATCAGGAAATTTAGCAGTATGAGCAGTTTCTAATACAATGTAATGATTATTGTTTTTGTAACTTTGATCATCTTTTTTTGCTGCAAGGAATCCGACTGAGCCATGCGGATCCATGATATAATTAAAATTTAAAAAGATTTCATTCATTAAATCACGTGTTTCATCGTCATCAAATGAATAAACATGAATATCATTTTTAATTAGCTCTATATTATTTTTGTATAGATAACTGATCCTTTCCCTATTACTGGGATTTCCTACATCCATCGCGTTTGATATTGTTCTTATGGATGCTTCGGGCAAATACAACCCGGTTTCTAAGTACTTCCTGAAAACATCATTCCTGTTGAGCGCACTAACAGCATATTTTATCGGCAGTCCCATTTTCCTGGCAAAGAGACATGCAGTTAAATTTCCAAGGTTTCCGCTTGGAACAGAGAAAACGATTTCTTTATCTGATTCCTCAGTTTGCTTCCATGCTTCGAAATAATAAAATGTTTGAGGCAGAAGTCTGCCGATACTAATTGAATTGGCGGAAGTAAGGAAATACTTTTTATTTAACTTTTCATCATTGAAAGCTGTTTTAACCAATCTCTGACAATCATCAAATGTGCCTTCTATTTCGAAAGCATAAATGTTTTTACCGAATGTGGTTAATTGCTGCTCTTGTATTCTGCTAACTTTACCTGATGGATAAAGTATTACAACGTCAATATTGTCCTTTCCATAAAAACCGCTCGCTACGGCGCTCCCGGTATCACCTGAGGTCGCAACTAGGATTGTACATTTTTTGCCTTCGGTTTTCAAATAATATGAAAGAACTCCGGCTAAAAATCGCGCGCCAAAATCCTTAAATGCACAAGTTGGACCGTGGAACAGTTCAAGTACTGAATATTTGTCTGATAATCTGACTAAAGGGGCTGGAAAATTAATGGCCTCATTAATTATTAAGCTAAGTTCATCTGCTGGGATATCATCAATAAACAGTTCTGAAATTTCATAAGAAATTTCCGTTAGAGATTTATCCCTTAGCTTTCCAATAAATTTATCTTTCAATACAGGTATTTCTTTAGGAAGGAAAAGTCCGCCTTCTTCAGCAAGTCCCTTAATAACGGCCTCACAGAAAGAATATTCCTTATTATTGTTACGTGTACTGATATATTTCATTAGCTCAAACTCAATAAATCAGGACCCTTATGATTCACTTCAGATATAAATACATCAGCCTCAAACTGCATATTCACTAGTTCCCTTATTATTTTCTTTTTTATAGAATCAATTTTTTTTGATTTTTCAAATAACGAAAAAAGAGCTGGGCCGGAACCTGAAATATTAAAATTAAGACCTCCTTCCTTCAAAACAAATGATCTTAATTCTTCATAATGTGGAATTAATGCTTTTCTCAATGGTTCAGCAATAGAGTCTGTCATCGAGCGTGAAATCAAATTGAAATCTCTATTCAATATTCCAGCAATCAAAGAACCTGCATTCGCACTCTGTTTAACAGCGGCATCAATTGTCACTTTTGAGGGAAGTATTTTGCGCGACTCTTTTGTCGTTATAGACATATGGGGGAAAATTACAAGGCAGACCAGTTCTTTTGGAAAATTAATCCTGACAATATCTACAGGATTCAGACACCGAACTATCGTAAATCCGCCATAAAAAGCAGGTGCAACATTATCTGCATGTATATTTCCTGCTGATGCTATTTTTTCTCCCTCCAATGCATGCAGAATAATTTCATTATCGGGGAGTTTCTTCTTTAACAATAAGTTCACTGCATAGGCTGCGCCTACCGCACTTGCAGCGCTGGATCCTAACCCGCTAGCAAACGGCATCCTTTTGTTAATGATTATTTCTAATCCAAAATCTGCTTTGATATTTTTCAAAAGGGATATCGCCGCAACCGATGCAGTATTATCACAATTTCTTTTACTAAGCTTTCCCTTGTCTCCGGTTATTGTAGATATCTTCACTTTATCTGTATCGTTGGATTTAACTTCAATAATGTCACCAAGATTTTCAAGTGCAAATCCAAATGTATCAAAACCTGGTCCCGCATTAGAAACCGAGGCAGGTACAAATACTTTTGAATAATTATATTTTAATAGTTTAGATTTATTCATCAGGTTATTATCCGAAAATCTTGAAAATATCTGAAATTATTCCAACCGAGGTTAACTGTGTGCCTGCGCCGGGACCGTTTATGACCTGGGGCGCAGTTTTATAATAATCCGTATAATATGCTATTACATTTTCAGTTCCGGCAAGGTTATAAAATGGATGTGTTTTCCCCACTTCTCTTAATTTAACCTCTGCCCTGCCATCAATAAAAGACGCTATGTACCTGAGGCGGCAGTTCTTTGTTTCTGCAGCACAATATATTTTATTAAAAATATTATCGAGTTCTGGAAGACGCTTAAAAAATTCCTCAGCTGTGGATACTTTCCGGAATTCAGGTGGAATTAGATTTTGAACTTTAATATCACTCAATTCTAATCTAAACCCGGCCTCTCTTATCAGTATTAATATCTTTCTGGCTGAATCTGTTCCTTTTAAATCTTCTCTGACATCCGGCTCAGAATAGCCCTTCTCCTTAGCTTCTTTCAAAATTCTGGAGAACTTCTTTTCTGAATTCATGTTATTAAAAAGAAAACTTAATGTTCCTGAAAGTACTCCCTCTATTTTTATTATCTTATCTCCTGCTCTCTTTAGATCATTCATTGTGGAAATTACAGGAAGCGCTGCAGCTACATTTGTTTCATAAAGAAACTTCAGATTATTTCTTGCTGCAGTTTCCTTAAGATCTGAATAATATGAATAACTCCGTGTGGTGGCCCTTTTATTTGCGGCAACAATGTGAATCCCTTTTTCCAATATGTCTAGATACAACTCGGCGGTGGCATCGCTTGCTGTGCAGTCAACAAAAACTGAATTACGATAATCAATATTTTTAATCTTATCAATAAAATCCATAAGATTTGCAGATTCACCTTTTACATTCAAATCATTTGAAAGATTGTCGGATATGATTTCCCTTTCACTAATAATCATTTTCCTGGAATTAATTACCCCATGAAGTCTTATGCGGTGGTATAAGTCAGGATTTAATTTAATAAGACCAATTAGTTCTGAACCTACAGATCCATACCCCGCAAGATATAGGTGTATTGGTTCTGGTTTTCCAGCTGAAAAGAATTTATGATGAATTACATTCAGCGCCTTTAATTCGTTTTTGGACGCTATGACTGCAGATATATTTAATTCTGATGAGCCCTGAGCTATCGCAGAAATATTTATAGAATTATCTCCAAGGGCACTGAAGAATTTTCCCGCGATCCCTACAGTATTTCTCATGTGCTTCCCGACAACAGCTATAACTGAAAATTCAGCTTCAACTAGAATTTTATTGATAATTTCAATTCTAATTTCATAGGCAAATTCCTTCTCAAGTGCTGATTTTGCAATAGAACTATCTGACGGCAAAATCGCAAGACATATTGAATGTTCAGATGAAGATTGAGTTATAAGGATTATATTGATGTTGTGTTTGGCTAGGGATGAAAAAACTCTCTGCGCTATTCCCGCGACACCTATCATGCCGCTTCCTTCAATTCGTATAAGATTAATATTATCAATTGAAGAAATCCCTTTAATCGGATAATCTGAATCAGTTTTAGAACTGATTATTGTTCCCGCAAAAGTAGGATTGAATGTATTTTTAATAATAACCGGAATTTTTTTTACCGCGGCAGGATGGATAGTAGGTGGATAAATAACTTTTGCGCCGAAATGAGAAAGTTCCATAGCCTCTTCATAATTCATATTGGCTATTGGAAATGCGTCTCTAACTTTCTTTGGATCTGCAGTAAGAACTCCGTTAACGTCTGTCCATATTTCGATGTACTTTGCTTCCAAAGCTGCACCAATAATTGATGCAGTAAAGTCTGAACCGCCCCTTCCCAAAGTAGTGGTTTCATTTTCTACCGTCGAGGCAATAAACCCAGTAATTATCTGAAGTTTATTATTCTGCTTAAAATATTCCCTGATATTATTATTTGATATTTCGATGAGTAGATGAGCAGAACCGTAATTATTATCGGTCTTAATTATTCTCCTTGTATCAAGGAAATCATTATCAACCTTATTCTCAAGAAAGGCGTAACTGATAATAATATTTGAAAGCATTTCGCCAAAACTCTGAATAAAATCTAGAGTCTTGGGGGAAAGTTCTTTTACAAGATATACTCCTTTAAGAATTTCTTCCAGATCAATTAATAGCATATTAACTGAAGCTTCTGTTTTTGTATGGTTTCTTGATGATAACAACTCATCAACTATGTTTAAATGTCGCTCCTTTAATTTCTTAAATTCATTCGAATATGATTCGTTTCTGCACGCAGCCATTCTGCTTATTCTGTTAAGTTCATCGGTAACTCCCTGAAAAGCAGAGAAAACCACACCCGCAATATCGCTTCTTCTGATATCTTTTTTAACAATGTTGATTACGTTTTTTATTCTTTCAGCATCGCGTACAGATGATCCGCCAAATTTCAATATTTTCATTTCTGACCTACTTAATATCCTTTGGGGGGAATCTTGAAAATTTGTTAATAATTACATGGAAATTGCAATTTATACAAAACGAAGGAAATATGAAACCTTTAGGTCGCCTTTTCGATTTCGGACCTATTTACCTGAAATTTCCTTGAGCTTTTCAGTTAACTGATCTACATGGTGTATCAAGACGGGTAGGCACTGGGGACATATATAGATAGGTTCTCCGGAATAGGTTAATTGTACAAGAGGTACATCCTTTTCATCTTTTCCGCAATTAAAACATTTACTAAAATCTTTTTCTTTTTTCATAAAATTCTTATTTATTTTGCAAACCTAACCATATTTAACATTATTGTAAAAATAATTAGTGCTGCTGCTCCTTTATAGAGATGAAATGCCTCTGATAATGTTAATTATTCTGACTCAATGATTGATAGGAAGCTGTATCATAAATTCCGCTCCCTTCCCTTCTCTGCTCTCAGCCCAAATATTACCTCCATGATATTCAATGATATCTTTTACAATTGAAAGACCTAATCCCGTGGAGGATTCTCCATCGGTTGGCTGTGCCGACAATCTCTGGTATCTGGTAAATATTCTTTTCATATCTTCTTCTGTCAACCCGGGCCCTTCATCCTTTACCTTTATCAGAATTTTACCACTTTCTCTTTCTGATGTCACATAAATATTTTTTCCAAATGGTGAATATTTAATGGCATTATTAATAACATTATCTATTGCAATTTTTAACCAATGCTCATCTGCGGTTGTAAAATTGTCCTCCTGAAGATTTAACTGCACAGTTTGTTGTTTTTGAATTGTCCTGTTGTGGTTATCTTTGACAACCCGTCTTATAATTTCATTTACAGAAATATTTTTCATGTTCAGCTTTATATTCTTCGATTCAATTGCAGCAGAATCGAGTATTTGATTTATATGAAGAAGCATATCTCTTGAAGAATGATAAATCAACCTGCCCATATTTTTAATTTCATTTTCTTCTGATTCATCCTGAATAATTTCGGAAAACCCAATTATCGACTGAAGTGGATTCTTTAGATCATGACTTGTAATGCTTAGCATATGACTTTTCTGTTCATTAGCCTCTTCAAGAAGGTGGTTTGTTCGTTCACTTTCTTCAAGAAGTTTTTCCGTTTTTTCCTTTGCTTCCCTCAAATCGTTAGTCCGTTGATTCACAAGATTTTGAAGAAGCTCCTCTCTCTTGCGAAGTATACTCATCCTGCGGTCAATTATCAGAACTACTAGAAAAGCAATAAATCCTGATATTAATATTATATAAATAACTATCATCAGATTTGAAAAATACCAATGCGGTACTATTCGGATAGGATAATTTATAATATCGCTCCAGTACGATTCTGGGCTTTTAGCCTGAACTTGAAGCATATAATCCCCGGACGGCAAGCCATATAAATTAATTGCGTTCAAATGTTGAGGTGTTGACCAGGATGAATCAAAACCTAATAACCGGTATTTAAACAATACTCTGTCTGAAGGATAACTTAGGGAAATAAAAGAACCGGTTAGGATTGAGCCCGATAAAAATTCATGTCTGTTAGGATAATTATCTGAAAGTTCTCTACCGCCTATCATTAGATTTGTAAAAAATGGAATTGATGTCTTGGATATGCTGCTTAATTTGGTCTGCCAGATGCATACACCATTAGCTGTAGCCACCCAAAGGTTACCTTCCGCGTCTTCTTTTAATCCCTGATATATTATTGATGAGTTGTTTAATCCGTCCTGTTTGTCAAAATATAGCGAATCATTTTCGCTTAGATACAATATCCCTTTATCAGTTCCTAACCATGTTTTACCTCTATCAAAATGAATTGCTTTAGTTATTTTGCTTCCGAAAAAAGAAGGTGTCATGTAAGATGATATGTCTTTGTCACTATAAAGCAAAACGCCTATACTAGAAGCCAATAATATTTTTTCATTTCCAATAAATTGTAAATCAAATATCTGGACCTGAGTACTGGCTCGGTTAATAAATGATGGAATCAGGTTCACAAATTTATTTAGCTGACGGTCATACTTGAAAATGAAGGAATTAATCCCATAACCCGCACAATAGATAGTCCCATCATCTGATTCCTTGAAAAACTTTATAAAATCGGCATCGTCAAACTTAAAATCATATATTTCTGGTTTGAAATCAGGACTGATCTTTATTATTTGTCTTCTTTTCCCAAGCCAGGCCCATAAATATCCTTCCTTGTCAGCAAATAATGAATTTAACCTGTCACCATCTATATGATATGAAAATAATATTTTGTGTGTGTTTTTATCAATGTATTCTAATCTTGAATCCCTATAAGAAATCCAATATCCTCCGGGAGTAATGCCAAAAGATAAAATACCTGAATTTCCAGAAGAGATTAATTTAACAGGAATATGAAAATTCCCTTGTTTTGCTATCTTATACAGAGAAGTTTCATCTGAATAGTAAATTACCTTATTCTTATCTGCAATTATTTGCTGAATAAATTTACCATGTGTGTTTGCCTCATTTTCATAATTTAAACTTCCGAACAACGTTTTTTTCAACATTGCGATACCTTCATCGGAAGCTGCCCAAGTGTTATTTTGCTTATCCACAAATAAATTTTTAATAGATAAAAATGTAAGTGGCTTGTATTTGGTCAGATAATCTAAATTACCAGAGTATAATCCATCATTCCATGTTCCTACAAAAAGATCATGATCATTATTAATAGCTATCGATGAAATCTGCTTTAAATTATTTATTTTCTTGAATTTCAACTGTCCCCTAATTAATCCAGCCATATACAGTCCATCAGACGTTCCAATTAGAAATGAGTTATTGGAATATCTTAACATTGCATTAATTAAAAAATCGTGCTGGGGATTTATTAACGCTAAAGGGATAAAAGATTGATTAGATTCATTATATTCAAAAAGATATCCATTTATCGAGGAAGCATATATTTTGTGACCTTCAAGCTCTACAAACGAAAAAGACCTGAAATAGCTGTCAGCATGATATTTTTCATCAAAACATATTTTGCGGAATTTTCCATTTTGAATTTTTGAGATACCATTAAGATCACTTATCCATATTATTCCATGGCTGTCTTCAAAAATATGCTTCGGGTAGTATAATTTTTCAGTCGACTGCTGCCTGCTTGATGATATTATTTGCTGATAATGATAATATCCATTTTGTTGGGAAAAATTTCCTAACCCAAAATCAGATACAACCTTTATCCCGTCATTGTTGCTTTTTTTTACCTCCTTTACATACAAAGATGGTAGAGAACTCTGAAAATTACTAAATGTACTGCCGTCAAAGCGGGATAGCCCCGCATCAGTGGCTATCCATATATATCCCTCTTCATCCTGTGAGATGCTTTTAGTTAGATTACTAACCAAACCATTCTCATTATTATATATATATGTAATCCAATTCTGTGAGAAAATACATTTGGGAAAAACAATGAAAATGAAAATAATAATTATTGACGAGCAATATTTTTTACTCATCAGATACCCCTTTCGTATTTACAGGTAAATGTGTTATCCATAGTAAGGATAATCTATTCGTTGTTATTGAATGAAGAATTCTAATACACAATACTTGTTTGTAATAGTTTATGTTTTTTAACTATATCTATTACAAATAATTATTGACATAACTTACATATAAATACTTTTGAATAAAACATCTAAACAGGTGGGGAAAATTATTGGTTCTATACCACTCATGTAATTTATCTCCTAAATTAAAAAAATATATTTCCCATGAAGTTATTATTCTATATTTTTAGGGTTATAGTATATTATTTAAAAACATACATTTAAATATCATGAAAAAAACATATGTCCTTTTTACCTTTTTGCTCCTTTCATTCCTTCCCTCTTTCTCATTTTCCCAGGAAGATGATTTTTTAACTAAAAATATCGATAATAGTGTAAAACCGGGAGAGGATTTCTTTAAATATTCTACCGGAACCTGGTTAAAAAACAATCCTATCCCTGAAACCGAAAGAGCATGGGGAATTGGCAATCTTGTTCAGGAAGAAACATATGCAAGATTAAAATCTATACTAGAAGATGCCTCAACTAAAAAATATAAAACCGGAACTAGTGAACAAAAAATAGGGGATTTCTATTACACTGGCATGGACACACTTTCTATTGAGAAACAAGGAATCGCTCCTTTGAAGCCAGAGTTAAATAAAATAAATGCAATGCTTGATAAGAAAGAACTCATCAATCTTGTTGCACTCCTGCAAACCTACGGCGTTGATGCCATGTTTGGTGCTTTTATTGGACAGGATCAAAAAAATAGCGATCTGTGGGCACTTAATTTATGGCAAGGGGGACTTGGACTGCCTAACAGAGAATATTATTTTAGGAACGATTCTAGAACTGAAAACATAAGATCTGAATACCACAAACACATCGCAAAAATGTTCATCCTGCTAGGCGAAGATCCCACAAAAGCTAATGTCGATGAAAAAGCCGCTTACCAGATCGAACTTTTCCTTGCTGATTCATCCCGCAAACTCGAAGATTTGCGCGATCCTTATGAGAATTACAATAAAATGACTATTTCTGTGCTCAATAAATTGGCCCCGAACATTAACTGGAATTCTTTTCTTGATAAAATTGGTATTAAAAAACTTGATGACGTTATTGTCGGCCAACCGGAATTCTTTCGTCAGCTAAACTCAGCAATTAAAAAATTCAATGTTGACCAGTGGAGAGCCTATCTCAAATGGGCTTTGGTCAATTCTTTTGCTGACAGACTAAGCTCTTCTTTTAATGATGAAAGTTTTCACTTTAGAGGCACTGTAATGAGTGGTGTACTTAAACAGAGACCTCGGTGGAAAAGAGTTCAGGATTATACTGAAGGAGCTATGGGAGAACTTTTGGGTCAAGTGTATGTAAAAAATTATTGCTCTCCAAATGTCAAAAAACGTTATGAAACATTAGTAAATAATATGATTGAGTCATTCAGGGAAAGGATGAAAAAACTTGACTGGATGAGTGATGAAACAAAAGAAAAAGCCCTAATTAAACTAGATGCTATAACAAAGAAAGTTTGTTATCCCGATAAATGGAAAGATTTTTCCAAACTAACAATTACCCGTTCTTCATTTGTAAAAAATACTATTGAAACTCGTCTGTTCTGGTTTTATAGAGATATTAATAAATTAGGACATCCGGTTGATAGAACTGAATGGGATATGACTCCACAAACTTATAATGCCTATTATAATCCTTCTAATAATGAAATTGTTCTGCCTTATGCTGGCTTTGTAGTCCCCGGGGTTCCTGATTCTCTTCTTGATGATGCGTTCGTTTATTCTTATGCCGGAGCTTCTACAATGGGGCATGAAATGACTCATGGCTTTGATGATGAAGGAAGACAGTATGACCTTAAAGGAAATCTCCAAAACTGGTGGTCAGATGAAGATGTTAAGAAATTTACTGCCAAATCAGATTTAATGGTCGAACAATTTAATAACTATGTAGTTCTTGATAGTATGCATATTAATGGCCGAGCAACTCTTGGTGAAAATATTGCTGATTTAGGAGGTTTGGTCATTGGTTATGATGCCTTCAAAAAAACAAATCAATACAAGGAAGGAAAAAAGATTTGTGGTTTTACTCCTGGTCAGAGGTTCTGGCTTGGATATGCATATTCCTGGTTAGGTCAGCAAAGAGATGCTTCCCTGGCTCAAAGAGTATTGACCGATGTACATTCTCCTAATTTTCTTAGGGTAAACGGACCTTTTAGTGACATTACTTCATTTTATAATGATTTTGATATTAAACCAGGTGATAAATTATATCTGCCGGAAGATAAAAGAGTAAAGATTTGGTGATTCTTTTCATCTGGTAAATGTAATTCATTAACTCCGCTTTCTCTTGGTTATAGTTGAAGGCGGAGCTATTAATTGCCTATCCTAAATATTTAAAAAGCTGCAAAATATGCAGCTTTTTAAATATTGGCCTGGTTGATCTATTGGGAGGGTAGTATCAAACCCGTCAACCAGGCCATAAGTACTTTTGATTGTACCTTAATTTGTATAAACCTGATAAGGGCTAACTTTTGTTCTGTAATTTTGAACAGGCTGTTGTTTAGCATTGTAATTATAGCGCTGATGCTGACTTTGTTGAATTGGAACCTGATAATATTGAATTGGAACCTGAACAGGTTTTGGTTGGAAAAATTCCCGTGGTTGAAAATTTTGTACTGGTACTTTATAAGCTTGCTTGTTTCTAAGCTTATAGGCTAAAAAAGAAACGATAAGAACTAGAACTATTCCCCCAATAACAATGAACAGTCCTGTAAAAACTATAGAATTTAAATCCATTCGGCCCTCCCAAAGAGATTATTTCATATTTAGTTAATTATTTTATGAACACTTTTTCAACTGCCCCCACGGCAGCTGATTAAATCTTACACTGTAAATATATATCGTGTTTTTTGATAGTTATTAATGTTTTCTCTTAGCGGTCAATTTCAACGACCAGTGTATTAAAATAAGAAATGACTAGGATAGAGACACTTTATTCAATAATAACTTCTTTGATTTTATTGTTTTTTGCAACATTGGGAGTTTTTGAGGGAAGTTGTATGATATATTCCCAGTTATTTAAATGTGACTCTTTCTTTATCAGTTTGCATTAGCTTCTTCTATATTCTGTCTACAATACAATTTTATAACAAGTAGGATTATTGAATGAAATATTTTTTGATTTCTCTCATATTAAATTGCTTTTTTTCTTTTATTTATTGTGGTGAAAAAGACAAAAACTCGTCCACAAATGGAGATTTTGTTTTGCCTGCTGGATTTAAAATAGAAGTATTCGCAAAAGATGTTTCAGGTGCTAGGCAGATGACTTTAGGAAATAATCGCGTACTATTTGTTGGTACCGCAAACCGTAAAGTTTATGCAATTACCTATTCTCCGGATTACAAATTTCAGAAACTTTATACTTTAGCCGACAATTTAAATTCTCCAAATGGAGTTGCCTTCAGAAACGGAGCCCTTTTTGTAGGAGAAATTAACAGAATTCTAAGATATGATGATATAGAAAATCATCTTGGTGATCCTCCAAAACCTATAACAGTTTTTGATAAACTCCCCGACGATAAGCATCATGGACTAAAAGTTATCAGATTTGGTCCTGATGGAAAATTATACATCCCCATTGGTATGCCCTGCAATGTCTGTCTCATGAAAGATAAACGATTTGGAACTTTAAACAGAATTAATCCGGATGGAACTGATTTTGAAATTTATGCTTCCGGAATTAGAAATAGCGTTGGTTATGACTGGAATCCCCTTACTAACCAATTGTGGTTTACTGATAATGGACGAGATATGATGGGAGATGATATTCCTCCAGATGAACTCAATAAAGCATCTGTGAAAGGTATGAATTTTGGGTTTCCTTTTTTCCACGGCGGGGACATCCCCGATCCTGACTTCGGAAAGGATAAAAATCCAGATGATTATACCAAACCTGAACTAAAATTGGGTCCGCATGTGGCATCTCTTGGAATGAGGTTCTATACTGGGAATATGTTTCCTTCTGAGTACAAAAATCAAATCTTTATCGCCGAACATGGTTCTTGGAACCGGACTCATAAAATAGGATATCGAATAACTATTGTTAAACTTAAAGATGATAAACCTGTAAGTTATCAACCTTTTGCAGAAGGATGGCTTAAAGGAGAGTCAGTTTCGGGTAGACCGGTTGACCTGCAAGTGCTTCCTGATGGTTCTATGCTCGTTACCGACGATTTCGGTGGAATTATCTACAGAATAACATATCATGATTAACTGTGCGGCAGGCAACTTACTTCATGACATACATAGATTTTGCATTTTGTTTTATTCTAATGACTTTTATTTTAAACATAACAAGCATATGTGGATATAATGTCGAAATATAATTTAAATTTGTTAACTGTTGATCCGTTAAAAAATTTAACCTTAAATGAAATTTTAATAGATGAAATGAGGCGGGCTATAATACTTCTTGAAACTAATAAGGATGAAACCAGAGCCACTGAAGACGAATAAATCATTACCAGTGAAATCAACTATCGTTTTTTTAAAGTTTACTTTTAAGGCTTAGTTTTTGTGCAAATAGAGCACTGAATTCTTCTATCAAATCTGCAGCTTCTTTATTATTTGTTGAACGCCTGTATGTGTCTGCTAACTTCAGGAATATTTGGTGAAAATGGATATTCATCTCATCTACCATCATTTCTTTACTCCATAAATCAATGGCTAAAGTTAAATTTTCTTCTTTATCCCATAGTGATATAAACAGCGTTTTCGCCTCCTTCTTACCAGTAAATCCGCTATCGGATGCTTCCCATTCTATTTTTTCCGGAATTTTATTATCATCAAGGGATATAATAAAGTTAATTTCTGTGGTTCTGGTCATATTGTTTCTCTTTTTGTGAATACTTAAAATAGTAAAATACTGCAATTTCTATTATATTATCTTAAATAAAATTATGACTTCTAATACTTTGGAAATTTCAGTCTACTGTTTTTTAAAAAACTGGTGGGCCTCTTTTATGAACTTGCGATGTAAAACAATATGAGACGGTTTATCATAACATTGTCCTCCTTTTTAATACTTCAGTTAACGCTAGAGGCACAAAGTATTGGATTGACCCTAGGTGGTGGATTTTTTAGCAGTAATTCACCAAATATCTCCGCTTATACCTCTTCTGTTTTCGTTGATTCTCCACCAATATTCAATAATGCTTTTTCGTTAAGACTTAGTCTTTTGTATTGCGCTGACTATAATCAACTTCTACCAAATTCAACAAACCAATACAATCCGTTTTTAAAGGGTATCAGCTTTAAAGGAATTGTTTCGCAGGATATGGAGAAGTTTTATTATATCAATGAGGGAATTGGCATTCTTATCCTGGATGACCGAATATTTAATGGAATTGATGCAACAGATTATGGCGTAGTTATTTCTTTTGGTGTTGGAATAGACCTTCGAAAAAATTCTCTCGTAGGATTCCGGATTGGTGCTGGAACTGATTACGCATTCACCTTTACTAATACTTATGCCAAATATTTTTCTATTCATCTATTAAGTCAATATTACTTCTGATCTCTTAAGCCGAATAAAAGAAAATGACAATTTATTGGGATATTTTTCCGTCCTCAATTTCTTTTGCAAGGCGTTCTGCCTTATATACTTTAATTAATGATTCTGTAATCCCTTTGGGATGTAGTGCTACTGCTCTGTTATTTGAAGAATTATAAATAAAATCGCCGGGTAAACTTTCAATATTACCATCAAATGCTAAACCAACTATCTCTCCTTTTTCATTTATAAAAGGACTCCCGGAATTTCCGCCAATAATATCATTTGTTGCTGAAAAATTAAACGGTACCGATAAATCTAAATTAAGAGGGGGATTCTTCCATCTTTCTGGTAGACTCCATGGAAATTTTTTATTGAATGAATAATATCTGTCATAGAGTCCGTAAAACGTAGTAAACGGAGGAGCGATAGTTCCGTTATAGTTATATCCTTTTATTACTCCGTCAGATATCCTAAGAGTAAATGTTGCATCTGGCGGAATTGAAGTTCCATAAACTTCGTATAATGCTCTTCCCAAAGATTGGCTATATTCCCTTTCACTTGATTCAATTTCATTAATCTCAGTTTGAAGTTCCGACTGTCTTTTTTCAGTCTTTACTATAAATGAAATAAATGGATCATTCGATTTATAAATCGAATCAGATCCTTGTTGGATAAGATCTTTGATTTTTGATTCCTCAGTCAATAAAGACCTGGAAAGAATTTCAACTGCAGCGCTATCAGGAGCTTTTCCCTTTGTCAGGTCATTTATATATTGATTCTCATTCCCCGATTTATCATAAAGCTCTTTTATTTGATTAGCAAGTAATATTCTGTTCTTTTCTTTATCATAGTCTCCCGGCATAAGGTCTTCTATAACACTATCAAGTTTAGTCCCCTTGTAATCTTCTGATCTTTGATCTACAGGATATTTCAATTCGTCAGCAATATTCAGAATTTCCTGTGCAATTGAGAAATAATCAGAAGTAGTAAGGGGATTAATAATATAAAGATCTGTCTCCTTTGTTATAACTGCCATTTTCTTTCGGCATGAAGCGATATTATCCCATAGATTTCCATATTTTCCCTTTAGTATGGGGTCCTTATCTATATCATTCCTGAATTTTTTTTCAAAGTCTTTTTTCTTCTGCATAAGTATAGGATCATGTAATCCTTTTAGATAACCTTTTAAAGCTTTTTCTGAGTTTGAATATTTAAGATACTCATTATTAAACTCATCCCTTTTCTCAGGTTGAGTCTCCATAAGGTGTGCATAAACTGATAACATATTCCTATAGTAATCAACCATGTGCGGATATTGGTAGTCCATATCATATTCTAACTGTGCAACTGTATTTAAACGATTTGAACTCCCGGGATTACCAACAACAAAAACAGGTTCACCTTCTTTAGCGCCGTTATTATTCCACTTAAAGTAATTTTTTGTCCTAAGTGGTTTATCATTTTCATATACTCGAAAAAACGAACAGTCAAGATCATATCTCGGGTATGTAAAATTATCGTCATCACCGCCAAAATAACCCAGTTGTGATTCCGGAATAAAAACAAGACGCACATCATTATATCTTTTGTATCCATATAATGAATATCTTCCCCCATTATAGAGGGGAGTTATATGAACTGACAAACCTGAATCTTTTTCCTCCCTTTCTGTAATTCCTTTTATTGCATCCTCTTCCTCTTTAATTTTATCTTCATAGGTAGTCCCCTTATCAATCTGCTTTTGAACTTCATCCGTTACATCTTTAATTAAAACTAACTGATCAACAAATAATCCTGGTACTTTCCTTTCTTCTTTGATATTCTGTGCGTAGAAACTGTTATCGTTAATTTTTTCCCCTTCATTCGTTACATCTGTGGCGCTTTCCCTGGCACAATGATCATTAGTCATTATTAAACCATCTGCAGAAATAAATGAAGCTGAACAATATGTAGCAAAACGTAGTGCTGACAAACGTACATGGTCAAGCCATTCTTTAGATGGAGCAAAGTTATATTCTTCTTTAAAATAATTGATCGGAGGGTATTCGAACGTCCACATTTTACCAGTATCGAATTTTCCTGCTTTAACTGAATCTGGATTAATCCCATTCACAATAAAGTTGGAATTACCAGGTTGATTCTGTGCCGAGACAAAACAACTCGAAACAAAAAGGAAAACATATAATAGGGCTAAATATTTTATGGCATTAGCCATTATCCTCACTTATGATTAATATCAGATTTAATTTTATTTCATTTTTCCGCTTTTTAATTCCTCAGTAATGCGGCCAGAATTATATATATGAGAAATAGCTTCAAATATTGCCTGGGAACAAACGGATATCATTCTGTTCTCATCTGTATCGTATATGAAATATCCTGAATTGCTCTCGATATTTCCGTCAAAAGCAAGTCCAACAAGTTCTTTTTTCTCATTAATGACTGGACTGCCCGAACTTCCACCCACTATATCATGAGTACTAATCATTGTAAATGGAGTCATCAGGTTAAATTCTTTAGGAGGATTTGACCACTTTTCCGGTAATGCCCATGGCGATTTCTTGTTAAATGAATAATATCTGTCATACATTCCATAAAAAGTGGTGTGAGTCGGAGCTATGGTTCCATTATAATGATAACTTTTCAGTACTCCGTCTCCTATCCTTAATGTTCCGCTCCCATCTGGGGGAATTGATGTGCCATAGACGGAATATAATGCCTGTCCCAGCAGATCATTGTATGCCGATTCGGTTTCATTAATTTCTTTCTCAAGGTTCACAATTTCATTGTACCGTGCATTTGTTTCCAAAATGAAATTGATTATTGGATCGTTAGAATTTAGTATTGCTTCGCTTCCTCTTTTAATAAGCGCATCAACTTGTTCCTTAGTTCTGATTGCTGATTTGTTTATTAATAATTCCGCCGCTTCATTACCATTTTTATTTCCGAACATTTTTTCGGCCAATTCATTATTGTCCCCAAGGTATTTTTTCAATAATGCTTCGGTAATTCTAAGCTTTCTTGTTTCTAGGGGTATATCAAATTTGGATGGAAAAATAGAAGAAATTGTCGAGTCAAGCGCCTTTCCTTTAAATGCATCTTTCCTCTTATTTTCATCAACCTTTATTTGTTGAGCATATTCAACTAGATCTGAAGCTATCTTTATATATTTTGAAATATACGGTTCAAAACGTGAGTATGATAAACGTTCTTTGACTATCTTCCGCATCTCATTACGTGTCGATTCAATATTGGCCCATATATTCCCAAATTTTGCATTCAGTTCCGAATTATTGATAATCTGCGCTTTGAATGTTTTTTCAAAATCTTTTTTCCTTGCCATATAGTATTCGTTTCTCAGTCCCTTTAAAACTCCTATATATCTTTTTGCCCCGTTCGAGGCACCATAAAATCGTGTGAAATGCTCATTGAAATCACCAATATGTTCATCAATTAATTCCTGATAAATATTTGTCAGTTCCTGGTAAACTAAAGCACTGTTATCGTAAGTAAAATCCCTCATATAATTAAGTTGCGCTATCGTTCTCAATTTGCTGGTCTGACCAGGATTCCCAACTACAAAAATAGGCTCGTCCTCTTTCGCACCGTCTGAACTCCATTTGAAATAATCTTTTACTTTAAGAGGTTTGCCTGTTTCGTCATATGCTCTCCATATTGTAAAGTCTAGAGAATACCGTGGATACGTATAATTATCTGGGTC
>TBL_comb47_HYPODRAFT_10000439_pt1 | contig 55042 bp, 38 predicted proteins | sample TroBogypolimnion_40_FD_10682 | JGI IMG/M metagenome (IMG submission 10682)
GCTGCGGTACAGTTTGGCATCGGCATTCCTCGCTCGTTGGTTGCGCATGAACACCAATATCAACGGACATTCCAAGAGGAATGCCGACCTCGTTTCTACCTATACCGTGAAATATCCGGGCTAGCGCGATTTGTCATCCAGGGTCTGAACCGGGATCCATGCCACGCCGACTGTGAATTGCGGATCAAGTCCGAAATGACACGTCAGGCCTTCTTCACATCCATGTGCGCGACCTGCTGGTCGAGGATGACCTCGGGGTCCTGCAACTCGATCATCGTCGGATTGTCCAGTCCCTGGCGCAGGCGCGCCATGTCCAAGTCGCCGGTCCAGCGTGCCACCACCAGCGTGGCGACACCGTTGCCGACGAGGTTGGTCAGGGCCCGTGCTTCCGACATGAAGCGGTCGATGCCCAGGATCAGCGCCAGGCCCGCCACGGGCACGCCGCCGACGGCCGACAGCGTGGCCGCCAGCACGATGAAGCCGCTGCCCGTCACACCGGCCGCGCCCTTGGACGTCAGCAGCAGAACGGCCAGCAGCGTCACCTGCTGCATCAGCGTCATCGGCGTGTCGGTGGCCTGCGCGATGAAGACGGCGGCCATGGTCAGGTAGATCGATGTGCCGTCGAGGTTGAACGAATAGCCGGTCGGGATCACCAGGCCGACAACCGACTTGCGCGCCCCGAGGTTTTCCATTTTTTCCATCATGCGCGGCAGCACCGATTCGGAGGATGAAGTGCCCAGCACGATCAACAGTTCCTCGCGGATGTAGCGGACAAACTTGAACACACTGAAACCGTTGAGCCGGCTCACGATGCCCAGCACGACGAAGACGAAGATCAGGCAGGTCAGGTAGAACGCGCCCATCAGCTTGCCCAGCGAGAACAGCGAGCCCAGGCCGTACTTGCCGATCGTGAACGCCATCGCGCCGAAGGCGCCGATGGGTGCGACCTTCATGATGATGCCGACGATGTCGAAAAGCACGTGTGAGAACTTCTCGATGAAGTCGAACACCATCGTGCCGCGGCCACCGAACTTGTGCAGCGCAAAGCCGAACAGAACGGAGAACAGCAGCACCTGCAGGATCTCGCCCTTGGCAAAGGCGTCGACCACCGAAGACGGGATCACATTCATCAAAAAGTCGACCGTGCCCTGCATCTTGCCGGGACCGGTGTAGGCTACAAGGCTCTTGGTGTCGAGCGAGGTCGGGTCGACGTGCATGCCGGTGCCGGGCTGCAGCAGGTTGACGACGAGCAGACCGACGACCAGCGCCAGCGTCGACATCACCTCGAAGTAGAGCAGGGCGAGGCCACCGGTCTTGCCGACCTTCTTCATGTCTTCCATGCCGGCGATGCCGACCACGACCGTGCAGAAGATGATCGGCGCGATGATCATCTTAATCAGCTTGATGAAGCCGTCGCCCAGCGGTTTCATTTGCGTACCCCAGTCGGGGTAGAAGTGGCCGAGCAGCACGCCGACGGTGACGGCGAACAGCACCTGGGCATAAAGCGATTTGTAGAGTGGCTTGGGCGCGTTGGTCGTCGACATGGCTGTGGCCTCGAACAGGTTGATGAAATGGGTTGGCGCTGTCCCGCTCTTGGGTTGCCTGTCATCGGCGCAGTACAAGGCGGAAGCGGTGCCGATGGTACGCACCGGGCGTGCGCGCGCCTACTGTTGCGTTCAACAGTAGGGTTTACCCTTGTTCGGAGAGCCAAGGCCGGCGTCGCTCCGATTTCCGGGCGATCTCCGGCTGAATCGCAAAGCCGCGAGACATCGCCTCACTGTGCTTGGCGGGACGGATTCACGGCATAGGCCGCAACGGACAGTGTCGCAAAACCCTCTGCGCAATAGCGCGAGGGCAGACTTTTTCGATTGTGCGGGTCATCTTCAGTCCGATCGGCAACGTCGTACGATGGAGCTCCGACGCCAATTCGCGACAATCGACATTTTGAACAGAAACGCCGTGCAAACCAAGACTCTCTCCATCCTCCCTGTTCTCTTCGCAATCGCCGTGGGCGCCCTGGTTCCTGGCTCGGTCGCCTTGGCGGCTCGACACCATGCAACCAAGCCCGCGCCTCACAAGAAAGCCGCGGCCGACGTGAACGCCCCGCCGCCACTTGCTGCCCAGACCGCTTTGGCGGGCAGCCCGCCGGCGCTGCCCGCCAAGGCATGGCTTCTGATGGACTTCGACTCGGGCGAGGTGCTCGCTTCGGCCAACCCTGACGAACCGCTGCCGCCGGCGTCGCTGACCAAGATGATGACCAGCTACCTGGTCGAGCAGGCCCTGCGCTCAGGCAAGCTCAAGCAAACCGACCTGGTCTCGGTCAGTCAGAACGCCTGGTGCCGAGGCACGAGCAGCGAGTCGTGCATGTACCTGCCGCTGAACAGCCAGGCCACAGTGATCGACATCCTGCGCGGCATCATCATCCAGTCGGGCAACGACGCGTCCAAGGCGGTTGCCGAGCATATGGCCAGCACCGAAGAGGGCTTTGCCAAGCTGATGAACGCCGAAGCCCTGCGCCTCGGCATGACTCACACGCATTTCGTGAACGCCACGGGTCTGCCCGACCCGGCGCACAAGGCCTCTGCGCGTGACCTCGCTATCCTGGCGCGTGCGATCATCCGCGACAGCGCTGACTATTACCCGATCTACGCGGAACACGATTTCAAGTACAACGGTATCAAGCAAGGCAACCGCAATGCCCTGCTCTACACCGATCCCACCGTCGACGGACTGAAGACTGGCCACACCGACGACGCCGGCTACTGCCTGGTCACCTCTTCGAAGCGCAACGGGATGCGCCTGATCACGGTCATCCTCAACACCCACAGCGCTCAGGCGCGTGCTGATGAGACGCGAGCGCTGCTCGGTTGGGGCTTCAGCAGCTTCGAGAAGGCCACCCCGATTCAGCCGGACACCGTGGTCACGACGGCCAAGGTCAGCTTCGGCAAGGCAGATACGGTCGCCGCAGGTCTGGGAGCGACGTGGATGTTGACGGTGCCGCGCGGCCAGCAAGTGCAGACCTCGGTCGAGCTCAAGCCGGGCCTGGAGGCGCCGGTGACCAAGGGATCTGTGATCGGCAAGGTGGTCGCGACCTCGAACGGCAAGCCCGTGGGCGAAGCACCGCTCGTCGCGCAGGCCGATGTGGAACGCGCGGGTCTGCTGCTGCGCGCATGGCAGCACATGGCCAAGTTGTTTGGAAAGTGAACGCTGGCCGGCCAGTGCAAGCCTTGCCCACGATCGCTCGCGGCATGCGTTGTCGCTGCCAAGCCTGACCGCCGGTTAACGGCCGTTCGTCGCCACGGCCGGCGTGAACCTCAAGTTCCCAAGCGCAGCGGACTGACCCTGACCCAGGAAAACTGAACATTCAAAAGCAGAAAATCCGGCATGATTTTTCACCCGCTGAAAAGGGAGTCATGTCGTGGAGGGAAGCAGGTTTACCGAGGAGAAAATCGCATTTGCCCTCAAGCAAGCGGAACTGGGAACACGGGTCAATGAGATCTGTCGCAAGATGGGCATCAGTGATGCAACCTTCTACAAATGGCGCCAGAAGTACGGCGGCCTTGGTCCTTCAGAGTTGCGACGGCTGCGTCAACTGGAAGAAGAGAACAACAAGCTCAAACGCCTTGTTGCCGATCTGAGCCTGGACAAGGCCATGCTGCAGGATGTTCTGTCAAAAAAGGCTTTGAGGCCTTCGCGCAAGCGTGAATTGGCAACGGACCAGATGAATCGGCTTGGTGCCAGCATGCGCAAGGCCTGTGCAGTGATTCAACTTATTCGCGTGGTGTACTGGTACCGGTCCAGCGCACGCGACAGCGCCGCGCTGGTCATGCGTAAGAAGGAAATCACGCAGACCCGCGTGCCCTATGGCTACCGCAGGGTGCATGTCAGTCACAGACACATTGGCGTCGTCCACGACAGGCTGGTCGCGGGCTGGCCAGTTCGACTCCTGTCAGAAGCCCAACATGGTATCCGACATCGTGCCCTTTTCGTTTGACTAAGTCTTCTGAACCTCATGGTGACTGCAATACAAGGGAGCATTTGTGCAGCGATCGATGTGTTGCGAACGATTTTCAGCAGTGACAGACCTGTTGCGCCCCGACGCCTTCGCCCTTGACAGCGCCTCGTCGGCGGCCACAACGGTTTTGGCCCAGCGTTCACCGCAAGCTTGCTCGGCGACTCCGAACGATGCAGTGACCTGGATTTGATCCGAGCCTGAAATCAGTTTCTGGTCCTGAATCTGATGGCGCAAACGCTCCGCAGCCACCAATGCTGTTGCGAGGGAAACGCCAGGCAGCATGATCAGGAACTCCTCGCCGCCAATGCGGGCAACAATATCGCCTTCACGGGCGGAATTCTTCAGCAGTCTTGCGACCTGCCTGAGAACGTCATCGCCGACCGAGTGACCATAGGTGTCGTTGACTCTCTTGAAATGGTCAATGTCCATCATGATCCAGCAGACCAATGGGCCGGCGCTGGACGATATCATTGCCTGATCACCTACGCTGCTCTCGAGCCCGCGTCGGTTGAAAAGCCCGGTCAAGGGGTCCGTCTGTGCGTCCTTGACCAAGCTGATATGGGCATCGTGCTGCTTGGAGGCGTCGCGAATGACAAAGACGTAGCCGTTGACCGAGTTGTCTTCTGCCATCGTTGGCGAGACCAGGATGTCGCCCCAGATGAGTTTGCCGGACTGATGGTGAAGCGCCATGTCAAATCGAAGTGAACCGCGGTCCAGCAGGGCCGTTTTGATGTCGGCAAGAGATACGGTGTTACTGCCGGATTGAACCGGACCAAGCAGTTCAAAGAACCCCTGACCAACACTATTGACCGAGGTGATACCAAAGATGCGGTCGATCGATGGATTTGCGGCCAGCAACAGGCCCTCGGCAGTGACCATCGCTACGCAGTACCCTTCGAGCTTTTCAAGTACCAACTCAAGCCATTGCCTATGCTGGTGCAGCAGGTGCCCCTCTTCGACCGTAGCACTTACATCCTCAATGGAGACCATCGTGCAATGTGGGTCTGGCCTGATCACCCGCACAACCAGGTGAACTGCGGGTGCGCCCTTTAGCTGAAGGGTGCTGTGAAGCGGTTCCGAAACTGGCCCGATCTTTGCCCTGTTCGCCGCCCAGGCTTCTGACAGCCCGCTGGACAACGCGTCCAGTATGGACAAGCCGTTGAGGGAAGCCGGATTGATTTCAACGCGTTGCAGCAACTGCGCCGCCATCGGGTTCAGCATCTGCACCTCTCCAGCGGGGCCAAGTTTTAGAACAGCCGTGGGCATCATGTACACAAACTGTTGCAACTCCCGCAACTTCTGCGAACAGTCGAGCAACTCGGAATCCGGTGGGCTGAGCGCCTTCATCGCCGCAGCACGAGCATGTACATCATGGCAGAACCAGCGTCCTTGAGAAGTCGCAGAGTGACCGGTGTGAGCCTCATTTGAAATGCAAAGGTGTACTCGATGGTTTCATCCAGGCTGGGCTGCTCATAGCGCTGCGCGACCCGCTGGTTGTTGCAGCATGCCGCGACATCCCGAAAGAACTGCCGACCGACAACTTGATCTTCTGACAAGCCGGCTTGTTGAGACTCGGTGCGGTTGTAGCGAAGCACGATGCCTTTCAAATCCATCTCGACGACGCCAAATTTGAGATCATCCAGTTCAGACTTCGACGCAGCGGCGAGCCCGGGCAGAAGTCCGGGGGAGTCAAACGCCATGGGTTGTTTCATCGGCTTGCTTTCATGTGTTCAAACTTCTGGGGGGTCGAAAAGCTTGGAGTCAATCGTTAAATTTCAATTCGTATCCCTGTTCACGGAATATCCGAAGACAGGCATCGACAACATCTGCATCGAAAGAAATACCGCGTTTCGCCGCGATCTCATCCAGCGCTGCTTCGATGCCAAGCGCTGCCCGGTAAGGTCGGTGCGAAGCCATCGCCTCGACCACGTCGGCGACTGCCAGAATTCTGGATTCAAGCAACAGGGCGCCACCCGCCAGTCCCGATGGGTAGCCCGAGCCATCCATCCGTTCGTGATGCTGGAGAATAATCTGGGCGATTGGCCACGGAAAGTGGACGACTTTCAGAATCCTGAAGCCAATGGAAGAGTGCTCTTTTATCATGCCAAATTCCATGGGGGTCAAGCGCCGCGGCTTAGCGAGGATCTCGGCGGGGATGCCAATCTTGCCCAGATCATGGATCGTCGCTGCCAAGTGAAGGCCATGAATGCGATCAACGGAAAGGCCCATCTCGGTCGCAATCTTGGTGCAGATATCGGCAGTTCGTCTCTGATGTCCGCCGGTGTAGGAGTCTCTTTCGTCTACCGTATCGGCAATGACTTGGATGGTCTGTTCCAGACTCTCTCGCAAACTCACCTGATATTGGATCTTGGCAACCGCTGTCTGGATGGCTGCGATGCCAAATGCAAGGTCAGCGGCAATCTCCTGCAGTAACTGGCGCTCTGGATCGGACCATCTCTCGCTTTTTGCGCTGTAGACCGCCAGACAAGCCATCACGTCGTTGGGAAGTCGAAATGGAACGGCGATCGTTGCGCGGTAGCCTCGCTTTAAGGCTTCGACCCGCCACGGAGTCATCGTCGGATCGGTACCAATATTCTCGGTAAACTGAACTTGCCCTGAGCGCAGAGCCCTTCCCACAGGGCCGTTTCCCCACTCCGTCGCTGACCAGGTCATATTGATGATGGCCAAATAGCCGTCATCGTCCCCATAGTGCGAAATTGCCCGGACGAACTTGTCAGAACCTTCTTCGGCCAACCCGATCCAAGCCATTCGGTAACCACCCGTCTCGACGGCGATCCGGCAATACTCGGCAAACAGGACTTCTTCGTCCGGTGATTGCAGCAAGGCAATATTGCTTTCACTGAGCATCTTGAGGGCTCGGGTACTCGCTCTCAATGCCAGTTCGGTGAGGTGACGCTTTGTGTTGTCGCGGATGTTGCATTGAATGACATCAATGCCCTCACAGTCGTAAACGTTGCTGACAAACTCTACGTAGCAATTGCCGCCATCCTTTGCGACCAGAGGAAGATTGTCATATCGGATGTAGCGTTTGGTCTGGAGTTCCAAAAAGGCGTCCACGTTCAGTGCAGTGTCCTTGAAGGCTCCAATATCCCAGATTTTCTTTCCCAGGAGTTCTGCGTGCGAGTAGCCCAGCATGTCAACCAGAAACGGATTCACATCTTCAATCTGCGCGGACTCGGCATTGAGCAGCAGGATGCCATCCTGGGCAGTCTCAAACAGACGGCGATAGCGCGCTTCAGAGACGCGCAGCGCTTTATCGATCGCTGGCAAGTGACAGACCGTTGCCTCGCCTGCTGTCGACGATTTCGAGTCACCAGACTCGATAAACAACGATGAAGAGGCATCCGCGATTGAATTTCCAGCCTTTGATTTACTCATAAGATCTACGAATTCTGGGACTCGACTCTTTGCTGGCATAGGTTGCCAAGTAAAGACTTGGGAAAGCAGATCGGGTTATTCATGATTGCTTTGCGTCGCTTCTGCTGGCTCAAGGGAGTGTGCTTTCCGCTGCCTTGGAACTGCAACAGTGATCATCGGTCAGTTCGCTGACGCACATAGGGGCTGCTCGTGATTGGTTCGGACGGTAAATTGACGACGTGATGGTCAGGGCGACCGCAACGGGTGACAAAAGGCTGGTATTGATCCTGATCGGTTGCAGGTGCCTGTCGGGTCAGGATCGCCGGCCATGGTTGGCGGACAACCTGTTGATGTCAATGTCGGGCTTTGGGCAGGCAATTTGAATTTCTGTAGACCCGCTTACGCCGCATAGAAGCAGCGCAGTCAGCAGAAACTGCTCTGCGACAACGGATCTCGGCTTGCTGATTCTCGGCACCACGTTGAATGACTTACATGGTCCGCCCAAAGAAAGCAAGTTTCGTCGTCGTGATAGTTTGAAAGGTTTGCTGCCTTACATCCGGGCTGTTTGTGCAGTTGGTGCTGCTGCCCATGATGGCGATTCGCGGTCGGGGTTCCTATCTGGTCTTCGTACTCAAAGTACGAGTCACTCACCGGAATACCCCCAACCCGGTTTGGCCTTCATTCCATCACTGCTCTCCTTCAAAACGGTTGTGCTCTTTGGCTTGGATGGCTGGGTGCTGAGGTTGCGTCGATCAGGCACCCATCTGTTCGATGCGATTCACTTGACCTGGCCAAAGGCTGCTTCTTCCAACCCTTGCTGACCGGCAGGCGCACAGCATAGTCATTGGCCACACGCGTTCGGACTCGACTGTCCTGGACTGAAGTCAGTCAAAAAAAGTCAGGCGCAGCTATGCGCCGGCTGCGCGACCCGGCGCACACCAAGGGCTGAGCAACCCGAAAAATTTATCGCAAACCCGCGCCGCACGGTGCGGCCTCAGGCGGTTGTGGCCGGCACCGGTTCGCCGAACAGGGGCTGCACGTTCCAGATTTCGCTGGCGTATTCGCCGATCGTACGGTCGGACGAGAACGGACCCATGGCCGCAATGTTGAGGATCGCCTGTCGTGTCCATTCGGACGGGCGGCGGTAGAGCGCATCGACGCGCTGCTGCGCTGCCAGGTAGTCAGGAAAATCCGCCAGCAGCTGGTAGTAGTCCGACTCCAGCAGGGTGCGCGTGATGTCCTGGTAACGCTGCGGCTCCTCGGGCGAAAAGGCGCCGTCGGCGATGCGGTCGATCGCGGTTTTGAGCTCGTAGTTGTTGTCGTAATAGCGGCGCGGCTGGTAGCCGTGCGCGCGCAGTTCGCTGACCTGTTGCGTGCGGTTGCCGAAGATGAAGATGTTGTCCAGGCCGACGTTCTCGGCGATCTCGATGTTGGCGCCGTCCCAGGTGCCGATGGTCAGCGCGCCATTGAGCGCGAACTTCATGTTGCCGGTGCCCGATGCCTCGGTGCCGGCCATGGAGATCTGCTCCGAGAGGTCGGCCGCCGGGATGATCAGCTCGGCCAGCGTCACGCGGTAGTTCGGAATGAACACGACCTTGAGCCGGTCGCCGACATGCGGGTCGGCGTTGATGACCGCCGCCACGTCGTTGATGAGGCGGATGATCTGCTTAGCCATGTAGTAGGCGGAGGCCGCCTTGCCGGCGAAGATCACCGTGCGCGGCACCCAGTTGCCCTGCGGATTGGCCAGGATCTGGTGGTAGCGGCTGATCACGTGCAGCAGGTTGAGCAGCTGGCGCTTGTACTCGTGCATGCGCTTGACCTGCACATCGAACAGACTCTCGGGGTTGACGCGGATGCCGAGCTCGCGCCCGATGTAGTCGGCCAGGCGGCGCTTGTTCTGCTGCTTGGCCAGGCGCACGGCGTTGTTGAAGGCCGGTTCGCTGGCGAGATCGCGCAACTGCGTGAGCTGACCCAGGTGGCGGCGCCAGTTCGGCCCGATCCGGTCGTCGATCAGCCGGGCCAGCGGTTGGTTCGCCTGCGCCAGCCAGCGCCGCGGTGTTATGCCGTTGGTCTTGTTGCAGAAGCGCTCGGGAAACAGGCGCGCGAAATCGGCGAAGATGGTCTGCACCATCAGATCGCTGTGCAGCGCCGAGACGCCGTTGATCTTGTGGCTGGCGAGCAGGCACAGATAGGCCATGCGCACACGCCGGTGTCCGTTCTCCTCGATCAGCGAGACGCGGCGCAGCAGGTCGGGGTCGCCCGGGTAGTTCTCGTGCAGGCTGGCCAGGAAGCGGGCATTGAGGTCATAGATGATGCGCAGGTGGCGCGGCAGCAGTTTGCCCATCAGTTCGACCGACCAGGTCTCCAGCGCCTCGTGCATCAGCGTGTGGTTGGTGTAGCTGAAGATGCGGCAGCAAAGCGACCAGGCCTGATCCCATTCCAGGCGATGCTCATCCACCAGCAGCCGCATCAGCTCCGGCACGGCCAGCGCGGGATGCGTGTCGTTGAGGTGGATGGCCACCTTGTCGGCCAGCGCGTCAAAGCTGCTGTGGCGCCGCAGGTAGCGTCGCAGCATGTCCTGCAGAGAGGCGCTGACGAAGAAGTACTCCTGGCGCAGCCGCAGCTCCTTGCCGTGTTCCGTGCTGTCGTCCGGGTACAGCACGCGCGACACGTTTTCCGATTCGTTCTTGGCCTCAACCGCGCGCATGTAGTCGCCCTTGTTGAAGGCATCGAGGTTGATCACGCTAGTGGCGCGCGCCGACCACAGGCGCAGCGTCGAGACCGAAGTCAGCTCGTAGCCAGGCACGCCGCTGTCATAGGCGGTGGCGATGACGTCGTCGGTGTCGACCCAGTGCACGACGCCGTTCTCCGTCGTCAGGCGCCCGCCGAAGCGCACCGTGTGGCTGAATTCAGGCCGCATGAATTCCCACGGGTTGCCGTTGACCAGCCAGCCATCGGGCTCTTCCACCTGCCGGCCGTCCACGATGCGCTGCGCAAACATGCCGTAGTCGTAGCGGATGCCATAGCCCATGCCCGGCAGGCCGACACTGGCGATCGAGTCCAGAAAACAGGCCGCCAGGCGGCCCAGGCCGCCGTTGCCCAGCCCCGGGTCGGCTTCGAAGTCGATGATGGAGTCGAAGTCGGCGCCGAGCTGCGAGCAGGCCGAGCGGGTTTCGTCGTAGATGCCCAAGGCCATCAGCGCGTTGGTCAGCATGCGCCCTGGCAGGAACTCCATCGAAAGATAATAGACGCGCTTGACGTCCTGGTCCTCGGCGGCATTCAGGCTGGTGCGCCAGCGGTCCATGGTGCGGTCGCGCACCGCGCAGAAGATGGCGAACAGCCAGTCGCGCCGCGTTGCCGAGCGCACATCCTTGCCGACTTGGTACACCAGCCGATTGGAGATGGAACGACGAAGCGCGTCGACCGAGTTGGTGGGTTGATCGAACTGAAATGGGACAACGGTGGACATTGACAAACTCCGGGGGGACTCAGGCGGAAACGGTAGGGGCCGGCGCGGCGACCGGCGCAAGCAGGCGCTGGTACAGCGCGCGGTAGGTGTGCGCCGGTTCCTGCCAATCAAAGCGCTGCTGCATGGCGTGGCGTTGCACGGCGTTCCAGTCGGTGCTGCGCCGGCGCAGCGCAAAGGCCCGGCGCACGGCGCCGCGCAGCGCGTCGCTGCTGAATTCATGGAACACAAAGCCGCTGGCGCTGCCGTCATCAATGGCTTCGAGGCTGCTGTCGGTGACGGTGTCGGCCAGGCCGCCGACAGCGTGCACCAGCGGCAGCGCGCCGTAGCGCAGGCCGTACAACTGGGTCAACCCGCAGGGCTCGAAGCGCGAGGGCACGAGCACAACATCGGCGGCGGCGATGATGCGGTGCGCCAGCGCTTCGTCGTAGCCGATGCGCAGGGCGGTTTGCCCCGGGTGGCGCTCCAGCGCGTCGCGCAGGGCGGTCTCGATCGCGTCGTCGCCGCTGCCCAGTATCACCACCTGGCCGCCGCGCTCGACCAGCTCCGGCAGGATCGACGGCAGCAAATGCAGGCCCTTTTGTTCGGTCAGGCGCGTCACGGCAGCGAACAGCAGCGCGTCGGGCCGCTCTTCGAGACCCAGCAGGCGCTGCAGGGCGCGCTTGACGCGGGCCTTTCCGGTCATTCGCTTGCCATCGAAATGGGCATTGAGCAGCGGGTCCGTGGCCGGGTTCCAGAGTTCGTAGTCAACGCCGTTGAGGATGCCGCTTAGGTGTTCGCAGCGCGAGCGGAGCGCTCCGTCCAGGCCGCAGCCCTGCTCAGGTGTCGTGATCTCCTGCGCGTAGCGCGGGCTCACCGTGGTGATGGCGTCGGCAAACTGCAGACCGGCCTTCATGAATGACAACAGGCCGTGGTATTCGAGGCCGTCGATCGTGAACAACGACTGAGGCAGCCCGAGCTCGGCGCAGCTGCTCGCCGGAAAAAGCCCCTGGAAGGCCAAGTTGTGGATCGTGAAGACGCTGGGCATGGCCGGCCGGCCGTTGGCCTGCAGCTTGAGGTAGAGCGGGGCCAGACCGGCATGCCAGTCGTGCGCGTGCACCAGATCGGGCCGCCAGTGCGGGTCGGCGCCGTAGGCGAGCGCGGCAGCGGCCCAGCTCAGCAGCGCAAAGCGCGCTGCGTTGTCGCTCCAGTCCTGACCGGCGGCATCCTGGTACGGTCCGCCCTCGCGCTGGTACAGCGCCGGGGCATCGAGCAGATAGACCGGCTGCCCGCTCTCGATCACATGGCCGGGGATCAGCCGCGGTGCCGGCTGCAGCGTGCGTAGCACCTGCGGTCCGCCGGCGGCCGGTAGCGGCACGGCCGGCCCGTCGGCGCGCACACCTGCGGCAATCGCCGCGAACGCCGGCAGCAGAAGCCGTACATGACAACCCGCGGCCTGCAGCGCGGCCGGCAGCGCGGCGCCGACGTCGGCCAGGCCGCCCGTCTTGAGCAGCGGATAGAGCTCTGTACAGACGTAAAGAATCTTCACGCTGACGCGCCCCCGGCGCCAGCTTCCTGTGCCACGCGCTCCAGCATGGCCCGCGTTACCAGCACCACACCTTGGTCGGTACGGTAGAAACGGCGCGCATCCTCGACCGGGTCCAGCCCGATGTGCATTCCGGGGGGGATATGGCAGCCTTTGTCGATCACCACCTTGCGCAGATGGCAGCGCCGGCCGACCTCGACTTCCGGCAGCAGCACCGCTTCCTCGACCGTGCTGTAGGAATGCAGGCGCACCTTGGAGAACAGCACGGAGCGCCGCACCAGCGTGCCCGAAATGATGCAGCCGCCGGAGACCAGTGAATCGACCGCCATGCCACGCCGGCCGTCATCGTTGAAGACGAACTTGGCCGGCGGCAGCTGCTCCTGGTGGGTCCAGATCGGCCACTCCCGGTCGTACATGTCAAGCTCGGGTATGGTGCGGGTCAGGTCGAGGTTGGCGGCCCAGTAGGCGTCGATGGTGCCGACGTCACGCCAGTAGGCGGGTGCCTCGGGCGTGCTCTTGACGCAGGACAGCCCGAACGGATGGGCGAGCGCTTCGCCGCGTGCCACGATGGCCGGAATCAGGTCCTTGCCGAAGTCGCGGCTCGACCCCGCCAAGTCGGCGTCGGCCTTCAGCGCTGCATACAGGTACTCGGCGTCGAAAACGTAGATGCCCATGCTGGCCAGCGCATGGCCGCCTTTGCCGGGCATCGGCGTCGGCTGCTCGGGTTTCTCGTCAAAGCGCTTGATACCGCGCTTGTCGTCGATGACCATGACGCCGAAGGCGCTGGCCTCGGCCAGCGGCACTTCAATGCAGGCCACGGTGCAGGGCTTGCCCTGTGCCACATGGTCGGCGATCAGGTTCGCGTAGTCCATCTTGTAGATGTGGTCGCCCGCCAGGATCAGGATGTACTTGGGCCGGTCGGCGCGCAGGATGTCGAGGTTCTGGTAGACCGCGTCCGCCGTACCCCGGTACCAGGACAATTCATCGATGCGCTGCTGCGCCGGGAGCAGGTCGATGAACTCGTTGAATTCGCTGCGCAGGAAGGACCAGCCGCGCTGCAGATGGCGCAGCAGGCTGTGTGATTTGTACTGGGTCAGGACGCCGATGCGGCGCACGCCGGAGTTCAGGCAGTTGGACAGGGCGAAATCGATGATGCGGAACTTGCCGCCGAAATAGACCGCCGGTTTGGTGCGCTGGTCGGTCAGCGCCTGCAGTCGCGAGCCGCGGCCGCCTGCGAGCACCAGGGCGACAGTGTGGCGTGCGAGCCATTGGGGTGAGTTGGTATCCATGGGAATCTCCTTGTTCGACTGGTCTGGTCAATGGTGATGTCGGTCAACATCCGCTGCGGCCGTGCGCTATGGCCATGGCCTTGAGCCGGTGCGCAGGCGCCGCGCTGATCTGCGACCATTCAAAGCGCCAGGTCCAGCAGCCGTTGCCCTGGCCTGGCGTGTTCATGCGGTGCGCAGTGTCGAGGCCGAGCACGTCCTGCAGCGGGATTAGCAGCGTGCGCGCCACCGACTGCGAGAGCGCGCCGATCATGGCCCAATGGATTTCGCTCTCGGCCAGGGGGCCCAGGTAGTCGCGCGCCGCCGCGCGTTCCTGCGGCTGCGCCTGCTGCCACCAGCCGACGCTCGTGTCGTTGTCGTGGGTGCCGGTGTAGGCCACTGTCTGCGGCTCGTAGTTGTGCGGCAGGTAGGGATTGCGCGCCGAGTCGCCAAAGGCGAACTGCAGCACGCGCATGCCCGGGAACTCGCATTCGCTGCGCAGCGTCCGCACCGCGTCGGTGATGATACCCAAGTCTTCGGCGATGATCGGCAGCACGCCGAGTGTGTCTTCGAGCGACTGAAAGAACGCCAGCCCTGGGCCGGATTTCCATTCGCCCTCGGCCGCAGTGGACGATGTGGCGGGGATTTCCCAGTAGGACTCGAAGCCGCGGAAATGGTCCAGGCGCACCAGGTCCACTTGCGACATCAGGTGCTTCATGCGCTGCTTCCACCAGTGGTAGCCGTCACCGGCCATGGCGTCCCAGTGGTAAAGGGGATTGCCCCAGCGCTGTCCGGTGGCGCTGAAGTAGTCGGGCGGCACGCCGGCGACGACGCTGGGCTCGCCCGCCTCGTCTAGCAGGTACTGGCCGGCGTTGGCCCAGACATCGGCGCTCTGGTGCGCGACGAAGATCGGGGCGTCGCCGGCGATGTGGATGCCGCGGCCATGGGCATGCTCGCGCAGGCTCGCCCATTGCACGTGAAAGCGCCATTGCACGAAGCGCCAAAAATCGACCTCGGTCCGCGCCTCCTGCGTGAGTGCCCGCAATGCCTCGGGGTCGTGGCGCGCATAAGGCCCGGGCCAGGCGGTCCAGGGCTCGCCATGGCGCTCCTGCAACACCATGAACAGGGCGTAGTCGTCAAGCCAGGCGCTGTGCCGCTGCGCAAAGTCGGCCAGCCGGCTTTGCTCGGCCTTGCTGGCCTTTTTGCAGAAGCCGCGCCAGGCCAGGCGCAGCGCGGCCAGGCGGTAGGGCAGCACGCGCTCGAAGTCGCAGCGCCGCGCGTCGAAGTCCGGCGCCGGCGGTGCGACCAGCCAGCCATGGCGCACCAGGTCATCGAGATCGACCAACCACGGGCTGCCGGCAAAGGCCGACGGGCTCTGGTAGGGCGAATGGCCCGGGCCCGGTGGTGTCAGCGGCAGCACCTGCCAGATGGTTTGTCCTGCCGAGACCAGCCAGTCGACGAAATGGCGCGCGGACTCGCCCAGGTCACCCGAGCCGTGTGGTCCGGGCAGGCAGGTCAGGTGCAGTAGCACACCGCTGGTACGGCGCGCGAGCAGAGGGTGTGGATGGTCCTTCATGAAGTCGCCTGGTTCGCCGGCGCCAGGTCTTGCACCAGCAGCAGCAGCGTTGGACCGGAAACATGCAAGGGTGATGCCATGTCCGCACCAGTTGTGCCATCCGCTTCTGCAACGTGAGCGTCGGCGCTAGACAGCAGCAGCCGCCAAGGTCCCTCGGGCAGGCAGACGTCCAGTGCAGCGGGGTCAGCGTACAGGACCAGCAGCAGACGTTGGCGCGCCGCTTGTGCCCCTTCGCCGACGCTGATGACGCAGACCAGCAGTCGCTGGTCGCGCCGCTCCCAATCGGCGGCGTCGGGCGTCTTGCCGCTGGCACTGCGCCATTCGATGTCGGGCCAGGCGGCACCAACGGACGCGGAGCCGGTAAACCAGCGCGGATGGCGCAGGGCCGGGTAACGCCGGCGCAGACGCACCACTTTGGCCACAAAGGAGGCCAGTTCCTGATCGCCTTGCGCCCAATCGAGCCAGGTGATGGCGTTGTCCTGGCAGTAGGCGTTGTTGTTGCCGCGCTGGCTGCTGCCCAGCTCATCGCCGGCGAGCAGTTGCGGCGTGCCCTGCGCGCACAGCAGCGTTGCCACCAGGGCGCGGCGCCATTGGCCGCGCCGGCTCAGTACGGCGGCATCGCCGGTCGGCCCTTCGTGGCCGGCGTTGGCGCTGATGTTGTGGTCATGGCCATCGCGGTTGTCTTCGCCATTGGCCTCGTTGTGTTTGTGCGCGTAGGCGGTCAGGTCTGCCAGCGTGAAGCCGTCGTGCGCCGTGATCAGGTTGATGCTGGCCAGCGGCGTGCGTGCACCGGTATGGAACAGGTCGCTCGATCCCGTCAGGCGCCGCGCCATCTGGCCCGGCGTGCAAGGGTGGCCCAGCCACCAGGCGCGCGCCGTGTCGCGGAACTGGTCGTTCCACTCGGCCCAGGGAGCATGGAAGCGCCCGATCTGGTAGCCCTGCGGCCCCAGGTCCCAGGGTTCGGCAATCAGCTTGACTTGCCCCAGCACCGGGTCCTGCGCGATCGCCGCAAACAAAGGAGCTCTCGGATCAAAGCGTGCTTCGGGCCCGCCGCTGCGCCCCAGTGCCACGGCCAGGTCGAAGCGAAAGCCGTCGACGCCGAAAGCCTGCACCCACCAGCGCAGGCTGTCCATCACCATCTGCACGACGCGCGGCTCGCCCATGTTGAGCGTGTTGCCGCAGCCGCTCGGGTTCAGGTAGCCGCCCTGGCCATCGAGCGCGTACCAGCTCGCGTTGTCCAGGCCGCGCCAGCACAGTGTCGGCCCGAGCGCGTCGCCTTCGGCCGTGTGGTTGTAGACGACATCGAGGATGACTTCGATGCCGTGGCGGTGCAAGCAGTCCACCATTGCCCGGAATTCGGCGCGCACGGCGGCGTCATGTGCCTGGGTGCGCGCCGCCGGCGTGGCGAAGCGGGCGTCGGGCACAAAGAAGGACAGGGTGTTGTAGCCCCAGTGGTTGGACAGGCCGCGCTCGATCAGATGGCGCTCGGCCTGATGCAGGTGCACCGGCAGCAGACACAGCGCCGTGATGCCCAGGTGCTCGTAGTGCGCGAGCATGGCGTCACTCGCCACGCCGGCGAAGGTGCCGCGCTGCGGATCCGGCACGTCCGGGTGCAGCGCGGTCAGTGCCTTGACCTGTGCCTCCAGGAGCACGGTCTTGTCGAGCGCGGTTTGCGGCCCCGGCGAGATCGCGGCGCCGGCGCGCAGCTCGGCGGCCAGATCGAGCACGCAGGCCTTGGGCATGTGGCGGGCGTTGTCCTTGGGGTCAGGCTGATCCGGCGCGTCGGCGCGGTAGCCGGTTTGCAGCGCCAGCTTGGCGAGTGGTCCGAACAGCGAGCGCGCCCATGGGTCGATCAGCAGGCGCGCCGGATTGAAGTGGTGGCCGGACTGCGGCGCCCACGGTCCGTGCGCGCGCAGCCCGTAGTGCTGGCCAACGCCCAGTCCCGGCACAAATCCGTGCCAGACACCGTCGCTGCGTGCCGGCAGGCGGATGCGCGCGGTCTCAAGCTCGCCCGTGGCGTCGAACAGGCAGAGTTCGACCGCGCTCGCGTGGCGCGCATAGATCGCCACATTGAGCCCGCTCACGCCTTCGCAGACGGCGGCGGTGACACCCATCGGCCAGGGATGTCCAGGCGCGCAGGCGGCCTGCCTGGGCTCGATCACGGCGCACTCTCCAGTTCAAACCAGACCACGGCGAGCGGCGGCAGATTCAGGCTCACCGACTGGGCCTGGCCGTGCATCGGCACCGTCTCTGTCTTGACGCCACCGTGGTTGCCGACGTTGCTTCCGCCGTAGTGCGCGGAATCGGTGTTGAGGACCTCGCGCCACAGGCCGCCCTGCGGCACGCCGATGCGCCAGCCGGAACGCGGCACCGGCGTCAGGTTGCACACGGCCAGCAGTTGCTGCTGCGGTTGCGGACCCAGGCGCATGAAGCTGTAGACCGAGTGGTCGGCGTCGTCGGCTTCGATCCAGCGAAAGCCACCGGTGTCGCAGTCGCGCGCGTGCAGGCTGGGCCGGCTGCGGTAGAGCCCGTTGAGGTCGCGCACCAGACGCTGCACACCGGCGTGCGCCGGGTCCTGCAGCAGGCCCCAATCAAGTTCGGTGTCGTGGTTCCACTCGGCCGGTGCTGCCAGTTCGCTGCCCATGAACATCAGCTTTTTGCCCGGAAAGGCGTACATCAGCGCGTACAGTGCGCGCAGGTTGGCGCGCTTCTGCCAGGGGTCTCCCCACATCTTGCCGAGCAGCGAGCCCTTGCCGTGCACCACCTCGTCGTGCGAAAGCGGCAGCACGTAGTGCTCGCTCCATGCGTAGGTCAGCGCAAACGTGATGCGGTGGTGGTGCCAGCGGCGGTGAACGGGGTCGAGCGCGAAATAGGAAAGGGTGTCGTTCATCCAGCCCATGTTCCACTTGAAGTCAAAGCCTAGGCCGCCCGCTCCCGTGGCGCCGGTCACGCGCGGGAAAGCGGTCGACTCTTCGGCCAGGGTCAGCACGCCCGGTGCCTCCTGGTGCAGGGTCTGGTTGGTTCTCTGCAGGAAGTCGATCGCCTCGTAGTTCTCGCGCCCGCCATCGCGGTTGGGCAGCCACTGCCCGGCGGCGCGGCTGTAGTCGCGGTACAGCATGGAGGCGACCGCGTCCACGCGCAGGCCGTCCACCGCGTACTGCTCGATCCAATACAGCGCGCTGCCGACCAGGAAGTTGCGCACCTCGTTGCGCCCGAAGTTGTAGATCAGCGTGTTCCAGTCCTGGTGAAAGCCTTCGCGCGGATCGGCGTGCTCGTACAGGGCCGTCCCGTCGAAACGCGCCAGCGCGTGGGCGTCGGAGGGGAAGTGGCCCGGTACCCAGTCCAGGATCAGCTTGAGCCCGGCGTCATGCGCCGCGGCGATGAAGCGGCGCAGCGCATCGGGCGAGCCGTAGCGCGCGGTCGGCGCGTACAGCCCGGTGGGCTGGTAGCCCCAGGAGCCGTAGAACGGGTGCTCGGTGACGGGCAGCAGCTCGATGTGGGTGAAGCCGAGCTCGACCGCGTAGGGCACGAGTGTACCGGCCAGAAAGTCCCAATCCGGCATCTGGCCGCCGGGGCGGCGCCAGGAGCCGGCGTGGACCTCGTAGATGGCCATCGGTGTCGACAGCGGATTGCCGGCGCCGGTTGGCGCCGGGGCTGCTGCCGCGTCGGCAGCCGTCGGCCAGTCACAGACCAGCGCCGCGTTGCCGGGCGGACCTTCACTGCGCAGCGCGTAGGGATCGGTCTTGAGGCTGAGGTGGCCGTGGACGTCGATGATTTCAAACTTGTACAGGGCGCCGGGTCGCACGCAGGGTACAAAGACTTCCCAAACTGCGCAATCGCCGCGCCAGTGCATCAGGTCGCGCCGTCCGTCCCACTGGTTGAAGTCGCCCACCACCGACACCCGCTGTGCGTTGGGCGCCCAGACTGCAAAGGCGACGCCATCGACTTCATCGATCCGGGTCGGATGCGCGCCGAGCTTCTGCCAAGGACGCAGGTGCTTGCCTTCGCGTAGCAGCCATGCGTCCATTTCGCCCAGCCAGGGACTGAAGTTGTGCTTTGTTTCGGGGGTCGGGTGCGGGTCGGTCGGGGGCATGCTTGCTTGGCGCGTCAAATTCATGGCTCGATTATCGACGCCAAGGCTGTCATGGCGGACTCGACTCGCAATCCAGGGTTCAAGTGGCGGCGTTCGAAGGCATGGATCCCGGGTCGGGCCCGGGATGACACTGGCGCGTGTTAACTCAGCTCGGTATGCCCAGCAGGTCCAGGATGCCGCAGACGATGGTCAGCGGATGCGTCGGGCAGCCCGGCAGGTAGAGCGACGGCTTGAAGCGGTCTAGGAATTCGCGGTCGATGCTGTCGCTGTCGGCAAACAGGCCGCCCGAGATGGCGCAGGCGCCCACGGCGATCACCAGCTTGGGCTCGGGCATGGCGTCCCAGCACAGTTGCAGGGCCGCCGTCATGTTGCGCGTGATGGGGCCGGTCAGCACCAAGCCGTCGGCGTGGCGCGGCGAGGCCACGATGTCGATGCCGTAGCGCCCGAGGTCGAAGTTGACGTTGGACAGGGCGTTGACTTCGAGCTCGCAGGCGTTGCAGCCGCCGGCCGACACCGAGCGCAGCTTGAGCGAACGGCCAAAGCGTTTGTGCAGCGCGGCCGAGACCTGGACCGGGTCTGGCGCCGGCTTTGTGCTGCTCAGCAGCAGCCCCTCGCGCGTCGTGCAGGCGAGCCGGAAATCATTCGTGAACGAGAGCTTGCGGCTCGGGCACACCGGCGCGCACTCGCCGCACAGCACGCAGCGCCCGAGGTCGATCTGTAGCGGCGCGAGCGTGATGGCCTGCGTCGGGCACGCGTTGACGCAGGCGTCGCAGCCTGAGGCGCAGTCGGCCGTACCGATGACGGGCTTGCCACGCAGCCCGGCCGGACTGGCCTGGCGCGGATCGGGGATGTACTGCGACCCCTGCGCGATGCGGACCTTGATGGAATTGAGCATGGTGGGCGTTATGCGGAGTACTAGAGGTCGTTGCCGCAGTAGGACAGGTCGAAGCTCTTGTTGCAGATCGGAAAATCCGAGATCTCGTTGTCGCGCACGGCCAGCGCGAGCCCGAACCAGTTCTGCAGCGAGGGGTCCTGCAGCTTGTAATGCACGAGTTGGCCATCGGCGCCGGTCTCCAGCGCCTGAATGACTGGCCCGCGAAAGCCTTCGATGATCGAGAGGCACAAATGGTCCGGCGCGAGCGGCGCGGCCAGCGCAAGCGTGACAGACTCGGCGTGCGGCGCCGTCTGCAATACGGTTTGCAGCCAGCGCACCGATTCGTCGATCTCGCGCATGCGCAGCTTCATTCGCGCCCAGCAGTCGCCGCTGCTTTGCGTCAGCAGCGCCACCGGATGCGCGTCGTAGGGCGCTCCGGCCATACCGACGCGCGTATCAATCGCCACGCCGCTGGCGCGCGCCACGGTGCCGCTCAGGCCGATGTCCTGCGCCGCCTTCTGACTGACGACGCCGGTGCCCTGGAAGCGCGACTGCACGCTGCGCGACTCGAGCATCAGCGTGTTGACCTGCGCGAGGTCGCGTGCAAAGGCCGAAAGGGTCGCGAGCAGGTCCTGCCGAAGGGCGTCGTCGATGGCGCTGCGTACGCCGCCCGGGCGCAGCCAGCCGCGGCCGAAGCGGCTGCCGCAGACGCGCATGCTGGCGTTGATGATGGCCGTGCGCAATCGCCCGTAGCTCGCGCCGCCCTGCAGGAAGGCGATGTCGGTCGCCAGCCCATTGAGGGTGGCCAGGTGCATGGCGATGCGCTCCATCTCCAGCGCGACGCCGCGCTGCGCCTGCGCGCCCTCGCTCACGTCGGTGCTGCTGAGCGCTTCCACGGCTGCGCAATAGCCCCAGGTGTAGGCCACACTGCTGTCGCCGACGATCGATTCGACCAGCGGCGAGAGCGCCAGCGCGGGGCGGCGCAGCAACTGCGTTTCGATGCCGCGGTGCTGGTAGCCGAGCTGGATTTCGAGGTGGTGAACCTTCTCGCCGTGGCACATGAAGCGGAAATGGCCGGGCTCGATCACGCTGGCATGGATCGGGCCGACGCCCACCTCGTGCACCTCCTGGCCGCGCACGGCGAAGAAGACGTGTTCGTGCATGCGCTGCTGGCGCGCGCCTTCGTAGCGCACGGGCTTAAGCCAGGGGTGACCGCGCGGCACCAGGCCGGTCTGCTCCCACAGCTCGCGCTCGGCCATCTGGGCGGCCGGGAATTGCGGCGTGAGCGAAGCGAAGAACTGTCCGCGCGCGCCGCTGCCGCGCAGCACGCGCCGCGCGCCGTCCGTATCCTGCAGCAGTGCTGTGGTGATGACCTGGTTGTCGGCAGTCGCGCGGCCGAACAGCGTCAGCAAGCGTGCGCCGGCGCCGAGGTCCTGCGCGCAACGCGCGGCCCAGTCGTCGAGCGTGAGCATATCCAGTTCGCGCGTGGCGATCAGCAGCAAGGGCGGATGGTGTGTCATGGTCAGCCTCCGATCGATTGCGCCACCTGCACCAGCAACTGGCTAAGCGCGGCCGGCGTGTACAAGCCGAGCATGAGCAGCACCAGCACGAAGCCGAGCTTGGGCACGGTCGTGACCCAGGTTTCATGGACGGTCGGGCCCTGCCAGTTGGACGGTCCCCAGAGCATCGGGAAGATCGAGCGCCCGGTGGCGACAAAAATGATGGTCAGCATGGTGCACATCAGCGTGAAGGCGATCAGGTTGCCCGACTGCACGATGCCCGAGAGGATCAGCATCTCGGCCAGAAAGCTGCCGAAGGGCGGAAAACCTAGCAGTGCGAAGATGCCGATCGCGAACAGCAGCCCCGAGAATGGCAGCACGCGGATGACGCCGCTGAGCGACTTGATCTCGTTGCTTTGGTAGATCGCGCGCAGCCGCCCGGCGGTGAGGAAGAGCAGCGCCTTCACGAACGCGTTGCTCACTATGTAGAGCAGAACGCCATAGGCGGCGAGCTTGCCCACTGACAGGCCGATCGCGATCACGCCCGAGGAGCTGACGCAGGCGTAGGCAACAAGGCGCTTGTAGCTGTGCGCCGCCATCACCTGCACCGCGGCCACCAGCAGGGAGAGGCAGCCCATGAACAGCAGCTCGTGCGACAGGAAGCCCGGGTCCTGGCCGCGAAACACGTGCAGGATGCGAAACACGGCCACCACGCTGATGTTGAACTGCACGGCCGCCAACAGCGCGCTGGTGCTGCTGGGCGCAGCCTCGTAGGTCTCGGGCATCCAGTTGTAGAGCGGTGCCAGGCCGAGTTTGCTGCCCAGGCCGAACAGCATCAGGGCCAGGCCCAAGCGCTGCCAGCTGTCGCCGGCCACGACGATGTGGCGCCCCATCTGGTCGAGCGCGAAGTTCAGCTCTAGGCCCTGCAATTGCGCCGAGCGCGTCAGGCACATGATGCCCAGGAAGGTCAGCGCCAGCGAGATGCTCGAATACAGCAGGTAGTTCCAAGCCACGCGCCGCGCCACTCCGGCATTGCCCTGCGCCACCAGCGGCGCGGCGCATAGAGTGGTGAGCTCGATGAAGGCCCACAGCAGCAGCAGGTTGTTGGCCATCACGCCCAGGTTCATCGCGAGCATGAAGGCCAGCGTCAGCGCGCTGCGCACTAGCATGTTGTCCGACAGGGTCTGCGAGGTCTTGACGCGCGATGACATGTAGACGCTGATGCCCAGGAATACGCTGTTGATCACGAGCAGGAACAGCATCGAGGTGGCGTCGAGCACGAAGTAGCGCTGTACGTAGTAGCGCGGCATCTCGGCCAGCGGCGTCTGCACGAAGACGCCGATCCACAGCAGCAGCGTGGCCAGAGCGACGGCCACCAGCCCCGGTCCGATCCAGAGGTGGCGGGTCGGCACGACAGCGGCCCCCACGCTCGGCACTAGCGTGTCTTCGCTCATGCGCGCTGCTCCGCGACCGGCGCATCGGGCGTGCCGATGAGCCAGGTGCCGACGAAGATCGTCAGCAGGTAGATGGCGCTCAGGGCCCCGTGCACCGGCAGCGGCCAGGGCTCGGGAAACAGCGACTCGAACAGCGCCAGCGCGTTTTCCATGAACAGCATGGCCACCAGCTGCGCTGGCGGCGCGTCGTTGGTGGCCAGCAGCAGCAGGGCGACCGCCACCGTGGCGCCGACGACGCCCAGCGTGATGGCCTGGTAGTCGCCCATGCTCGGCGCGCCGAACTTGAACGCCAGCACGACCAGCGCGATGGCGACAACCCAGGTAAAGAGGTTCGACGGCATCAGGTCCCGATTCGGCCAGGCCCGTTGTTTGATGGCGCGCCGCAGCAGCAGCGGTGCGATGGCCGCGCGCAGCAGCAGCAGTTCCAGCAGCGCGATCAGCGCATGCAGCGAATCCAGCCCGTGGTGGTTGACCGCGTTCCAGCCCAGCGCCAACGCCTGCACGGCAAGCCAGAGCGGCGCCGCGCGGACCTTGCTGAAGAAGACCGGGATTACCGCAGCGAGCAGAAAGACGATTAGTGGCAGCGTCATAAGGACCTCACCAGCCAGCCGGCGCTGCCCAGGCACAGCGCCGCGAGCAGGCTGGCCAGCATCAGGTAGCGTGGCACCAGGCGCATGCGCAGCCGTGCCGTCAGAGATTCGACGCAGCCCACGGCGACGGCCACCAGCGCCATGATGAGCAGTGCAGCGGGCACGGCGGCCAGCGGCGCCGTGGCGACATCGAAGGGATTGAGCAGCGCCGCGATCAGGCCCGCATAGATCGTCATCTTGAGGCCGGCCGCGTACTGCATGACGGCCAGCTCGGGGCCGCTGTGGTCGAGGATCATGACCTCGTGGATCATGGTCAGTTCGAGGTGCGTCAGCGGGTCGTCCACCGGCACGCGCGCGGCCTCGGCTTGCAACAGGACAAACAGCACGAGGACCGCTGGCAGCGCCAGCCAGACAAAGGCGTCACTGCGCTGCAGGCCGCCGATTAGCTCGGCAAAGCTGCTGCCGCCGCCCGCGATCAGGGCCGAGCCGATCAACAGGAACAGCGCGGGCTCGATGTAGCTCGTGAACGAGGCCTCGCGCGCCGCGCCCATGCCCTCGAAGGAACTGCCGACGTCGAGCGCCGAGAGCATCAGGAACAGGCGCGCCAGGCCCAGCGTGTAGGCAAAGAAGATGAAGTCGTGGCTGAACTGCAGCGGCGCCAGTTGGCCCAGGATCGGCGCGATCATGGCGGCGAGCACGCTGCCCGCCAGCACCACCCACGGTCCTGCGCGAAACAGCGGCGTAGTCACTGCGCTGTAGACCGGCCGCTTGTGCAGCAGGCGCAGCAGGTCCCACAGGGGCTGCAGCAGGCCAGGACCCTTGCGTCCGGCCCACAGCGACTTGGTGCGGTTCACCAGGCCGGGCAGCAGCACCGGCATGGCCAGCGCGATCAGCACGTGGCTGAGCGTCGGGATCAGCATCGGGCTCACGGCAGCGCTCCCGTGCTCAGGACCACCAGGCCGGCGATGGCGACTATGGCGACCAGCGCCACGCCGAAGGCAATGCGCGGGTCGTCCTCGCGCAGCCAGCTCGACCAGGTCTTGGCCGAGGCATCGCCGTTGGCGACGACCGAGAAGACGCGCCGCTCGACGGCATCGACGCAATCGGTGACGACGTAGCTGTCGCTCGGGAAATAGCCCGCCGGCGCCTTTTGCCGCTGCAGCATCAGCAGCACGCCGCGAAAGCGCGCGCTGAAATCCCACGAGAAGCCCGAGCCCGTGTACTGCATGCGCGTGTTCGGCGCGGTGTAGCCGCAGCCCCAGGTCGGGCGCTGCGTCGCAGCCGTCAATGGCACGCGCGCTCGCAGCCACCACAGCAGCGCAATGACAAGCGCAAGCGCGGCGGAAATGAGGCCGACCCGGCCCAGCGTATCGGCGATCGGCTGCAGCACATCGACGCGCGAGGCCGGCAGCAGGGCCAGCGCGATGGCGGTCGGTCGCTGCACCAGCATGAAGCCCAGCACGGGCGCGACGCCGAGCACGACGACTCCGACGCCGTGCAAGCCCATCGGCAGCAGCATCCAGCGGCTGACCTCGCCCGGCGCGTGCACGCTGGCATCGCGCGCCGTGCCGAGGAAGACGACGCCGAAGGCGCGCGTGATGCTCAGCGCCGAGACGGCGCCGACAAAGGCCAGCAGCGCGCCGGCGGCGCACAACGCGACCTTGGCCCAGACGCCGATGGCCGCGCTGTTGAAGAGGGCCGAATAGATCACGAACTCACTGGTGAAACCGTTGAGCGGCGGCAGCGCCGAGATCGCCACACCGCCGAGCAGAAAGCTCAGCGCCGTCCACGGCATCAGGCGCCCCAGGCCCCCCAGGCGTTCCATGTCCACGGTATGGCTGGCTTGGTAGACGGCACCCGCGGCGTAGAACAACTGGCACTTGAAGAAGGCGTGGTTGAGCAAGTGCATCAGGCCGCCGGCAAAGCCCAACGCCACCAGCGCTGGCTGGTTCCAGCTTAGGCCCAGGCAGCCGACGCCAAAGCCGATGCCGGCAATGCCGACGTTCTCGGTCGATGAGTAGCCGAGCAGGCGCTTGAGGTCGCGCTGCCCGACCGTGTAGAGCGCGCCGACCAGCGCCGACAGGGCCGAGAAGCCGATCAGGAACCAGCCCATCCATTCGTCGGGACGGCCGATCAGGAACACGAAGCGCACCAGCGCATACAGGCCAGCCTTGTGAATGACGCCCGACATCAGCGCCGAGACGTGGGCCGGCGCGGCGGCGTGGGCGCGCGGCAGCCAGGAATGAAACGGGAAGAACGCGGATTTGAGGCCGAAGCTCGCCACCAGCAGCAAGAACACCAGGTCGCGCTCGGAGCCGGTGTTGTCCTGCAGCCAGCGCCCGAACTGCGCCAGGTCCCATGAAGCCGAATGCGCGTACAGGATCATGAAGGCTGCGACCAGAAAGATCAGGCCCAGGTGCGTCGAGACCAGGTAGTTGAAGCCCGCGAAACGCACCTTCTGGTTCGTGAAGTCCCAGATCACGAGCAGCCAGGCCGCCAGCGCCGCGATCTCCCAGCCGAGCAGGAAGACCAGCGCGTGCTGCGCCGTGTAGACCAGCACGAACGACAGCGAGGTCAGGTTCAGCAGCGCGTAGTGCACGCCAAGGTGGCGCGTGGAATCGAAGAGGGGCCGCATGTAGCCCAGCGCGTAGACGCTGCCGAGCAGCGTCATCGGCATGGCCCAGGCCAGGAAGAAGGCGCCCAGCGCGTCGAGCTCGATGCGCAGCGTGCCCACCGGATAGGACCAGGCCAGTTCGCCGCGGACCGTGGCGCCGCCGAATAGCACCGGCGCCAGCGTGTACCAGACCAGCGCCGTGGCCAGCAGTTGCGACGCCACGCCGATGCCGGCGCGCGTGCGGTTGCCCAGCGGCGTCAGGCACAGCCCGGCGCCGAGCAACAGCACGAGAACGGCCCAGATCAGCTGGATCATGACTTCGGGACGCCGGCTCTCAGGGCTTTTGCGTTGGGTCGACGGCGTCGTCGTCTGCCGCGCTCAGGCCGCTGGGGACGAACTCCACGCCGTAATGCACGAGGTAGTCGCGGATCAGCCGCCGCACGACCTGCGAGGGCGTCAGGTCCTGGCTCGCGCACAGCGTCTCGAAAGCCTTCTTCTTGGCCGGATCCACTAGAACGGTCAGTCGCGCGGTTTTTAGTTCCATGATGTGCTTTTCATGATAATGTTATTATAATCCTACTTGCTTAAGAGATGTGTACAGTGACGTGACAAGGCACCCTGGCGCTCGCCCAGGGTGCAGGAAATGAACGATAGGGGCTTGGCGGAACTAGTGAACCCGCATGCCGGGCTGCGCGCCGTCGGCGGGTTCGAGAACGTAGATGCCGGGGTTGGCTTTTTCGTCGGCGTGGCTGGCGGCCAGCACCATGCCTTCGCTGATGCCGAACTTCATCTTGCGCGGCGCCAGGTTCGCTACCAGCACGGTGAGCTTGCCGATCAGTTCGGCGGGCTTGCACGAGCTGGCGATGCCGCTGAAGACGTTGCGCGTGCGGCCCTCGCCGGCGTCCAGCGTCAGGCGCAGCAGCTTGGTCGAGCCTTCGACCGGCTCGCAGTTCACGATGCGGGCGATGCGCAGGTCGATCTTGCTGAAGTCCTCGATGCCGATGGGATCAGCAATAGCCTCGCCGCCAGGGAGCAGTTTCTCGGGCTCAGGCGCTGCCGGCGCTTCGAACAAGGCCTCCAGTTGCTTGATGTCGACGCGCTGCATCAGGTGCTGGTAGTTGCCGATGCGGTGGCCGGCGCCGAGTTCCTGCTCGACGCTGGCGAAGCTCAGCGGTGCAACTGCGAGGAAGCCCTCGACCTGCGACGCGAGCATGGGCAGAACGGGCTTGAGGTATGCCGTGAGCATGGCGAAGGCCTCGATGCAGACTGTGCAGACATCATGCAATCGCGCGTCCATGCCCGCCTGCTTGGCCAGTTCCCAGGGCTTGTTGGCGTCCACATATTCGTTGACGCGATCGGCCAGTATCATGGTTTCGCGCAGCGCCTTGGCGTACTCACGGTCCTCGAACAGTTCCTCGATCGCGAGCCGCTGCGCGCGCAGCAACGTCAGCAGCGCGCTGCCGTCGGCCGTGATCTCGCCGAGTTGGCCGTTGAAGCGCTTGGCGATGAAGCCGGCGGCGCGGGACGCGATGTTGATGTACTTGCCGACCAGGTCGCTGTTGACGCGCGCCATGAAGTCTTCGGGGCTGAATTCGACGTCTTCGTTGCGTCCGTTGAGCTTGGCCGCGATGTAGTAGCGCAGCCATTCGGGGTTCATGCCCAGGCTCAAGTACTTCAAAGGGTCCAGACCGGTGCCGCGGCTCTTGCTCATCTTCTCGCTGTTAACGGTCAGGAAACCGTGCACGAACACCGCGTTGGGCGTCTTGCGCCCGCTGAAATGCAGCATGGCTGGCCAGAACAGCGTGTGGAAGGTGATGATGTCCTTGCCGATGAAGTGGTACTGCTCGGTTGCCGGGTCGGCCATGAAGATGTGGTAGTTCTGCGATCCGACTTCGGCGTCGCCGGCGAGCTTGACAAAGCGGTTCTCGAGCGAGGCCAGGTAGCCGATCGGCGCATCGAGCCAGACGTAGAAATACTTGCCCGGCGCATCGGGGATCTCGATGCCGAAGTAGGGTGCGTCGCGGCTGATGTCCCAGTCGCCGAGGTCGCGCTTGCCGTTCTCGTCGGGCAGCAGCCATTCCTTGATCTTGTTGTAGACCTCGCTTTGCAGATGGGTCTGGCCGCGCGCATTGCTGCCCTGCGTCCACTTCTCCAGGAACGCGGCGCAGCGCGGGTCGGACAGCTTGAAGAAGTAATGCTCCGAGTCGCGCAGCACGGGCGTGACGCCGGTCAGCGCCGAATAGGGATTCTTGAGTTCGGTCGGGCTGTAGACGGCGCCGCAGACTTCGCAGTTGTCGCCGTACTGGTCCTTGGCGCCGCACTTCGGGCATTCACCCTTGATGAAGCGGTCCGGCAGGAACATGTTCTTCTCGGTGTCGAAGAATTGCGCGATGACGCGCGTGGCGATCAGCCCGTTGGCCTTCAGGTCGCGGTAGATCGCTTGCGCCAGCGCATGGTTTTCCGCGCCATCGGTCGAATGCCAGTTGTCGAAGCCGATGTGAAAGCCGTCCAGATACGGCTTGCGACCGGCCGCGATGTCGGCGACGAACTGCTGCGGCGTCTTGCCGACCTTTTCGGCCGCGATCATGATCGGCGCGCCGTGCGCGTCGTCGGCGCAGACAAAGTGCACCACGTTGCCCATCATCCGCTGGTAGCGCACCCAGATGTCGGCCTGGATGTACTCCATGATGTGGCCGATGTGGAAATTGCCGTTGGCGTAGGGCAGGGCGGTGGTGACGAAGAGTTGGCGTGGCATGGGAGCTGTGGCTTTCAAGGGGGAAGTGTGATTTTAGTCGCCGTGTCGGCGCTGTCCCCTGCCCCCGCCATGGCGGGCCTGACCCGCAATCCGGGATGCCGGGACATGGATCTCCAGGCTGCGCTCGCGATGACAACTTTTGCCGTCATTGCGAGGCGCGTCAGCGACGTGGCAATCTGTGTCCCGGTCTGACGGTAAAAGTTCGAAAAATACCACCACACCAACACAATCCAGCCACGCATTGATTGAGAAAAATGGACGAGTGGCTTCACGGGAGTGGGAAAAATGCATCAACCTTGGCGCCGGGCAGCAGGTCGAGAGCCCGCCATTGCGCTGTGCAACTGGCGCGCCGATCGGGACAGGACGCTGTGCAACACCTGTGCCTATGCCGGCATCGTCTGAAAGAGGCATTTTATGAATACGGCAGCCTCTGATTCCGAAGCGTCGATTGAAGTCGTCCCGTACGACGCGCGCTGGCCCGCGTGCTTTTTGCGGGAGCAGGCCATGCTGGAAGAGGTTCTGATGTTCTGTCTGGCCGGACCGATCGAACATATCGGCAGCACCGCCGTGCCGGGTCTCGCGGCGAAGCCGGTCATCGACATCATGGCGCGGGTGCGCTCGTTAGAGCTATCTCGTGCGGTGATCGCGATCGCGGCCGCGGAATCGGCCGGCTATTGCTACTACCCTTACAAATCGGAGGCGATGCACCGGTTCTGCAAACCCTCGCCGGCCTATCGCACGCATCATCTGCATCTTGTGCCCACGGGTAGCCGGCTATGGCGTGAGCGTCTCGCGTTTCGTGATGCGCTGTGCATCAAGCCGGCGCTGGCGCAGGCTTATGCCGAGCTCAAGCTGCGCCTTGCCACCGAGTATCGTAACGTCCGCGAGGCCTACCCCGAGGCCAAGGAGCCGTTCATTCGCGCGGCGCTGGCGCAGGCCGACGCACCTGTCTGATTGCTGCTGACATCAACATCGGCAGCGGTACATGGATCCCTCAAGACCAGCCGTGAACCTCCCACGCCTTGGCATCGCCCTGTTCTGCCTCGCTGTTGCATTCGGCCTGGTCTCTACCGCGCCGGACTATTCGGCGCGGGTCAACCTGATCAGCGAATTGGCGGCGCATAACACGCGCGGCGCCTTCATCATGGCGGCGGCCTTTGTCGTGCTCGGGGCTGCCATCTCGTTCGATGGCTGGCGCGGGCTTCGCAGTTCCACGCTGCCGTTCTTGCTGTTTGGTGGATTCATGCTGCTCGCGGGTCTGCTCGGCCACAAGCCGATGACGCCAGGTGTGCCCTACAGCGCGGTGGTGGCCAGTGAGCACTCGATGTTTGCGACCGCGGTCGGCATTGCCATCTCGCTGGCCTTTGCCTGGCAGGCCTGGCTGAGCACTGCGCTGCATGGTCGCTTCATGGCGGCGGCACTGGCGCTGGTGTGTCGGGCTCTGCCGTTGGGCATGCTGAGCTGGCCGGAAGACCAGGGGCTGATCCAGCGCCTGATGTATGGGCTGGAATTTGGCTGGCCCTGGGTTTTCTATCCGCAGCGCATCGCCGGCTGATTCTTGTGCCCGGTCGGGTCCGGTCGCAAACCTCGCCGTGTCAGCTTGTCGCCACTTCCGGCGTCAGCACCGGCCCGTGGCCGCTGAAGCGGTCCAGCGCCAGGTAGATCACCGGCGTGATGAAGAGCGTGATGGCCTGCGAGAACACCAGGCCGCCGACCACGGCCAGGCCCAGCGGCTGGCGCAGTTCGGCGCCGGCGCCGATGCCGATCGCAATCGGCAGCGCGCCCATCAGGGCGGCCAGCGTCGTCATCATGATCGGGCGGAAGCGCAGGATGCAGGCCTCGCGGATTGCCATGGCCGGTGTCATGCCCTGATGGCGCTGCGCATCGAGCGCGAAGTCGATCATCATGATGGCGTTCTTCTTCACAATGCCGATCAGCAGCACGATGCCGATGGTGGCGATCAGCGTCAGGTCCTGCCCGAACAACATCAGCGTTGCCAGGGCGCCGACGGCGGCTGAAGGCAAGCCGGCGAGAATCGTGATCGGGTGGATGTAGCTCTCGTACAGCACACCGAGCAGCACGTAGATCACGAGTAGCGCCGCAACAATCAGGATCGCCTGGCTGCCCTGCGAGCTCTTGAACACGGCCGCGTCGCCGCCGTAGCTGGTGATGATGGAGGTTGGCATCTGGATCGCGCCGCGGGCCGCGTCGATCTTGGCCGTGGCGTCACCGAGCGCCGCGCCCGGTGCCAGGTTGAACGAGATGGTCACCGCCTGCAACTGGCCGACGTGGTTGATCGACATCGGGCCCACCGTGCGTTCCACCGTCGTGAAGCTTGACAGTGCCACCATGGCGCCGCTGGTCGAGCGCACGTAGATGCCACCGAGCGCCGCTTCGTCTAGCTTGCCTTCGGGCGCGACTTCCATGATCACCTGGTAACTGTCGGTCGGCAGGTATATGGTGGAGACCTGTCGCTCGCCGAAGGCGCTGAACAGGGCGGTGCGGATGGCGTCGATCGAGACGCCCAGCGTGTTGGCCCGATCCCGGTCGATCTTGAGCTGGGCCTGCAGGCCGCGCAACTGCGCGTCGCTGGTCACGTCGCGGAACATCGGGTCGGCGCGGAACTGGTCCTGCAGCTTGATGGCCCAGGTGTTGAGCTCGTCGGCGCGCACGCTTTGCAGGATGTACTGGTACTGCGCCTTACTCTGGCGTCCGCCAAGCTGCAGGTTCTGGATCGGTCGCATGAAGACCGAAATGCCGGCGACCGCGCGCAGCTTGCGCCGCAGGCCCTCGACCACTTTGCTCATCGGCTGGCGCTGGCCGTTGGGCTTGAGCGTGACAAACATGCGCCCGGTGTTTTGTGCGCCGCTGCCACCGTTGAACGAGCTCACGGCATCCACATTGGGGTCGGCGCGAAAGACCGCGGCCACGCGTTCCTGCAGCGTGACCATGGCCGGGAACGAGGTGTCTTCGGATGCTTCGGTCTGGACCGTGATCTGGCCGATGTCTTCTTCCGGGAAGAAGCCTTTGGGAATGATGACCATGAGCCAGGCGGTCGCAATGAACGTGGTCAATGCGATCAGCAGCACCAGCCTGCGATGGCGCAGGGCGGCGTCGAGCATGCGTGTGTAGACCGCCAGCACCGCATTGAAGCCGCGCTCGAAAGCGCGCACCAGGGAACCGGGCGGCTTCTTGTGCGCTTCATCCGACAGAAAGCGGCTCGCCAGCATCGGCACCAGCGTGAGCGAGACGAAAGCCGAGACCACGATGGCCAGACCGACGACCACGGCGAACTCGTGGAACAGCAGGCCGATAACGCCCGGCATGAAGAAAATCGGGATGAAGACGGCGATCAGCGAGGTCGAAATTGCGATGATGGTGAAGCCCACCTCGCGCGCGCCGCGCATGGCGGCGGAAAACGGCGGCACGCCATTCTCTACATGGCGGATGATGTTCTCGAGCACCACGATGGCGTCGTCCACCACCAGGCCGACGGCCAGCGTGAGGCCGAGCAAGGAAATATTGTCCAGGCTGTAGGAGAAACCCCAGAGCAGGGCGACGGCGCCGATCAGCGACACCGGCAGTGACAGCGTCGGGATCATGGTGGCGACAAAACGCCGCAGGAACAGGAAGATCACCAGCACCACCAGGGCGATGGTGCCAAGCAGCGTCAGCGAGACGTCGTGCAGCGCCTCGCGCACCGAGACCGAGCGGTCGTTCACCGCTGTCATGGCGATCGATTGCGGCATCTGGCTTTGCAGCTTGGGCAGGGCCGCGCGCACCGCGTCAACCACGCGCACGGTGTTGGCGCCGGGCTGGCGCTGCACGGCGATGGTGATCGAATTTTCACCATTGAGCGTGGCCCAGCTCTTGAGCGTCTCCAGGCTGTCTTCCACCTGGGCCACGTCCCTGAGACGCACCGGATTGCCGCCGCGCGTGCTGACGATCAGGTCGGCAAAATCGGCTGCGCTTTTCAGTTGGCGATTGGCTTGCAGTGTCAGCGTCTGGTTCGGGCCGTCGAAAGTGCCCACCGGCGTGTTGACGTTGGCGGCCTTGAGCGCCGCGCTCAATTCGTCCAGGCCGATGTTGCGCGCGGCCAGCGCCTGCGGCTGCACCCGCACCCGCACGGCGTAGCGTTTGGAGCCGAAGATGCTGACCTGGGCCACGCCGTCGATGGTGGTCAGGGTCGGCGAAATTAAGTGCTCGGCGTAATCCTGCAGGTCCGACGGATTGACCGAAGGCGAGGTCAGCGCAATCAGGAGAATCGGCGCGTCCGCCGGATTGACCTTGCGGTAGGCCGGTGTCGCAGTCATGTCGATAGGCAGGGCGCCCTGGGCACGCAGCAGCGCTGCCTGTACGTCAACTGCGGCCGCGTCGATGTTGCGACCCTCCTCGAACTCCAGCGTCAGCGAGGTGCTGCCCAGCGTGCTGGTGGAACTGATGGTCTTGAGTCCGGGCACCGTCTGGAACTGCTTCTCCAGCATCAGGGCCACGGAACTGGCCATGGTTTCCGGATTGGCGCCGGCCAGCGCGGCAAACACATTGATGACGGGCGTGTCGTAGCTCGGCAAGGCCGCCACCGGAATGTTGCGATAACCGAGGATGCCCGCCAGCACGATCGCGGCGTTGAGCAGGATTGTCATCACGGGACGACGGATGAAGAGTTCGGACAGGTTCATGGCTTGGCCGGCGCTTTGCTGGCGGCTGCGTTCGCGCCTTCACCATTGGCGCCTTCGCCCTTGGCGCGCTCGACCACGCTTGATCCGGGTCGCAGATTCTGTTTGCCGATCAGCACCACGGCTTCGTTGGCATTGACGCCGCTGACCGCCGCGTCATCGCCCTGCGCGTACAACACCTGCACCGGTTTCAGGATCGCCTTGCCGTCCTGCACGACGTAGACGATGCTGCCGCGCGCGCTCTGGATGATGGAGGCCTGCGGCACCACCACCACATCCTTGAGCGTGCTCACGGTCTGCGAAACCTGGACAAAGGCGCCGGGCCAGAGCTTGCCATCCGGGTTGTCGAACACGGCCCTGACTTTGACTGAACCCGAGTTGGCATCGACCGCGTTGTCGACGAACTTCAGGCGGCCGGTGAAGCGTCCACCGTTGTCGCCGAGCTCGGCCGTGACCTCGGCGCCGCCATTCTTGAGCGCCCCCAGCGCGTCGCCCAGGTTGCGCTGCGGAATGCTGAAGGCCACCGCGATCGGATCGAGTTGCGTGATCGTCACCAGGGGCGTGAGGTTGGCCTGCACGGCGTTGCCGGCAGAGACGGCCACGATGCCGGCACGTCCGGCGTTGGGTGCCGTGATGCGGGAGTACGACAGGGCGACGCGCGCCGCGTCGATCGCAGCCTGGTCGGCCGCCACTGCGGCCAATTGCGAATCGACCTGCGCCCGCGTGGTATCGACCGCGCCCTGCGAGATGAAATTCTGCGCCAGCAACTGCTGGGAACGCGCCCACTGGCGCTGGGCGTCGGCGAGCGCGGCGTTGTCCTTGGTCAGTTGCGCCTGCGCCTTGGCGACATTGGCTTCGTCGGTGCGCGCATCGAGCGTGAACAGCAGCTCGCCGGCTTTGACGAACTGGCCGTCCTTGATATGGACCTTGCTCACGATGCTGGTCACCTGGGAACGCACGTCGACGCTGGTCAGCGGCGTGACGGTGCCGGCCGCTTCGAGCAGGACGCGCAAATCGCGCTTGAGCGCGCGCGCGGTGCTGACGGTGATGGCCGGGCCGGCGCCGGGCGCCGCGGTCGCCGGCGCGCTGGCTGGCGTCGCCGGGCCAGCGCTGTCGGCCTTGCCGCCGCAGCCGATGAGCGAGGCTGCAGCCAGGCCGCATATCAGTGTAAGAAAAAACGGAACTGTCTTCATGGCTTTCCTGTAGATGAGCGAACGTTGCGCCCACCGGCGGGCCGTTTCTTGGTATGGGTGGCGATGCTACCAGAGCGGGTATTGCGGTCACAGCGACGATCTGCATTATCGGGGACTCGTGGCAGAATCTGGCGACCCTTCGCACGTCGTCCCATGATTCATCGCATCACCCTGTTCATCATCTCCGCGGCACTGATCGGCGCGCACTTCTTTCGCGCCGGCAGTTATGCGCTGGTTGCTCTTTGTGTGGCCTTGCCGCTGCTGCTGCTGTACCGGAATCGCTGGAGCCTGATCGTGCTGCAGTGCGCGGCGTACGCGGCGAGTCTGGTTTGGCTGGCTGCCGCGCTGGAGTTGGTGCAGATGCGCCAGCAGATGGGCCGGCCGTGGACTACCGCCGCCGTTATCCTGGGCGCAGTTGCCTTGTTCACTCTGGTGTCGGGCCTGATGCTCAATGCACGCAGCCTGCGCCAGCGCTATCCTTCTTCTTGACTGGACTCCTCATGTCGCAATCGACCGAACTGTTTCAAACCGCCATTGCCGGCAGCCTGCCCAAACCGGCCTGGCTGTCCGAGACCGAAAGACTCTGGCCACAGTGGAAGGCGCAGGGAGCCGAACTCCAGCAGGCCAAGGCCGATGCCACGCTGCTGTGGATCAAGGAGCAGGAGGATGCGGGCCTGGACATCATCGGCGACGGCGAGCAGTCGCGCCAGCATTTCGTGCACGGTTTTCTGGAGCAGGTCGCAGGCATCGACTTCGAGCACAAGGTCACCATGGGCATCCGCAATGGCCGCTACGACGCGCAGGTGCCGCAAGTCGTTGCGCCGTTGCGCCTCAAGGGCCGGGTCCACTCGATGGAAGCGCAATTGGCGCGCGCCCACACAAAGAAGAAGCTCAAGTTCACGCTGCCCGGACCGCTGACGATCGTCGACACGGTAGCGGACCGCTTCTATGGCGACAAGGTCAAGATGGCTTTTGCGTTTGCCGAACTGCTCAACCAGGAGGCGCTGGCGCTGCAGGCCGACGGCGTCGACATCATCCAGTTCGACGAGCCGGCTTTCAATGTCTACCTGAAGGACGCGGCGGACTGGGGCGTCAAGGCGCTCGAGCGCGCCGCGCAGGGCCTGACCTGCACGACGGCTGTTCACATCTGCTACGGCTACGGCATCAAGGCCAACGTGGACTGGAAGGAAACCCTGGGCAACGAATGGCGCCAGTACGAGTCGATCTTTCCGGCGCTGGCGGCGAGCAGCATCCAGCAGGTCAGCCTCGAGTGCTACCACTCGCACGTGCCGCCGGATCTGATGGCGCTGCTGGCGGGCAAGGACGTGATGGTCGGCGTGATCGATGTCGCCAGCGACGAGATCGAAACGCCCGAGCAGGTGGCTGACACCATTGGCAAAGCGCTGCAGTTCGTGCCGAAGAACCGCCTGTTTCCGTGCACCAACTGCGGCCTCGCGCCGATGAGCCGACTGGTTGCCGAGAAGAAACTCGCGGCGCTGGCGGCCGGCGCCGCGCTGGCGCGGCAGCGTTACGGTGCGGCATGAACAATCCGCTCAATCCGTTCAAGCGCGCGCTGGCGCACAAGCAGTTGCAGATCGGCCTGTGGCTCGGGCTGGCGAACGCCTACACGACCGAAATATGCGCCGGTGCCGGCTTTGACTGGCTGCTGATCGACGGCGAACACGCACCCAACGATCTCAATACCATCCTGGCGCAGTTGCAGGTGATCGCCGGCTATCCGGCTTCGCACGCGATCGCACGCGTGCCGGTCGGGCATGGCCATGTCGGCACCGCGCTGATCAAGCAGTACCTCGACCTCGGCGTGCAGACGATTCTGGTGCCGATGGTGGACACTGCCGAGCAGGCGCGCGCCGTGGTGCGGGCGACGCGCTATCCGCCGCAGGGCATCCGCGGCATGGGCGGTGCGCGCGCCTCGCGCTGGGGCCGCGTTGCGGACTACGGTTATCAGGCCAACGAGCAGATCTGCGTGCTGGTGCAGGCTGAAACCCAGACTGCGCTCGACAACCTCGACGCCATCGCGGCGGTCGACGGTGTCGACGGCGTCTTTATCGGCCCGGCTGACCTGTCGGCGTCTATGGGCTTTATCGGCCAGCAGGACCACCCGCACGTGCGCGCGGCCATGGAGGACGCGTTCAAGCGCATCCTGCGCGCCGGCAAGGCGCCCGGCATCCTTATGGCCGATGAAGCGCTGGCGCGGCGCTACATCGATCTCGGCGGCCTGTTCATCGCCGTCGGGCTGGACAGTAACCTGTTGGCCCGCCACAGCAGCGCCTTGGTGGCGCGCTTCAAGACCTGAGTTCAGCGCAGCCGCAGCGGATCGACCCGGCGCTCGGGCATCGTGGGAGGGCGTGCTGACGCATCGGCTTCGTGATCCACCCAGCCAAAGAAGGTATAGATTTCTGCCCGCTGCCGCTGCGCGTCGGCGTAGCCCAGCGCCATCAGCTCGCGTGTGTAGCTCGATTCAAACAGCAGGTAGCTCGCCAGGGCCGCGCCCTTGACGTCGGATGCCTTGTTTGAGACGCCGACGCCGCCGAGCATGGTGCGCACCGCCGGCGGCAGGTCGCCGATGTGGCGCGCAGCAATGCTGTCCAGGCGCTGCGAAGGCGCGATCAGCAGCAGGTCGATGTGGTGCAGGGCGCTGGCGCCGCGCGCCTCGGGCGGCACCAGCGCCATGGTCTGGTTGATGCGGCGCATGCGTTCCAGATCCACCACCAGCGAATCGAGAAAGATGCTCGACAGCGCATGCCCGGCGATCTGCGCCAGCGAGGGGTAGCTCAGGCTGGTGTGCAGATGCGCTTCCTCCTTGGGCTCGACCATGCGTCCGGCGCCGACCACCAGAATGCGACTGGCGCCGAGATGGATGGCGGGGGCGATCGGCGCCGACTGGCGCATTGAGCCGTCGCCGAAGTACTGCATCTGCCGGTCCAGCGCCAGCTGCGTGGCCGGAAAGACGAAGGGAATAGCCGAGGACGCCAGCAGGTGAGAATAGGTGATGCGATCGTGCACGGCGCGGCGCTGCGTGCGGATCCAGGGCGCGAGGTGCGGCGCCCCTTCGTAGAAGGTGATGTGGTCCCCAGTGCTGTAGCTTGACGCTGTTACCGCCAGTGCCTGCATATGGCCCTGGGCGATCAGTTCCGGCAGGCGCTGCAGCGGCACCAGGCGCGTGAGCAGGCGGTGCAGCGGCGCGTTGTTGAGCAGTGAGCGCGGCGTCTTGTGCTGCCACCTCGCCTGCAGCCAGCCCAGCGCAAGCAAGCCCATCAGTGAGGCGCCCGAGCGCAGCATGCTGAAGCTGTCCGAGCGGTAGACCTGATCGGCATGGATATTCTTCCAGATCTCGACGATGCGGCGCACCGCGCCATCGAAATCATCGGCACCGCAGGCCAGCGCGGCGGCATTGATGGCACCGGCCGAGGTGCCGGTGATGATCGGGAACGGGTTGGACTCATGCAGCGCGCCGGCCGCCTTGCGGATGTCGGCGATGGCTTCGAGCACCCCGACCTGGTAAGCCGCGCGCGCGCCGCCACCGCCGAGCATAAGCCCGGTTGCGAAAGGCGCTGGCATGTCGTTCGACATGAAAACATTATCCGGCTGTTGCTGCTGCGCGAGCGGCCGGGGTAAACCCGGATCTTCAGCAGGGCTTAAGGTCAAATTTTTCTTCGCTAGACTATCGCCCTCAGGAGAATCAATCAATGACCGTGACGCAACAGACAGTAATGGACGCACTCAAGAGTGTGGTCGATCCCAATACCGGGCACGATTTCGTGTCCTCCAAAGCCATCAGGAACCTGACCGTCATCGACGGTGATGTGGCCTTTGACGTCGAACTCGGCTACCCGGCTAGGAGCCAGATTGCTGGCTTTCGCACCGCCTTGATCGCAGCGGCCAAGACTGTGGCCGGTGTCAACAACGTATCGGTCAACGTCGTCACGAAGATCGCGGCGCACGCCGTGCAGCGCGGCGTCCAACTGCTGCCCAAGGTGAAGAACATCGTGGGAGTGGCCTCCGGCAAGGGCGGCGTCGGCAAGAGCACCACGGCCGTCAATCTGGCGCTGGCCCTGGCGGCCGAGGGCGCGAGCGTCGGGCTGCTCGATGCCGACATCTACGGCCCGAGCATCCCGATGATGATGGGCATCACCGGCCAGCCCGAGAGCACCGACGGCCAGACCATGGAGCCGCTGGAGAACTACGGCGTGCAGGTGATGTCGATCGGCTTTCTGGTGGCGCAGGACGAGGCCATGATCTGGCGCGGCCCGATGGCCACGCAGGCACTGGAACAACTGCTGCGCCAGACCAACTGGCGTGACCTCGATTACCTCGTGGTTGACATGCCGCCCGGCACCGGCGACATTCAGTTGACGCTGTCGCAGCGCGTGCCCATGACCGGCGCCGTGATCGTGACCACGCCGCAGGACATCGCGCTGCTCGACGCCAAGAAGGGCATCAAGATGTTCGAGAAGGTCGGCGTGCCGATTCTGGGCATTGTCGAGAACATGGCGGTGCACGTGTGCAGCAACTGCGGCCATGTGGAGCATATTTTCGGTGCCGACGGTGGCAAGAAGATGGCGGCCGAGTACAGCATGGATTACCTCGGTGCGCTGCCCCTGGACCTGCAGATCCGTCTGCAGGCCGACAGCGGCAAGCCGACCGTGGTGGCCGATCCCGACAGCGACGTGGCCGGCATCTACAAGGCCGTGGCACGCAAGGTGGCGCTGGCCATCGCCGCGAAGAACAAGGACTTTTCGTCCAAGTTCCCGTCGATCAAGATCTCCAAAGACACCTGAGCCGCGCCGGGTTGACCGTGCGCCAGCGGACAGACCCGGTCCGCTGCGCGGCGCATGCTGTGTCTCTTCATCATTGCAACAGAACGTAATGCTTGGTGTCGAAACCGGTGTCTGGCGCGTTGTAGCGGCAGGCCCGCCGGTTCTGACACGGGCTGTCTTTCGCGAGGAGTCATCATGCCAGTGCAATCTATCGTCCTTCGGGTTCTGGGCCTGTTTGTCGCGGCCTCGGCCCTGAGCTTCAGCGCCGCAGCCAGCGCCGACCCTCCGTCGCGCGTTGCGCGCCTGGGCTATGCGTCGGGCACGGTCAGCTTTTCAGCAGCGGGGGAGGACGAGTGGTCCCAGGCCACGCTCAATCTGCCGCTGACCATCGGTGACCGACTCTGGGTCGAAGATGTCGCGCGGGCGGAACTTCAGGACGGCGGCGCCGTCATACGCCTGCACGGCGGCACCGGCATCTCGGTTCTCAATCTCGATGATGGCATCACGCAGCTGCAGCTGACGCAGGGCAGCCTGAACCTGCGGGTGCGGCGTCTGGCGCCCAACCAGGTGGTCGAGGTCGACACGCCACAGCTCGCGCTCACGCTGCGCCAGCGCGGCGACTACCGCATCGCGGTGGACCCCGACGGCAACGTGACCGATGTCATCGTGCGCAGCGGACAGGCCGAAGTCTCGGGGCCGGGAGCGGCCTACATCATCGATGCGCAGCAGCGCTATCGCTTCCGCGGCAATGATTTGCGCGACAACGAGTTTCTGGCCGCGCCGCGCCCCGACGAGTTCGACCGCTGGGCCGGCGAGCGTGACCGCGCCTTCGACAATTCCGCCTCGGCGCGCTATGTCTCGCCCGATGTGATCGGTTACCAGGACCTTGATGCGAACGGCGTCTGGCGCGTCGATGCGATCTACGGCAACGTCTGGTACCCGAATCAGGTCGGACCCGACTGGGCGCCGTACCGCGATGGCCACTGGACTTGGATCGCGCCCTGGGGCTGGACCTGGGTCGATGACGCATCTTGGGGCTTTGCCGTATCCCATTACGGCCGCTGGGCCAATCTGGGCAGTCGCTGGGCCTGGGTGCCGGGCCCGGTGCGCACCAGCGCGTACTACGCGCCCGCGCTGGTGGCCTTCGTCGGCGGCGACAACTTCCGCCTGACGGTCGCCAGCGGCAATGTCGGCGGCATCGGCTGGTTCCCGCTGGCGCCGCGCGAGGTCTACCGGCCGTCCTATGTGGCGAGCCGGCGCTATTTTGAAAACATCAACCGCAGCAACACGGTCATCAGCACCGCCGTGATCAACAACAGCTACAACACGCGGGACCGGGATGACCGCGACTACGCGAATCGCCGCATACCCGGCGCCGTGATCGCCGTGCCGCGAAACACCTTCATCAACTCGCAGCATGTGAGCGGCGCCGCCGTTCGCATGCCGCCTGAGATGCTCGGCCGCGCGCCGCTGGTGGCCGCTCCCCAAGTGGCGCCTGACGAGCGCCGCCGCGGCGCTGCCGCACCCGCGGCCAACCTGCCGCCACCGCGTGCCTTCGAGCAGCCCGCAGTGACCCGCGGCCTGCCGCAGGGCCATGTGCCGGCGCTGCGCCGCGATGCGCCGCTGGTCATGCAGTCGAGCGTGCCAACACCTGTTGCGGTACCGGCCGTTGAGCCGCATGCGCGGCCGCAGGGTCGTGACAACGGGTCGCAGCGACCGCTGGTCAACGTCGCACCCGCATCGAGCCCGCCAGCGCAAGCGCTACCACCGCCGCAGGGCCGGCCGCAGCCGCAATTTCAGCCGCAGCCACGGGTTCAACCAGTGCCACCGGTGCAGCCACAAGCACAACCGCAAGTGCAGCCGCAGCCACGGGTTCAACCAGCGCCACCGGTGCAGCCACAAGCACAACCGCAAGCGCAGCCGCAGCCGCAGCCACGGGTTCAGCCAGCGCCGCCGGTGCAGCCACCGGCGCAACCGCAAGTGCAGCCGCAGCCACTGCAACGACCGCATCCGTCTGAAACGAAGGCCGTCGTGCCGCAAGTCGCAACGCCTCAGGCCGTTGCGCCGGTCCCGCCGGCACGGCCGCCCGAAAGCCGCGCGCCAGCCGCTGCGCCCAAGGCGCCAGTGCCCGCGCCGGCCGCGGTCCATGCGGGGCCGAAGGACGAGCAGAAGGATGCAAAGGCGCCGCCCGCCGAAGGCCGGTCCAAAGAGCCGGAAGACGGGCGCGACGGGCCCCGGCGCCAGGACGACCGGCGCAAACAGGCCAACTGATCAGCCGGGCGCAGGGATGGATTCCTGCATCCGCTGCACGGCGGAAAGAACCTCGTCCGAGTGCAGGTGATCGGGTAGCCGGGCCAAGGCTGGTGCCTGCAGGTAACTGCGCAGATGGAACAGGTTGAGATCCTGCTCGTCACCGAGATCGAATGATGCGAGTTCGCTCAGCGCCCCCTTGGCCAGCCGCTCGCCCAATCGCGCGCTCAGATAGCACAGCGCCAGGCGTGCGCCGCGTTGCGCCTCGCCCGGCGTTTGCGCCGGCGTGACCAGGATGTGGTCGATGTCGCGGATATCGTCGATGATGCCACGCGGCAGGCCCCACTCCTGCATCAGCAGGCTGCCGATTTCTGTCGACCCCAGTCCCAATTGCAATTGCTCGCCCTGGGTCCGCTCCAGCATGCCAAGCTTGGTCATGACGCTGGCGACATGTTCCGGCATCAGCGAACAGCTTGCCAGCTGGCCGATGAAGGCCAGCACCATGTGGGTGGCCAGCACGCCCTGATCGGGCAGATTCAGTTTCTGGGCCAACTTCAGACACAGTTCGCTGGCCAGCGCGCTGGCGGTCCAGATCGTGTCGAAGACGCGCGTCAGCTCCGGGCTGCCCGTCTTGATGGAGTCGCCCAGCATGTAGCGCAGGCCGATCGAGCGCACCGTGTTGAAGCCGAGGAAGGTGATCGCCTGCCCCATGCTGAGCACCGGCGTTCGCAGACCGTAGAAAGGCGAGTTCACCGTGGCTAGGACCTTGGCCGCGATTAGGGGGTTGCTCATCACTACCTCGCCCAATTCCCTGGTCGTGGCGCGCGTCATGAAGTCCTTTGAAACGAGCTTTTGCAGAGATGGCGCCGGCTGCGGGATATGGCGAAGCTTCTCCACCATGGTCATTCGGTAGTCGGGGCTGAGTTCGTCCTGCAGCACAAAGCGAAAGGCCGCCAGAGCCGGTGGTCGCGCGATCAGCGCAGCTCTGGCTCCAGGCGCGCTGGGCACTTCGCTTGCCTTGACAGTGAGCGGTTGGTCGGGCACGGGCAGGGGAGCCGGCGCGAATGCAGGTGCTGATGCGGGTGCACGCGGCCGTGGCGCGGGCTGGGACCGGGGCGTTTTTGCCGCCGCGCGCAGCAACAGCACCGCCACCGCCGCGAGCAGCAGCGCCACGCCGATGAAGATGAACGTCACCATGTCAGGCTTTCACAAATAAACCTCGGTTGTCATGTCTTGCGCGCCACGCTGAAGGCTGCGATCGCTGCATGATGACAGTGTTTGCGTGCTCGCGATCGGTGGAACAGATGGCATAAATGGGTGCTAGATCCGGCTATGGACGCGCACGCGGTCACGACTCTGTGCGAGGCCGGCTACAAAAGGTCGCAACGCCGGTTTCGTCAGGGCTTGCCATTTGCGGCCAAGTGGGTAAGCTTGGCCGCCATGTCTCCCATCACCTTGCCACGAGTCGAAGCGCCTGCGCTGCAAACGCCGATGACGCCAGATCTGTTGCGCCGGAGTGCGCGCCGACTGGCGCAACTCAAGGGCCGTCAACCCGATGAGCGCTCGCTGCGGGAAGTGCGCGCACTGATCGGTGCGCCGCCGCCCGACGGCCAGCCGCGCGAACTGCTCATCGAGTACCTGCACCAGCTCAATGATGGCTATCATGGTCTGTTAGAGCGCCATCTGGTGGCCCTGGCCAGCGACATGCGCCGACCCCTGGCCGAGGTCTACGAAGTTGCGAGCTTTTACCACCACTTCGAGATCGTGCGCGATGGCCAGGAGCCTCCGGCGCTTGCCGTGCGCGTCTGCGACAGCCAAAGCTGTGCCATGGCCGGCGCGGCCGATTTGCTGGCGCGTCTTCCGGCCTTGCTGGGTCCGTCCGTGCGGGTCATCGCCGCGCCCTGTCTGGGCCGCTGCGAGCAGGCGCCGGCCGTGCTGGTCGGCCAGCGCGCCCTGCCGCAGGCCGATTGCTCGCAGGTGGAGCAGTCGGTGCGGCAGGCCCGCAGTGACGATCCGCAACAGGTGCTCGCGCGCATCGATGGGCTGGCGGATGACGCGTTCGTCGGATTCGACGCCTATCGCGCGCAGGCCGGCTACGCGCTGGCGGCGGCGGTGGTCAATGGCGAAGAGGCGGTCGAGGATGTGCTGAGCTGCATCGAGGATTCGGGCCTGCGCGGACTCGGCGGTGCCGGTTTCCCGGCGGCGCGCAAGTGGCGCATCGTGCGCGAACAGAGCGCGCCGCGCAGGCTGGTCGTCAACCTCGACGAGGGCGAGCCCGGCACCTTTAAGGATCGCACGTATCTGGAGCGCGACCCGCATCGTTTTCTCGAAGGCATGCTGATCGCGGCACAGGTGGCGGGCACCGAGGTCTGCACCATCTACCTGCGCGACGAATACCACGCCGCGCGGCGCATGCTCTCGCGCGAAATCGAGGCGCTGCAGTCCGATCCGCCCTGTCCGCTGCCGCAGATCGAATTGCGCCGCGGCGCCGGCGCCTATGTCTGCGGCGAAGAGTCGGCCATGCTCGAGAGCATCGAGGGCCGGCGCGGCGAGCCGCGCCAGCGCCCGCCCTACGTGGCCGAAGTCGGACTCTTTGGCAGGCCGACGCTGGTGCACAACTTCGAGACCCTGTACTGGCTGCGCGAGATTCTGGAGAAAGGCGCGTCCTGGTTCAGCAGTTTCGGGCGCCAGGGCCGCCACGGCCTGCGCTCCTTCAGCGTCAGCGGTCGCGTCAGGCAACCGGGCGTGAAGCGCGCGCCGGCCGGCATCTCGGTGCAGCAACTGATCGATGAATATTGCGGAGGCATGCCCGAGGGGCACAGACTGTATGCCTACCTGCCGGGCGGCGCGTCGGGCGGCATCCTGCCGGCCAGCCTGAGCCATCTGGCGCTGGACTTTGACACACTGCAGCCCTATGGCTGCTTCATCGGCTCGGCTGCCATCGTCGTGCTCAGCCAGCATGACCGGGCCCGCGATGCGGCGTTCAATGCCATGCGCTTTTTCGCCGCTGAGAGCTGCGGCCAGTGCACGCCGTGTCGCGTCGGCACCGCCAAGGCGCTGCGGTTGATGCAAGCGCCAGTCTGGGATCAGACCACGCTCGATGATCTCAACGCCGTCATGGCGGACGCCTCGATATGCGGCCTGGGCCAGGCTGCGCCGAACCCGGTGCGTTGCGTGCAGAAATATTTTTCGCACGAGATCGGGGGCTGAGGTGAGTGGCGTCCCGTTTCACTTGAACGGCATTGCCGTCGAGGCGCTGGAGGGCGAGAGCATCCTCAAGGCGGCGCAGCGCCGAGGGGTCGAGATTCCCCATCTGTGCCAGAAGGATGGCCTGCCCGCCAGCAGCAACTGCCGCGCCTGCGTTGTCGAGATCGGGGGCGAACGTGCGCTGGCGGCGAGCTGCTGCCGCAGCCCCACGCGTGGCATGCAGGTGCGCAGCGACAGTGCGCGCGCGCGCGCCAGCCAGCGCATGGTGCTGGAGCTGCTGCTCTCCGACATGCCCGAGCGGGGCTACCAGTGGCTCGGTGATGACGCCGCGCTGCCGCATGGCGAGCTCAGCAACTGGGTGCAGCGCCTCGCGGTCACGCCGCGTCCCGCGCTGAGCGCGTTGCGCCGCGCGCCACCTCCCGCCGATTTGTCGCATCCGGCCATCGCCGTGAATCTGGACGCCTGCATCCAGTGCACGCGCTGCCTGCGCGCCTGCCGCGACCTGCAGGTCAATGACGTCATCGGCTATGCGCGCCGCGGCGCGGCCAGCGCCATCGTGTTCGATCTCGGGGATGCAATGGGCGACAGCACCTGTGTGGCCTGCGGCGAGTGCGTGCAGGCCTGCCCGACCGGCGCCCTGAGCGCGAAGACCCTCAACGGATCGCAGCGCGTCGATCGGGTGGTCGATTCGGTCTGCCCGTTCTGCGGCGTCGGCTGCCTGCTGAGCTATCAGGTCCGCGACAACACAATCGTCGGCGTGCAGGGGCGCGATGGTCCCGCTAATCACGGTCGCCTGTGCGTCAAGGGCCGCTTCGGTTTCGATTACGTTCACCACGCGCATCGCCTGACCAAACCTCTGATCCGCCGCGCCGATGCACCCAAGGACACCGCGCTGCTCGCGCGTGATCCCTCCGGCTGGGCCAGCGTTTTTCGCGAGGCCACATGGGAGGAAGCGCTGGCGCATGCGGCTGGCGGGCTCAGGGCTTTGCGCGACCGGTTCGGAGCGAAGGCGCTGGCCGGCTTCGGCTCGGCCAAGGGCAGCAACGAGGAAGCCTATCTGTTCCAGAAGCTGGTGCGCACCGGCTTCGGCTCGAACAACGTCGACCACTGCACGCGCTTGTGCCATGCCTCGAGCGTGGCAGCGCTGCTCGAAGGTGTCGGCTCCGGCGCGGTCAGCAACCAGGTGGGCGATGTGGCGCACGCCGATCTGATTCTGGTGATCGGCTCCAACACATCGGGCAACCACCCGGTGGCCGCGACGTGGATGAAGAACGCGGCGAAACGCGGCTTGAAAATCGTCGTGGCCGATCCGCGCGGCACCGATCTGGCGCGCCATGCTTGGCGCAGCCTGCGCTTCAAGGCGGACACCGATGTGGCGCTGATCAACGCCATGATCCACACGGTGATTGAGGAGGGCCTTACCGACCCGGCCTTTATCAACGCGCGTGTCAGCAACTTCGAGGCCGTGCGCGAAGCGGTGCAGGGCTTCAGCCCGGAGGCGATGGCGCCGGTCTGCGGCATCGCCGCAGCGAGCATCCGTGAGGTGGCGCGCGCCTACGCCGGAGCCAAGGCGGCGATGATCCTGTGGGGCATGGGGGTCAGCCAGCATGTGCACGGCACCGACAACGTGCGCGCGCTCATGGCCTTGTGCCTGGTGACTGGGCAGATCGGCAAGCCGGGCTCGGGCCTGCATCCCTTGCGCGGCCAGAACAACGTGCAGGGCGCGAGCGACGCCGGCCTGATCCCGATGATGTTCCCGAACTACCAGCGCGTGACGGACCCGCAGGCACACGCCTGGTTCGAGCAGTTCTGGGGCACGGCGCTCGATGCCAGGCCGGGCTACACGGTAGTCGAGATCATGGACAAGATGCTCGCAGCCGAGAGCGACCCGCACAAGGTGCGCGGCATGTACATCATGGGGGAGAACCCGGCCATGAGTGACCCCGATCTGAACCACGCGCGCAAAGCGCTCGCAGCGCTGTCGCACCTGGTTGTGCAGGACATCTTCCTGACCGAGACCGCGTGGCTGGCCGACGTCGTGCTGCCGGCCACCGCATGGCCCGAGAAGACCGGCTCGGTGAGCAACACTGACCGCATGCTGCAGCTCGGGCGTGCTGCGATAGCCCCGCCGGGCCAGGCGATGCCGGACCTGTGGATCATCCAGCAGATCGCCAAGCGCTTCGACCTGGGCTGGAACTACCCGGGTGAGAATGACGACGTTTCTTCCGTCTTCGAGGAAATGCGCCAAGCGATGGCGGCGGTGATCGGCGGCATCAGCTGGGAGCGCCTGCATCGCGAGGGCAGCGTGACCTACCCCTGTTTGAGCGCGGACGATCCGGGGCAGCCGACGGTGTTCATGGAGCGCTTTGCCACCGTTGACGGCAGGGCGACCCTCGTGCCAACAAGCCTGATTGCCGCTAACGAGAAGCCGGACCCGGCTTATCCGTTGATCCTGATCACCGGGCGCCAACTGGAGCATTGGCACACAGGCAGCATGACGCGGCGCTCGCGCGTGCTCGACGCGCTGGAACCCCAAGCTAGCGCCTCGGTCAACGGCAGCGAGCTTGCGCGCCTCGGATTGCAGGCCGGTTCCACCGTCCGCCTGCGTTCGCGCCGGGGCTCGCTTGAGGTCGCCTTGCGCCGCGACGACGGCACGCCCGACGGCACAGTCTTCATGCCCTTTGCCTACCGCGAGGCGGCGGCCAATCTGTTGACCAACGCCGCGCTCGACCCCTTTGGCAAGATCCCGGAATTCAAGTACTGCGCGGTGACCATCGAGCCTACGGCGTTATGTTGAACTTCAGTCCAGAGCTATCGCGCGCGCCACATTGCTGCGGACCCAGGAGGTCAGTCCTGAGGCCGTGGTCTCTGCGTTCCATTTCTGAAAAGCCGGATCAGCCGTGACAGCGTCGTAACTCTTCCCGTATGCGGCGAAGCTGTCGAACCGGCAGGCAAACACCAGGTTGCCGATTTCCCCAGCCGAGACAGTCCAGAACGACACGTCGGCGCCGTGGCGTTTCCAGATTCCTGCAGCCTGTTTGACATGGGCCATGACCTTGCTCATGTCGGCGCCGGGGTTAGGTTTGAATACGTACTGAGCGATGCATTGCGACATAGTGTTTCCTTACTGTGACACGTGATTCAAGCACCGGGATTGGCCGCTTGAGTTCCGCATTTGGCGCCGTGCGCCGGTGCTTGCAATGAGTCGCTTCGAATAACCCTACTGGCGTCTCAAGGTATGTGGTGAGAATGACCGCAGGCATGCAAGCCGTTCGCGGCAACGCGTCGTTCAGCGCAGCCGGCAACAAAGGACAGGAACATGACCAGCGCGTACCAACCGAGTGCCCGTCTCGATCTCAGTTTCACGCGCATCGTCGAGGTGCCAAGACACCTGATCTCGCGCGTCGACCGAGCCCGAGTTGCTCATGCCCTGGTTTCGCCCGCAGCCGTGAAAAGAGATTGATTGTGAAATTGACTTTCGGCCCGGCGGCATCTTTCGCACCACGATGCAGCCGCCGGAAGGAAGAGTGTCTCCCAACATAGGCAGCTATCTCGAAGTGATCCCGGAGCGCAAACTGGTCTGGACCAATTTGCCAGACACGATGTGCTGACCGGGCTGTCGAACCGCTTGGCCGCCAACGAAAGGCTGCACATGGAGTTTGTCAGCATGAAGCGTTCGCACAGCCCCTATGCGGTGCTCATGTTGGATATTGATTTCTTCAAGCGTGTCAACGATACCCATAGTCATGCAGTCGGCGATCAGCTACTGCAAAGAGTTGCCCAAACCATGAAGAAGACAATGCGCGAAAGCGATTTCGCGGCCCGCTTTGATGGTGAAGAATTCCTGGACTTGTTGCCGGCCACGAACATGGCTGCCGCGCGCCAAGTGGCAGAAAAGTTGCGGCAACCGGTCGCAGCTTCGCCGGACCCGATCGACGGGCGCGTGACGGTGAGCATTGGGCTGGCGTTGGCAGACACCGAGCAGGCAAACGAAGATGAGGCTGTTCGGGAGGCTGACGATGCCTTGTACCGGGCCAAACGTGAAGGTCGCAACCAAGTCCTAGTTGCACCACAGTCTTTGGCGCAAGTTGAAGCGGGTGACACGATCCCCGCCAAGCTGGTGGAACTCGTCTGGCGTTTCGGTTACGAGAGCGGCAATCAGACGATTGACGCGCAGCATCGCGACCTGTTTCGCGGTGCGAATAAGTTGCTGCTGGCGGCGCTCGGCGGCCGGCCATTGCCGGAGCTGGTCGGGCTGGTCGATCGTTTAATCGCTGACGTGGTTCAGCATTTCCATGACGAAGAAGCCATCATCACGGCGGCCGCCTACCCTGACGCGACTGCGCATGCGGACCTGTATCGCGCGCTGATCGAAAAGGCAATCGAACTGGCCAAGCGCGTTCATGCCGGCAACGTTTCTGCAAACGATCTGTTCGAGTCCCTGGCGCACGACGTGGTTTCACGGCACATGCTGACGCTGGATCGCCAGTTCTTTTCATTTCTCCCGCCCACGCAATGAGGCGCGTGTCGGTACTTCGAGATTCCAGGATGCAGCCGGCCGCGAGTATCCGGCACCGCTGAAACCTGATCGACCGAAACCTACAAGGCTGCGGCAACATCGGGTGATCAGGGCAGGCGATGCCCGTGTGCTGAACTGAACAAATTTGCAATGCCGCTGCTCATTTCATTTTCGATGGCAAACGGATGCTTTCGCCGGCTACGCGGAATGTGCCGCGCCCCTGGTGGTGCAGCGTCGCTGGTTCCTTGATTGCGGGGTCGATCCAGGCCTTGACGACCTCCAGTACGAACAGGCCGTAGCGGTTCACCCCGCGCGTATCGACGACGCGGCATTCGAGCTGGGCGTAGCACTCCTTGATCAGCGGCGCGGCGACCAAGCTGGCCGGTTCGCGCGTCAGCGCGAATGCCTCGAACTTGTCGATCGTGCGGCCCGTTGTATTGCCGCAGCCCACGACCTGCGCTGCGAGTTCGCGCGTCGGAATGTTGAGCACGCATTGCCGGCTTGCCTTGAGCGCAGCAAAGCTGAAGTCGCGGTTGCTGACGATGCAGCCCACCAGCGGCGGTTCGAACTCCATCATAGTGTGCCAGGACAGGGCCATCACGTTGGCCTTGCCCTTGTGCACCGTCGTCAGCAGCAGCACCGGCCCCGGTTCGAGCAGGCCGTAGACCTTGGACAGCGGATACGCGCGTTTGGCCATGGCAGGTCGCAGCGTCAGTTACCCGTCACACGGGGCGAGGGCAGTGCGACCGGCTCCAGGTATTGCTGCGCGATTGCCACGAAGTCTTCAAAGCCGTCCAGAAAGGCATCGACCACGTCAGGATCGAAATGCGTGCCGCTCGCCTGCGCGATGATGTCGCGCGCTTGCGCGTATGACATGGCGGCCTTGTAGGTGCGCGGCGTGATCAGGGCGTCGAAGACGTCGGCCACAGCCATCAGGCGCGCCGACAGCGGTATCGCGGCACCGGCCAGGCTGTCGGGGTAGCCGCTGCCGTCCCATTTTTCGTGGTGCCAGTGCGCGATCTCCTTGGCCAGCGCCAGGAAGGGCAGCGGCATATCGATGTCGCGCTCGGCCTGTTCGATGGCATCACTGCCGAGCTTGGAGTGGGTCTGCATAATGGCCCACTCGGCGGCATCGAGCTTGCCGGGCTTGAACAGGATGTGATCGGGGATGCCGACCTTGCCGATGTCGTGCATCGGCGCCGAGCGTGCCAGTAGGTCGATCGTGCGCGCGCTCAGGCTCGCGCTGTGGGCCGGATTGCGTTGCAGCGCGCTGGCCAGGCGCCGCACATAGGCCTGCGTGCGCAGGATGTGGTTGCCGGTCTCCGGATCACGCGTCTCGGCCAGGTGCGCCAGGGCGCGGATGCTGACCTTCTGCGTCAGGTCGTTTTCCCGCATGCGCCGCGCGACTTCCACCTCCAGCGCGGCGTTCTGGTCGCGCATGCCGTCGCGCGCCTGCTTGGCCAGCAGTTGCGTGCGCACACGGGCGTTGACCACCGCCGGGCGGATTGGCTTGGTGATGAAATCGGCCGCGCCCAGCAGCAGTCCATGTTCTTCGTCGTCGGCTGTCGTTAGCGCGGTCAGGAAGATGACCGGAATGCCGCAGGTGGCCGGGTTCTGCAGCAGTTGTGCCAGCACACTGTAGCCGTCCATGTCCGGCATCATGACGTCGAGCAGGATCAGGTCGGGCTGCGGTTCCCTGGCCGCCACTCTCAAGCCCTCGGCGCCCGAAGTCGCCGCCAGCACGCGGTACAGCGGGTGCAGCAATTCGCTGAGCACGTAAAGGTTCTCGATCGAATCGTCGACGACCAGGATCGTGGCGGCGTCTGGATGGGTCATGGCTGTGCTGTGCCGTCAAGCGTCGCTTCGGTTTGACCCAGGGCGCGCACGCGCTCCAGTGCGGGTTCGAAGGCAAACTGCCGCAGCTGTTTGGCCAGCTCGTTGATGGGCGCTCCGAAGATCTCGCGCAGCGCGCCTGCGTTGTCCTCGAACAGTGCAATCGCCGCCGTGTCGTGCTGCGCCAGCAAGTTCTGCAGCTGCTGCAGCACGGCCCGGCGCCCGGGCGCATCGAGCGGCGCTACGTCGCGCGCGCGCTCGGGCCTGAACGGTGGCGGCAGCAGCGCGGCCAGTGAGACTAGCAGGTTGTTGATGGCGTCGAGCTCGCGCCGCACTTCGCCGGCCTTCAGATCCTCGGCTGCCGCCGTGTGCAGGCGTTCTTCGAGGCCCTTTGCGACCAGCGCCAGCCGGTCGAGTCCGAGCGTCGCGCCGGTGCCCTTGAGCGTATGCGCCAGGCGCCGCGTAGCGACGAGGTTGCCCGGCTCGAGCTTCATGATGTCTTCGATGCTGCATTCGACGAAGCGCGTCAGCAGTTCGATGTACTTGTCGGCATGGCCGCGCACCGCTGCCAGCCCCCGTTCCGGTCTAAGTCCCGGCACCCGGCCCAGGCGCGCCAATGTGCTCAGGGACTGCGTCTCCGCGAGCGCTGGCGCAGGCGTGCCGGGGGCGGTCGGCATCGCCTCGCCGCTCGGGGCCGCTTGGGTGCTGAGCGGCAGCCATTGTTGCAGCATCTGGTAGAGCGCATCGGGCTCCACCGGTTTGCTCAGAAAATCGCTCATGCCGGCCTCGCGGCAGGCGGCACGGTCCTCGCTGAAGGCGTTGGCCGTCATGGCCAGGATCGGCTTGTTCTTCCAGCCGGGCAGGGCGCGGATGGCGCGCGTGGCTTCCAGTCCGTTCATGCGCGGCATCTGGATGTCCATCAGGATCAGGTCATAGTCCCGTTCCTGCAACTTTTGCAGGGCCTCGAGACCATCGGCGGCCGTGTCCACGGCCAGTCCAACACCGTGCAGCAGTTCCAGCGCCACCTCGCGATTGATCGGGTTGTCCTCGACCAGCAGCAGGCGGTCCTGGCCATGGCGCCGGCGCAAGCCATCCTCCACCGCGTTGGCAATGTCGGCACCGGGGACGGCTGGCATGACGCCGCGACCGCGTTGCAACCGGGCCGTGAACCAGAACGTGCTGCCCTGGCCAGGCGTGCTGTCAAGGCCGACTTCACCACCCATCAACTGCGCCAGGCGCCGAGTGATCACCAGCCCCAGGCCGGTGCCGCCATAGCGGCGCGTGATCGAACTGTCGGCCTGCTCGAAGGTCTGGAACAGTCGGCCCTGCTGCGCCGGGGCGATGCCGATGCCGCTGTCCTGCACTTCGAAGCGCACCAGCAGGCCATCGGCGTCCTCCTGCAGCAGCCTAGCGCGCAGCGCAACCGAGCCCTGGTCGGTGAACTTGACGGCGTTGCTCGCGTAGTTGAGCAGTGCCTGGCGCAGTCGCGTCGGGTCGCCGCGCAGCCACAGCGGTACCGAGTCGGTGTCGAGCGCGAGCGCAAGGCCCTTGGCTTGCACGGTCTCGTTGATGATGGAGCCGACGTTGTCCAGAACAGCGCTTAAGTGGAAGTCGGTCGTTTCGAGTTGCAGGCGTTCGGCCTCGATCTTGGACAGGTCCAGGATGTCGTTGATGATGGCCAGCAGATGCCGGCTCGCGCCGTCGATCTTTTGCAGGCGTTCGGCCTGCTGTGCCGTGATGCCGGAGCGCCGCAGCAAATGCGTCAGGCCGATGATGGCGTTCATCGGCGTGCGGATCTCGTGGCTCATGTTGGCCAGGAAGGTGCTCTTGGCCTGATTCGCGGCCTCGGCCTGCTGGCGGGCGGCGCTGAGTTCGATGGTGCGGCTCTGCACCAGTTCCTCAAGGTGCAGCCGGTGCTGGTCGAGTTCCTCGCCAATGCGCTTCTTCTCGGTGATGTCCTCCTTGACCGCGACATAGTGGCTGACGCGGCCGCTGATGTCGCGCAGCGGCGTGATGATGGCGAATTCGGTGTATTCGCTGCCGTCCTTCCTTCGGTTGCGGAACTCGCCCTTCCAGGTCTGGCCCTCGGTCAGCGCGGCCCACATGGCGTTGTAGGTCGCAATCGGCGTGCGCTGCGAATGCAGCACGCGCGGGTTCTGCCCGATCAGTTCCTCGCGCGCGTAGCCGGTGGTCTGCAGGAAGGCTTCGTTGACGTATTCGATTTCGGCATCGAGGTTAGTGATGACGATGCTCTCGGGGCTCTGCTCCACCGCGAGCGAGTGTTTGCGCAACTGTTCCTCGGCTGTCCGGCGTGCGGCTTCGCGCGCAAAGCCGTCAAGCGCAAAGCTGATGTCCTTGGCGATATCGACCAGCAGCTTGCGCACGTCATCGTCGAAATAGTTGAGTTCGGTGCTGTAGATCGTCAGGCCGCCGACGGTGCGGCCCTCGCGCTGCAAGGGCAGGGCGGCCGAGGCGGCCCAGCCGGCTCGCGTGCCGCGCTCGTGCCAGGGCGCTGTGCGCGGGTCGTGCTGGAAGTCCTGGCACCAGACCGGTCGGTTTTCACGAACGGAGACGCCGGTCGGGCCCTTGCCGAGCGGATCGGTCGCGCTGACTGAAACCTTCAGGCCCTGCAGGTAGTCATGCTCGTCGCCGCACATGGCCACCGGCGCGAGGTGTTGCCCGTCTGAGCTGACCAGCCCTATCCACGCCATCTTGAGACCGCCCAGCGTCACGGCATCGGTGCAGATGCGCGTGAACAGATCGATCTCGTCGCGGCAATGCACGATAGCTTCGTTGCAGCGGCTCAGAACGGCATAGATGCGGTGCGCGCGTTCGGCTCGGGCCTCGGTCTTCTTGCGCTCGTTGATGTCACGCGTCACGCCCAGGATGGCGACGAAGCGGCCGTCGCTGTCGCGCAGCGCGCTGGTGGTGGTCTCGGTCCAGACGGTGCTACCGCTCTTGCACGGCTGCTCGAGTTCAGCCCGGAATTCGACAAACGGCCGGCCGGCTTTCACGGCCGCGATGGTGTCGCGCAGATTGCTCGCGGCAAGTGGAACCGATGCCGCGCACAGCGCCTGTTCGATCGATTGCTGCATCGCTTCTTCCGCCGTGTAGCCGCGCAGCTTCTCGATCGAGGGGCTTATGTAGGTGAAGCGGCCCTGAAGGTTCATGGTCCAGATCACGTCGGTGGCGTTGTCGGCCAGCAGCCGGTGCCTTTGCTCGCTCTCGCGCACGGCCGCCACGAGGCGGCGCTGGCGCACCACGTGCCACATGGCACCGGCGATCAACTGGGCCGTCTCCACATCGAGTTCGGAATAGGTTTCCGGCTTGTTGCCCACGCCCATCATCATGCGCACTAGCCCGGATATTTCACGGTATAGGTAGAAACGAGGTCGGCATTCCTCTTGGAATGTCCGTTGATATTGGTGTTCATGCGCAACCAACGAGCGAGGAATGCCGATGCCAAACTGTACCGCAGC